>WNFR01000527.1_pt1 | contig 50437 bp, 44 predicted proteins | sample 5400221 | NCBI WGS metagenome assembly WNFR01 (sample SAMN13153357, study PRJNA577476) | soil metagenome | isolation source: 40 cm soil under Madrone tree | place: USA:California | collected 2016-06-14 | reverse complement strand
ATCATGCCGTCGAGCTTGTTGTGCGCTTCGATGCGCTCGCGAGCCTGCTGATCTTCCTCGGCGTGGGACTCTGCATCGCGCATCATCCGGTCGATCTCATCCTTCGCCAGACCCGATGAAGAAGTGATCGTGATCTTCTGCTCGCGTCCGGTGCCAAGGTCTTTCGCCGAAACATTGACGATGCCGTTGGCGTCGATATCGAAGGTGACTTCGACTTGCGGAACGCCTCGCGGCGCGGGCGGAATGCCTACCAGGTGGAACTTGCCAAGCGTGCGATTCTGGGCCGCCATCGATCTCTCCCCTTGAAGCACGTGGACTTCAACGGAGGTCTGATTGTCGGAGGCAGTCGAGAAGATCTCAGACTTGCGCGTGGGAATCGTGGTGTTGCGCTCGATCAGTTTCGTGAAAACACCGCCAAGCGTTTCGATGCCCAGACTGAGCGGCGTCACGTCCAGCAACAGCAGGTCTTTCACTTCGCCGCCCAGCACGCCACCCTGAATCGCCGCGCCAATTGCCACGACTTCATCCGGATTCACGCCCTTGTGCGGCTCTTTGCCGAACAGTTCCTTCACCAGCGCCTGAATCCGCGGCATTCGAGTCTGTCCGCCGACCAGCACCACTTCATTGATCTTGCTGGCATCGACTCCCGCATCTTTCATGCACTGTTTGCAGGGTCCGACCGACTTCTGAATCAGGTCTTCGACCATCGACTCGAGCTTCGCCCGCGTCAGCTTCTTCACCAGATGCTTCGGACCGGAAGCATCCGCCGTAATGAACGGCAGATTGATTTCAGTCTCCATCGTGGTAGAAAGTTCAATCTTGGCCCGTTCCGCCGCGTCCCGCAGACGTTGCAGCGCCATCTCGTTGCCCTTGCCACGCAGGTCGAGACCTTCATCTTTCTTGAACTCGTCAATCAGCCACTCCACTAGCCGCTGGTCGATGTTGTCACCGCCCAGGTGCGTGTCGCCGTTCGTCGCCTTGACTTCAATCACGCCTTCGCCGACTTCCAGCACCGAGATATCAAACGTCCCGCCGCCGAAGTCGTAGACCGCGATCGTCTCGTCCTTGCCCTTGTCGAGCCCGTAAGCGAGCGCCGCCGCCGTCGGCTCATTGATAATGCGCTTCACATCGAGCCCAGCAATCTTGCCCGCATCTTTCGTAGCCTGCCGCTGCGCATCGTTAAAGTACGCCGGCACCGTGATGACCGCCTCAGTCACTTTTTCTCCGAGATAGTCTTCCGCTGCCTTCTTCAACTTTTGCAGGATCATCGCCGAGATCTCGGGCGGGGTATATTTCTTTCCCTGCGCCACGATGGCAACGTTCTCGCCATCGCGCTCGACCTTGTACGGGACCATCTTCATCTCTTCATTCACTTCGTCGAAGCGCCGTCCCATAAAGCGCTTGATCGAAAAAATCGTGTTCTCCGGATTGGTGATCGCCTGCCGCTTGGCAACCTGCCCCACCAGCCGCTCCCCGGTCTTGGTAAATCCAACCACCGAAGGCGTAGTCCGGCCCCCCTCTTCGTTGGGGATCACCTTGGGCTCTCCACCCTCCATAACGGCCACGCAGGAGTTGGTGGTGCCCAAGTCAATTCCAATAATCTTTCCCATATCGCGTCCTCCTATACTGATAAGTGCTTTACAATCAATGTGATTATGATTGCGTCCTCTAACATGCTAGGACTTGAGTGTATCGTTGTCAATGATTAGATGTCGAAATGGCCAAGTGGGATGCGAACGATTCTGCTGTGTTCCGTTACGCCGCACTCTCTGTTGGCTGACCCGATTTTTTTTCGTCTGATGGCTTTGTGTCAGCTTGCTTGTTCGACGGTTCGGCAGTCTTCGGGCTATCTGATGATGGGGTTTTACCACTTTGTAATGCAGGTTCACTTACCGTATGTTCTGATTTCGCCGGTTCCGAGCTTTTTTCGCTGCTTTCTACTTTTTCGCGCTGCCCTGACAAGGCTTCTTTGGATTTTGTGTCTTCACTCTCGCTGCGTTTCTCGATCTTCGCCGCTGGCTCGCCTGACCTAACCGGCGTCTCTGCGGATTTCTCTGCCGCCCGCGCCGCTTCCCGCTCTGCCCCATCGAGGAGATGGTTGAGTCGTGCCCGGGTTGCCATCCATTTCACGCTACTCGTCTTTTCCGCTTGCTCAAGGTAAGGTGCCAATTTGTCCGCACCCTTTTTCTGCGCTTTCAGGAACTCCAGGACCGCGAGATTTTGTGCTTCCAATCCCTCAAGGGCAGACGACAGTTCGTCCAGCAACTCCCGCATTAGCTTGTCATTCATTTCGACAACCCTCCGAGTTCGAGTTTGGATGCCAAACGGAGTGTCGAGCGCGGCTTGATGCGAAAAAAGTTTTTGGATGGTCCTCAACACTTCTCACAAGGTAAGGCAATATCACGTCAATAGCCCGATCAACCATTCACAAACATGCTCGTCTAAAGTGAACGAACAGACGAACCAAACGGAGGAAATCGATGAACCAGAAACGAATTCAGAGGCGGGTGGCCCACTTCTCCGGTGCGAGTGTAGCCCGCGGCCTTCTTAGTGCTGACAGAGAAAACGGTCGGGGTGCCCCATTTCTCGCGTTCTAAGAAGGCGAGAAATGGAGCATCCTGAGCTCGCGAGGGCCACCCGGCGATTTCCCTACTTCCACACGTCGGTGATCGGTGTAGCAGTCGCCGTCTTGCCCAGATGCGCCAGTCCGTACATCTCTTCAATCGTTCGGAGCACATTGTAGTGATTGATCTTTTCGCTGTACTTCCCAGGATTGACCATCGGGCCCACAAAGATCGTGACGATGTGATTGCCGGAGTTGCCGTCGTCCTCGTCGAACTGCACGATCAGCAGACTGTTGTTGTTCTGCGCCCACGTTACATAAGACATCAGATTGGTTTGCAGCCAGCGGTCGCCTTGCTGGATGCTCCCATCGTGCATGTCATCGTCGAGATTCGGAACGACCCAGGCGAAAGTCGGCAACTTGGAAAAATCGCTGGGGAAGTTGCTGAAAGGCTGGTTATCGCTGGCGAGGTCTTTGGAAAAGTCTGTCCACGGAGCGTGTTTGCGCGCGTATTTTGCGTAAGAGCACACCTGTGACCCTACCCCTGGCAGGTCCTCCGAGTAACCCTTGAAACTCTTTCCCGCAGCAAGCAACATGCTCTCCAGCGATCTCCCTGTAAAGGTATGCGGACAGGAATCATCTGTAATCCCGTGCGTCGATCCCGAGAAGAGTGCTAAGTAGTTCGGTTCGCTGGGATGCGTGACTGCGAATGAATTCGTGAATAGTGCTCCCTGCGTGGCGAGCGAGTTTATGTATGGAGCCTGACCGGAGCCGATAATCTGTGAGTAGCCGTGATTTTCCTCAATGACAGCAATCACGTGAGCTGGAGTGGGGATAGCGGCCGGAGCAGCGACAGGAACAGCCGTGATTTGAGAAGTGCTTTCCGCGCAAGACAGAATCGATAGGACGCCGCAGTAGAAAACTCGAATTGCCATCATTCGCATTCGGAAACTCCCCCGAACGAAAATGCTAGCGCAGCAGGCGAGGTCTCTCCTATACACAGAAAAAGGTAGGGACAAATGACTTGTGCCATCTCTCTGTTCGGGAAGATGGCCCCTAGTAAAAGAGGCCGCTTACTGTACATATACTATGATAAGTACAATGTTCCACGTGGAACATTCCGAACAATTCCAGCATAAGAGAATCAATGGTTTAGCTGCGCCCTTACCATTAGAAGCGCCATCCCGATCGCAACCAGATCCTCAGGAATTGCAATCGCAAAGTCCGGAACGTTCAGCCTTCTTACCAGGCCCACGCGGGCCTTGTATCCGGCAAGAGCTCCGATCACGGCGCCGACCGCGCCCAGCACCGCGCCCACCATTAAAGGCGCTCTGCCTGACACGGCCAGGCACGCTCCAGTCAGCGCACCCATGACAATGCGGGCAGCAAGCGGCCCGGCTGTCGTCCTTGGCGGAGTCTTAGGGAGTTGATCGACGACAAACTCGCCCAGCGCTGCGATCGTGAACAGAATCACTGCCCACTTCGATCCCATGAAAGCAAAGTACGATCCCCAAAGATCGAGCCAGGCCAGATGGGTGGCCCATGCCACAACCGCTGGAGCGGTCATCGTCCGCAATCCGGCGACGATGCCGATTCCCAAAGCAAACAGCAGCACCATATTTGTACTCATGGAACTCCTCCTGACTTGCAATTGGACGCCTTGACTACCCTGGGAAGGAATCGATCATATCAGCGAGGGCGAATTCACTCGAGGACTGAGAAGGAGAGCGGGGAAACTACACCTGCAGGTAGCGGAAGCACTTCACAGCGTGGTCGTTCACCATCCCTGTGGCTTGCATGAATGCATAGTGGAACCATTCGCCACCTATTCTCGTATACCTCTCAAGGGATTCATGAGAGAGTCCATCAAGATCTCGCTGAAGTCTACGTTGATCGCTACGCTGATCGCGACCGGTGTCGGCATCTGGGCACTACAGTTGGGAGTAGCCAGGGCGCTGTGGCCCGATCATCCGCAGCTGATGGCCTTTATCATGACGCTCATTGCCTGCGTTGTCGCCAAGGCCGCGTCGGTGAATTGGCTGCGGCGATCCGGCGCTAATCACTGACAGCTAGATTTCTAATCATACTTCTCGTAGAGAATCTGCTTCCGATCCCAACCCAATTGCTTCAGCAGTGCACGGTTTGTGCTAACCATCTTGTCCAGTCCGCAGATGTACGCATGCATGTCGGCCCGATCGACGACGATTTGCGGCACATGATCCTGCACATAGCCGCGAAGCCCTTTCCACTCGGGCCCGCCGCGGCTCAGCGTCGGCAGGAATTCAAAGTTCGAATGTTGCGCAGCCAGCCGTTCGAATTCTTCGCGATAGTAGATGTCCTGCTCGTAGCGCACGCCGAACAACAGCCAGAACTGATGTCCGTGATGGCGTGACGGGTCGGCCAGCAGCCAGTGCAGCATCGAGCGAAAGGGAGCGATCCCAGTGCCGGTCGCGATAAACAAGGTATCCCGCAGAGGCGGACGCAAGATGAACGCGCCGAATGGGCCTTGAAAAGTAATCTCGTCGCCTTCATTCATGTCGCAGAGATAGTTGGACATGAATCCGTCCTGGACGCGGTTGAGGCAGAAGGCAAAACGCGCATCTTCCAAAGGAGGGGAAGCAATTGAGTATGCGCGTGTGATCTCTTCACCATCGGGCTTTGACGTCTTGAGCGAAAGCCATTGGCCGGGCACAAAACCGAAATGAGGAATGCCCTTCACCACAAACTCGAGGTGCTTGGTGAATTCGGAAAGGGCGCTGGACCGAGCCAGAGATGCTTGCAGAGTCTGAAATTGTGCCATTCGCTATATGGATGACGCACACGGCAAGATGGAATCAGCCGAACCGATCATCAATCTTCCTACCGCCGCCAGCGGAGACGCGGCAAGCCGTGTCTCTACTAACGAGCATCGCGAAGCTTTGCTCACGCGGCGGACTGCTTGCCGGCGAGAAGGCCATCGATCTTGCGGAGTTCTTCCGGCGAGAACGACAGGTTCTTCAATGCGGCGACGTTGTCGTCCACCTGCTGCACTTTGCTGGTGCCGACCAGCGCGCTGGTCACGCGCGGATCGCGCAACACCCATGCGACAGCCATCTCGGCAAGGGATTGTCCGCGCTGTTGCGCTATCGTGTTCAACTCCCGGAGCATCGCTACCTTGCGCTCATCAATGTCTTTTCTCTTCAGGAAAAAGTCGCGTGCGGCGCGCGAGTCGCTGGGAATTCCCTGCAGATAGCGGTCCGAGAGCAATCCTTGCGCAAGCGGGCTGAAGACGATACATCCCACGCCTTCTTTGCCGAGGACATCCAGCAAGCCCTGCTCGGGATCGCGAACCAGCATTGAGTATTTAGGCTGGTGAATTAGAAGCGGCGTCCCGAGATCGCGCATGATCTTGATGGCCTGAGCGGTCTGCTTCGCATCGTAGGCGGAAATGCCGGCGTAGAGCGCTTTGCCGGCGCGAACTGCGCTGTCGAGAGCGCCGAGAGATTCCTCCATCGGCGTGTCAGGGTCGGGCCGGTGATGATAGAAGATGTCGACGTACTCCAAACCCATGCGCTTCAGGCTCTGATCGAGGCTCGCTAGCAGATACTTGCGCGAGCCAAGATTGCCGTAGGGACCGGGCCACATGTCCCACCCGGCTTTGGTTGAAATGATCAGTTCGTCGCGGTAGGGAAGGAAGTCCTTCTTCAGGATCCGCCCGAAATTCTCTTCTGCCGATCCGTACGGAGGCCCGTAGTTGTTGGCTAGATCGAAATGGGTGATGCCGAGATCGAAAGCCCGACGCAGCATGGCACGGGCGTTTTCGAAATTGTCCACACCGCCGAAGTTATGCCACAGACCGAGCGAGATGGCAGGAAGTTGAATACCGCTGCGTCCGGTGCGGCGGTACTGCATGGTGTCGTAGCGTTTGGGCTCGGGCACGTACAAGGTCGGGTCTCCTGGGCGAAAGGGCATGGATTGAGAGATAGAATTATAGCGTCCCACAGGTGAATGAGGCCCTCACGGGCTGAAGCCCGCACTCCCGGCAGCCTGCGGCACGGCTTAAGCCGTGCCCTCCCAAAAAAGTGTTTCCAACTCCAAAGCCTTTACAAAAAACTTAGTTCACACACCAGTTCTATTTTCGGCCGTGGAGTTTGATCGAGGCCAGGGCTTCGGCCGCTTGCTCGACTAAATCATCGGGCTGTTTTAGTGAAAACACTGAGACTGTCGAGCCGCAGCAGGAGGCGCCTTTGTCGAATCCTTGCGGCGCTAGCAATTTGACCATGTCTCGTCCGAGGGCGATATGGGGAACGCTCAGGTCACGCAAACCGGCCGCGGCAGCGATGCTGAGATAGTCCGTCAATAAGCTGGCGCCGGCGATGCAGCCGACGAATGCACTGATGTCGTCGACGATTTCTTCTGGGAGCGGCTTTAGCAGAACAATGTCGCTGACTGCGAAGTGGCCGCCCGGCTTGAGTACACGCGCGATCTCGCGGAAGACGGCGGGCTTGTCAGCAGAAAGATTGATCACGCAATTGCTGATGACGTAATCCACAGTGCCGCTCTCAACCGGCAGTTGTTCAATCTTTCCCTTGCGAAATTCGATATTGCTTGCACCGCGCTTCCCAGCGTTGGCGCGGGCGAGGGCCAGCATGTCGTCGGTCATGTCCACGCCGATGACGCGGCCATCCGACCCGACGCGGTTCAATGCAATGAAGGCGTCGAAGCCTGCGCCTGAACCCAGGTCCAACACGGTCATACCGGGCTTGATTTCGGTCAACGCCAGCGGATTGCCGCAACCGAGGCCAAGATTGGCGTCTCCGGCGATCGCGAGCTCTTCGTCGCTATAGCCGATGGTGCGGGCCACGTCCGAAGCGGGCGCTCCGCAGGCTGACGCTTCGCCGCGGGCCACGGCCGCGTAGTGTTCTTCGACTGCGCTAGTGATGGCTTCCGGTTTCATGTCCGTCTCCTCGAATTGATTGCGGACTCTTAGTCGTCTTCCACCCTTCGGGGCTAACTCCATAACTACTTGCGACCCACGGCTTGCGCCGTGGGCTGCACTCTTACGCCGCTTCGCGGCTCTACTTGCGTGCTCCGGTTTGCATTTCGAAACATGCTTTTTCCAAAACCAATCTCTGAGACTAGTTCCGAGGACTGCACGGGTTGGTTGAGGCCGCAACATCCGGAGGAGGCGATTACGTTGTTGAGCAGTTGCAGAGAAGAGAGAATGTGCGCCCGTTGTTTTACGGGAATCGTATCGATGATCGTGCGCGTGCGCTCACGCATTAGCTCGTCGAGTTGCTCGCGGACCTTGCGGCCGGCAGCAGTGATCTTCACGGTGGCGGCGCGGCCGTCCGCTTGCGTGCCACGAACACGCTCTACCAGTGTGCGCGCTTCGAGCTTTTCGAGGACGCGCGTCATCGCGCTGGGCGTGATGCCGGAACTGGCTGCCAGGTCGGAGATACGGGCGCCTTCCTGCGCGACGAGGGTCCGGAGAATCGAGCACTGGCGCTGGCTTAGACCATCGCAGCAGACTTCGTCGGGGCCGACTTGTCCGAGCATGCGTGACAAGCGCTCGAGCTCGTCCCACCATTGCTGGGTTTCGGGGTTGGCTCGGGCTCTCGGCGGCATAGGAAAAGCATACTCAATATAGTTGCATGCGTCAAGCAACTACATTGGCCCGAGAAAGAAAATATTCGCCGGCATCTCGGATCTCGGAGGGGAGACGGGGCAGGCCCCGTCTCTACGCGATGGACATTTATGATCCCGCTTTTTTTTCGATCTTCGCCCAGGTGTCCTTGAGAGCGATCGTGCGGTTGAACACGAGTTTCCCCGGCCTGGAATCCTGGTCCACGCAAAAATATCCCAGGCGCTCGAACTGGTAGCGGCTCTCGGGCGAGGCGGCCGCCAGCGAGGGCTCCACTTTCGCATCCGAAACTACTTCCAGTGACTGCGGATTCAAATTAGCTGTGAACTCCTGACCCGCTTCCACCTGGTTCGGATCTTGATTGGTAAACAGCTTGTCGTAGACGCGTACTTCGGCGTCAACGGCATGCGCTGCCGAGACCCAATGAATCGTGGACTTCACTTTGCGGCCGTCTGGCGCGTTCCCACCGCGAGTCGCGGGATCGTACGTGCAATGCACTTCGATTACTTCTCCCTTGTCGTTTTTTACGACGCTGGTGGCTGTGATGAAGTAGCCGTATCGCAGACGCACTTCGCGTCCCGGCGACAGCCGGTAGTACTGCTTGGGCGGATCTTCCCGGAAGTCGTCCTGCTCGATGTAGAGGACCTTTGAGAATGGAACCCTGCGTTTGCCGGCGCTTTCGTCCTCGGGATTATTCACCGCCACCACTTCTTCGGCCCTGTCCTCGGGATAGTTATCGATCACGACCTTCAACGGCCTTAGTACTGCCATCACCCGCGGCGCCCGCTTGTTCAAGTCTTCGCGAACGAAGTGTTCCAGCATCGCGAGTTCGAGCGTACCGTTAGTCTTTGAAACTCCAGTAGCGCCTACGAAATTTCGTATCGCCTCGGGCGTGTAGCCACGACGGCGGATCCCCGACAACGTGGGCATGCGTGGATCGTCCCATCCGTTCACCAGGTTCTCTTGCACCAGCTTGAGCAGTTTGCGCTTGCTCAGCAGCGTGTAAGTGAGGCTCAGGCGGTCGAACTCGATCTGCTGCGAGGGAAAAATTCCGAGTTGCTGGATGAACCAGTTGTAGAGCGGCCGATGGTCTTCGAACTCCAGGGTACACATGGAGTGCGTGACTCGCTCGATGGAGTCCGACTGCCCGTGCGCGTAGTCGTACATCGGATAGATGCACCACTTATTGCCGGTGCGGTGATGCTCGGCGTGCAAAATTCGATACATCACGGGATCGCGCATGTTCAGGTTCGGCGACGCCATGTCGATCTTCGCCCGCAACACACGGGAGCCGTCGGGAAACTCGCCTGCGCGCATGCGCTCGAACAAATCGAGGTTCTCTTCCATCGGGCGATTGCGGAACGGACTGTCTTTGCCGGGTTCGGTAAGCGTGCCCCGGTACTTTCGGATCTCGTCGGCGCTGAGGTCGTCGACGTACGCTTTACCGTCCTTGATGAGCTTGATCGCCCAAGCGTAGAGCTGATCAAAGTAGTCGGACGCGTAGTAAAGACCGTCCCACTCAAAGCCGAGCCAGCGGACGTCTTTCATGATGGAGTCGACGTACTCCTGCTCTTCCTTTTCGGGATTCGTGTCGTCAAAGCGAAGGTTTGTCTTGCCGCCAAACTCGTCGGCGAGTCCGAAGTCGAGGCAGATGGCCTTGGCGTGGCCGATGTGCAGGTAGCCGTTGGGCTCCGGAGGAAAGCGTGTCTGGATCGCCGCGTCGCCGAATTTCTTCGTTTTTATGTCTTCGAGGAAGATGTCGCGAACGAAGTTGGATGGCGCGGAAGGCGGCTCGGGAGATGGCTTAGCCACAGTTTCAGTCGATGGATTTGCAGGATTCATGTGCTAATTCATTTTATAACCAGCGGCGGAACGGTGTGAGGGCGGCCGCTAGTCCAGGTCGACCGGGACAAAACGTGGCTTATGCCAATCTAGATGGCCTGCCAGTCAGTGCCGTAGGCGGGCAGGCGGGTGGTTTAGATGGGCTGAGCCTCGGTTTTCTTCGCATCAGTGACATTAGAGGGCTGATCGGTAAAGGAACGGCCCGGTTCAAAGGCGCGCTTCTCATACTTCGCGCCAACTTTCCGAATGGCGTCATGCCAGCCATCGTCCCAACTGATGCGTGCCTCATTGTCGACGACTGTCCAGGTCCCGTGGCTCGCGCCGAGAGTTTTGGCAGCGGTGCCGTCGTGGTCGAGGGTGATGAAGAAGGTTCCGAGAGCGCCGTCGCCGACCTTCCATTTTCCAAGAAAGCTGCTTCCGCGGATTCCAGGCGTGCTACCGGCTGGAGTCTTGAATTCGATCCGTTCGATGTCGGCCATCGAAAAGGTCTGCTGCCGGCCGTCTTTGAAGACGATGACGATTGCGTTCTTGTCCGGTGGAAGTGGGGGCGCAGCCATCAGGGCGGCGGGAATTGCGAGCACCAGGATTCCTAGCAACGGTACGGTACTTTTTCTGTTGTGCATTCATCCCTCCTGAAGAACCGAGCAATTGCCTGAAAGTAGATGTATCCCGCCGCCGGACCTGAAGACTCGGACGACGACCCACAACACACGCGTGGTCAACAGAAAAATTAAGGTCCACCCGCGAGTCGTGGGGTACACATAACGCTACCTACTGTGAAGTACGGTTTGACGTGCGATTTGGTTCCACGATTCTGTCTCCGCCGCAAAGCGACGTCAACCAGGCCGACGCTTCCTGCGACGAGATGCCAGGATTGAGTTCGTGACTGTATTCTGGTTCTTAAACCATCTGCTTTAACGGATGAAGTACGCCTCCTGCCGTCCAAGAGAGAGGGCCCGGCGAGGCTCCTAATCATGGCGAATTGTGTCAAATGCGGCCGCAACCTTCCTTCCTTCTCCTTTGGGAAGAAGATCTGTTCGTGGTGTGTTCAGCACGAAGCTGCCCAGCGAGGCCTGGAAACCGAAGACGCAGTGCAGCGAGTCGAGCCTGCACCTTGGCTGCGGCGGCAATCGAACTCCATCGTAGTGACTCAGATCCTGTTAGGGATCAATGTTGCCGTTTTCATCGCCATGGTCTTGACCGACCCTTCGGCTCTCGACAGTCCTTCGGGGGAACTTCTGGTTCGTTTCGGCGCAAACTACGGCCCGTTTACGCTTGGCGGCCAATGGTGGCGCCTACTGACCTGTGTGTTTGTCCACGGGAACCTGCTGCACATCGGGTTCAATATGTGGAGCCTTTGGAATATTGGCTCCCTTGCGGAATCCCTCTACGGTCGATGGACGTTTGCCGTGATGTACCTCCTCGCAGGAATCGGCGGAAGTCTGGGCAGTCTAATTTGGAATCCCAACGTGTTGAGCGTAGGCGCCTCGGGTGCGATCTTCGGGATTGTGGGCGCGTTGATTGCATCCTTCTACCTGGGCGAATTCTCAATGCGGGGACAGATCACCGGCGGAACGATGACCAGCCTGCTCATCTTTTCTGCCTACAGCCTGGCCCGAGGAGCCACGTCGTCAGGGATTGACAATGGTGCACACGTTGGCGGACTGGTCAGCGGCTTGATTCTGGGCGCGCTGATTGCAAAGGGAGCATCTGATCCCAACAAGCCGATGAGACGCGTCGCTGTGCTGGCACTTGCACTCACTCTGATGGGCGGAGGCGCGGCGTGGTGGCTCCATTCCCGTGATTACATCCGCCACATGCAGCGCGGAGCAGCGTTGCTCGCTGGCGGTCAAACCGATCAAGCTGTCAGCGAATTCCAGACGGTGATTCGTCAGCGGTCCCAGTATCCTGCTGCTCATTTCGCGCTAGCTCGATCCTATGCGATCAAGGGAGATCTGACTCATGCGGAAGCTGAATTCAAAAGAGTCCTGGAGTTGGTTCCGGACAATGAAAACTCGCTCTACAACCTGGGATTCGTGTACATCGAAGAAGCGAAGCTTCCGGAGGCGCGGACGGCCTTCCAGCGACTGATGGCGATCAGTCCGAACAGCGCAAGTGCTCATTTCGGCCTCGCAGCGGTAGGCATGGAGGAGAAGAAGTATCAGGACGCGATTCATGAATACCAGACTGCCGCGCGCCTAAACCCCGATCTAGAGGGCGTCTACTATAACCAGGGTCGAGCGCAAGCGAAACTTGGTTTGTATGACGATGCGATCGGGTCGTTCAAGAAAGAACTGGAGAAGATCGGGGATGACTACAACACGGAAATCGCGCTCGCAACCGCGTACGAAGCAAAGGGTATGAAGAAGGAAGCCGCAGCAACGCGGGCGAAAGCGGAGGAGTTAACGGGAAAGAATCAGCCCTAGCGGAGTTTGGCGATGGCCTCTTCGATCCGTTTCAGCGTCGTCTCCCGGCCCAGCACTTCCAGCGTCTCAAACAGGGGTGGCGCATTTTTTCGTCCGCAGACGGCGACGCGAATTGGCTGGAACATCTGTCCTGCCTTGAGGCCCAATTCCTGCGCGGCGGCGCGGAGCGCTTGATCGAGGGGATCGTGCCTGAACTCGGTTTGCGCCAGGACTTCGCGGGCGCGGGTGAGAACTTTGAGCGCCATCGCGGTATCGCCCTTCTGGGGTACGAGTTCTGCGGGATCGTACAGCGGTAGTTGATCGACAAAGAAGAAATCGGCTGCGGTAAGTACGTCGCGCAACAACTTGATGCGTTCGCGAATCAGCGGAGTAATGGCGGCCATCTTTTCCGGGGTGATCCGAAATCCGGCTTCGCGCACGATCGGCAGGAGATGCGTACTTAGTTCTTCAATTGAGAGTCCCCGAATGTGCTCGGCGTTCAACCAGACCGCTTTCGGATCGAAGGTCTCTTCGGGCGTCGCCGCAGGCTCTTTGAAGTTCACTACCGCGTTCGCGCGATTAATTCCTTCCAGCGAGAAGGCGTCAATCAATTCCTGGCGCGTCAACTTTTCACGATTGTCTTTCGGCGACCATCCCAGCAGGCATAGAAAGTTGATGAACGCTTCGGGCAGAAACCCGGCATCTCGATAGGTCGTCACGCTGACAACAGGTCCGTGGCGACGCTTGGAGAGCTTCGATCCGTCGGGTGCCACCAGCAAAGGCAAGTGCGCAAACTGAGGCGCTTGTCCCCCGGAGGCCTCGAAAATCAGAACGTGTTTGTAAGTATTCGAAAGATGGTCCTGTCCGCGGATGATGTGACTGATACGCAGATCGACGTCGTCAGCGCACGACGCCAGGTGATAGGTTGGCATCCCGTCGGACCGGAGCAAGGCGAAGTCTTCGATGTCGTCGGCGGCTTTGACCTGTTCGCCATACACGGCATCCGCAAAACGGACTGACTCGCCGATCCCGCGCGGCACGCGAAAGCGCAGGGCGAATGGCTCTCCGGCGGCGGCCCGACGGTCGCTCTCGACGCGGGGCAGTTCGCGCATTCCGGGATTGAAAAGCCAGGTCGAAGTGGCGCCGGATTTTTCGCTGTCCCCGGTATGCGCGGGGGTGAAATCACGGTATGCCAGCCCCTTCTGAAAGACCGCCTCGGCGACCTGGCGGTGTAGCCCTAGCCGCTCCGATTGCTTGTACTCCTCGTCCCACGCCAGACCGAGCCAACGCAGTCCCTCAAAAATGGAGTTGACTGAGGCCTCGGTATTGCGCTCGACGTCGGTGTCGTCGAGGCGCAGGACCATCGTTCCGCCATTCCGGCGCGCATAGAGCCAATTGAAGATAAAGGTACGCGCGCTGCCTACATGCAGAAAACCCGTGGGCGACGGCGCGAATCGGACCCGTAGCATAACCCGCGAGTATAACAAGTTGGACTGCGGGCCTCGGGGGGAAGAGATCTTTAAGGCCGTCGCTGGTCCGAGCATCAGACCGGCTGATGCCGGTTACGTTAGTAACCATGATTTTGATTACTTTTGCTGTCAAACTTGGACCGTCGCCCCTGCGCTTGGCGTCTCATACTATTAGGAACTGCTTGGCGGCAAGCTGTTGAGCAAATGGCGACTCCCAGATACTGTCTATTGTTTTGTTCAGGTCAGTTGTGCCACGATGCTGGCCGAGCATGGCCGCAGTTGAGATATTGCGATGAATAATGTTGCCACAGGTCTGGTTTTGATTCCCGGGGTAGTCGCACTGCTGATTTTCCTCGTATTTAGTTACCTTTACGAGCAGAGCCGGCAAAGCTACTTCCGCGCCTGGCAACTGGCTTGGGCCGCCTATACACTGCACTACGCACTGGAAGCCGTTGGACATTTTCGCGGACCTTCCGCGCTCCTGTATTTTCTGAGCTCGTTGCTGCTGGTGGCGATGGCGATCTGCATCTTCGTCTCGACCCGGCTGATGCGCGGCGGTCCGCTCCAACTCAACTGGTACGACGGAGCATTGGCGCTGATCGGCACAGCCCTCGCTTGTCTGAATTTGCGCGCCCACATGGTTGGCGGAGTGTTCAGCGAGAAGGCCGCGCCGATGGGTTACTTCCGGTTAGAAGTAGGCCTCGCGGCGATGCTGCTTTATTGCTCCTTCCATTTCTACGTATACGCCCATCGCAAGAATTCTTTTGCGTTCCGGATGTTAGCGCTTTCACTGGCGTTGTGGGCTGCTCTCATGGGAGCTGGACATGTCCGCTACCCCTTTGTCGATCTCGGCCAGTTGGGAGACTTCCTGGGACCGATCCCGCAAATGCTATTGGCAATCGCGATGGTTATGGTTCTGGCGGAAAGCCAGCGCAATGCCATCCAGGAAAACGCCCTGGCGTTCTCGACACTTGGTGTGGATCCGCGCCAGCTTCTCTCCGCCCATGACTTGGTGCCCACGATGCAGAGTTTTCTTGACCGGCTGGTAGCGCCGCTGCCGACGCATCGTGCCATTGTTTTTATTTCTGAGCCCTGGCGCGCCACATTGCCGTCGGTGCAAAAGGGATTCTCGCCCGAGTTTGTTGAAAAGCTGCAAAAGTCTCGTGCCGGCGACTACCTCGCGGAGCTGGCCTACCGCCGCGGAGGAGTCGTCACGTTCCATCGTCTCGAGGAACTGGAAGAGCCGCTACCGGCATTTCCGGGGCACCGATTCGAAGCTTTCAAGGAAACGATGCAGTCGGAGGGCGTCCGCGATTTGATGGCGGTCAGCCTGCAGACCCGCGAGCACAACTTCGGCGTCATTCTGTTTCCGCATGCGGAACGCCGTATGTTCGGTTCCTCAAATTTGCGGCTGCTGATCGGACTGACGTTGCAGATTGCTCTGACGCTGGAAAACTATGTCGTCATGCACGATGCACAGCGCCGCACCAAAGAGTACGAACTGCTCACCGAAATCGGGCAAGCCATCAGCTCCCACCTCGATCAGGACGAGGTTCTACGAACGGTGCATGTCGAACTCGGGCAGATCTTCGATACCAGCAGCTTTTACATCGCTTTTAAGGAAGATGAAGAGATTCGTTTCGAACTCGAAATTGAAGACGGAAAGGTCTTGCCGAAGCGCTCCCGGCCAGCGAGCAATGGACTGACCGAACACGTGATCCGGACCGGCCAGCCCCTGCTCATTCAGTCCGATCTCGAGCAAGTTCGAGTGAAACTGGGCGCGGATTTCATTCCTCCCCGTCCGGCCAAGTCGTTCTGCGCGGTTCCGATCATGCTCGGAGGAATGCCGACTGGAGTCATGGGCGCTCTGAGCATAGACAAGGAATACGTTTTCGAAGCTCGGGATCTCGAGGTCATGAAGACCGCTGCCGGGCAACTCGGCGTGGCCGTGGAAAATGCCCGTTTGTTCAGTGAAGAAAAGCGTCGAGCAAGGCACCTCTCGTTCCTCAACAGCATCTCCAAGACGGCCATTTCAAGCCAGGATGCGGAGCAGATGATGGGCGACATCGTGCGTGAAATTCAGAAGAACTTTCATTACGATCATATCGGCATAGGCATCATGGACTATGCCACCAAAGACATCGAGATCAAGGCCGAAGCGGGAACGACATCGCTGGCATTGGGCAAGCGTATCGCGGTAGGGACGGGCATTCTGGGCCGGGTCGCACGCACGGGCGTGAGCGCTCTCGTGCAGAATACCGGCCAGGGACATTTGTCGGGCGTGCTGCCGGAATCGCGCGCCGTGCTCTGTCTTCCAATCACCTACGGTGAGACTTTGTTGGGAGTGCTCAACGTCGAAAGCCGCGACGAAAATGCGTTCGAGCCGCAGGACGTTCTGATCCTTAATACGCTCGCCGATCTGCTGGCAACTGCGCTGCACAATTCCTTCGTATTCCAGAAACTGCAACAGCAGTCGATTACCGACGGATTGACGGGAATCAAGACTCGCCGTTTCTTCTGGGAAGCGCTGAGTTCGGAATGGAAACGCGCTTCGCGTTCGGGTCGGCCGTTTTCAGTTGTGTTGATCGATCTTGACAAGTTCAAAGAAGTGAATGACGGCCTGGGCCATCTGGAAGGTGATCTGGTGTTGGCGCGAGTCGGGCGGCTGCTCGAACAGAAGTGCCGTCAGTCAAATGTGGTTGCGCGCTACGGAGGAGACGAGTTCATCATCCTGATGCCCGAGACCAGCATCGACCAGGCCCAGGTCTTGGCCGAGAGGCTTCGGCTTTGGCTGGCGACCGATCCCATGCTGGAGGAGCACCAGATCACTGGCAGCTTCGGAGTTGCCAGTTTTCCGGTGCACGCTTTCACTGCCGAGGACATCATTCGGGTCGCGGATGCTGGAATGTATATCTCCAAGCGCGCGGGCGGAAATCAGGTTCGCTCCGCGGAGTTGCTGGGCGACGGCGAAAACTCCGGAGTGCAGGGACAACTCGTCTCCGGATACATCGAAGGTTTTCTGCAACGCGAAAACAGCGGGGCGGAAGATCTGGAAGAGCTGGTCGCCACTCTCCGCAAGCTTTGTAGAGGACGAGAGGAAATCGATCGGCAGGCTTTAAAAGAAGGAATCGAAACGGTCGCACGCGCTGCGGAGATGCGCGAGCCGCAGGCCGACGGACACGGAGAACGATGCGCGTATTATGCGGGAATCATCGCGCGCGGACTGAAGCTTTCCGAGGCGGAAGTCGACGACATCATTTTCGCGGCGCGCGTTCACGACCTAGGCAAGCTTTTTATCCCCGAACGAATTCTCAATAAGCCCGGCCCGCTCACCGAAAACGAGTATGCAGTGATTAAGACGCATCCGGAACTGAGCGCGGAAGTACTCCGCGCTCTTCCCGACAGCAAACCGCTTGAACAGGCCGTCGAGTTCCATCATGAAGCCTTCGATGGCAGCGGCTATCCCACGGGATTGCAAGGCGAGAACATCCCGCAATGGGCCCGCATCCTGGCGGTCGCCGACGCCTATGTGAATATGACCAGCGAGCGTTCGTTTGCTCCGCCCAAATCTCACGAACAAGCGGTTACGGAACTGGAGAAGTTAAGCGGTACCCGCTTCGACGGAATGATCGTGCGCCTCTTCGCGCGACAGCTGAAACTCGAAAAGGCTTCGAGTTTTGGTGGCTAGCAACTCGCCTCGAGACTCAACCCGGTACTTTCTGCTAGCCCCGTTCAAATGCGTGCTTTTGCTCCAGTTCGCGACGGGCACCAGCCATCTCGGACTCAAAGCGTTCCTTCTGATACATCAAGGCAGGCAGCGCGCTGGCATTTTGCCCACCGATGGTAAACAGACCCCGCTGCGCGAGTCCGGACGCAACTTCGACGAGATGATCGGTCGTGCTCTGCACGTAAAGCGCTTCGGTCGGATCGCCCAGCCAGACGTCGCCACCTGCCAACTGCGTCTGCCAATACACTTTCCGCTCGATCAGCCGCGCGATGTCTTCGTCTGACGCTTTGCCAAACACCCACTGGCCCCGCTTGAAATCGTAGTGACGGCTGGAAAACGGCAAGGGCACGAGTTTGCCGGATTTCACAAACTCAATCTGCTTGCGATCGACATCCTTGCGCAGAGCGTTGATGATTGGCCCCTCAGCGTCTTTTGCCTCGAGCGACGGCAGAATCTCCCGCAGAGTAACCGAGAGATTCACCGCAGCCAGCGCGCGCAATCCGCCGGAGTTCTCGAGAGTAATCTCGCTGTGGAGTACGTAAAAGTCCGCACCCGAAGTCGCCGGGCGGAATGGCCAGTCGAGCCTGAAGCTGAGCGGAAGGCCGCTCTGCGTGACGTAAATGGTCTTTGGAGGAACACCAGGGCTCATGTCGAATCCTTATCCGAGTGAAAAAATATTTTATTTGAACTTTGGCTGCGAAACCAATGAGCGAAGAACAGCGATGGGATGGTCGTAGCCTGTCTTTCTCACGGCCGCGCGGCACGCCACAATGCGATAAGGTTCCACACCGCCGAAGCAGTGAGCAATCCGATCAACGCAGCCATCACAATTAACCGGTGACGCGTCTCGATCAGGTCGGCGAACACGCCCGCGACAAATACGAATAAGAACACCAGCGCAGTTAAATAGAACCCTTCTCCCGGAAAACTCGCGGCGCCGATTCCCAGGACAATCAACGACACGGCGATGCCGAGTGGAGCGAGATTACCAAAATACCGTGTCCGCTTCCACGCAGCGAATACGACCAGCGCGACAGGAAGCGCCAGCGTCATCGCAGGGCTGCCGGAAAGGATCGTCTGCAAACTGTGGCGGTAGGCAACTGATGCCGCCAGAGCGTGCGGATCAAGATCCAGCCATCGCGCATGCCGTATTCCCTGCCAAAACAATGCAGGATGAAAAAAGTACGAAGCAAACACGATCCCGATCGCTACTCCGAGTGCAGTGCCCCAGATCGCAAGCACAGCCTGCCTCCGGACCGGCGCCACCCATAGCATGAGCATCAGCGCGGCGAGTGCGACTAGGCCGAGCGAGAACTGGTTCCCGGCAGCGAGTGCCATGGACAATCCAAGAAGGAGGATCCGCCGCCAGTTCCACAGCACGACCTCGCGCGGGGCGTATAGCGTATGGGCCACCGCGATGGCGGTCCACACGGCGCCAAACGCGCCCCATACCGCGCCCATCTCTCCAAGACTCTGCGCGCCTGCGGCGGCGACGATCATCGCGGGAGAAAAACAATAGAACATGAGCGCAATGTATCCGCCGGCGTTCCCATAGAGCCGGCGTGCAACATACCAGAGCGAGCCACCCAGCATGACGCCGAAGAACAGGTAGGGCGCGGCGGCGAGCACATGCCAGAGCGGCAGGCCGCCAGTCCATGCGGCTGGACGTGTTAGAAATGGCGCGCCCGCGACCAGGTAGTAGAGCGGCGACCGGTCCTCATCAAATCCGTCGCGGACGCGCAAATGTCCAGAGCGTCCCGCAGAAGCCACGCCGGTTGCCGCTTCCGAGCGCAACGAATCCGGCGTGCCGGCAACTGCGCCGCCCTTCCACTGTTGCAATCCGAGGTAAATGCGTAGTGCCTGGTCGGAGTTTGAGCGGGCACCTTGCCGCGCCTGCACTCCAACCAGCCACAAACACTGCAACAGAAACACCCAAAGCAGCGCAGCCGCCACAAATTGTGGCCTGCCAATGGTCGTTGTCTGGAAAAATCGCCGCATCAGAGGAGGACCGAGTGTTTTACCATGTCGGGGACCATCATGGATACGAATCCCGTTCCTGCCCCTTTTTCTGAGCCGGGGGAATCGCCTGCTGCCGACCCCGCCGGAACCGATGTGGCTGCGCCTTCGTTGGGCGTGCCTCCCCAGCGAGAAAATCCTCTGCTCGCGATTTTTGTCGGACCGAATGGCCTGTATCCCGGTACGCGCTGGCTGATCTACCTTGCGATGGGCGGAATTTTTCTCGGAGTAGTCGGTGTCGTCTCGCATTTCGTTCACACTCCTCGAGGCGGATCGATCTGGTGGGGACTGGTGTCACAAGGGAGCATCGCGCTGGCTGCAATTCTCCCCGCTTTCGTGATGGCTCGCCTTGAGAAGCAGCCCTTTGGCGCCTTCGGCCTCCCGAAACAAAACGCTTTTCGTCGTAACTTCTGGATCGGAACACTGTGGGGAATCGCGTCACTCAGTGTGCTGATGATCGCGCTTCGCCTCGCCGGAGCGTTCGAGTTCGGATCACTCTCCATCCATGGATTGGCGATCGTAAAATATGCGTTTTACTACGCGCTTTTTTTTCTCCTCGTCGGATTCTTTGAAGAGTTTCTGGTGCGCGGCTATTCGCAGTGGGTACTGACGAAAGGGATGCACTTCTGGCCGACAGCGGCGCTTTTGTCAGCCGGCTTCGGCCTGCTCCATGGGTCGAACCCCGGTGAGAGCAAAGCCGGCCTCGTAGCCGCCGCCCTGATCGGCTTCTTTTTTTGCCTCACGCTCCGCCGCACAGGCGACCTCTGGTGGGCAATCGGCTTTCACATGTCGTGGGATTGGAGCGAGAGCTACCTGTATTCCGTACCGGACAGCGGTACGGTGCTGCCGGGGCATCTGCTGAATTCATCGTTCCACGGCCCCGAATGGCTCACCGGCGGCTCGGTTGGGCCTGAAGGCAGCTTGCTGGTATTTGTTGTGATGGTGGCGTTGTGGGTGGTATTCGACTGGATATACCCGGCGATAAAGTACGGGAATTAAATCTGCCTGATTCTCCGCATGATGGCCAATCCAGTTTGTCAGCTCGGACTGTTCATTTTTCCAACCGCCACTTCCACATTAGCTCACTGCTCTTTCGGAGAGACCTGGTTTAGAAGAAACGAACAGCACTCGGGCAGACCAGCGCAGAATGCGCCACCCAATCGCGGCGCTGACGAGTATCGCGAAAAGCCACTGGAGAATCGTCGGCAAATAGAAGAGCCGGAGGCGGGCCAACCGCGGAACTTCGCTCCGCTGGGACGGGTCCGAGACCCGTCCCCACACTAGAGCGCTAGATATCCAGGTTCTTCACATCCAGCGCATTGTCCTCGATGAACTTTCGCCGTGATTCGACGTCTTCGCCCATCAGCGTGGTGAAGATGGTTTCGCACTCGGCAATGTCTTCGAGCTTCACTGACAGCAGTGTGCGGCGCTCCGGGTCCATCGTGGTTTCCCAGAGTTGCTCAGCAGTCATTTCGCCGAGACCTTTGTAGCGCTGCACGGCGTATTCTTTTCGGCCTTCGTTCAGGACGTAGTCGAACAGATCGCGCGCATTATTTTTCTCGACGACCTCAGTCTCTTTCGCGCGACGTGCTGGAGTCTTGGTGGCTTTCTTCGGCGCCGAGTCAGTCTGTTCGCCCTCAGCTTCGCTCGACTCTTCCGCCTCGGCTTTTGATGAAGCCCTGGGAACGCTCTCGATCACGAATGGCGGATCCATGTATGGCTCGATTTGTTTGAACTTGGCGATCAACTGTCGGCACTCCGGCGTGGAAGCCAGTTCCCAGTTGACGACGTGTTCGGAGCCTTGCGAATTCACGAAGCGGACTTCCCACAGGTTATGCTCTTCGTCGAAGTGCGTATCCACGCTCTTCAGGCTCAACTCTTTCGTCAGCCGCTTGAGTTCCTTTTCAAGCTTCTCGACTTTCTTCGGAGGATTCGTCTTGTCGCCTTCGAAATCGGCGCGCTTCGCGAGGTCGAGTCTCGGCAGAAGCTCAGTGATCTTTTCTTCGCGCAGACGTTTGTTGAGCTTGTCGAGGAAGCCCAGGTATTCATTGAGCACGGTGATGAACTTCGTCAGCGCCGCGCCTTCGAGCGTCGCCGCGCCTTCGCCGTAGCGGATCACGAGACCTTCCGAAGCACGCTTCACCATCACTTTGACGAACTCACGCTCGTCCTTGATGTACTGATGCGACTTGCCTTTCTTGATGCCGAACAGGGGCGGCTGCGCGATGTACACATTGTTCCGCTTGATCAGTTCCTGCATGTGACGGAAGAAGAATGTCAGCAGCAGAGTACGGATGTGGGAACCATCGACGTCGGCGTCGGTCATCAGAATGATCTTGCCGTAGCGCACTTTTGTTGGATCGAAGTCCTCTTTCGAGATGCCGGTGCCCAGTGCCGTGATCATCGCGCGAATTTCTTCGTGTGCCAGCATCTTGTCGTAGCGTGCTTTTTCGACGTTTAGAATCTTTCCCTTCAGAGGCAGGATCGCCTGGAAACGGCGGTCACGGCCTTGTTTGGCGGTGCCACCGGCGGATTCACCCTCCACGAGGAACAATTCGCAGCGGCTGGGATCTTTCTCCGAGCAATCGGCAAGCTTACCCGGAAGTCCGCCGCCATCGAGAGCGCCTTTGCGGCGCGTCAGATCGCGAGCTTTACGGGCAGCTTCGCGGGCGCGGGCCGCATCGATTGCTTTGTTGATAATTTTCTTCGCGACGGCTGTGTTCTGCTCGAAAAATCCACCCAAACGCTCATTGACGACCGCCTGAACGATTCCGGCAATATCGGAATTCAGCTTGCCTTTGGTCTGTCCTTCAAACTGGGGCTGCGGCAATTTCACGCTGATCACAGCGACGAGTCCTTCGCGAACGTCGTCACCCGTCAGATTCTCTTTTACGTCCTTGAACAGGCCCATTTGCTGCCCGGCGTAGTTGATCGTGCGTGTTAGAGAGGTGCGAAAGCCGGAGAGATGCGTACCGCCGTCGACGGTGTTGATGTTGTTTGCGAAGCTGAAAACTGATTCCGAATATCCGTCGTTGTATTGCAGGCCGATTTCGATGTGCACCTGATCTTTGTCGGCTTCCATGTAGATGGGCTTGTCGTGGAGCACAGCCTTGCCGCGGTTCAGGTGCTTGATGAACTCGGTGATGCCGCCGTTGTACTTGAATTCCGCGCGCTTCGCCTCACCGGTCTTCGAGTCGGTCTGGCGTTCGTCGGTCAGCGTAATGAGCAGACCCTTGTTCAGAAAGGCCAATTCGCGCAGGCGTTGTGCAAGCGTGTCAAAGTTGTATTCGGTGACAGTGAAGATGCTCTTGTCCGGCAGAAAACGGACTTTGGTGCCGGTTTTTGTTTTCGCCGCGCCGGCCTTTTTCAGCTTGCTGGTAGGCTCGCCCTTGGAGTAGGTCTGTTCCCAAGTGAAACCATCACGCCAGATCTCGAGTTCCAATTCTTCGCTGAGCGCGTTGACGCAACTCACGCCTACGCCGTGCAATCCTCCGGAAACTTTGTAAGACGATGAATCGAACTTACCGCCCGCATGCAGCTTGGTCATTACGACCTGCGCAGCGGGCACCTTCTCGCCGTCAATGTCCATGTTGTCGACGGGAATGCCGCGGCCGTTGTCAACCACCGTGATTGAGTTGTCGAGGTGAATGGTGACTTCAATTTTGTCGGCGTGTCCGGCAAGCGCTTCGTCGACCGAGTTGTCGACGACTTCGTACACCAGATGATGTAAGCCCATCTCGCCGGTCGAACCGATGTACATGGCGGGACGCAAGCGTACCGCTTCCATGCCGCCGAGAACCTTGATGGAATCGGCGGTATAGTCGGCGTGATTGCCGTTCTTATTTTTTACGTCTTCAACTGGGGTCGAAACTTCTTTTGTGGCCATTCCGCTCCGTGGAAAATTGCCGGTTCGAGCGCTCCGGCTGGGTAGGCGCTACCAGGGTGCTCAGGTAACCTCAAACTATTGAAATTTCTGCTAGTTAGGTGTCACCAGAGATGCTTCTATTTTAGCACAAAACGGCCCAGCGGCAGCGGCGAAGAGGCGACTCTAACCCATGCTTTTTCTTGCGCTTAGGGACGTACCGTTTCGGTAAATTGCGGTGACGAGCAAATGCACTTTGGAGTGGCCCGAATTCACTTCGCTTTGGGCTTAGTTGGGGAAAAATTGAGCCCCTCGATCAGGTCGTTCACTGCGTCGACGCTGTCGGCGATGAACGTGAAAGAGACGATCTGACCCTTGCTGAGAAGCACCAGAGTCGATTGATGCATGATGAGCTTGTCGTTCAGGGCCTTCGAAAAATCCGCGCGAATCAGTCGCTGCAAACCTATCTCCACCTCCGACGGATCGCCGTCCGCCTTGAAGCCCTTCGCAGTGGTGACCTCGGTTAAGGGCGCAAGATAGTCTTCTGGCTTCTTCAGGCCAGGGTAGGCAGTAGCATTTTCGGTGGCGATCACGACCGCCGAGTTGATTGTGTCTCCAGAGGCTTGAGGCGGACGTTCGAAGATCGCCAGCAAGACTTCGCCTTTGGAAGCATCATTTCCATCCTGGATTTCTTGGGTGCGATCGACCCAGCCGTAGGGAGTCTGGTAGCGGAAGCCGAAGGTTGCGTTGCGGTAGATCGCCGTATCAGATCGAGCTGGTTTCCCCAGCGGGGCGGATGGCTTCTTTTGAACCTGTGCTGTGGAATTCAGTGAAAGAGCAATGACCAGTATTGGAACTGCGCGCAAATTCATGATGATCTACAACAGTCTAAATGGTCGAAGTTTACAATCTGAGCATTCCTGAAACTAAAGCCATGGAACTCTCGCTCACTGAAAACGAAGTCCGCGTGCTCGGCTCGCTGATCGAAAAAGACATCACGACACCCGAGTACTATCCCCTATCGCTGAACGCGCTCGTCAACGCCTGCAATCAGAAATCGAACCGCGATCCGTTCATGCAACTCGACGAAAACGCCGTACGCGACGCTCTCACGGGGCTTCAGGAACGGCGCATGGCCGGTCCTGCCGGCGGCGCCGATAGCCGCGTCACCAAATATGAACATCGCCTGCAGGAAGTTTTCAACTTTACGCGACCTGAGATTGCGGTCCTTTGCATCTTGTTGCTGCGCGGGCCGCAGACTCCCGGCGAACTCCGCGGACGCACCGAACGGATGCACCGCTTCGAAGCGCTCGACGATGTGCAGTCGGCGTTACAGAAACTCATGCAGCGCGATCCCGCTCTCGTCAAAGTGTTGCCGCGTCAGCCTGGGACGAAAGAAGCGCGCTGGATACATTTGATGGCTGGCGACGTGGCTGTGCCGGAATCGCTCCGCGTCGCAGGGGCGATGGCCGATCACAGTTCGGCCGGCGGGGAGAGAGTCGCTCGACTAGAGGAGGAAGTGGCGGCGTTACGTAGGGAACTCGGAGAGCTCAAAGATCAACTAGCGCGGTTCCGGCAGCAGTTCGAGTGATGTTGACACTCAAATCGTCCATTCACTGCTGGCGATACTTGTGGTTTACTTCAGGGACGTCGAATCGATGTGTTGCGGTCCGTCTAAATGAAAGATCGAAGAACGCGGCAACTTTCTTTCTATGGGGTGCTCGCGATCGGATTTCTCTGGTCGGTAGTGGTTGCGTTTGGGGTGTTTTTCGGCTGGGTTCATTTGCATCCAGCGACCGCCGCTCGCCTTCTTTTCAGGATTGCTTATCAGATTGTTGGACTCCTGAGCCTCTATCTTGCGCTCCGATATCAGGGGAGGACCTTCAAGGAGATCGGTCTCGTCATCGATCCCCGACTTCTCGAAATTGGTCGCGCATTTGGACTGTATTTCGGGGTGATTTTTCTAACCGTCTCTCTTTATCTTGTTCTGAACCTACTCTCACCCCGGTTCCAGCCGTTAGCCCACCACGGAACTTTTGATAGTGCCGCACTGTTTGGAGTGCACGTCACCATCGCGTCGCTGTTGTTCGTGGTATTGAATCCTTTCCACGAAGAACTTCTCGTGCGTGCATTTCTTATCACGGAAGTGGAAGGGCTATACCACAGCACGTTGCTGGCAGTGATCGTGAGCGTTGCATTGCAAACTTCGTATCACATCTATCAGGGATTGCCGGCAGCACTGAGCCACATTCCGGCCTTCCTGATATTTTCCCTTTACTACGTGCGCACACGACGCATCTTTCCGATCATCCTTGCGCACCTGTTCATGGATATTTCTGCGCTGGCTCTATACGCCCAACATCATCGATAAAGTCCGGGGGGCCCCCTGTCCCGATTACAGCACCCTCTCCTGCGCGTACCCGGCCGCGCCAAGCGCGGAGATAATTTCTGCGATGTGGTCGGGGCCGCGGGTTTCCATCGTGATTTCGATCGCGGTCTCGCCCAGGTTCACTCCGTGATAGGCGCGGTCGTAGTCGGTCTCAACGATGTTGGCGCGATGCTGCGCGAGGATGGAAGTGAGCCGGTTTAGCGCGCCGGGATAGTCGGGGAGATGAACGCGCAGCCGGACCAGTCGTCCGTCTTTGACCAGGCCGCGCTCGATGATGCGCGAAAGCAGAGTCACGTCGATGTTGCCGCCGCAGACCAGCACGGCAACTTTCTTTCCTGTGAAGTGCAGCTTGCGGTTGACGAGAGCGGCGATCGCGGCAGCGCCCGCGCCTTCGGCCAGTGTCTTCTCGCGTTCCAGCAGCAACAAGATCGCGTTGGCAATCTCTTCTTCTTCTACCGTGACGATGTCATCGACGTATTTCTGAACTAGGGGAAGCGTTCGGTCTCCGGCGCGTCGGACGGCAATGCCGTCGGCGATCGTGGAAGCCGCGTTTAGCGTCACCGGCTTGCCTTCGGCTACTGCAACCTTCATTGAAGGCAGCCGCGAAGGCTGGACTCCAAAAACCTGAATCTTGGGATTGGTCTCTTTTACGGCGCATGCGATGCCGCCAATCAAGCCACCACCACCGATCGGCACAACTACCACTTCCAGGTCGGGATGCTGTTGGATCAGTTCGAGGCCGATTGTTCCCTGGCCGGCTATCACCGCGTCATCGTCGAAGGCATGAACAAAGGTTAGGCTCTCCGCCTGGCTTCGGCGTAGGGCCTCTTCGAAGGCTTCGTCATAGTTAGCCCCATGCAGGACGACATCCGCACCGTAGCCGCGCGTGGCCGAAACTTTGATCAGCGGAGTGGTCAGCGGCATGCAAATCTGCGCGCGGATTCCGAGCTTGCCAGCGTGGTAAGCGACGCCCTGAGCATGGTTGCCGGCCGAAGCGGCGATTACTCCACGCGAGCGTTCTTCCGATCTTAGCGAAAGTAGTTTGTTAAGCGCGCCGCGTTCCTTGAATGCGCCGGTCCGCTGGAGGTTGTCCAGCTTTAGATAAACACTGTTGCCGGTCGATTGCGAGAAAGTTTCCGAGCGCGCGCAGGGCGAGAGATAGATGGATTCGCGAATCCGGTGCAACGCGGAATGAATATCGTTGAGTGTGATCATTTTCCACTAAACCCGACTGGCGAAAGAATCTCAACATCTTACCTGAAGGGGACAACTTGGCCTGAATTCCGGGCATTACGGCGGCTGGAGCACGAAAGGATGTGTCCCGCGGTCCAATAGTGTCATGGCGGACACTGCCCCCCGGCGGCCTTCACCCTCGAACCTTAGAAACCTAGCCATACGCCACACCGCCCGTCAGAATGGGGTTTCAAGGAGTTCACTCCCCAAGGACTCATGACAAATCTATCTGGCACCTCCCTCTCCCCCACCCCGGTTGCAGCGCACATACTCCGGAAAGTTAATGCGCGCGCTGCGTTGTTCAATCTGCCGGAACGTTCTTCCAGCCTGCTGACGGAATGTTTCCGCCAATTCGGAATCGAGACCGTGCCGGTGACAGAGGCCGATGCGGAGCGTCTGCATCGCCAAAAGTTCGACGCCTGCGTGCTGCCTCTGGAAGAATCGGTCGGTCACATTATTGAGCGGGCGCGTAGTTCGGCGTCCAACAGCCGGCTGGTCATCTATGGAGTGGGTGGGACCGCACAAGATGCAATGCGCTACTCGAAGCATTGCATCAATGCCATCTTTCACGAGCCGCTGGAACGTTCAGCCACTTTGAAGCTCATGCGTTCGACACGCCCACTGGTGCTGCACGAGTTTCGCCGGTATGTGCGGATTCCCGTCATGACGGAAGTATCGGTGGTGGCCGCTGACAGCTCTCGCGTCGTCGTGACGAGCCAGGAAATCAGCGCCGGCGGCATGTCCATAAAAGGCACGGCCACGCTCGAACCCGGTCAAGCGGTGGAAGTATCATTCTCGCTGCTGACTCTGCCCCGCATCTGGCTGCGCGGTCACATTACATGGAAAAAGCCCGACAAAAGCGTGGGCCTGCGCTTCGACGCTGCCGACGAGCGTAGACGCCGTCTGAAAGACTGGATTGTGGCGTATTTGGAATCGTAGAAGAGCAGGTGTCAGGTCTTAGGTCTCAGGTCTCAGGACAATCGCCCCGAATCCGATCTGCGTTCTTAAAACCTAAGACCTGACACCTGACACCTTTCCCCATAAAATGTGTTCGTGAGTTCTTCTTCCGTTGCGGCTGAGCCTCCGCAAAAGTCTGGTGCTGAAGCACGCGAGTTTTCTCTCCGCGAGAGGCTTTTGCTGTGGCTTATCAGTTGGGCCGGATATCTTGCCATCGTCGTGATTGGCTCGACTCTGCGCTATTCGATGTCATGGGAAGATGAATCCGCGCCGTCCCAGGTGATTTTTGAAGAGCCAGTGATCTATTCCTTCTGGCATCGTGCGGTGTTTGCAGCGTCATGGATATGGAGAAAGCGGCGCATCGTCGTGATGGTCAGCCGCAGCTTTGACGGCGAATATATTGCGCGGATAATCGAACGGCTGGGATTCGGCGCGGTGCGCGGCTCCAGTAGTCGCGGGGGAACCGGCGCATTGCTCGGGATGAAGAGCGAAATCGAGCGCGGTGCCGCGGTAGCCTTCACTATCGACGGACCGCGCGGGCCGAGGTACGTCGCGAAGCCGGGGCCGGTCGCGCTGGCGAAGGCGACGGGCTTTCCCATGTCCGCGTTCTATGTTGCGTTGAGCGATGCCTGGGTGCTAAAGACCTGGGACGAAATGATGATTCCGAAGCCGTTCTCGCGAGGGCTGGTGCGCATAAGCCGAAGGATTCCGGTTCCGTCCGATGCCAATGATGCTCAAATGCAGGAGTACCACGCACAGTTGCAGGCGGCGCTGGAACGCGTCACTAGGTTCGCTGAAGAAAATGTGGGGCGCGTAGGATCGCGGGAATTTCCTATTTGGAAGCACTAGCGGCTCGGCAAATCTTGCGGCTCACCTTTAGTTCGCAGCGGCGATGGCAGGATGCCGTCGCCACTGCCGGCAAGATGCCGGCGCTACAAGACCGTTTGACTTGGGGGGAGTCTCCCGGTAAATTTGCGGAGCTAGTTCGCTCTTTCTAAAATTGGGTTCGCGCATGATCGTAGCCCGGCGTTATGCCGGCGCCACGAGGGAAGCGGGTGCAAATCCCGCGCTGCCGCGCAACTGTAAGCGAGAACATAGCGGACGTCCACTGGGAATCATCTTCAATCCAAAAATCGGACCGAAGACCTGGGAAGGACGCCGCAGAAGATGGACTGCCTCTAGTCCTTACTCGCAAGCCAGGAGACCGGCGCGAACCATACCCTGAAACCCCTTTCGCGTGTAAAGGAGGACATATGGTCCGCTCCCTGGTTGTGTTTTTGGTAGTTCTCTTCCTGCTTTCTGTGCCGGCGGTTCTTGCCGGCGAGCTCCGGATCAAAGTTCTCGACCCCCACTCGGCCGCGGTTGCGGGAGCCGAGGTGTCGGTCTACCGAGCGGGCGAGTCCGCCCCGATTCAGGTCCGGACAACCTCGGGCGAGGGCATTGCCACCTTCAACGTGGAGAATTCAACGCCGCTGCGCGTGGAAGTGCTCGCGCCAGGATTCGCCGTCGCCCGAGCCGAGGTGCAGCCGTCGTTTTCCGCAGCGACCGTAAAGCTGGAGGTCGCGAGCGCGTCGGAAACTGTCATCGTCACCGCGACGCGCACTCCTGCTCCCGAGCAGGAGACGGCCAGCAGCGTGTCGCTCTTGACCAGCGATGAACTCACCGCCATGCAGCCGGTTTCTTTTGGAGATGCATTGCGCTTTTTACCCGGAGCGGTGGTCAATGTGTCGGGCCAACGTGGCGGGCTGGGGTCGTTGTTCGTACGTGGCGGAGATTCGCGCTACAACAAAGTTCTCATTGACGGTGTACCTGTGAACGAACCGGGCGGGACGTTCGATTTCGAAAGCGTTCCGCTCGCGGAGGCGGATCGCGTCGAATTTCAACGAGGCTCGCAGAGCACGCTCTATGGTTCCGACGCGATGACGAGCGTCGTGCAGATCTTTACGCGCAACGGGACGAGTGCCGTGCCTGAACTTCGCTTCGGCGCTGATGGCGGCAACTTCGGAACGGCGCATGGTTTTGTCTCAGTGGCCGGTGCTCGCTCGCGCTTCGATTACAACGGATTCGCCGATCACTTCTATACCAACGGTCAAGGCCCCAATGCCAACTATTGGAATGATCTGCAAGGCGGAAATGTAGGGGTGCAGATCAGCCCGACGGTGTTGTTACGCGTGCGCACAAGGCATTCCAACCGGCGGACTGGAGTACAGGGCGAGTGGGACTTCAACGGGCAGCCGCTCCTCGGGCCCGATCTCGATCAGCGCGCCCGCTCCAACATTTTTCTGGCCAGCAGCGAGTTGCTGATATCAATGCCTTCACGCTGGCAGCATCGGCTAACCGGATACGAATTCAACACTCGCCGATTGAACCAGGATGTCACAACCGATCCCGGACGGGACTGCGCCCCCAACTTCACTGACTGCCCGTTTCTAACGACTGCTCATATCAACCGTGCCGGATTCATGTATCAGGGCGACTACACTCCGCGCAGTTGGGCGCAAACAACGGTCGGATACGAGTTTGAAGATGAGAATGGACGCTTCTTCACGTCGTCGCCCACGTTCGATTTTTCACAGTCCATTCCCGGGCTGCGGCTCAACCACGCGGCATACGCGCAGCAGAGGATCACGTGGAAGAGGCTGTCCGCGATTGCAGGAGTCCGCTATGCCCACAACGAAACGTTCGGAGATAAAGCAGTGCCGCGCGTGGCATTGAGTCTGTTGGCGCTGAGGGGCGGGCAACTCTTGTCTGGCACGCGGCTGCGTTTTTCCTACTCGACTGGAATCAAGGAGCCGCGCTTTGAGGAATCCTTCCCGAGCGATGCATTTACGAAACCGAACCCCAACCTCAGAGCTGAGGAGAATCGGGCCTTCGAAGCCGGGATCGAGCAGAACCTGATGGCCGGTAGATTCTCGCTGAGCGCAGTCTACTTCAACAATCTCTTCCAGCATCAGATTGACTTCAGCTGCTGCGATGACCAGTTTCGAGGGCAGTACGTCAACATCAACAGGTCCATGGCGCACGGCGCGGACGTGGAACTGAAAAGCCGGATAACATCCCGCCTGTCTGTGGATGGCGGGTATCTGTACACATCGTCAGAGATTCTGGAGCAGCCTTTTGCGTTCGACCCATTACATAAGCCCGGTCAACCGCTGCTTCGGCGTCCGAAGCATTCCGGCAGCTTGCTGCTGAATTACCTGGGATCGCGCTGGGGAGCGAATATGGGTGGAAGCTTCGTGGGCCGGAGGCTAGATTCCGATTTCTTTGGCTTGGGGATCACGCACGCCGCCGGTTACGCCCGGGTCGATCTCGGCGGATGGTACGCCATCAATTCCCGCATAACCGCCTATGCGAGTGTCGGAAACGCGTTGAACGACCATTACAATGAAGTCGTGGGATATCCGGCCCTGACGGCAAACTTCCGTGCGGGGATGAGATTTCGGATTGGCGGAGACTAATAGCAGCTAATGTGCGTCAGACCTAGCGGCGGCTTCCGGCGATTTCTTTTCGCTCGGCTTCTTCGCGAAGGTCCTGCCCAGCATCGGGTGTGCGAGTGGAGGCGCATTTCCCGCCGCTGTTGTAGCGGTGCCGCACGGCCCAGAGCTTTTCGACTTCTTTCTCGCCGAGCGGCTGTGCGCGGCCAAGCAGGTGGGTGACCAGTGCTATGTGGGCGAAGTGCTCGACCGTTTCCATCTTCATGTAGGCGTTTTCCAGCGTGGAACCGTAAGTCACTACGCCGTGATTGGCCATCAGAATCGCATCATGGCTCGGAACCAATGGCTCCAGAGCCTCGGCTAACTCGGGCGTACCGGGAGTGCCATAGCGCGCTAGCGGAATCTCTCCCAGACCGACGACGACTTCACAGACGAGTGGCTGGTTGAGATCGAGTCCTGAGGCAGCAAAGCCTGTAGCTGTCGGAGGATGCGCGTGAACAATGCCCTGGACATCCGGGCGCAAGCGATAAATCAGAAGATGCATGCCGATCTCGCTGGACACATTTCTTTTCCCGGCGAGGCGATTGCCCTTGGTGTCCACAATAACCAGATCGGAGGGCTTCATCCGGCCCTTACTCATGTAGGTGGGAGTAACCAGGAGGCGGTGCGGGTCAAGGCGCACAGATAAATTCCCGTCCGTTGCCGCAACGAAGCCGTTGCCGTGCAACAGACGGCCGAACTCCACGATCGCAAGACGGTGTTGTCGCTCGCTCGCCATCCCTCCCCAAGCCCCGGGCGTCATGGTACAGCAGGTCTTGTGGCCGTTACAACACAATCCCGCGTCAAGATTGGTAAAGTGGATGCCGTTCTGGAACAAATTTCAACCTTGCCGGACTGTTCCTTTCCAAACCCTATAATCTTCGCGTGCGCGTCTCCGACTTCCATTATCACCTCCCACCCGAACGGATCTCTCAGGAGCCATTAGGCGACCGCGCCGGATCGCGCATGCTGCACCTGAATCGATCGATGGGACGCTGGCAGGACCGCATGTTCCGCGAGTTTCCGGACCTGCTTCGGCAGGGCGACCTGTTGGTCATCAACAACACTCGCGTTTTTCCGGCAAGGCTTTATGGACGCCGGAGCGGCGCACGCGGGCAACCGCTCAGCCCTCATAACCCCGCATCGAAGAACTTCCTCCAAGGCCGGGTGGAGGTGCTGCTGACCCGGCAGGCGTCCACCGACCCGAGTGAATGGGAGTGCCTGGTACGGCCCGGGCGGAAGATCCGGATCGGGGAGAAGATCTCTTTCGGCGATCCCGTCGAACTGGAGGCGGAGGTTATCGCGCACGGCAGTTTTGGTGAGCGCCGAATCAGATTCCATCCGGTCGCCGATTTCTTCACCCGTATCGAGCGCATCGGGCACGTCCCTTTGCCGCCCTATATCGATCGCGAAGACCGAATTTCCGACCGCGATCGCTATCAGACGGTCTATGCGCAAGAGCGTGGGTCAGTGGCCGCGCCGACGGCGGGTCTTCACTTCACCACAGAAATCCTGGAGCGCATTCGAGAGCGCGGGATCGAAGTTGCCGAGGTTACCCTACACGTCGGCCTCGGGACATTTCAGCCGGTGCGGGTGGAGAGAGTCGAAGACCACAAGTTGCATCGCGAGCACTATGAGATTTCCACCGACGCGGCCCGCGCTGTCAATTTGGCCAGGCAGGAGAAGCGACGCCTGGTCGCGGTCGGGACAACTACTGTACGTACGCTGGAATATGCCGCGCAAGCGGCCGCTGGCGGTCCTATCGAAGCCGGAGGGGGCGAAGCGGATTTGTTTATTCATCCGGGATATCAATTTAGGGTTGTGGATGCACTCCTCACCAACTTTCACTTACCCGAATCGACGCTTCTGATGCTCGTGTGCTCCCTCGGCAGTAAAGATCTTGTGATGAATGCCTACCGCCATGCGGTCGATGGCGGGTATCGATTCTATTCTTACGGGGATTGCATGTTTGTGGAATAGAGAGTCGCGGGCGTGGGGGCCCGCGCCACATTAGCGCACGATATACTGATTGGCTTGCTGGTCGTCCGTTGTCGACCAGGGACGAACAACTATTTTTCCATGAGAGTGTTGATCGACGAATTCGTAATCAGATTGCGGGCGTTTCCGGCGCCGGCTTTCGACAATACCGAGCAGATTCGCGCTTTCTTGCAGGAATCTCCCGTTGACGAGTCGAGTTTGTCGCGGTATCTCACCTGGAACCGCCAGCACTATACGCGCAATTTGATCGACAAGACTAAACTCTACGAACTAATTGCGATCTGTTGGGAAGTCGGTCAGATGAGCTCGGTGCACAATCATCGCGACCAGAATTGCTGGATGGCGGCGCCAGTCGGAAAATTGGTAGTCGAAAATTTTCGTATCGGTTTTCAGAATATCGAGGCAGGCCAATGCCGCCTGGAAGCATCCAACCGAGTGGAGTTGACGGCAGAGAATCCGTGCGCGGTCGACCCACTGGAGCCGGTGCATCGGGTAGTGAATCCGCGTGAATCCAACCAGCGCGCGGTCTCACTGCACGTGTACTCCCGGCCGTTTGATACCTGCGTTGTCTATTCACCCGAGCAGGGGACGTGCGGGGAAATTCAGCTTCACTACAATACGGCGTTCGGAAAGTCAGTACCTAGTACCTAGTTGCCAGTACCCAGCACGCCGAGCATTCAGTCGGTACTGGCAATTGGATACCGGGTACTTAATTTCAAGGAGGATTCGTGAGGAGAACGTTTGGAGTATTGGCGGGTGTGGCTGTGCTAAGCGTGGCGTCCTGGGCGCAGCTTCCCGGAGAAAACCAGCAGCCGGCTCCAACCTATCCTCGCGCTGAACTCTTTGGTGGCTACTCGTACGGAATGACGGAGTCGTTCAACTCTGGGCATATCGCAAGACCAAACGGCTGGAACGTCTCGCTCGGGTTAAACGTCGCGAAGTGGATGGGCTTCGTCTTCGAAGGCAATGGACTTTATGGAACGTCGAAGATTCCGCGCAGTGTGCCCGACCCATTTCCCGGGTGCCCGCCGCTTTGCTTCAACGGGACCGATCCCACGTTCAACGTGGACACTAAGCTGTACAACTATCTTGTCGGAGTGCAGTTTCCCTATCGTAAGTCCGAGCGCTTTACTCCCTTTGGCGAACTCATATTTGGCCATGCCGGTGTGAGAGGTGAGGCGCATGGCAGCGACGGAACGTTATTTGCAAAAACCAGTGGCGGCCTCGGCCTGGTTGCCGGTGGTGGCGTGGACTACAACATCAATCCGCGGTTTGCGCTGCGTTTCAAGGTCGACTATCTGCAAACACGTTTGTTCAAGCAGAAGCAAGACAACGGCGTTTTCTCGGTAGGGATTGTCATCCGCACTGTGCGCAAGAAGAAAAAGACGCTCGAGGATGTGCAGGAACCACAGCCGTAGTTGAATACGAGTAGAGACGCGGCTTGCCGCGTCTCCCGTCGACAGCGTAACCAAATGGGTTGCTCTGAAGACGAGCAAGCCTCGTCTTCACTCCAGAGCCCCTAATCCCGCCGAAGAATCCGCGTGAGTGGTTCGGCCTTTGAGCGCAACTCTTCGGTGAAGTCCGCACCCTTCTCGACCGCCTCTTCGAAGCGGTCCTTGGCTTCGTCGGTCCACTCAGAGATGGTGTCGAGGGTATCGTCGTAGGAACGCCGCAGATCTTTGCGGAGTTGCTTGCCCGCTTTCGGCGCCAGCAGCATTCCAATGGCCGCCCCCACGCCCAATCCAATCAGCAGGAACGAAATCGCGGTGCCGACATTACTGCTCTCTGAACTCTCGTATTTTCCAATGTGCATAGAACCTCCAAAGAATCTATTTTAGACCTTAGCCGCCGAACGTGGGCGGCACGCAGGGACGAGGGATGGTCTTTCAAAACGCCGGTCGCCGCCTGCGCGCGTAGTTTCCCGAACCCGCGAAGCCTGTGTAAAATAAGTTGTTAACCGCGAGAGCGGCGGAAGCTTTGTATACCCGTCCCGCTGCCGAGAAATTCCTGACGAAGAGAGAAGGAGATGTAACCGAGCAATGTCGATTCCTGCGACCCAGATGCGCCCCGGCATGATCATCAAGCACAACAATGATCTGCACTCAGTGTTCAGCGTGGAGCACCGTACTCCCGGAAACCTGCGTGCCTTCATACAGGCCAAACTCCGCAACCTGCGCACCGGCGCGATGTTCGAGCATCGTTTCCGCTCGCCCGACCCGATCGAAAAGGTCAATGTGGACGAAGTTGAAATGGAGTTCCTGTACGCCGATGGCGACAGCTATTACTTCATGGATACGTCCAATTACGAGCAAACCCACCTCACTCGCGAGACCCTGGGCGATGCGGTGGACTACCTTACGGCTAATCTCCCGATTAAAGTGGAGTTTTTCGATGGCAAAGCCGTGGGTATCGAGTTGCCGCAGACCGTCGTATTGACAGTGACAGAAGTCGAGCCCGGACTGAAGAGCGCGACCGCATCCAGCGTAACCAAGCCCGCCACTACCGAAACCGGACTGGTCGTCCAGGTTCCGCCATTTATCAATGAAGGCGAGAAGATCAAGGTGGACACGGCGGAGGGGACGTACTTATCGAGGGCGTAGGATTTTGTGTCCGTGATTTGTCCCTAAAGTTGAAGTTGAAGCCAGGATCTTCAGCGCTTTAAATGTCTGGGAAAATTACTGTGGTGGATCAATCTATTCCACAAACCGCCCGACGCTTTCTCATCCGCGGACGTGTTCAAGGAGTTGGCTTTCGCTGGTTTGTCGAGCGGGAGGCGCACATCCTCGGCATCGGGGGATGGGTCCGCAACCGGTCCGATGGGACTGTAGAAGTATTGGCCATGGGGACACGCGACCAGTTGTCTGGCTTGCGCTCGCGTTTGCGCGAGGGACCGCGGGCGGCGCGTGTTGACGACGTTGAGGAGGCTGAAGCCGAGCCGGTCAAGGGATTGAATTCATTTCGTATCGAAGGAGCCTGGTAGATGTCGAGCACGGCCGCGACTTGCGAGGAGCTGAAGAAATTAATTCGAGAGGTGCCCGATTTCCCGAAAAAGGGCATCCTGTTTTATGACATCACCACGCTGCTGAAAGACAAACTCGGCTTTGCCACTCTCATCGACGCGCTCTCCGAGAACTACATCGGCAAGGAGATTGACCTAATCCTCGGTATGGAAGCGCGCGGGTTCATCTTCGGACCGGCGCTAGCGTACCGATTGAATGCCGGATTCGTCCCGGTGCGCAAGCCCGGCAAACTGCCCGCGGAAACTGCTAAAGTCAGCTACGATCTGGAATACGGAAGCAACTCACTCGAAATCCACAAAGACGCCATTCAGAAGGGCCAGCGCGTTCTGATCGTCGACGATCTGTTGGCCACAGGGGGCACCGCAGCCGCTACCGCAGAATTGGCTCGTGGACTGGGCGCACAGATCGCCGGATTCGCGTTCGTCGTGGAACTTGATTTCCTGAAAGGGCGCGACAGGCTGGCGGAGTACGACGTTCTCTCGCTGCTGCACTACCAAGAGTAGGTGTGGCGGACGATCGGTCCCAATCGTTCGAACTCGCGGACGATCGTATTTGAACGATTGTTATTTGACCAAAAGTTGTACGCCCCGAATCAAACCGACCCAGATAGCCAAGCTACAAGCTGCACTTCCTGCAAAGGAAAATATCGCGATCCAATTCGGATGGGTGACTTCTTCAGTGTCATTGCGCCACATGGGGGAGGCTCCTAACACAGCATTTGTCGCAATTTTTAGTCGTCTAGATAGTTGCCGCGAGTTGCTCAAACGTTGCTCAGAAACTCAAGGCCCGCATAATGTATCCCAGGGGCACCTGAAAGTGCAACTAAATCGTGCGGACGAACTAATAAGTTGTGCATTTTTTTGCGCTAGATCAAACACCGCCGTAGCGGAGCCGACAATTCCCCGGTAGTACAATCCATGCATGGGCGGACTGTTGCAACCAAGTCCAACGGTGAAAGCGGAGGAATCCAGCCTCCGGCCGGTCTTGCTCGGCGTGTTCATTGTCGCCGTGGTGGTTACCATTTTGGTACTGATTCTGCGATCTCAGCAGAAACCACCCGCCCAACCACCGCCTTATGCGGTTAATCTGAAATTTTCAGACCTCAAGGCAAGTGGGGCGCAGAATTTCGTTGGCGCGACGGTCAGCTATCTCGACGGCACCGTGACCAACACCGGGAATCAGAGCGTCTTCCATGCCGTCGTGCAGGTCACTTTCAAGGACGACATGGGTCAAACCGCGCAGCGCGAAGAATTACCGTTGCGCGTCCTGCGAACGGGAGGTCCTTACGACGAAGCCGTTGATCTGACCCTCTCTCCATTGGCCCCTGGCCAGAGCAAACCTTTCCGTCTCACCTTCGAGAGTATCTCGGCACAATGGAACCACGCCTACCCGGATATGCAGATCACGGACGTGAGAACGAGGTAAGCGTTGTAGGTCGGACACTGTTGTCCGACGCTTTTGATGTTGCTGTTGGTGTCGCTCTGACGGTGCAGCTACTTTCAGCGTCACTTCCAGATCGAATTCAAAACCACAAACCAGCGGCGTCGGATAGGATTGTCCGACTACAGAATCTAAACTCGCGCTCTCCGCTACAATCTTCTCGTGGCTGAAACAAAACCATTCCGCCTGACGGAGTCGGTAAAAGCTGCGGGTTGAGCGTCCAAGCTGAGTCCGGCGGCGCTGGACAAGGTGCTTGGGAAATTAGCCCGGCAACACGACCCCAATGTACTGGTCGGCTTCGATCACGCCGACGATGCCGGCGTGTATCTGCTCACGCCCGAGCAAGCGCTCGTTCAGACAGTCGACTTCTTCACGCCGATTGTCGACGATCCGTATACGTTCGGACAGATCGCCGCCACCAATTCACTGAGCGACGTCTATGCCATGGGCGGAAAGCCGCTCACTTCGCTCGCGCTCGTTTGCTTCCCGGAAAAAGGTGATCTCGAAATTCTCGAACGCATCCTCGCTGGCGGCTTGTCGAAGATGATAGAGGCCGGATGCACTGTCGTCGGCGGGCATAGCATTCGCGACGACGAAACCAAGTTCGGATACTCGGTAACGGGGGTTGTTCATCCGAAGAAATGTGTACGCACCGGGCATGTGCCCGCGGGCCTGAAAGCGAACCGGGAATTTGCGGAATGTGTGGTGGAGTATGAAGTGGCGATCCCTGAAGATCTGAAGACTCTGCTCTTCGATCCTCAAACCGCCGGAGGCCTGTTCGTTTCGATTGCGGCGGATGACTGTGAGAAATTTGTTCTAGAGTTGAAAGGATTGGGAATTGACGCTCGATACATTGGGAATGTGACGGAATCGTCGAAGCCTCTCATTCAGGTGAGTTAGAAGAAGTTGATGTGGGTCTGACAAGAGTGTCCGACCTATCTCTGGTTCAACAATTCCCACATAGCCGCAAGGTGATGATCGTCATGCTCCGCGACGAAATACAAATGATCCACGAGTCGCATGGGCTGCTTGAGGCGTGGGTGCAGCATTTTTTAAAACCTGCTAAGGCACGGTTTCACTGCCCTCGTCAGAGCGCGCGCTTTCATTGCCTCGCAAGTCGACCGCTGAGACGGAATAGAAATAGGTTTTGCCGGGCATGACCGCGCTGTCACGGTAAGACGGAGCCTTGACCAGATCGGAATTCAGTCGAATTGGGGCCGTATCCCCCTCTCGCCGGTAGACGTTATATCCAGCGAGGTCGGCATCGGTCACTGGAGCCCAGATCAGATCCACGAATGGCTTCTGACCCTCTCCGGAGTAGACCGCTTGCAGACCTTGGGGCACGGCTGGCGGGAAAACATCGTGCGCGACGATTCGGACCTCGGGACTGTCGTCTCCTTCTACTTGGTCCTCGCCAGCTGGCCGACTCACGATGCTGACAGTCGTGATGCGATAGAGGTAAGCCTTCTCCCATTCGAAAGTCGAATCCTGAGAGCGTATGGGTCCGGCTTCACTGAGTGGCCCCTCAGCCGCGATCGCGTCTTTGCCCGTGCTGGCATCGCGCCGGTAGATTCGATAACGATACTGCACGCCCGGAAGAGCAGGCGGAGTAGCGGCACTCGTCCACGTGAACTCGACCCCACTGGCGGTCAGCTGAGCGTGAAAATCCGACGGTGGCGGCAGAGTTGGGGGTGCCGGGACGGTCACCCGATTGGAAAGGCCAGCGCTTCGGCGGTCGCGATTCAGGACCTCAACGGCGTACATGATATTGCCCGTCGGGTTCTGTTCTGGAATCGTCGCGGGAAGCGTGTCAACGTAAACCTGTAGCGGCGGCTGCGTCGTTTTGGACGGCTGCGTGGGACGTGGAGGCGGCGGTAGTTGGGCGACTGGGTGGCTGCACCCGTTCCTGTCCGGCTCCAAGCTGCGGCAGATGAGTGTCGAGCCGAGAGAGCGCACGCTCTGACGGTCGGTGGTGCGCGTGGGCTCGCTCCAGGTCAAAGTGACATGGTTTCCCTTGCGTAAAGCGCGCAGATCGGAAGGCGGCTTCGGAAGTTCGAGCGAGGGAGGCAGCGGGGGGCCAGTCTGGGCGCAACTCGCCAGCAACAGGCAGGCTCCCATCGTCGCGAGGAACTTGAGCGGAGACGCAGTCATGCGCAAACAGAAAGGGTAACAGAGCAGAACCAGCGATCGAGACTAGCCCATGAGTTCCCGTACCGCTTCGCGAAAGACCTTGCTGTGGAGGTCGACGTCTTCGGGCGCGGTGGCAGGCGACATCAGGGCCATATTGTGGAACGGCGTGAGGAGAATGCCGCGGTTCATGGCAAAGAGATGCATGAAGCGTTCGACTTCGAAGTCCATGGCATCGTGAGCTTCGGTGCCATTCTTCGGTTCATTTGGACCAAACAGGTACTCCGCCCGGCAGCCGAGACGCGTTACGGTCCACGGAATGCCGAAATCGCCGATTACTTTTTGCACGCCGGCTGTCCAGCGTTCGGCGAGGGGGATCATGCGGTCGAAGGCTTCTTTGGTCAGAACTTTGGTGAGTGTGGCCCGCATGACGGCGAGTGAGAGAGCGTTTCCGGCGAGGGTTCCTCCGATTCCGCCGGTGTCGCAGTCTTCGAGACTGTGGCGCTCCATGATCAGGTCGGCGACTTGTTGGGTAAAGCCATAGACGGCTCCCGGGACGCCTGCTCCGATCGGCTTGCCGAAAACCAGAATGTCCGGATCGAGGTTCTCCGCGCGCGTGTAGCCGCCGGGGCCGGCACAGATGGTGTGCGTCTCATCGATGATGAGAAGCGTGCCGTGCTTGCGGGTCAGTTCCCGTAGAGCGTGATGGTAGCCAGGAATGGGGTGCACAATCCCGACGTTGGTCATCGCCGGTTCGGCCAGCACGCAGGCGACGTCTCCGTGGGCCAGCGCCCGTTCGAGGGCGAGGACATCATTGAATTCGACGACTCGGGTTGTCACCGAGGGATCGACCGGCGGGCCGATATTTCCGCGTCGGGCCGCTGCTGTGCCGTCCCGTTGCAGCGTGATAAACGTTTCGTCCACCGAACCGTGATAGCACCAGTTGAAGACGAGAATCTTAGGCCGCCCGGTGATCTGTCGGGCAAGACGAATCGAGAAGCGATTCGCGTCGGTGGCGGTGAGAGCAAATTGCCAATAGGCCAGTCCGAAACGCTTTTGCAACTCTTCCGCGACGAATACTGCGTCTTCAGAGGGGAGCATGAGCGTTATTCCGCGCCGGGCCTGCTCTTCGATCGCTTTGACGGCAACAGAAGGGGAGTGTCCGGTCATCGCGCCGGTATCGCCGAGGCAGAAATCCACATAGCGATGGCCGTCCTGATCGTAGAAATGAGCGCCCTGTGCCTCCCGGACAACCGGCGGGAACGCACTCGCCCACTTCACCATCCAGTTCATCGGGACGCCCGAGAGCAGCGATTTCTTGCCGCGTTCGAAAATCGCTTTCGACTTCGGGTTGTCGTTCACGAAGCGCTTCTGTTCGCGCTGCATGAGGGACTGGAGGCGGGTACGGTCGATGGTGGTCATTGATTGCGGAAAGCGAAAGACTAGCAGAAAGTTCGTTCGGCCGCGAAGCGATCAAGAGCTTAACCACAGAGGTCACGGGTGGAGCCCGTCAGAATTCCGTGTAACTTCTGCGTCCCCCGTGGTGAAGATTTTCTACAGAATATACCGCGACAGATCCTGATCCTTCACAATCTCGCTCAACATTTTTTGAACGTAGGCCGCGTCCACGATGAACTGTTGCCCTTTTCGCTCCGGTGCGTCGAAGCTGATTTCGTCAAGCACGCGCTCCATGATGGTGTGAAGGCGGCGCGCGCCGATGTTTTCCGTGCCTTCATTCACCCGAAACGCAAAGCGGGCGATTTCATCGAGCGCCTCGGGAGTGAACTCCAGTTTCACGCCTTCGGTTTCGAGCAATGCGATGTACTGCTTGGTCAGCGATGACTTCGGCTCAGTCAGGATACGAATGAAGTCTTCCATCGTGAGCGACTGCAGTTCCACGCGGATCGGGAAGCGGCCTTGCAGTTCTGGAATCAAGTCGCTAGGCTTCGAGACGTGGAATGCGCCGGCGGCAACGAACAGAATGTGATCGGTACGGACCATTCCGTAGCGCGTGTTGACTGTTGTGCCTTCGACGATGGGCAGGATGTCGCGCTGCACGCCTTCGCGTGAAACATCAGGACCGTGGCCGCTTTCGCGGCCGGCGATCTTGTCGATTTCATCGAGGAAGATGATGCCGGAATTTTCCACGCGGTCGATGGCGGTGCGCGTTACCTGCTCCATGTCGATCAATCGCTGCTCTTCTTCCTGAATCAGATACTCGAACGCTTCGTTGACCTTCATCTTCCGCTTCTTGGTGCGCTGGCCGAAGATGTTGGGAAGCATGTCCTTGATGTTGACGTCCATCTCCTCGACGCCCTGATTGGAGATGATTTCGAACGACGGGAAATTGCGTTCGCGGGTTTCGATTTCGACTTGACGGTCGTCGAGCTTGCCTTCGCGTAACTGCTGACGTAATTTTTCACGCGTCCGCGACTGCGATTCTCCTGAGGGGCTGTTCCCTTCGAGGACAAAGCCTGGTTGTGGAGACTCGGCTGGCCTCGGCGGAGTTGTGGGAGGCAGCAGAAGGTCCAGCAACCGCTCCTCGGCATTGAGTTCCGCTTTGTCGGCTACGTCTTCCAGCTTTTCCTCGCGAATCATTTCGATCGCGATCTCGACCAGGTCGCGGATCATCGATTCAACATCGCGTCCCACGTAACCGACCTCGGTAAATTTCGAGGCCTCGACTTTTAGGAAGGGCGAGTTGGCGAGCTTCGCCAGTCGGCGCGCGATCTCGGTTTTGCCGACGCCTGTCGGGCCGATCATGATGATGTTCTTGGGAATCACTTCTTCGGCCAGTTCCGGCGCGAGCTTCTGGCGTCGCATACGATTTCGGAGAGCGATGGCGACGGCGCGCTTAGCGTCCTTCTGCCCGACAACGTACTTGTCGAGTTCGGTGACGATTTCGCGCGGGGTCAAATCGTCGAGAGTGATCTGTTCTTCTTCAGCGGTTCCGGGTAGGTAGATAGCCATAAAATCAGGTGGCAGGTGGGAGGTCGCAGATGGCAGCAAAACCCAAGCTAGTCATTCCTGCCATCTGCCACCTGCGATCTGCCACCTTCCTCACAATTCCTCAATCGTAATCTTATCGTTGGTAAAAATGCACATCCGACCGGCGATTTTCATTGCTTCTTCGGCAATCTGCCGCGCCGCGAGTTGGGTGTGGTCGGCCAAAGCCTGGGCCGCCGCCTGGGCAAAAGGGCCTCCGGAACCGATCGCGGCGATTCCGGTGTCGGGTTCGATCACGTCGCCGTTGCCGCTCAGCAAAAACGTCTGCTCTTTGTCCGAGACTAGCAGCAGGGCTTCCAGGTGTCGCAGAAACTTGTCCGTACGCCAATCTTTGGCGAGTTCGACTGCGGCACGTCCGAGGTTGCCGTGGTATTGGTCCAGCTTGGCTTCGAAGCGGCTGAACAGAGAGAAGGCATCGGCGGTCGAGCCGGCAAATCCGGCGAGAATCTTTTCCTGATAGAGCCGGCGGATCTTCTTGGCGCCGTGCTTGATTACGGATTCACCGAGCGTGACCTGGCCGTCCCCAGCCATCACGACGCTGCCGTTGCGGCGGACGCAGAGGACTGTGGTCGAGCGGATTCTGGGCGCAGCTTCGCGCGCCGCGGATACTGGTCTACTTTTTTTCATGAGCGCAATTCTTAATTATACAGCGTGATCTGGAGGGCAAATTCGTCCGTCGGCATTCCTGTAAAATTGATTCAGCGCACTCGGAGCTACTCTTTTTGTCGTTCCTGGACGATTTGAACCCTCAACAACGCGAAGCGGTCGAGACTACTGACGGTCCCCTGCTCATCCTGGCCGGCGCCGGCAGTGGGAAGACGCGCGTCATCACCTACCGGATTGCCTATCTGATCGAGAAGATGGGCGTGATGCCGGAGTCGATCCTGGCAGTGACGTTCACCAACAAAGCTTCGGCGGAGATGGCGGAGCGGGTGGAAAAGTTGGTGGGAGGGTTGAGTGTCGCGAAGCCGGTGATCTCGACGTTTCATTCGTTCTGTGTGCGCGTGTTGCGGAGAGACATTGAGGCGTTGCGAATTCCCTCGGCCGTACCGGGGCAGCCGCCCATCGGGCTCACCAAGAATTTCGTGATCTATGACGAGTCCGATCAGCAGCAGGTCGTTAAGGGCATCATGCGGCGAGTGGGGTTGGACGACAAGCAACTTACGCCGCGCACTGTGCTCTCGCGAATTTCATGGGCCAAGAATCACATGCTCGATCCGCAGGAAATTTACCTTCAGTCGGCGGATCCAAAGACCGAGCGTATCGCCCACATTTACGAGGAGTATCGCAAGGAACTGCGCAAGGCGAATGCGATGGACTTCGACGACCTGCTGCTCGAAGCGATGCGGCTGCTGAAGGTGTCGGCCCCGGTTCGCGAATATTACAACCGCCGGTTCCAGTATCTGCTGGTCGATGAATATCAGGATACGAATCGCCCGCAGTATGAATTGATGGGGCTCTTGGCGGGCGAGCGGCATAACGTCTGCGCGGTCGGCGACGAAGATCAGTCGATCTACTCGTGGCGCGGCGCTGACATTCGCAACATTCTCGAGTTCGAGCGCGATTTTCCGGAGGCGAAAATCGTCCGGCTGGAACAGAACTATCGGTCGACGCAGAACATTCTGGAGGCGGCGTCGACGGTGGTGGCAAATAACGTCCGACGCAAGGGCAAGAATTTGTGGACCTCGCGGCAAGGCGGCGCGAAGATCGGATACTACGAAGCGCCGGACGGCGAAAACGAAGCGCTCTTTGCCGCCGACGCAATTAATCGCTACGTGCGGGAGTGCGTTGAGCGCGGCGAGAATGGGCGGGCTGCGGTGCTCTATCGCACAAATTCGCAGTCGCGTCTGTTTGAAGAAGCCATGCGTCGCTACGGGTTGAAGTATCACGTCGTCGGCGGCTTCTCGTTTTACGAACGCGCCGAGATCAAGGACATGATCTCGTACTTGAAAGTCATCCTGAATCCGGATGACTCGGTGTCTCTATTGCGCGTGATCAACACCCCCGCGCGCGGGATCGGCAAGTCGACGATCGAGACGATTGAACGGCTGGCGCTGGAGACGGGACTCTCGTTGTGGGGTGCGATTGGGGAAGCAATCCAACGTCAGCTACTACCTGTGCGGGCGTTGAGCGCGATGAAAAGCTTCCGCGAGCTGATCGATGACGGACGGGCAATGCTCGCGGGAACGTATGCGGAGCGCCTGCAAGAAAGTGCGTCCGAAGAAAGTGCCGGCGACGAAGAGAGTATCGCCAGCACGCCGCCGGTTGCAGAACGGGCGTCCTCACCGGCTACGGCCATACAGGATGAAGAGGCAGTAGATTCACCCGACACTGACTTTGATCCCAGCAACTTCAGCTTCGACTTCGGACCAAATGCCGCAGACAGCGAGGACTTGGATCGTGAAGCCGCCGTCCCGGCGGCTGTCGGGCAGGCTGTAGAGGCTACAGTGGGTGAAGCTCTTGAAGGTTTCCGTGCACCCGGCGAGGCCGCAACCACCGCCGAACTGCTCAAGTTCCTGATTGACCGCACCGGGTACATCAAACTTCTCGAAGACGAAGACAGTCCCGAGGCCTACTCACGGATCGAGAACCTGCGCGAACTGGTCAACGCGGCTATGGACTCCCGCGATCGCGGCGAAACGCTCGACCAGTTTCTGGATCACGCGGCGTTGGTAAGCGACGCCGACCAATACGACGAACGGGCGCAGATCACGCTCATGACATTGCACGCCGCGAAGGGCCTGGAGTTTCCTCTGGTGGTGCTCGCGGGAATGGAAGAAGGGTTGTTTCCGCATTCGCGAACGTTGATTGAGCCCGATCAAATTGAAGAAGAGAGACGCCTCTGCTACGTGGGGATGACTCGCGCGATGGATACGCTGGTGCTGTCACGCGCGGTATATCGGCGCCGCTACGGCACGGACATGCCGGAGGCGAGTGTACCGTCGCGATTTCTGGCTGAGGTACCGGTGGAACTCGTTGAGGAGATGGGCGGGGCACGACGACGCGCTTCTCCTGGCGCCAGCTTTTCGCGGGCGGGGGCGCCCGCGCCACATTCGCAGTCACAGGCACAGCGGGGCGAGTCGGTGCATTACTCTTATGAGGATGAGGACCAGAGTGCGAGTTGGAATCCGGAGCGGGTTCGGGCAAAGACGGCTGCTACGGTGCGAAATTACAATTCAATCGACAATATCGCCGAGTTCTTCGCATCACGCGGCAAAAAGTTCCAAAGGCCAAAGCTGCCGGTGGAGGAGCCCGCAGGCAAGCGCGGCTTCCGTCCCGGACAGAAGGTCAAGCACCCGAAATACGGCGAGGGCACGGTCTATCAACGCGAAGGGGATGGGGAAGATGCGAAGATTACGGTACAATTCCCTCGCTTCGGTTTGAAGAAACTGGTGGAGAAGTACGCGCAGCTGGAGAGGGCGTAGCCTAGCCATCAGCCTTCAGGAATTGCGAATTATTTGAACTCAAACTAGAGAAGGACAAACAATTATTCATGGCAAACACGAAAAAGCTCGGCAAAGAAGAACGCAAGAAAACGAAACGCGCAGCACGCAAGAAGGCTACAGCCGAAAAGCCCAAGAAGCCGCGCGATTACGCGCGTGGATCGAAGAAGCGGAAGATGAAAAAAATGGTGCGTGGCCAGGCGAAGCGTTAGTCATGTCACTGGCTGTTCGTCGTTGAGATACCGAAGGCGCGGGCGAATGCTCGCGCCTTCCAGTTCATGTGAAGGAGACGCAGTCTCTTGGCACAATCGACCGCAAACGACGCACCTGCCGCTAGTAACGGCAGCCAGCTTCTCCGCTGCAAGTCCATCGACAAGCTGATTTCGGAGTCGGAAGTTCCCGGGCAACGGCTGCAAAAAACCCTGGGCCCATGGTCGCTGACGGCGCTCGGCATCGGCGCGATTATCGGTTCCGGAATTTTCGTGCTGACGGGAACGGCGGCCGCCGGCGAGTACTTCAGCGCGCCTTCGATCCTGCACGCCCAGGTGCTCGACCTGATCGTGAATTTCCTGCGCACGGGCAGCTTTGCAGGCGCCCTGATGCACGGACGCCCGCCGGCGGGTCCGTCGATTGCGATTTCATTTTTCCTGGTTGCTGTCGCATGCAGTTTTGCCGGATTGTGTTACGCGGAGCTGGCATCGATGATTCCGATCGCCGGCAGCGCGTACACCTACTCCTATGCGACGCTGGGCGAAATTTTCGCCTGGATCATCGGCTGGGACCTGATTCTTGAATACGTAGTCAGCAACGTGGTGGTTGCGATCGGTTTCAGCGCCTATACCAAATCACAACTGGCATCGTTCGGCCTGAACTTGCCCGACCGATGGTCGACTCCCGTATGGGAGTCGGGACACTGGACGGGCTCTTATTTCAACTTTCCGGCGTTTCTGATTGTCTTCATCTTGACGGTGCTGCTGGTGCGCGGGGTGCGGGAATCCGCGGAAGCCAACAACATCATGGTGGCGATCAAGATTGGCGCCATCCTCATATTTTTGGTGGTCGGCGGAGCACTCGTCAATCCGAGCAATTGGAGGCCGTTCGCACCCTCCGGATTCGGCGGGGTCGTAACGGGCGGCGCGATCGTGTTCTTCACCTACATCGGATTCGATTCGGTTTCGACTGCGGCCGAGGAAGCGCGCAATCCGCAGCGCGACTTGCCGATCGGCATTATCGCGTCGCTGATTGTTTGCACGCTGCTCTACGTTGGCGTCTCCATTGTCCTGCTTGGCATGCTGAAGTACACGACATTCGTCTCTGGCGATGCGGCTGCGGCTCCGGTCGCATACGCTTTGCAAGTGCTGGGCGCCAGCCGCTGGACGCGTTCCGTCATCATCGTTGGAGCGCTGACTGGCATGATCTCGTCGCTGCTCGTGTTTCAGTACGGACAGGCACGCATCTGGTACGCCATGTCGCGCGACGGACTTTTCCCGAAAATATTCTGCGCTGTCCATGAGAAGTTCAAGACTCCGCACATTTCCACTTGGATTGCAGGTTTCGTGGTTGGCATTCCGGCGGGAATATTCGCGATCAGCGACGCGGCCGATCTTTCCAACATCGGAACTCTTTTCGCGTTCGTGCTGGTATCGCTGGGAGTGATCATCCTGCGACGCACGCAGCCTGATCGTCCGCGAATATTCAAAGTACCGTTCGTGCCGTGGTTCCCGATCATCTCCATCGTGTTGTGCGGCGGCTTGATGACCGGGCTCACGGTCATCACGTGGGTGCGCTTCATCGTATGGCTGGCGCTCGGCTTATTGGTCTACGTCATCTACAGCCGGCACCGCAGCGAGTTTGCCAAGCCAAAATCGTAGCGTCGGCACCCTGTCATCTGTCGCAGCAGGTCCCAAGACGGCCTGTGCTACGAATTCCGGGTCTCGAATCCTTGTAGAATTGCTGCATGCCTTCGCCGCCTTCGCGATTCATCCTCTCGCTTCCGAAGGCTGAGCTTCACTTGCATCTTGAGGGATCGATTGAACCCGCCACGCTGCTTGACCTGAAACAGCGGCATGGAATGGCGGGCGCGTCGCTGGCAGAGGTCGAGCAACTTTACAATTATTCGGACTTCGCCGGTTTTCTGATTGCATTCAAGGACGTCACCGCACATCTGCAGACTCCAGAAGACTACGAACTGATCACGTACCGGCTGATGGAGAGCCTGAAATCACAGAACGTGCTCCATGCCGAGGTTTTCGTTTCGGTTGGAGTGTGTCTGTGGCGGAAGCAGGACTTCACGGCGATTTTCGAAGGTCTGGAACGCGGACGTCAGCGTGGCGAGAAAGACTTCGGCGTTTCACTGTTATGGATTTTCGACGCCGTCCGCCAGTTTGGGGCCGAGAAGGCGAAAGAGGTGGCGGACCTGGCGATTCAGTTTCGCGATCGCAATGTAACGGGTTTCGGGATCGGCGGTGACGAGAAGCAGGGACCTGCCGAACTATTCAAAGATGTCTACGCCCGCGGCGCCGAGCACGGACTGCATCTCACGGCGCATGCCGGCGAAAACGCCGGCCCGGAGTCGATCTGGGGAGCGCTGAATCTCAAAGCAGAACGAATCGGCCACGGTCTGACTGCGGGACAGGATGCGGAACTGATCCAAGAACTGGCAGAGCGGCAGATTCCGATTGAGATTTGTGTGACCAGCAATGTGCGCACCGGCTGCTGCGCCGATGTCTCGCAACATCCCGTGCGGCGATACTTTGACAATGGGCTGATGCTGACGCTGAACTCCGACGATCCCGCTATGTTTCGCAGCTCACTCGTGCAGGAATACCAATTGGTGCAGGAAACTTTCGGATTCACCGACGAGCACCTGCGGGAACTGGCGCGTAATTCCTTTGAGGCGTCATTCCTTCCGGCGGAAAAGAAAGTGCAGTTCCTGGATTTGCTGGATGCGACACCCCTGCGGTCGTGATGCGCTCTTCGCTAACTCAACCCAGGTTTCCCCTGTGACCCCCGTGACCTCTGTGGTTGAGAATTGGTTCTTAACCACAGGGGTCACGGAGGTCACGGGGGAACCCCGAAGGCTGAGCCAGGGCGGAGAGGGAACGCCGACCCCTCGCCTATAATGACTCCCATGAAATTGAAAGAGAAGCTTGCCGAACTGAAGAGGCGCGATCAACTGGCCGAAGACGGTGGCGGGACAAAACGCCGCGAGCGCCAGCACAAAGAGGGCAAGATGTCAGCCCGCGAGCGCATCGAATTCCTGCTCGATGAAGGGACATTTGAAGAGACTGACAAGCTCGTTACGCATCGTGCCAACGATTTCGGCATGCAGGACCAAAAGTATTACGGCGATGGCTTCATCACGGGCTACGGTCGCGTCGAAGGCAGGCTGGTTTTCGTTTTTGCGCAGGACTTCACTGTTTTTGGTGGATCGCTATCCGAAACCAACGCTGCCAAAATCGTCAAGATCATGGACCTGGCGGCCAAGATGGGTGCTCCCGTCATCGGACTGAATGACTCGGGTGGCGCGCGCATTCAGGAAGGCGTGATGTCGCTGGCCGGCTACGCCGATATTTTCTTACGCAACACTTTATACAGCGGAGTAGTGCCGCAGATTTCCGCGATCATGGGGCCCTGTGCCGGCGGCGCAGTATATTCGCCGGCAATAACAGATTTCATCCTGATGGTGGATCACACGTCGTACATGTTCATCACCGGCCCAGACGTGATCAAGCTGGTGACGCATGAAGAAGTCACCAAAGACCAGCTCGGCGGCGCTCAGACTCATAACGAGACCTCCGGCGTGGCCCACTTCAAGTGCCGCGACGATGCCGAATGTCTTTCG
>WNFR01000792.1_pt1 | contig 50493 bp, 47 predicted proteins | sample 5400221 | NCBI WGS metagenome assembly WNFR01 (sample SAMN13153357, study PRJNA577476) | soil metagenome | isolation source: 40 cm soil under Madrone tree | place: USA:California | collected 2016-06-14 | reverse complement strand
AGCGCGATCAGCAGAAATATCAGCTGCGCTATGACATTTCGCATTCGCGCGGGACGCACGCTTTGCGCTTTGGAGTCAATTTCATCCACGAGCCTGTTTTGCGCGGCGAGCTTGCGGGAAATCCGGAGACGCGATTCTCCTATCCGCAGGATCCGAGTTTTTACGTGGCCAATCCGGCGGTTCTTGCGAATTGCCCCAATCCGCTTCCAGCCAGTCCCGATCCCAATTTTCCGGATTGCCCGACGGAGAACATTTCCGGGCCCAGCGATGGCACGTTTTCGCAAAGCATTCGGCGATTGGGCTTGTATGCGGAAGATGCGTGGCGGGTGACGCCGTCGTTCACGGTCAATGCGGGGCTGCGGTACGACACGACCTTTGGGTTGTTTGTGGCGTCGGGCCATGATCAAGCGGCGAATCCAGCATTGGCGGCCCTGCGGGCCTCAGGCAGCACGCTGGCTACAGGAATTCCACACGATTATCGAAAGGCATTTGCGCCGCGACTGGGAATCGCTTACGCGCCGCACGCTTCCACAACTAGCGCATTTCGCGCTGGCGTTGGTCTTTATTACAACGATCTGGCGCAGAACGGATGGGTGGACGCGTTTACCGCGGTCAATAATTTCAATTTGCAGAATGGAAGCGGGCCGAGCGCGCTGATTGATCCAAACTATCACACGCCCTATGCATTGACGGCCAGCGCGGGCTTCGAGCACGGGTTTGCGAACAATTGGCGGGTGAACATCACATACGAGCATCAGCAGGGAGTGCGTCAATACCGGCGCTATGAATACACACCTGGGGTCGGAATTCCTATCGACGCGCCGGCGGTTTCTTTGTTTCGGACCGACAATCGCTCGATCTACAACGGGTTAGCTCTGCAACTGCAGCACAGGTTCTCTAGTCGCTTTGAGGTTACGGCGAATTATGTGCTTGCGCACGCGACGACTTGGGGTGCGACGGTTGGCGAGCTTGCTGACTACGTGAATGGAGTTTCCAGCGTGCTCAATCCGTTTGGTCCGGGCGACCACGGGCCGTCGGGAGAAGACATCCGGCACCGGTTTGTGCTGGTGGGCGTGCTGCAACTGCCCTGGAAGTTTGAAGCTTCGACGCTCTCGCAATTTGAGAGCGCGCGGCCGTTTACGCTGAGCACGCCGGCCGATATCAATGGTGACGGCGTGGCGGGAAATGACCGGGCGGTGGTGAATGGAGTGCAGACGAGCCTGGACCAGTTTCGCGGGACGCCGTTTTACCAGGTGGATCTGCGGGTGAGCAGGAATATTGCTTTGGGGGAGCGGCTGACGCTGCGGCCCTTCGCGGAATTTTTCAACTTATTGAACCGGCAAAATCCCGGCAACAATTATGTTTCGGATATTTCGGCGCTGCCGACGCCGGTGAATAACATTGCGAACGCGACGGCGTTCTGCCTGAATGCGGGTTGCACGCAGACGCGGCCGATCACTAGCATTAATCAGCTGCGCGTGCCCGCGGGAGCTTTAGGCGATTTCTTTGGGCCGGGGACTACGGTGGGCATTCCTTTTGCGGCGCAGTTGGGGATTCGATTGAATTTCTGAAACTCACAGCGCCAGCCTGAGGGCCCGCCACGTTCGCCTTGAATCAGGAGCGAGTCGGTCGAAGTCTACTGAGAACCTGTGGGAGGCTTTTCGGGAGTGGTGACGGGTGAGATGACGTGCGTCGGCTGACTCGAGTCGCGCCTCGGGGGAGCGAACTTCGGAGTCTTTTTCTTGGGCTTTTTTGCTTCGCGGCTTCGCCTGTCTTTGTTTCCCATGCCGGATAGCATGCCACGAGTCGCTTATCGATAGCTAGGGAATGTCCAAATAAGTGAACCGACAGCGATCATGGAGTCGGTTGCCCAACCTAAAGGCCGTGCGGCTTGGAGGAGGGAGAAACTAAGGCGCAGGCGGGCGTCCGGTTGTGCCCATCTCGATACGATACTGCTAGAGAGGCCCTGACCTTTTGGGCCATTGCGGAGGGCTTTTTCGGCTCAAATACTGTTGTTACTATGAAAGCCACACCTTGTTTCTTCTCCCTCCTGGTTGTTTTGACGCTTGCCGGAACGGCGTCCGCACAACAGAAGGTCTTTGAATGGCAGCCGGCTAACGATGAGTCGGTCCGGCTTGATCCGGCCAACTATCACACGGGCCGGACGTATCGGCCTGGACCGCAGGGCGGAAATATCCATGTGGATATTGAAGCGCAACAGCCGGTGACGATCTTTCTGACCGGCGAAGGGGAGTGGAATCAGGCGCTGCAGTATCCGGAAACGATAGGGACGCTAAGAATGCTGTGCTTGCGCGAGCACGTGGTAAAGACCACGTACCTGTGCGATCTTCCCGCTGAGCCGATGACGCTGGTGGTTCGCGATGACCGCGGCAGCTCCGAGTCAGCCGCCTTCGCTGGGTTGGGCGAGGTACTGAAGCGCGACGGCGCCGTGCTGAATACGCCTGCGGGTAATGCTGTCAGCGCGGGCCTCGGCCTGGCAGCGATCCTGAAGAAGGAAGCTGCGCCTACTCGACATTTCAAAGCGCCGAACGATCTGCACATCCAGTATTACCGCTGGGCGTGCATCAGCAACTGCTTCCCGCCCCAGTTTCAGTGGATTCAGCAAGCCAAGGAGAAGTACGAGCTGACTTCATTTTTGAAGGTGTATGGCGGGTATGCGCCGGACCGCGACGGCGAAGTGGTGAGCATCAAGATTAAGGCGCCGGTGCCGATGCTGGTGGCGATGGTGCCGTCATCCGTCGCGAATCAATTGCACGCGAGACCGGAGATGCTGGAGCCGGCGCTGGAGAAGAATTCGTGCCAGCAGCGCGGCGTGCAGTCGCAAACGTTTCAGTGCACGTTTAACGCGGCGGATGGGCCGCAGTCGCTGATTGTGGTGCCGGAGGCTGGCGAAAAGGTGCCGCACAAAAAGGCGGAGATCGAGTTTTTTGCGTCGAAGTGCGTGGCGAATTGCGCGCTGCCGCCGGAGAATGGGAACAACTCGGCGGAAAAAGTTAATCCGTAATTCTTCCGGCTCACTTAACAGTCGAACAAACAAGCATCTAGGTGCGGCGGGCGGGAGCGGCAAGGCTCTGAGCCGCGAAATCTAGAACCGCTTTCACTTGCCCTTGCGTCAAGCCGTCGAACATTTCCACGATTTCGTTGACGGTTAAACCGTCTTCGAGGTTTTCAAACACGGCCGCGACTGGAATGCGCGTGCCGCGAAAGACCCACGCGCCGCTAACTGGGACGCTCTCCACGGCAAGACATTGCGACCAATCGAGTGCCATACATGCCTCGTGCGCTGATTTTAGCGTAAAGCGAGGGGCCTAACCACGCTAATACTTGGCGAGCTTCGGGGCGAGCGGGATGCCGAGCAGTTGGATACAATGGAGGTTCCTGGCTTAGGAAAAGGCGGATATGTTTGAGAATTTGACGGAAAAGCTGCAACGGACATTCAAGAATTTGCGCGGGCAGGGGAAGCTGACCGAGGAACACCTGGACGCGGCGCTGGCGGAGATTCGCGAGGCGCTGCTGGAAGGCGACGTCAATGTGGGCGTCGCGGACGAACTGCTGGCGAACATCCGGCAGAAAGCGATCGGCAGCGAAGTGATGCTGCAGCTTTCGCCGGACCAGCAAGTGGTCAAGACAGTGCGGGATGAACTGACCGCGATGCTGGGGAAACATGCGAAGCCGCTATTTGCGTCGCGGCCGCCATCGGTGTGGATGATTGTAGGCTTGCAGGGGTCGGGCAAGACGACGACTACGGGCAAGCTGTCGAAATGGCTGGCTCAGCATGGGCACCGGCCGATTGTGGTGTCCACCGACGTGTACCGGCCGGCGGCGCGCGAGCAGCTGGCGCAGGTGGCGAAGGCGGTGGGCACGCAGGTGTGGCCCGGCGCGGGGACAGACAAGCCGCTCGAAATTGTGCGCGGCGCGATCAAGGAAGCGAAGCTTTCGGCCAGCGATGTGATTTTGGTGGACACCGCGGGACGCCTGCACATCGATGATGAGTTGATGAATGAACTGAGCACGCTGAAGAAGGAGTTGCAGCCGGCGGAGATTTTGTTTATTGCGGACGCGATGATCGGTCAGGATGCAGTGCGGTCGGCGGGAGAGTTTCATAAGCGGCTGGGGCTGACCGGCGTGATTCTGACCAAGCTGGACGGCGATGCGCGCGGCGGCGCGGCGCTTTCGATTGCGAAAGTTTCCGGGGCGCCGGTGAAGTTTGTGGGCTTGGGCGAGAAATACGACGCCCTGGAAGGATTTTATCCGGAACGCATTGTGTCGCGCGTGCTGGGCATGGGCGACATCATGTCGCTGATTGAGCGCGCGGAGCAGGCGGTCGACAAAAAGGCCGCGATGGAGCTGGAACGGAAGCTGCGGAAGGATAACTTTACCCTGGAGGATTTTCGGGATCAATTGAGGCAGGTGCGGAAGATGGGGCCGCTGGAGCAGATTGTGGACATGCTGCCGAAAATCGGGCCGCTGGCGAATCTGCCCAAGGACGCGAAAGTGGATGAGAGCCAGTTGACGCGGCTGGAGGCGATCATCAACTCGATGACCAACCAGGAGCGGCGCGACCACAACGTGATCGACGGAAAGCGACGGAAGCGGATTGCGAAGGGCAGCGGGACTTCGGTGCAGGAAGTGAACCAGGTCTTGAAGCAGTACATGCAGATGCGGACGATGATGAAGCAGTACGGAGCGATGGCGGCGCGGGCGAAAATGAAAGGATTGGGGAAGCTGGCGGGGCTGGGGTAAGTCTGGCAGGCCGATGCCAGATACATTATAATGTTTATGGACATAAGGAGCCCCCATGAAGCTCAAGCTGCGTGCTGTTGGTACATCAACTGGGCTTGTCCTGCCCAAGGAAATTCTTCACCGGTTGAAAGTGCAAAAGGACGATTCATTGTTTGCGATCGAAACACCTGCGGGTTATCTCCTGACGCCCTATGACCCGGATGTCGAAGAGCAAGTGAATCTCGGCCTGAAATTCATGAAGGAGTATCGCGATACCTTCCGCGCTCTGGCCAAATGAAGGAGCCGCGGTGGATTGAGCCGCGAGCACTTTTGCTGCTGCATACCGCTTCGTTAGCAGAGCACGGTGGCCTGGAAGGTATACGCGACGAAGGTCTGCTCGAATCTGCCCTAGGCCGTCCTCAAAACAAATTCAGTTACGAATCTGAGTGGGATGTTTTTGATCTCGCCGCCGCGTACGGTTTTGGCCTAGCAAGAAATCATCCGTTTCATGACGGCAACAAGCGGATTGCTTTCCTTGCGGTCGGTCTCTTCCTTGCAATCAACGGTTATCGTCTGGTTGCCGACCAGATGGACGCCATTCAGACGATGCTGAGTCTAGCTGCGGGCAATCTCACGGAAAAGACGTTCGCAGATTGGGTGAGGGAGCATGCCGTGCGCAATGATTCCTCGTCATCACGGGAGTGAATTCCGCGCGTTCAGCGGAGATAAAGATCGGCGGCTTTCAGGGCGAGGGATTCGGGGTCGAGGTCGGTGCGGTTGCAGAGGACGATTATGGTGAGGCGGTCGGCGGGGAAGCGCTGAATGTAGGTGTGGAAGCCGATGGTGTCGCCGTAGTGCCACATGCGGGCGTGATTGCGATAGGGGTCGAGGAACCAGCCGAAGCCGTAGGAAACTGGGGTGCCTTCGGGGCGGTCGGCGTTGGCGGGCCATTTGGGTTGGTCGCTGATGGTGAGCTGCGCGGGAGTCAGCGCGGGCTGCATTTCTTTTTCGCTTAGAAGCGTGTGTTGCGCGAGCGCTTCATCCCACTTTGCGAGATCGGATAGAGAAGAATAGATTCCGCCGTCGCCGAGTGTGGCGGAGGTGGGACTTTGGTCGGTTTCCTTCCAGGCATCGTCTTCTTTCGAATGGCCGTAGGCGCGGCTGGTGACTTCGTTCTGTCCTTTTTGGTAGGCGACCGTTTGCGACATTTTTAGAGGCGCGAAGATTCGTTCGCGGAGAAATTCGCGGAAGGGCTTGCCGGAAATTTTCGCCACCACTAATCCGAGGACGACATAACCGGAATTGCTGTAACTCCACTGCGTACCAGGTGCGAATTTGCCTACGGCTTCTTGATTGAGGAGATCGAGGACTTCGGCGTCTTGAATCTGATGGGTTGATGTCCAGATTGGAGCGCCTTTGCGTTTTTCGGCGGCGGCCATTAGATCTTCGTAATCAGGAAGGCCAGAAGTGTGATTCAGCAAATGGCGAATGGTGATGGCTTTACCGTAGGCGGGGAAATCGGGGAAGACGTCGGTGAGATTGTCGTCGTAGCGAAGCTTGCCGTCATGGACGAGCAACATGATGGACATCGCGGTGAATTGCTTGGAGCAGGAGGCGAGGCGGAAGTTGGTGTGCGGGTCGATCTTGGCGAACGAGCGGAGGTCGCGCACGCCGTAGCCGCGTTCGAACGCGGTGCGGCCATCTTTGCGGACGAGCACGGCGACGCCAGGAAATTTGTCATTCGCGAGAGTAGAAAAAATCTGATTGATCTGAGTCGCCAGAGCATCCTGGGCAGCGATTGCTTTCCACACTGAAAAACCGACCAAAAGCAGCAACGCGGCAGCAGCGAAACAGGAACGAGTCCGCAAGAAGATTTTCCTCCCTGCGGAGCATATCATCGGGCGCCCGCCACCCTATTGATTACACGTCGATGGCGGGATTTCTTAACAGGTTGCGGAAAAGAGATAAGAGGTTTCCTCAGGCGCTAAAGGGCATTGATACGACGGGCTTTATGTCGGAGCTAAAGCTCAGACCCCTTATTAATCTGACTTTTCCGCAAGCTGTTAAGCCGTTTTCAGGCGACCGCTTGGCTTGCGATTTAAGGCGTGTTCAGCACGGCGAGGTTCTGCCGCAGGCGATCGATTTCGGACTGCAGATAGTCGATCTGCTGCTGCTCGTAATCGAGCCAGGCTGCGCCTTCACGGTCTTCGGCGTAATCGGCGTTGGAGTAGTAGGTGTCGAGGTCCAGATCAAACTCGCGCTGCAGGAGGTCGAGCTCTTGTTCGGCTTGATCGAGTTCGCTTTGGACTCTCGCGGCCTCCGGCGGATCACAGGCGATGCGTAAAGCTTTTTGCAGAGAGTCAATCCTCTCCTCGAGCTGGGCCTCGGCCACTCGCGCAGGCGCCGGCGGTTCCACTTCCAGCAGCGGTGGAGCGCCAACGTCAAGTCCCGACCCGCCAGGCTTGAAATATTCCAAATCGAGATCGTTATTGGATATGACCTCGGGCTGATAGGAAAGCTCGAGGCGAAGCTGATCCAGCTCTTGCTCGGCGGCTTGCAGCTGCATGGAGAGCCGCGCGGCTTCAGGATTGTCGCAGTCCGCTGCGGGCGGAGTGGAAACGTCGTCCGCATAAGTTTCCGGAAAGCGTAAATCAAGAGACGGGTCGACAGTCGCCGGATGACGCTGTTCAAGGTCGGCGTTGGTGATGATTTTCGGATGCTTGGTGGAATTCGCTTTGCGCTCGCGAGCGTTTCGAGCGGCTTGAACGATCGATTCCATGGGATAGGATGGTTCCTGCGACCGCGCAGGCGCGGCAAAGGCGAGCGCTAGAATCGCGAGGATTGCAGAGATCGCCGAAGGGAAAGACACAAACGCCTGCGGTACCAGGAGTACCGGGAACGTGTTCCTGACGGTACGCATGTGAACACCCACGCGTCTGGAGCCAACAGTCTAGTGTCAGACTACTAGCTCCGACTCGCAGTTACGATGATCGTCAGCCCAACAAAGTTGGAAAAAACTTAGGGAGCTTTGGGTGTGCCTCTGATGGCGCCGGCGCTTGGCAGAATCAACGAGGGATGAGGATTGGGTCATAGTACGCGATGGAAGCTGTAATCTTTGTCGGAATCCAGGGCTCGGGAAAGAGCTCGTTTTATCGCCAGCACTTTTTTGACACGCACGTGCGGATCAGCCTGGACGTGCTGCGGACGCGACATCGAGAACAACTGCTGTTGGCTGCGTGCTTGGCGGCGAAACAGGCGTTTGTGATCGACAATACCAATCCTTTGCTTCGCGACCGCGCCCGATATATCGAACCGGCCAGAGAAGCTGGGTTTCGCGTGGTCGCGTACTTTTTTGAAACGTCTCTGGCGGATGCCATCCGGCGCAACCATCAGCGTGGCGGGAAGCAGAAAATTCCGGTTCCGGCAATCGCGGGGACGCTACGAAAGCTGCAAGTTCCCACCCTGGAAGAAGGCTACGACGAGATTCATAAGGTGACGCTATCGCTCGAAGGCGTCTTCGTCGTCAGTCGATGTGACACAGGCGGATAGCGGAAGCCGGGGGCCAGAGTCTTCGATTGCCGGGAGGCAGCGGGAAAGGCTAGAATAGTACGCGGAGGAATGGCTTAGTGTTGACGATTCGACTGTCAAGGATTGGCAAGAAGAAGAAACCGTTTTATCGGGTAGTGGTAATCGAAAGGACGAGGCCACGCGATGGCCGTGTTCGCGAACTGGTGGGGACGTACGATCCGCTCAAGAAGCCCGCGGAGATCAAGCTGGATGCAGAACGCATCAAGTATTGGCTCGGAGTCGGTGCACAGCCCAGCGACACCGTGCGCAGCTTCATCCGTTTGCAAAAGATAGCGTAAAGTTTTTTGTTTGGTTGGTGCACCCTCTTCCTGGTCAGGGCGCCTTTCCCAGGTTCATGCACGTAGCTGATGAAAGTCGCGTTCGCAGAGGTGCCCCATGAAGGAGCTGGTTGAGTCGATCGCCAGGGCTCTCGTGGACCATCCGGAGGATGTCAACGTGAGATCCGTCGAGGGTTCGCAAGCCACGATTTTGGAATTGCGCGTACATCCAGAAGACCTTGGCAAAGTGATCGGCCGGCAAGGCCGTACCGCCAAAGCTGTGCGCACGTTGCTAGGCGCCGCAGGGATGAAAGTGCGCAAGCGGTTCACACTCGAAATATTGGAAGAGTGAGCGGCCAATCGCAACGTTGGGTGGCGGTTGCGCATATACTCCGCCCGCGCGGGAACAAAGGCGAGGTGGCGGCGGAGTTGTTGACGGACTTTCCGCAACGGCTGACCGGGTTGCGGGAAGTTTTTCTTGGTGATGCGGCGAAGGGCGAGCCGCGACGGGTTGCCTTGCAGTCATGTTGGTTGAGCCAGAACCACCCCGGACAAGCTGTCTTTCACTTCGAAAGCTCTTCTTCCATTAACGATGCGGAAAAGCTGCGCGGTCTGGATGTGCTGCTTCCCATCGAACAGCGCGTTACGCTTCCTGCCGGGCAGTACTTCATTTCAGAGCTGATGGGGTGCGCTGTATTTGAGTGTGCTCGCGAGGCTCCGCCTGTTGCTTCTTCGCCGTGCTCGATGTCCGCCGCGCCGCAGTTGCTTGGCAGCGTCGCGGATGTTCAGTTTACCGGTGAAGGCGTGGCGGGAACGCCGCTGCTGGTGGTGGATACGCGACAGGGGGAGTTGCTGATTCCGCTTGCGGAGGACATCTGCAAAAGGATCGATCCCGCGGCGCGCCGAATCGATGTGCTGTTGCCTGAAGGGCTGCGCGAACTCAACAGTCAGTGACGAAACCGTTGTACGCTAGCGTGCGTGTCGCCGTTCCTCCGCACTCTCGTGTTTACGATATTTGTGCCGGGCTTTTGGACCGTGCTTGTGCCCTATTGGGTGGTAGGCCGCGGCGCTCGGATGGAATTGCGTCCCGCGGCTGTCGCCGGATGGATTCTTGCTGGCGCCGGCGTCGCCCTTTATTTGGCCTGCGCTTTCTGGTGCTTTGCGTTGCGAGGCAAGGGGACACCAGCTCCGATTGATCCGCCAAAGAGATTGGTCGCGGAAGGCCCGTACCGAATCGTGCGGAATCCGATGTATTGGGGCGTGGCATTCGTGATGATGGGAGAGGCTCTGGCTTTTCACTCGCTCGCGCTCGCGGAGATCGGCGTCGCATTCTTTGCGGGCACTTCTTTGTTTGTCCTGCTCTACGAAGAGCCGACGCTGCGGCGCAAGTTCGGCGCCGAGTACGAAGTTTACTGCCAGCTAGTGCCGCGCTGGATTCCTCGCTTTGGAAATAAGCTAGACTGAACCCGCGCATGCGATTCGACCTGATCACGATTTTCCCGGAATTTTTCGCTGGCCCGCTGGAGCACGGCATTGTGCGGCGGGCGCGGGAAGCGGGCTTAATTGATGTGCGGGTGCAGGATCTGCGGGTTTTTACCAAGGACCGGCATCGCACCGTAGATGACCGCCCGTTCGGCGGCGGCGAGGGAATGGTGATGAAGCCCGATCCGCTGTTTGAGGCCGTGGAATCGCTGCTGGGGCATGGGGTTGGGAACGCAGCGGAGCCGGCTGCGCTGGAGTCCAATACGGCGATTGTTTTGCTGTCCGCGGCGGGAAAACTCTTCAAGCAGGAAACCGCGCGGCGGTTCGCGGAATTGGAGCGGATCATTTTTGTGTGCGGACGGTACGAGGGAGTAGACGAGCGCGTGGCGCAGCACCTGGCTACCGACGAAATCTCGATTGGGGATTTTGTGCTGAGCGGCGGGGAGCTGCCCGCCATGCTGATCGTTGATGCCGTGACACGCTTGTTGCCGGGAGCGCTGGGAAATGAGGCGTCGACGCAGAATGAGTCGTTTAGCGGGGACAACGCTTTGCCGACAGGGTCGCAACACGCTGCGCCCCTGCGACGGAGCGACGTACGCCTCGGCTCGGATAGCGAGGGCTGCAATGGCTTGCTACTCGATTATCCGCACTACACGCGGCCCGCGGAGTTCCGGGGGTGGACAGTGCCGGAAGTGTTAATCGGCGGGAATCATGCCGAAGTGGCGAAGTGGCGGCGTAAGGCGGCGGTCGAAAAGACGCGGCGGAACCGGCCGGATTTGCTTTTGCAGAGATAGCGGGGCGCGATATACATTTGTTTTGGTGGTTGAGCATAGATGAAGCTCGGCCGAATGCAGAGGGAATTCATGAGTGAGACGACGAACAGAAACGGGAACGCGGCGAACAAGCCCATCGCGATTTATTACGAGCAGCCGAACTGGTTTGTCCCGCTGTTTCAGCAGTTGGACGCGCGCGGCGTGAATTGGACCAAGCTGGATGCTCGCTATCACCAATATGACGCGGCGTCACCGGAGCAGGGGTATTCGCTGCTATTCAATCGCATGAGCCCTTCGGCCTGGCAGCGCGGTGTGGGCCACGGGATTTTCTACACGCTGAATTATTTGAAGCATTTGGAAGAGAAGGGCGTGCGCGTGGTGAACGGGTCGCGCGCGTTCACACACGAGACCTCGAAGGCGCTGCAACTGGCGCTGCTGGAAAGACTGGGGCTGCCGTATCCGAAGGCGCGGGTGATCAATCATCCTTCGCAGGCGGTTAGCGCGGGGGAGTCGGTGGGCTACCCGCTGATTGTGAAGCCGAACATCGGGGGCAGCGGCGCGGGAATCAAACGATTTTCGTCGCGAAACGAATTGCAAGCGGCCGTGGATGAGGGCAGCTTGCATTTTGGCATCGATAGCACGGCCCTGGTGCAAGAATGCTTCACGGCGCGAGACGGCATTATCACGCGCGTGGAAGTGCTTGGCGGGAAGTATCTTTATGCGATTCGGATTCACATTACCGGCGAAACGTTTGATTTGTGCCCGGCGGACATTTGCAAGAACACGAAAGGCGAGGAGTTGACGCGGATTGCTTGTCCGGTGGACGCGCCAAAAACCGGAATGACCGTAGAGGCTTACGAAGCGCCGCCGCAAGTAATCGCGGATGTCGAGCGCATTATGCAGAACGCGGGTATCGAAGTGGGCGGCGTGGAATATGTGATCGATGAGCGCAGCGGGCGGCAAATGTATTACGACATCAACGCGCTGTCGAATTTTGTGGCCGATCCCGAGCGCATGCTGGGATTCAATCCGTACAGGCGGCTGGCCGATTTTCTGATCGAAGAAGCGCGCGTTCACGAAGCGAAGCAGCCTGCGCGGCTGGTGGGGGCGGGAGAGAAAGCATGAGGTACGGATACTGGCTTCCGGTGTTTGGCGGATGGCTGCGCAACGTCGCGGATGAAAAGATGCAGGCGACGTGGGCGTACGTGAAGCAGCTGGCGCAACGCAGCGAGCAGATTGGATTTGACGTCACGCTGATTGCCGAACTGAATTTGAACGACATCAAGGGAGTGGAGGCGCCGTCGCTGGATGCGTGGTCGACCGCGGCTGCGCTCGCGGCGGTGACGGAGCGCATTGAGTTGATGGTGGCGGTGCGGCCAACGTTTCATTTGCCGGCGCTGCTGGCCAAGCAGGCGGCGAACATCGATCGCATCAGCGGCGGACGGCTGACGCTGAACGTGGTGTCGTCGTGGTGGGCGGACGAAGCACGGAAGTATGGCGTCGGTTTCGAGCAGCACGACGATCGTTACGCGCGCACCGGCGAATGGCTGGAGGTGCTGAACGGGGTGTGGTCGCGGGACCATTTTTCGTTTTCGGGGAAATATTATCGGGTGGAGGACAATGTCCTGGAGCCGAAGCCGGTTTCGCAGCCGAGGCCGACGCTGTACGCCGGCGGCGAATCGCCAGCCGCGAAGGAGTTGATTGCGGAGAAATGCGATGCATACCTGATGCATGGCGATGCGCCGGAGCGCGTGCGGGAGAAAATTACGGACTTGCGCGAACGTCGGGCGCGGCACAATTTGCCTCCGCTGAAATTTGGCGTGGCAGGCTACGCGATTGTGCGCGAGACGGAGCGCGAAGCGCAGGACGAGTTGCAGCGAATTACCGACGTGCAGCAATCGGCCGCAGGCTACGCGAACTACCAGCAGTGGCTTGCCGGGACGCAGTTAGAGCAGCGCGTTTCGCTCGAAGATTATTCCGTGTCGAATCGAGGGCTCCGCTCCGGGCTTGTGGGTACGGCGGAACAAGTGGCCGAACGCGTTGCGCAGTTCGAGGCCGCCGGCGTTGACTTGCTGCTGTTACAATTCAGCCCGCAGCTCGAAGAGATGGAGCGCTTCGCGGAGACCGTAATTCGCCGCCGCAGCGTATCCTCGGCCCTTGCCTAGACGCATTGAAGGTTGGCAGCGGCGCCGCTGGTGGAATGGTCTTGGCGCGGCGGCAGACCGCAACGAATTAGCCGCCGAAGGCCCATTGAACCCATTGATTCAAAGGAACCTAGCTGCCGAGAAAGCGATTTCTGCTAGGAAAAACTCGCCAATTTCCCTATAATTGAAGTTTGCCTTTAGTGTGCTGGCCCCGCCCGAGTGGGTCTGCAGGGAATACGAAGATGAATCCGGTAATTGCAAAACTACATGAAGCGCAACTGCGCAAAGACATCCCCGAGTTCCGCCCCGGTGATACAGTGCGCGTCAACGTTCGCCTGAAGGAAGGCGACGGCGAGAAAGAGAAAGAGCGTCTGCAGGCGTTTGAGGGCGTGGTCATCTCGAAGAAGGGCCGGGCCTCCGGCGCGACATTCACGGTGCGGCGCGTGAGTTTTGGCGTGGGCATCGAGCGCATTTTCCCGCTGCACTCGCCGAGCATCAGCTCGATTGAGGTAGTGGGCAAAGGCAAAGTGCGGCGCGCGCGGCTGTATTACCTGCGCGACCTCCGCGGCAAGGCTGCCCGTATCAAGAGGGCCGGGCGCGAAGAGGCGCCGGTTGCGGCCGCCGCCGCTGCTGCGGGAACCGAAACGAAAGCGTAAGACCGTTTCGTCAGAGCTTGTGAGAAGCCCCGGCTTTTGGCCGGGGCTTTTTTTTGCGCCAAGCTCTACAAGTTGAGGTCCTTCGGCCCGGCTGAACTGCGCCAGGACCTCAGGATGACAGCCTACGGACGCGGCCACCCTGCACAGGAAAACCCGTCACGATCAGGGTTGGACGTTGGTTAGGCCTTCAGCGCCGGGCTTGGGAAAATGCTTCTCGTACCAGGCTATGCAGCGGTCGATGGAATCGATGACGTGGCCGGTTTCGCGGAGGCCGTGGCCTTCGCGCGGATAGCGGACAAAGATCGCCTCGGTGCCAACATCCTTCAGCGCGATGAAAAATTGTTCGGCTTCGGCGATGGGCACATCGTTGTCGTTCTCGCCGTGCATGAGCATCGTCGGCGTGTGCGCCGCCGCGACGTGCTTTAGCGCCGAGCGCTCCCACGCGACATCCATCAAATTTCCCTGGTGCAGGAACTGCCCGAACTCCATCTCTTCGTATTGATTGTAGTAGGTCATATAGTTGTAGCTGATCAGGTTGGAGATTCCGGCGATCGGCACCGCGGCTTTGAATTCGTTGGTCTGCGTGATGAGCCAGTCGGTGAGCTGGCCGCCGTAGCTCACGCCTTCGATGCCCGTGCGCTCGCGGTCGATCCAGAGATAACGGCGCACCGCGGCGCTAACTCCATACAGAACGTCCTGGCCTTCGTTGCCGTTCTGGTCGCCGAAGACGGCGTCCGCAAATTTTTGGCCGTAGCCGGTGGACCCTCGAAAGTTGACGTTCAGCGTGGCCCAGCCGCGCGCGGCATAGACCTGATTCTTGAAATTAAAGTCAGGGCCGTTCTGCCCGTGCGGGCCGCCGTGAATGTTGACGATCAGCGGATGTCTTGACGTGGCGGTCATGCCCAGCGGCTTGGTGAGAAAGGCTTCGACCTCGAACTTGTTGTCGTTGCTGATGAATGTGAAGGACTCGACTTCGCCGAGCTGCTTTCCGTTGAGGATTTCCGCATTCAAGTCCGTGAGTTTGCGCGGAGCTCCGGTGCCGCTTTTTGAATAAAGTTCAGCCATGTCCCGGGGCGAGGTAAGGTGTAGGTGACCACACCATCCTTGCCAAGCGAAAAACTGCCGACAGCCCCGGTATCGTTTACGACGTAGTCGGGTTTGCCGCCAGAGAGCGGCAAGCGCACTAGATGAATGCTGCCGCGCTCCTGCACGCTGAAGTACACGGAACCGCCGTCCGGCGCCCACTGCGGCGCGCCCTGGCGATTATCAATTACCGCGCCGATTTCGCGACGATCGCTGCCGTCAGCGTTCATCACCCAGACGTGCGTGTCTTCCATGGTGGTCTCGCGGTCGGTCAGTCCGCGGCGCGTGCCGCGATAAACGATGTGCTTGCCATCAGGAGACCAAAGCGCCTCGTACTCGTTGTATTCGGTAGCCGTAAGACGGCGAATGCTGCCGTCCGCGACTCGCAGCGCGAAAACGTCGTAGTTGAAGAATTCGTCTTGGTTCGGCTCGCGATTGGAGACAAATAGAATTTCCTTGCCGTCCGGCGACCAGTCGATGGAATGCTCGTCCGTCTCGCCGCGCGTGACCTGGCGCACCTGCTTCGAGCTAATATCCACGACGAAAATGTGCAAACGCTGGTTGTCGTTGAAGCGCGTCATCCCTTCACCGGCGTCCGGCTTATAGAGATAGCGCGTGATGACCATGGGATCGCCAGCTGCTTCCGCGGCCAAGGTGCTGGGCGTGGAGGAAATGAACGCGATCTGCTTGCCGTCGGGCGACCAAGTCACCTCTCGAGCGGCACCGGGGAGCGGGCTGTTTGTTCCGCTCATCGATGCGAGAAAGGTGACGTCTGAGCCGTCCGCTCGGGCCACGAAGACGCCGTGTTTATCGCCTTGGCTGCCCTGGAAGGCAAGCCATTTGCCGTCGGGGGACCATAGGGGACTGCCGCCCGAGTCCTTTTCGCCGCCGATTCGCGAGGATTTCTGTGTGGCGAGATCCATGAGCCACAGCTGGCCGTGAGGCCGCCCGGGCCGATCGCGCATCACCATGGTATAGGCGACGCGATGACCGTCTGGAGAGCTGGCCACGCTGCCGACGGATCGGAATCGAGAAAGGTCGGCGCTGGCGAGCCCCTGCGCTTTGCTCAGCGGGACAATCCCGCTCAGGCTGAGCAGGCACAATGCCGAAAAGGCTAGCGATTGACGCATGAATCGTGGTGGTGCATGCATGAGATTCCCCTTAGTTTTCGGATGAAGGACCAATTTGCTGCGTCATGCTAAGCCGGGAGCCTGTGCCGGTCAACTTGAGGGCGGCGAGATTTCTAAGCCGTGCAAGAGTGTCGTGCGCAACCGCTGTGGCGAAATTCCGGCGCGTGCTAAAATCGCGGCCGAAATGAGCCGGCTCTGCTCTTCCCGTTTCGAGCGCGCGGCGCGCAAACTTGGCTGGACACGCGTCGCCGGCTTGGATGAAGCCGGGCGTGGCGCGCTGTTCGGTCCAGTCGTTGCCGCCGCGGTGATTCTTAACCCAAAGCGCCGCATTGTGGGGCTCGACGACTCAAAACAGCTTGCGCCCGGGCGCCGTGCGCAGCTAGCTGCGCGCATCCGCGAGCACGCGCTTGCCTGGGCCGTTGCGGAGATCGATGCCCAGCGCATTGACGCGTGGAACATTTACCAGGCCAGCCGCCAGGCGATGACCGCGGCCCTGCAGAAACTTGCCATCGTTCCGGACTATTTGCTGATCGACGCCATTCAACTTGACGTGCTGATCGAGCAGAAGCCCTTGATCAAAGGCGATTGCCGCAGCGTCTCGATAGCCGCCGCTTCCATCCTGGCGAAGACGCACCGCGACGCGCGCATGGAGGAGTGGGATGCGGTCTATCCACAGTATGGCCTGGCGCGCCACAAGGGGTACGCGACGGCCGACCACCTGGAAGCCTTGCGGCAGCATGGCCCCTCGCCGCTGCACCGGTATTCGTTCGCACCCGTTCGCGATGCAGGCTGCTGGTCCGCCGGGGCCGTGCAGATAGCGCTGTTGCCGGACGCGATTCTGCCCTGAATGCTAGTCACGCAGCCCACGGCGACTTCCAAAAACTTGCATAGGTTTTCCGCGCAAAACGTGGTTTCCGTGGCTTCGCCTGTTTTTCGCCGTCCGGTTCCTAAGTCCAACGGGGATAACTGGCTGCTCACACGAAAATCCAGCTTCGTTGACTTGGCTTTTCTCCGCCTGCTAGCGTAGGCAAGCAGAGCTTCTGCCTGCCTTTCTCCCTTCGGGCGCGGAGGACAATCCTCTCCAGCAGGCGTGGGTGGCACTGTGTCTGAGTCAGCGAATGGCCTATAGCAAAAGCAAATACGTCGAAGCCGCGCAGAAGCTCCTGAATCAGGGGAAGGTCCCGCAGGCCATCGCGGAATACCAACAAATCCTGAAGTACGAGCCCAAAGACCAGGTCACCCTGATGACCATCGGGGAGCTGTATATCCGGCAGGGTGAGACGTTTCAGGCGATTGACTATTTTGAGCGTCTCGCGGAGATCTTTGTCGGCGACGGTTTCCTGACCAAGGCTATCGCGGTCTACAAGCGCATTGCCAAACTGGCCCCGGAAGAGATCCGCCCGCTCGAGAAACTCGCCGATCTGTACGTGCAGCAAGGCGTGATGAGCGAGGCCCGGCCGCTGTTTCTACAGCTCGCTGAAATCCACCTAAAGAGCAATCGCCAGCCGCAAGCAGTGGCGCTGCTGAAGAAACTGCTGCTAGCGGAACCAGACAACCTGCGCATCCAGATTCGCCTCGCCGATCTGTACACCGCGATGGGGCAAACCGCGGACGCCATCGAGGCTTACGTCTCCGCTGCGCAGCGCGCGCTGGCTCGCGGCGACCAGGCAGAGTGCGAGAAGCTTGCTGACCGCGCGCTGAAGCTGGATCCGAAAAACCAGGCGGCGATGATCGTTAAAGCGCGCATTCACTCTTCCAAGGGTGACGTGGCGCAGGCCGCTAAGGCCCTGGAGCAAGTCGCCGATCTCGACAAGGGCGGCGAGCAGACTGAGCTGTTGCTGGACTTGTATCTGAAAGACTCCGACTGGGAGCAGGCCGAGGCGCTGACGTTGCGCGTGGTCGACGCCGATCCCAAGAATTTCGGCACGGCGAAGAAGGTAACGGAAGCGCTGCTGCAGGCGGATGAGGGCGAGCGGGCAATGGAAATGCTCGAACGCATCCGCGTTCCCATGATGGAAGCGGGCGAGCAGGAGCATGTGGGCCGGCTGCTCAACGATGTCGCTGCGAGACTGCCTGGCCGGATTGAGCCGCTTCAATCGCTCGTGGATTTCTACGAACGCACGAGCGATTCCTTTCGCCTTGCTGACGCGCTCGCTCACCTGGGCGATGCTCTGGCAGGAGCGAAGAAGTATGACCGCGCCAAAGAAATTTACGAGCAACTTGTCGCCCGTCAGCCAGATAGCGATGCTCCCAAGCGCAAGCTGAATGAAATTCTACGCAAGCTGGGCCATGATGTTCCAAAAGAGGCTGCTGTACCGGCGGAAACAGAAGAAGAGGGACTGTCAGTCCAGTTGTCGAAGCCGGCGGCTCCCAAATTGCCGACAGAGATAGAGGCGCCGGAAGTAAAAGCAAAGCCGGCGGCGGATTCCGCGGAGAGCCTGCTCGATGACGAAACGCAAAAGTTCATTTCGCAGTCGTTGACCGACGTCGATCTTTTTGCCAGTTACGGACTGACGCAGAAAGCGATCGGTTTGCTGGAAGCGATCCTGCGGCGCGCGCCGCGGCATGCACCGACACTCGAGAAACTGCTGGATTTCGTTCTCGGGGCGGGCGACGACCGCCGCACCGCGGAACTCGCCGCGCAACTGCAGCAGATTCACACCGAGCGTGGAGACATCCGCAGCGCGGAACGCTTCGAGGAACTGCGCCGCCGCTTCCAAAGGGCGGCAGGTCTGACGGACGAAGAATTGGCTCCGCCACCGCCGCCACCTGCGGCGACTGAGCCCCCGCGGGCCGTGCCAGAAGCTGTTGTGCCAAAGCAGGTGCCAGAGCAGGCGTCGGTGGCCGAACCTGCTGCTACGGCCAAGGAAGAAGTTCACGAAGTCGATCTGTCTGACGAATGGGCGTCGATGCTTAGCGACACCCGGCCAGCTGAGCCGGGCGGGAAAGCTCCGGTCGCTCACGAAAATGCGGCGCCGGAATTTGAAGTTCCGCTGGAAGCCGCCGAAACCGAAAACACGAATCCTTTCGCAGAGATCTCCGCGGACATGTCTTCCGCGGAGGATTTGCCCGACATCTCCATTCGACGGGAAGCGCACGAGACTGCGTCTATTTTTGAGAAGGACTCTTCCTCTGGCGTGCCTGCTGAGCCGCTCTTGAGGGCGGAGCCGCCGCCCGCGGCGGCGAAGCCTCCGAAGGAAAAACCTCCGATTAAGGAGAAACCCAAGGCGCCCGAGCCGGAGTTCGAGGTGGAGCAGGACTACGAGCTGGTCCTCGATGCCGAGCCGCTCGTTCCTGCGCACGAGCAAAGACCTCCGAGTCCGCCACCCGCGCCTCGCAAACCGGAGCCGGTGCACCAGAACGCTGCGCCGCCCGCGGCAAGCAATGAGAGCTTTGCTTCCGATCAGTTTCTTGCCGACCTCGCCAACGAGATCGACCAGCTTGGCATTGGCGAACCCGCGCCTCCGGTCACCCGTGCTCCCAAAGCTCAGGCACCCGCGGCAGGAAAGAACTCTTCCAAGGCTGCATCGCCACCACCTCTTGCATCAAGCACGATAAACAGTGGCCCGCTCAAGGACGTCTTCGACGAATTTCGCACGGAGTTGGGCGAAATGGGAGCGGAGGAGGAAGACCTCGAGACGCATTACAATCTTGGTATCGCCTTCCGCGAGATGGGCCTGCTCGAAGAGGCGATCAGCGAGTTTCAAAAAGTAGCCAAGGCTACCGACCGCGGCCGCGCGTTCCCTTACACCATGCAATGCTGTACATTTCTGGGCTTGTGCTTCATGGATAAGGGACAGCCCGGCGTCGCGGCTATCTGGTACGACCGCGCGCTGCTCACCCCGGACCTCGACCCGGAAAGTGTCCTCGCATTGCGGTATGATTTAGGTGTAGCCCAGGAATCGGCGGGCGAGCCGGACGCGGCGCTGAAGACTTTTTCGCAGGTTTATGCGATGAACATCGATTATCGCGATGTGGGTGAGCGCATCGCTGCTCTTCAGAAGCCTATCCGCTGATGTTACAGGTCCACTGGCCGGGTCTACCTTTCATACATGAATAGAATGCTCAGCGCGTTGCTAGTCGTCGTCCTCTGCATCACGGGCGCAATCCTGTTTTATCTCCCGTGGACTTCGATCTGGGAGAAGAATTACTTCCTGAGCCATTTTCCTTCGCTGATGCGCATCCTGCTGCATCCTTCATTTCGCGGCGCGGTGAGCGGTCTGGGCGTGCTGGACATTTTTGCGGCTATTAACATGATTGGTCCCGACCCCGCGCCGTCTGCTGCGTCCCGTGTCCACCCGCAATAATCCGCTCGCGAGACGCGAGTCTCCCTTGCTCTGTTATGTTACGGATCGCCGCGCTCTGCGGGTCGCGAATCCGGCTGAGTCGCTCGCCGCGTTGACCCGAAAAATTGAAGAGATGGCGGCAGCGGGTGCGGATTGGGTGCAGATTCGTGAGAAGGATTTGCCAGCCAGAGAGCTGGCATCGTTGACGCGGCAAGCCCTGGGCATTGCGGCGAATTTCTCTGCTAAGCGCGTAAGCGCCTTTCGCGTTTTGGTCAATGACCGGTTGGATGTTGCCATCGCCGAGCGTGCCGGCGGCGTCCATCTGGGCGAAAAAAGCCTGCCGGTGAGGGAAGCCAAGCGACTGGTTGAGTCCGCGGTTCGGAAGCAGGCTCTCGATGAATCGTTCCTAATCGGTGTGTCGTGCCATTCGATAGAAGCAGCGGCGGCGGCGGAACGCGATGGCGCCGATTACATCTTCTTTGGCCCGATATTCTCAACGCCTTCCAAAGCGGCGCTTGGCGCGCCTCAGGGCATGGCTCGTCTTATGGAAGTCTGCCGCGCGGTAGCGATCCCTGTCCTGGCGATCGGCGGCCTCACGCTGGACAACGCAGAGTCCTGCATCGCCGCAGGTGCTGCGGGTATCGCAGCCATTCGCCTCTTCCAAGACGCAATCGATCCAGTCGGCGCCATCCAGCGATTATGTCAACGTGCTAATTACCACCGCCGCCAACTACCTGCGGATCCCCAAAACTGTGGCCATTGACTGTGAGCTTGTATTCGTAAACCTTAAGCTCCTTTTGAGGTTTCGTCTTTGGGGATTTGCGGTCGCCCTTGTCGAAGTTCTTTTTCGGGCCTTCAAAGGGGTAATCACTCTTGAACTCAACGACAAACGTGACTACGTCTGCCGTGGGATTCCACGTCACCGTGTCCCCCTCGCAGACATATACTGCTTCCGGGGTGGCCCCATTAGTTGGGTCTACGGTTACCGGTTTATCGCCACAGCTAAGCGTTTTTCCTGTGACCTTCGGCTGCTTGGCGCAGCCGCTCACTCCAGGTATCAGAAGCAAAGCGAAAGCGAGCCTGCTCGCAGAACCACACCGCACTGAAATGGAATGCATTTCACTCTCCTTCACTCAATTCTTACCGTTGGATCAGCTTTAGGAACCTAGGATTGGCCCGTAAACCATCAAAATTTGGCGTGTCGCGCAAGGTTGCTGGCGATATGCCCGCTGCAACGGCCTTCTCGAGCGCGTCAAGCGCGTGTGGTGTGTCGTCGAGCTGTTGATAGACAATGCCGGCATTGAAGAGCAGGTCTGGGCTCTTGGGCTTGAGGCGGAGCGCGCCGTCCAGATTGTCCAGCGCTGGCTTCCGCTCTCCCCGCATTGCGTGGTACATGGCAAGGCTGCTCAGTACTTCGGCGTCGCGCGGGTTGACACGGAGTTTTTCCTCTCCCAGCACGATGGCATTGCCATAGGCCGCTGTGGCTTCGGCGCGTCTCCCTAGAGCCCAGTAGTAAGCGTCGCCCAAATTGCCCCAAAACACATAGTTGGGGGGATCCAGTTGGGTGGCCTGCTCGAACGCGGCCGCCGAATCCGCGTAGCGGTGCAACTGAAAATAGGCTGTGCCCAGATTGGACGTCGCATCCGCAGTTTTGCGGATTTCCAGCGACCGCTGCAGCAACGGGATGGCTTCCGTGTATTTGCCTTGCAAGGTGCGGACGCCTCCCAGGTTGTAGTAGCCGGTGAAGCTATCCGGCGCCAAGGAAACCACCTGGGAGTACATCGCCGCGGCCTCTTCGTACCGAGCATGACGCATGTAAAAAAGACCAAGCAAGTTGTACGTCGCCCAGTAGTTGGGGCGCATTTCAACAGCCTTCTTGAATGTCTTTTCTGCATCGTCCATCCGGTCGAGCTGCTCGTACGTGTACCCGAGGCCTGCGTACGCGGCGTCGCTCGTCGGCTCTAAATCGAGCCCCCGGCGGTATTCGTCGAGTGCCTTGTCGTAGCGCCCAGTGCCGTTAAATACCAGCCCCAGACAGATGTGAGCGGCCGCAAGTCCAGCATCACGTTCTGCGCCCCTCTGGCAATTCTCTGCGGCCGCGTTCGCCCACTGGTTTTCATGCGTCAATCGGTATTTTCGCCAGTAGGCTTCTCCAAGTCCCGCGTTGGCAGCAGCAAAAGCCGGGTCCTTCTTAAGTGCGGAGTTGAAAACTTTGATGGCATTCTCTAGGTTCTCGGGCTTGACGTAGTCTTGCAGGTAGCCGCGTCCTTGCAGGTAGAAGTCATAGGCCGCCGGCTCCGTCGTGCCGTGCGCTTGCAGCGCGCGTTTCTCCTGAGGCTGCAATTGGAGCTCGAGCGCTTGCGTAACGCTCTCGGAGACCTGGTCCTGCAGCGCAAAGGGATCGCCGCGCGGCGCAGTGATGGTGCCGCCGCGCAATTGCTGGTGCGAGCCGGCGTCCACCAGCGAGTAATTCACGCGCTCCTGTCCTTCCGAGCGCTGCACGTTCAAGACTAGCCCGAGGTTCACGCCAAATTCCGCTCGCGCCGCGTCCACCGTGGCGACCTTCCGCGCCCGCACTTCGCTGGCCGGAATTACCGCCAGCGGATGCTTTTCCGTCAAGGTCGTGAGCCGTGACGTCAGCGTCTCGACTAATCCGTCATTAAATGCGCTGTCCTCCGCTCCGCTTGCGCCGTTGGGGGGCAGAACCGCCAGCTGCACTCTTTCCGGAACGCTGATGCCACTTCTGCCAGGACTCTTCAACGCGCCGTTGTTGCGCCACAGCGCGCCGATGCCCGCGCCCGCCAAGACTATGACCGCCACAGCCAGCGAAACCCACACAGGCTTCCAGGCAGCATGCGGCTTCTCCATAGGTGGCGGCGCCGGAACGGCCGCGCCGCTTGTCTCCAGCGCTTCCAGCGCTGCGCGCAGTTCGCTCGCCCGCTGATAGCGCCGCGCCGGCTCCTTCTGCAAACACCGCTTGATGACCGCCGCAATGCCTGCTGGAACGTTTCCCGGCAGCGGTGGCATCGGCTCCTGAATGATTGCCGTGCACAGCCTGTACAGGTTGTCGCCTTGAAACGGCCGTGTGCCCGACGCCATTTCGTACATCATCACGCCCAGCGACCAGATATCGCTTCGCGGACCGGTTTCACCGCCCTCCAGCTGTTCCGGCGACATGTATGGCAGCGTTCCGGTCAATCCGACACTGGTTTCCGTCGCCGCGCCCTGCGTGGTCTTGCGCTGTAGCTGTTCCGGATCGTTGCGCTTGGCCAGGCCGAAATCGAGGATTTTCGCGTTGCCGCTGGGCGTCACAACCACGTTCGCTGGCTTCAGGTCGCGGTGCACGATGCCGCATTCGTGCGCATGCTCCAGCGCGCTGGAGATCTGCCGTGCGTATCGCAGCAACGTCTCCACCGCCATACCACCGTCGCGCAGGAACTCCGAGAGTGGCCGTCCCTCGACGTATTCCATGGCGATGAACAACTCGCCTTCCTGCTCGCCGACTTCATAGATAGTGCAAATATTGGGATGGTTCAGTGCGGATGCCGTGCGTGCTTCATCGCGGAAGCGCTGCACGCGCTTGGGATCCTGCACGATTTGTGAGGAGAGAAACTTCAGGGCTACCGTGCGGCCCAGCGCTGTGTCTTCCGCTCGGTAAACCACGCCCATTCCGCCGCTGCCCAGCGGGTTCAGTAGACGGTAATGCGACACTACGGGGCTTGGCAACGCGCACCGCCGGGGACTATGCAGAATCGGCCAGGAAGGACGACGCAGTGTGTGCGGCGGTCCGGCAGATGAAGCGCATCTTAGGCTCCGGTGCAGCGCAAGTCAATGAACTGGGGCGACCCTTGCGGTTCGCGACGCTATCGCTACCCCTCGCCACTACCCTGCGCCGCTGAGCCGCCGCAGTAGCCGTATCTGGCCGGCGTGATAAATATCGTGAAATGCGATGCCCCAAAGCTGGGGCAGCAGCTTTTCCCATCGCGACGTCCGTCGCAGCGCCACGACGGCCTGCAACAGGGCGCGATGCTCGCGCTCGAGCAATTCCTTGTCCGCACGCCACGCCTTCTCCGTATTCGCGCCTGCCGCGGGACGCGCGAAAAAATTGCTGCCTTTTAGCGCGAACGAGCCTCGTTTTCCGGCTTCCATTCTCCGTCGCACGGCGTATTTCCAGTACGCCGCATGCACCGCGACTTCCCAGATGTTGTGACGCCCGCGCCCGGGTCGCCAGGCCGCTTGCTTCGCGGTGACCCCGCGCAATGACTGCGTCAGATTCGGTCCGTGCCAAGTACGTTTTTCGTAGGCTTCATCCAGCAGGGTCAAAACCAGATCGGCGGAATCCACGGCGGGCTCCCCCATGGAAGGAAAAATATCCACACACAAGCGCAGCCAGAATCGCGCTCTGGGCTCGAGAAGTCAATCCGGCCATTCCCGAGCGTTTAACCCGCGCTGGCGCCTTGGGCATTGGCTGCCTTGCGCTTGTACAGGCTCCGGTCTGCCGCCTCCAGCAACTCTGGCGCTGTGCGTCCGTCCTCCGGATAGATGCTGATGCCAATGCTGACGCTCAACTGCGGCTGTTCCCGCCCATCGCGCATGGCCCGCTCGACGCGCTGCGCAATACGGTTTGCCATGCCCGGGTCGGCGTCGATCAGAACCACGGCGAATTCGTCACCGCCATACCGCGCGGCCAGATCGGTGGCGCGGCATTGGTCCGTAATTACGTCGGACAGTCTCTTGAGCGCACGATTTCCCGCCAGATGTCCGTACTTGTCGTTGATGGCCTTTAAATCGTCCAGGTCTAGCAGCAGCAGCGCAAACAAATGATTGCTGCGTTCCGCCCGGCGCACTTCGTGGTCGAGCGTGTCCATAAATTCGCGGTAATTTGCCAATCCCGTCAGGGCGTCGTGCGTCGCCTGGTAACGGATCTGCTCCTCGCTCTTCTTGCGCTCCGTGATGTCGATCCCAGCGCCGACGCAACCTTGGATTTCACCGGACGCCGCGCGTAGCGGGCTGAGATGGACGCCAAAATGACGCTTGCCGTGCCGGTACTCAAAATATGTAGAAACACCTCGCAGCGCTTCGGCGTGCTGCGCGATCGGCGCGGCGTGAGGATCCTGACATTTCAAGTAATCGTAAAGCGTTCGGCCCACCAGGTCGCCCGCCTTGACCGTCGATGTACCGAGGCCCGCTCCCCAATTGGAAGTGATTCTCAGGTTCTGGTCCGTGGTCCAGAGTATCGCCGGCATCTGTTCCAGCAGGGATGGGAGTTGCCCATTCGCCGCCCGGCTCTGCGCATGAAAGTCTTCGGCGTTGGCAGTTTCCACGATCGCCGTGACCGAGCCGGTTTCATCGCGCACCGCCGCACGCTTCAGCGCCACGCGGACTCTTGATCCATCTTTTCGCAGGCGCTCCGTGCTTTCAAAGGAGGCGAACGTTCCGTTTCTGGCCGTCCGCAAGAACTCTTCGCAGGTGGGCACTTCGTAGATTGGCACCAGCATGGTTAGGCGCCGCCCAGTGATTTCTGCCGCGCCATACCCGTAGAGCCGCTCTGCTCCGCCGCTCCACGATTGGATCGTGCCATCGAGTGAAAACGACACTAGACCATCGTCTGTCGACGACAGTATTGTGGCAAGCAAAAGCTCTGGCCGCAGGCTGGGCAGCATCTTGTCTTCGCGGCTTTCAGAACGGAGAGGGCGTTCGGGGAAGTTCCGGGTTCCCGCAGGCAAGAGGGTCGGACCGGTGCGGGTAATGCAGGGCACATTCCGCTTCAATAAAAGGAATGCGTCCCCGTGGATTGAGAGCCTATCCCCTTACAACGTGAATAGCAATAGGCACGAATCGTGACAGTGTCAGGGCACAGCACCGCGCCGACGACAGAGAAGTCATTACGTTAGAACAGTAGCGTTAGAAGGTAACGGCGAGTACAAGCTTCCAACCGCTCGGCGGCGGCGAAAACTCAAAGTGTCAGATACACCACTTGGACGAAGATGTCGCCGTTGAGCGAACCTTTGCCCCAAGCGGCCTCTAAATCGGCAAACGGTTTTGCGGCGACAGCTTCCTGTGCGGATTTGCCAGCGGACTTCAGTTTCTGTACGCGATCGCGCGCGGTAACCAGCATGTCGCGGAATTGCGTGAGGTCCGCTTTGTTGCCCAGCGGGCCGTGACCCGGAACGATCTTGGTGTCCTTGTCGGCCAGACGCAGAATCCTGTCCGCCGCTGCAATCATTCCGCTGATTTTGCCGTCAGTGCCCGCGTCGATGAAGGGATAGCGGTGGTTGAAAAATGTGTCCCCCATGTGGATGACATTGGCCTTTTGAAAATGAATGTAGATGTCCGTGTCCGTGTGCGCGGGGGCGAAGTGCTGGAGCGCGAGGGTCTCGCCATTGGCTTGCAATTTGTGGCTGGCGGCGAAGGTCTGCTGCGGCAAAGCATCGGCGGGTGAAGCCGGGAAATGCAAGCCCATGATCGGCAGGTCATGCGGCTCGGACATTCGCTTTTTCGTATTTTCGTGGGCCAGAATCGTCGCGCCAGCGGCGTGCAAAGGCGCGTTGTTGTCGGTGTGGTCGAAATGCCAGTGCGTATCGATTACGAGTTTCACAGGAGCATTGCCCAGGCCGTCGAGCGTCGCTTTCAGCTTGGGCCAAGCGGGCGAAAGGAAAGTATCTACCACGAACTTGCCGTCCGGTCCGTTCAGCACCACCACGTTTCCGCCGGGACCGCTGAGCAAAGTGAGATTGTCGGTAAGCTTTTGCGCTTGAATCGGCGCGGCTCCCATCTGCGCGCGAAGGTTCGCCACACGATCGACTGCGGGAGCGGCCGCCTGCTGCCCGTAGACCGCCGCGGAGGCGCGCATGAGCGCCCCGGGAAACAGTTGCGCCAGCAAGGCGCTGCCGGCCAGCGCGGCTGAATCTCGCAACATTGCGCGGCGCGTCGTTTGCTTCGGTCGCTCAGTTTGCTCTTGTCGCGTAGTTTCGTTTTGCAAGAAGTCCACCTTCATGTCTTCAGCCCTTTCGATCTCGAGCTTTCCATTGTGCCCAACTCGGTTTCGCAATATACCGCACTTTGCCCTTCCGACACGTCAAAAACTAAAACTTCATCCGCAACTCCCTTCTTTTCATAACCATCCGAATTACTGGGTGGTGTGGGGCGTGGGGTTGGTAGCCTGCCTCTCGAACTCGCCGTACCGGTTAGGCGCTTTCAGGTGTTCCACGTGTTACAAGTCACGAGTCACAAGTCACACCCTTGATGGGCTATAATCTGCGGCAGCGACTATGTCTCGAGTTCCCAAGCGCGAGCGCACCAAAGAAGAGCAGTACAGCATGTTTCCGGACAAGGGGACTACGAAGCCCGGCTACGTCAATCCGCGCGATCAGGAGGTCATCCGCAACACCCGCAAAGCCGGAAGTGGCCGTGGGCATTGGATTTACGAACTGAGGTGCCGCGAGTGCGGCCATCACTACGGCGCCAACGGCAATTACATCCACAGCCGCAAATGCCCCAAGTGCCAGGGCGGCCAGCCGGGACCTCCCCTCTAGCGCCGCCTCACCCGACCCTATCGCGAGGCTTTGTGTTCCGCGGGATTCAGATCCGGCAGGAATACTGTCAGGATTCCCATCGCCGGCAAAAACGAACACACCTGGTATACGAAACGGATGTTCGTCGCGTCCGCCAGTTTCCCGAGCAACGCGGCGCCGATTCCGCCCAATCCAAAGGCCAGCCCGAAGAAAGTTCCCGAAATCGTGCCCACTTTTGTGGGGACGAGTTCCTGCGCGAAAACCAGGATCGTGGAAAACGCCGAAGCCAGAATCAATCCAATCACCACGCTCAAGATTCCCGTCCAGAACAAATTTGCGTAGGGCAGTATCAGCGTGAAGGGCAGAACGCCGAGAATCGAATACCAGATCACCACTTTGCGCCCCATGCGGTCGCCCACCGGCCCGCCAAAAAACGTTCCCGCGGCCACGGCGCCGAGAAACGCGAACAAATGAATTTCCGCGCTTCGAATGGACACGTGAAACTTGTCCATCAAGTAGAACGTGTAATAGGAACCGAGACTCGCAAGATAGAAATATTTGGAAAACATCAGCGCCACCAAAATGGCCAGCGACCACACGATCTTTTTCCGCGGCAAATGCGCGTGCGGCGTCTCGTCCGAGATGACATGCGTTGAAGTGACGTGCGCAGCGAGCGGCGCCGCGCGTAATTGCTCCTGCGCGGCCCGGCGTCTTTTTGCCCAGGCGCCAATCTCCGCCAGCAGGATGATCCCCAGCAGCGCCACAAACGAAAACCACGCAATGCTGCGCTGGCCGCGCGGCAGAATAAACGTCGCGAGCAGCGGCCCCAACGCCGATCCGGCGTTTCCACCGACCTGAAACAACGATTGCGCCATCCCGTGCTGCCCGCCGGACGCCATGCGCGCCACGCGGGACGACTCCGGATGAAAGACCGACGACCCTATACCCACCAGCCCAGCGGCCACCAACACGCTGGCGTAACTCGGCGCCAGCGATAGCGTCACCAGTCCGATGAGCGTAATACCCATGCCGATCGCCAGGAAATTTGGCTTGTGGTGCCGATCGGTGTACAACCCCACGAGCGGCTGCAACAACGAAGCCGTGAACGTAGTCGTGAATGAGATCAGCCCGATCTGGCCAAAGTCTAAATGGAAGGTATCCCGCAACAGGGGATAAATGGCCGGCAGCAGCGACTGCACTGTGTCGTTCAGCAAATGACAAAAGCTGATCGCCAGCAAAACCTTGAAAACTGTTCTCGAGCCGGCGTCCGCTACGCCTTCGGCAGGAAATGCACTTACTTTGCTTTCGCTGGACATTTTGCAAAGGCCGCCAAAAAAATTTAACGCCATACTTTCGCGCCCACAACAGCGGCGCCATTTGAAAAAACGAGGGGTTCGCCTCTCAGAGACGGTCGGCGAAAGGAGCGATAGAAAAATGGTAGGCTCGTGGGGACTCGAACCCCAGACCTCCACCGTGTCAAGGTGGCGCTCTAACCAACTGAGCTACGAGCCTACAAGGGCATTTAGTTTACCACGGCGACTGCCTCTCTGTTGCGGCGCTCCCGACGGATGGGGATCGGCATTTCACTGTATGACTCTGCCGCCGCCAGCGACGGTAGAATTGGTCTTATCATGACGGACCCCGCCGAGAAATTGAATGGTCGCGACGAGCGGGTTCCCGCCGAGCTTCCGCAGACTCCGGATCCCGTGGATGAGGCTTCGGAGGAATCGTTTCCTGCGAGCGACCCGCCGGCCTGGATTTTCGAGCCGCAACCAACAAAAAAGAAAACGCCGAGTCCGCAACGCAAAAAGCCGGCGTGACGCGGCGCATCAAAACGCATGACTGCTGGGAAGCGCGCTCACAGAAAGGCTGCACAGCAAGCCCGCCCTGTGCCACGATGACGCATGCGCTCTGCTGCACAACTCGCCGCGCTGCTGGCCGTTTTGTGCGGGATCACCGCGGCAAAACTTTGGGCTGCGGATTTCGCTGAATGCGCCGGCATCATCGTCGATGAGAACGGCGTGCCCATCGCGGCCGCGAAAATCGTGCTGCAGAGCGGCACGGGTCCGAGCTTTCGCACCGAGACCGATGGCGCGGGACGCTTTCTGCTGCGCAATCTTCCGGCCGGCGATTACAAAGTGGAAGCGCGGAAGGAAGGCTTCTTCGTTCTCGCCGGCCAGACCGTCACGCTACGCGCCGGACCGAACGAAGTCAGCTTGACGCTGAAGCACGCGGAAGAGCTGCACGAACAGGTACAGGTCACCGCCGCCGCAAACCAAATCGATACGCAAGACACCGGGCAGCGTGAAACTCTCACCGCCCGCGAAATCCGCGACATTCCCGTGCCGAACTCGCATGTGCTGCAGCAGAGCCTGGCTGCGATGCCGCAAGTAGTGCAAGACAATTTCGGAGGCTTGCACATTGCCGGCGCGCGCTCCGGAGAAACGCAATATTTGCTCGACGGATTTGAAATCGGCGATCCCGTGAACAACTCGCTGGGCGCGCGATTCAATGTGGATGCCACGCGGGCCGCGGAAGTGCAGACTGGCCGCATCGGCGCGGGCTACGCGCATTCAGGCGCGAGCGTTCTCAATTTGGAAACGCCGGACGGCGATGATAAATGGCGCTTCGGCACAACCAACCCAATCCCCGGCATCGATATCCAGCAAGGCGTGCGCTTGGGGGACTGGTATCCGCGTTTTACTTTTTCGGGTCCCATTCAGCGCGGCCGCTTCTGGTTTTCGGATGCCATCAGTCTGCAGCACACATTTACGCTGGTCCGAGAGCTGCCCCACGACTCCAACACGGCGACCGCGTGGGCCGGCGACAATCTCTTCCGTCTGCAATACAACTTCAGTCCGAAACACATTTTGCACGGCAGCTTTCTTTACAACCGCACGCAAGACCAGAGTCTCGGCCTCGATCCGCTCGATCCGGAGTCGACAACCGTGGATCTCCACCAGCAGCGCAGTTTCGTCTCGTTGAAAGATCAGATCTGGCTATATGACACGTTAATCGAAGTCGGAGTCGCGGCAGACAGTGAGGGGCTGGATTTCTTTCCGCAGGGCACAGCGCCTTACATTTTGCTGGTGAATGGAACGCGCGGAAACTTCTTCGAGCGGCTCCACGAGCACGGCACGCGTGTGCAAGGACTCTTCAACGTTATTGCGGCATCGCGGCACTGGCACGGAACGCACCAGGTGAGTATGGGAGCCAATGTCGCGGGGCTCGAATTTCGCCAGGCGGCTATGCGCGGCGAAATCCAGGCGTTGCGCGCGGACGGCACGCTGGTGCGGCAGTCCACCTTCGCGGGACCCGCGAGCCCGCAAGCGACCAATACGCAGGCCGGCGGCTATGCACAGGACAACTGGTCGTTTACAAAGCGCCTGGTGTTGCAAGCGGGCTTGCGCACGGATTGGGACCGCTTCACGCAAAGCGCCATGCTCGAGCCGCGCCTGTCCGGCAATGTGCTGCCCTTCGGCGATGACAGCGCCAAGTTGTCGCTCGGCTGGGGCATTTACAATGCTCCGCTGAACCTTTCCGTCATCGAACAAGCTCTGGACCAGCGGCAGATCGACACTTTTTTCGACAGCACCGGCACGGTGCCGGTCGGCGGACCGGCAATCAGCCAGTTTGTGCTTCCGGCGAGCGGATTGCGGCAGCCTCGCTTCACCACCACAAGCGCGGGGTGGCAGCAAAAAATTCGGCGCAACACGCTGGTTGGCTTGGAACTGCTGGCGCGCAACGGTTATCACGGCTTTGTCTATGTCGATCAGGATCCGGCGCAGCCCGGCGGAACGTTTCTTCTGCAGGATTCCCGCAAGGACCGCTATCGCGCGGCGACCGTAACGCTGCGTCACATTTTCTCGGAGGACGCTGAGGTCTATGGCGCCTATACGCGCTCGCGGGCGCGCACGAATGAAGTGCTGAACCCTGGGCTTGGTTCGATCTTCTTTGCCGCGCAGCAATCCGCGCCGCTCGCCTGGGACGCGCCGAATCGCCTGCTCACCTGGGGCTGGACGCCGACGCACATCTGGAAAATTCAATTCAGCTATTTCTTCGAGTACCGCACAGGCTATCCCTTCAGCATCGTGAATCTCCAGCAGCAACTGGTCGGGCCGCCGAACTCATCGCGCTTTCCCGCGTATGAAAACTTGAACCTGGCGCTCGAAAAAAAGTTCGCCCTTCGCGGATACCTGTGGGCGGCACGCATCGAGATGGTTAACGCGCTCGGCCACCAAAATCCAAATGTCGTCGTGAACAATATCGACGCGCCAAATTTCGGGCAGCTTTCGGGCGGCCAGCACAGAGCCTTTACAGCGCGAGTCCGCTTTGCTGGCCGGAAGTAACGGAAGCAGCAGCCAAACACGTCATCGTCGATTCATCTCGTCGCGAGTGAAACGGCGTCCGGCCTGGGAGCGATTGCGGACTAATTATGCGGAGGGGGAATGGGGACGCGCTTCACCGTGATTTCGTAATTAGGGGCGGCATCTTCGCGTGTAGCTTTGATGGATGGGGGGACATTCACGACTGCGTACAGGCCGGGCGCGGTGAACTCCTCCAAGGCAATCTCCAGAGGGACTTCGCCCGATTTTTTTAAGCGCACTAGAAAGTTGCCGTCGGAATCGGTAATTGTCAGCTCACCCGCTATGCGCAGCGCGGCTCCGGCAACGGGCTGGCCTTGCGGATCGATTACGTGTCCGCGCACCACGTTGTGAAAGAACGCCCCCGAAAATGAGGTGCCGGACGAACTCATCGCGCGATAGGCATACGTCGAAGCGTAGGTTGTGTAGCGCACCTGGCCCAGCGGCGTGACGTTGGTGGTCACATTAAGTTGAGGACCGCGCGGGAGTTGGAAATGCAAGCCGAGAACCATCACCTGCTTGAATTGTGAAGGACCGGTCTGCACGAAGGGTAAAAAGACCGTCTGATAGTCCACGCTGGCGGTGACGATGTTGGAGACAAAGTTGCCGCCGAAGGAGACGGAGGTCTGCCCATTTCCGCGCGTGACGATCTGGTTGAGGCTGAATCGGGAATTGAGGATTTCGCGCACCGTACCAACGATGGAGTGGTTCGGTTGTCCCGCCGAATAACCGCTGCGCAGGAAATCGAGTCCGGCTTCGAGGCGCCGCGTCAACGTTCGACGGGTGCCGAGAGCAATGGCCTGGGATTTACCGGACGCGGTGAAAGACTGGTAGAGCGAGCCATAAAGCTGCTGGCCGGCGACGCTGGTCCACCCGCCAAAGCCGTTCACCGCCGCGCGATCGACCGGACCTAGTCCCAAAGGCATGACGTAATTGTTCCGGCTGGCGATGATGCGCAGGTTCGAATAAGGCGCAAGCTCCAGACGAATATTTTCGCGGTCGTTTTCCGCGAGTTGCGGAGTGTCCACGAGCACGCGGCGGAACGCGTCGCCCGCAAGCGCGTAGCTGGCGTCCAGAGACAACCAATTGTGGTGATAGGAATAGCTGGAGGACCAGTAGCGCTGATTGCTGCCAACTCCCGCGGAGAATGCGATTTTGGTGTCCTCTCGCGCCGTCCATTCGAACGCTTGAATGGACGTCTGACGGCGCGACGCAATGTTGCGAGAGAAAAATTTCAAGTTGGGTGAAAGCTGCGTCTCGTAGAAAAGTCCGCTGGCCGGCGTATCCAGGCGGGCGACATTCACAAAAGGCGTGGTCAGTCCGTCCGCCGTAGCCCCCGCGAAGGCAAAGAGACGCGTGCCGTGCTTCTTGCGCGTGACGCTTAGTCCGCGGGAAAGAAAATAAAATGAGTGGTCGAAGAGATCGGTGGGCAAAAGAAAGGAAACTGGCTGGTCACCGGCGCCGATGAGGGACTCGCGGTAAGGCCGAAGCAGAAAAAATCCGAAGCTCGGCCTGTCGAAATAGCCGAGATCGATACGTCCGGTGTAGTTTTCACCTTTGATTTCGAACGAGCCGCCTTGAGCATTAAGCAGGGTGGAGGAACCGCCGGTCAGCGCAAACACCTGCGCCAATGCGGCGCAAGGCCCTGCCAGCCCTATCATTGTCAAGAGAACCAGGCGTATCGCCCAACGAAGCGAACAAGAGCCGACGGCGGATGTCGCCGTGGAGCTCACGGCGAAGTCGTGGCGCTCTTGAGTTCCGCTGTGGTGGTCTTTAAGTCGGACTCGAGCTTAAAATGAGAACACTTCAGAATGATGTGCGCCGGGGTGCCAGCCTGATTCCATTCCAACTCAAAACTGCGGCGCTGCCCCGGAAATAAAGGAAAGCCGCCGAACTCCTGCTTGCCGGAGGAGGACGTCACCTGGATTTCGTCGACGCGGGTAAAGCCGGCTCCGTGATTTTCGACTTCAGCGACAATCTTCTGCTTGTCGCCCGCGCCGGAAACCTCCGTGTGCACCCAGGAAACTTCGTCACGGTTGAGGGGCTTGCGCGAGAGCAGGTAGACGGTGTGCGGCAATTCGAGCGCGAGCTTGATGCCCGTGGTGGTTGTGGCCCCGGTAATCGTGGCGTAGATACAGAACCAGCTTGGAAGCGTCTCCGCCGATGCTTTGTAAAAGACAAAGAAGGTCTGCTTGGGAGCCAAGCGGAAGCTGGTGGAAGAGAGCTGCACGTGAATGCCGGGGTCGAGCTTCCGGAACGTGGGATTGCCCGCTTCGTTGACGCTGAAGCTGTGCGGCTCGAGCACGACGGTCAGGGGAATATCGGCGTCGTTATAAATTTGAAAGCGGCCGTCGGCTTTCTCCGAATATTCGACAATCACTGGCGAAATGGTTTGTGCCGGCGCGAGCGATGCGCAGCACAAGGCGAGAAAGCTAAACCAGATAAGACGCTTCACGACTCCCCCCAAAATTTGAAACGCCGCGCACGGCGATTACAACGCCTGCGCTTGAATGCGCAGGACTCCCGTGTACGTGCCAGCTGGCAAAGCAAGGCCTGCGGTGCCGATCTGTAAATCCAAAGTATCCGAACGTGTTTTGGTCTTGTTGGTGCCGATGATGCGTTCCGTGAAAATTTGCAAACTCGAACCCGCGGCGAAGGGACTGTTGGCGGTAAACGCCGCAAAGGCGCCAGCGTCCGCGCTGCCGGAAACGTTTGCCGAGGGTATGTTGTCGCCGGCTCCATCGCTAAGAGCTATGCCAGGAGCTGTAAAGTAGACATAACAAGTCACGGCCCCAACGCTCGGCTGCAAAGTCCACGCGGTCGTAATAGTGATGGTGGAGCTTCCATTGGCGGTGCCGTTGGGTACGAGCGCGAAATTCACCAAGCCAGGAGACGCGGAAACCGTCAGTGAAGTGCTCAGCGTGGCGGTCAGGTTGACGTTGGCAATGTTGGCGTTGAGCTGGGCGCGCGCGGGGAACGCGAACAAGAAAGAAACCGCCAGCAGCGCGTACGCACATTGTGCGCGGTGTCGCCACTTGTTCAGCGCCGATCCGAGTTGTGGAAGAGAGAGCAAGCTATTCTCTTATCTTGAATTTCCTTTTGGCCCTCACCTTAGCAACGTGATTCCGGTGAACTAATTGCAGTGCGACGGGTAAGGCTCGCCCGCCGCACTGCCCTCGTGACTGCCCGAGAACCGCTGAAGTACGGACCTCCGGCCTCTCTCTATTACAGAGCCTGGGCCTGAATGTTCAGCACGCCGGTGTAGGTCGCGGCCGGCAGAGCCAAACCCGCGGTATTGATCTGCAAGCCGATGGTGTCCACGTGCGAGGCGTTAAAGGTTCCCGCGCCGCCGACCGTCTGGGTGAAGACCACCTGGCTGTTGACGCCGAAGGGACCCGCGCCGCCGGTGAAGGGAGCGTAAGCGCCCGCATTGACGCTGCCGAGAACGTTAGCGGTGGGGATGTTGTCGCCCGCGCCGTCCGTCAAACCCACTGCGCTGGAAAAGTACGCATACACTTTCATGCTGGTGCGCGTCTTACCGAGAGCCCAGTTAGTGGTAACCGTCACGTTGGAGCTGCCGTTGGCCGTGCCGTTGGGCACGAGCGTGAAGTTCACCGTGGCCGGCGCGGCCGCAACGGTCAGCGACTCCGCCAAAACGGCGTTAAGGTTCACCGTCGCCACGTTGGAATTGAGCTGTGCGCGCGAGGCAGGAGCCATCGCCGCAGCCAGTGCCAATCCACTCACCATCAGAACTTTCCGGAAATTCTTCATGAAGCCTCCGTTAGAATTAATTATCTTTGAGAGTGGGGGACAAACTCTCGGAACCGTGCTGGCGCGTCAAGTTAGGACAGAAGAGCGCGTTCGCAGCAACTGTTGTAGCGTGCGCTGTTGAAGCGCCGCTGTAGTACTTCTGTACCGAAATGAACATGTGCTGTTGTCATTTAGGAACAGCGACTGGTACTAACGTTTCATTCGGGAACAGTGCATACGACAGATTAGGATTTGCTTAGTTAATGCTGCACCCGTGAGACGTGCCCTGGCTTCGGTTCATTTCTCAGACGATTGCGCTTTGGAGCGGAACACTACAACGGTGAACGTCACAATTGACGCGGAGTTGAAACGCAAGTGCCCCAAGGCCGCGCTCGGCTGCGTTACAGCTCGAGTGGAGGCGCCAATCTCGCCTTCCGCTCTGATCGAGGAGTTGGGTAACTGCGAGCAGGCCATCTTGAGGTTGCCCGAACCGCGGAGTGTGCTGGAATCGCCGCAGATTCTGGCGACGCGCGCGGCCTATAAGGCACTGGGCAAGGATCCGGCGCGGTATCGCGGGTCGGCGGAGGCGCTGCTGCGTCGCGTCATCGCGGGAAAAGGGTTGCCGCGGATCAACGCGGTGGTGGACATCATCAATTTGGTTTCCGTCGAGAGCCGCTTGTCGATCGGATTGTACGACTTGGCTCGCGTGCAGGGAGACATTGTGTTTCGCGCAGGGCGCGCCGGCGAAACCTACAAAGGCATCGGCAAATATGATTTGAACCTGGAAGGCCTGCCAGTGTTCTGCGACGCGCTCGGCCCGCATGGGAGTCCCACCAGCGATTCGGAACGCACCATGGTCACCAGCGAGACTAAGCACGTACTCGCGGTGATTATTTCGTTCGGCGGCGAAGCGGGACTCGATCGCTGGACGCAACGAACGAACGAGTTGTTTACGCGGTTTGCTTCCGCAAACGGCTGCGAAATTCGACAGGTTAGTTAAGCGCTTACTGCGAAATAGACTCGGCCAGCGATTCCGGTCCCTCCGACCTTACATCACGATTCAGGAAGCCGCGGGCGGCGAGGAGTTCGGCGTTGAGCAGGGCTGCGCCAGCGGCTCCGCGCACCAAATTGTGCGAGAGCAGCGTCAGCTTTACGTCGAGGAGCGGGCATTCGCGCACGCGGCCGACCACCGCGGCCATGCCGTTGCCGGCGTTGACATCCCGACGCGGCTGCGGACGATCCTGCTCATCGAGAACGATCACCGGGTTGCGTACCGAGGACGGCAGGGCAGCCAGTTCGGAGCTGACTTGGAAGTCGCGCAACGCTTCGCGGACTTCGCGCAGCGAAGCGATCTTCTTTAAGCTGACGCTGATGCACTCCAGATGGCCGTCAAGCACCGGTACGCGGTTGCAATGCGCGCTGATGCCCAAACCCGCATCCACAAAACGCTCGCCGTTCCACTTGCCGAGCAGTTTCTGCGGTTCGGCCTCCATTTTCTCTTCTTCGCCGCTGATAAACGGCACCACATTCCCTTGAATGTCGACGGAAGCGACGCCGGGATAACCTGCGCCGGAAATGGCTTGCATCGTGACCACAAATATTTTTTCCAAACCAAAAGCATCCGCGAGAGGTTTCAAAACCAGGACCAACCCGGCCGTGGAGCAGTTCGGATTGGTGACGATGAAGCCGGTGTCGTAGCCGCGATTTTTCTGCTGCAGCGGAATGGCATCGACGTGCGCAGCGTTCACCTCCGGAATCAGCAGCGGCACGTCCGGATCCATGCGGTGATTGCGGGAATTGCTGACCACCGGATAACCCGCGCGCGCAAAATCCTCTTCGGCGCTGCCCGCGACCGAAGAATCGAGCGCGGAGAAAACGAAGTCGCATTCAAGGGTTGGATTCAAACCCTTGACCACCAAATCGCCCGCCCCCGCCGGAATCGGCACATCAAGATGCCAGCGAACCGCCTCCGCATACGTTTTGCCGGAAGAACGCTCCGACGCCGCGACTTCGGTAAGTTCAAACCAGGGATGATCCGCAAGCAGACTCACCAGCCGCTGGCCGACCATACCGGTCGCGCCGAGCACGCCGGCGCGAAGCTTCTTCTCAAATCGAGGAGATTGCGCGCTCATGCTGGCTCCTGACTGGCTGCGCCGCAACAGTGTGCGCCCGCGCTGGCGGACTGCGCCGACACGGGGCCAATCCGCGTGCCGCGCGCGTGCGGCTTGAACGTGTTGCGGACCCAAACGGTCATATCTGTTTCCTCCGCCAGCGGCAGGACATGTGGATGCAGAACCTTCGCGCCACTCAATGCCAGCGCGTGCGCATCTTCGTAACTCAGATCGTGCAACAGCCGAGCCTGTGCCGACTCGTTCGGATTGGCGGTGTAAATTCCGTCGACATCCGTCCAGATCACCAGTTCGTCGGCGTCGACGACGTGGGCGATGATCGCTCCCGAAAAATCGGAGCTGTTGCGCCCCATCGTGGTAATGCGCCCATCGGGAGTGGCCCCGATGAAGCCGGTGACCACGGGCACAATGCCGTCGGCAAGCAACGGAAGCAACACGCCGCGGCCGCGCTCCTTGGTTTGCTCCAGATGCGGCTTGGCATCGCGGAAGGTATCGCACGTCAGCACAAATTCGGATGAGGAAACCGGAACAGCGGGTACACCAGAGTGTTCCAGTGCCGCCGCGAACAACCGCGCGCTGAAACGCTCGCCGAAAGATGCCAGCCGGTCGAAAAGTTCCGCGGCGGCAGCGCCCGACACGCCGTCCCTGCGCGCGGACACTTCGTGGAGCAGATCGCGACCCAGAGAGTTGATTTCGCGAGCGACGCGATCGTGTTCGTCCGAATCAAGCGCCAATTCGCGCAGAACATCGAGATGCAGACGCACAACCGCTTCCGCTTCCAATCGCGCCGGTTCCTGCTTGCGTTCACCAAGCGATTGCGCGATCCCCAGCAACCGGTCGGTAACGCCCTTCATGGCCGAAACCACCACGACAACCTGCATCCGTTGCGCCGCCGGCCGCACGAGACCCGCCGCGTGCAGCATCCGCTCGGCGCCAAGCAGAGAGCTGCCGCCGAATTTGAACGCTACCAGGGATTCGGGAGCCGATACGCTCGCCTGTTGCGAGGCCGCACGGGCGCCCGCCATCTGGCGCTCCGCTCGTAAATCTTCTTCTACGTTCTCCGGGATCATGACTGCCGCTCCTCTTTGGTTCCGCGGGAGCGACTCTGGAGGGGGCTTAAATTAAGAAACCCACCGCCAGGTTCGCTTCGGCGGTGGGTTGGAAACTTTTTCTAGCTTGCTAGCTGTTTCTCCACGCGCCGGTAGCGGTCTTCTTAGACGTAGTCTTAGTCGAGGTGGTCGACATCGACGACGTCGTGCTGGTAATTCGCTTAGCGGTGGTGGACAAAATCATACCGCGAGCAGAGTACCACAGGCGGCTTGATTCCCCAAGCGAACAAATGACGAAGCGCCTTTGCTGATGTGTCGACAAACTAAACATTCTCGACGCCACTCAAATGAGCGAATGAAACCCGCTCAGTCCATCGACGCGTCGAACAGCAAGCTCGAGCATGTCAACCCCGATTCGGCCTTCTGCAGCTCGGAAATGTCCAACGGAGTGACGTGAAAACCGCGCTGCTCCATGCGCGCGCGAGTGCGCGGAAAAGACGCCGGAAAAATCACCGTATCGTGAATCGCCAGCGCGTTGGCGGCGTGCGGCTCTTCCGGATCCACGTCGATCCATTCGAACTCTGTAAACGGTTTCGTGTCGAACCAAGCTCGATTGGCAAGCAGCGTGGCTGACGTAGCTCGCGAACCCGACGCCTGCTTCCGGCCGATGTAAGTGACCGCCGATTTCAGATGCAAGCAACCGGTCACTTCCACGCTGATCACTTCGTAGCCGTAAGGCGCGAGGATGTCCCCCAGCTGCCGAACGCCCTCGGCGTTCGTGCGGCTCGAAAGACCGGCAAATATTCGCCGGCCAACGCGCAGAATATCGCCGCCTTCTGCCGTGCCGGGCAGTTCGACGCGCGCGAGCTTGCGAAATTTCGATAGCGCGTGCGCGAGGGAAGCGGCTTCGGCGCGGCGCGTTTCGGTGCCCAGCGGAAAGATGATCGCGAGTTCATCCAGCACGATGGCCGGATCCTCGACGAACATCGAATCGGGAAGCGCCGGCTCGGCCGGAAGCGTGACGACGCGCGCGCCGCATTTCTCGAGAAGCCGCTGATAATCGCGATGCTGCTGCTCGGCCTTGGCCAGCTCGATTGGCTGCCGCTGGATAAAAGTCAGCTCGCAATTGACGATGGCGGGACTGACTTCGCGGGTAATGGCGGTAAGCACGGACGAAAAGTGTACACGAAAATCTTCTGAGCCCGACGCTCGACCCGCACGTCTGGCGTTGGCGTGATATTTTCAGCGCGAAGTGAATTTTCGGCGCGATGCGCGGGCAACCCGCCTCGGCGTTCACGAGAGGCGTTGGACGCACGAACAGAGTCGAGTTTTAGCGAAACGACCCGTCAGCAGGAAACTAGAACCAGAAGCCGCCCGGCGTTGCCACGAAGTGCGAAATCCAGAGCTTCGTGATTCCCGCGCCCAGCAGCATGCCGCCCAGAATCAGCCCGATGATGCCCAACGTGACCCATATATCGGTCTTGGGCGAGCTGCCGCTCTCAGCCTGTGGTTTGGCATTGACTGGATTTGAAGATGAGGTCACCGGGACCGCCGTAACCGGCACATCCACAAACTCCGGCCGCACAATCAGGCAGTAGCCCTTGCGCGGAATGGTTTCAATATATAGGGGTTTCTCGGAGGAATCCCCTAGCGCCAGGCGCAGCTTATTCACGGTGGTGTTGACGTTCGCATCGTAATTGACGTGCGTGTCCGCTGGCCACAGCCGCACGCGCAACTCCTCGCGCGTCACCACTTCGCCTTGCTTTTCTATAAGTGTCACTAAAACTTGATAAACCTTGCCCTGCAGCTTTAGCCGCGCGCCATCTTTGCTGACTTCCTGGCGATGCTGATCGACTTGGAAGGGGCCAAAGCGAATATAGCGCGAGCTTAACGCAGGCGCACGGCTGGGCCCGGCTGCCATCTCAGGCTCCAGTGTGGAAGTTAAATTCGGTACCATACACCCCACTCCTTACTTCAATAGACGTGCGAAACCTCGAAGCGGTTTTCTTTGGATACGAGAAAAGTCGAGAGTAAGTTTCCGTTTTTGCGTGAAACAAATGTTTCTACAAATTCAGGAGGCCATTATCGTGGAATTGCATAGGCTTTAGGGGCTCACAGAGCGTTGAGACTTGCCGCGTGCTCCGCCAAGATCAGCTTTACGGGAGGCGCGGCTTTACCTCCAAGTATGTGAAGAAAAGATGCTTACCGCTTAATGCAGCACACCGCAAGAAACGGGACAGAAGCTTCTCCGCCTTGCACCAACTCAGATTACCGCGAATATTACTGTATCTCGGATTAGAGCGCGCAGCCCCACTAGGGCTCCCTCCAGAGAAATGGATATAGGCCTAAAGCCCTCTCAGGCCGCCCTGGAAGCCATCGCGGAACGCGGTGACCGCTGGCTGATCCCCAAAATCGTACCGGGGCCGGATGATGATAAGGACGAAGTCCGTTTTACGGGAGCGGGGTGCGTCGCCCGGCAAGCGTCGCGTTCCTGCCTCTTCAGTGGCTTCCGTAGGCTCGCAAAACTAGCCGCGAGCCGGCCTGATCATTTCGTCGCGCTTTGTGTCGCAGCTTTGGGCAGAACTGAAATCTCCACGCTTGAAGGAAATTGCTTCGAACGATAGACGCGCTGCGTCGCCTTCTGGAAATCGCTCTCTTTCGCCTCAAAAATGCTGGCCACAAATTTTTGCGGGTTCCTGTCGTACAGCGGGAACCACGTGCTCTGCACCTGCACCATAATGCGGTGGCCTTTCTTGAAGACGTGATTTGCTGTGTGCAAATCAATGGCGTACGGCGTCACGGCGTTCGGCGTAATCGCCTCCGGCCGTTCGAACGAATTCCGGAAGCGCCCGCGAAATATCTCATCGGCGATCATCAATTCATAACCGGACAGCTTCCAGTCCTGCTCGACCTTTTGCGGATACACATCGATCAGCTTCACAATCCAGTCGCTGTCGCTCCCCGTCGTCGAGGCAAACAGCTTCGCCGTCACCTGCCCGGCCAAAGTCACATCCTCCGCGAGCTCCTCCGTCTGCCAGGTCAGCACATCCGGACGCTCGTCCACAAATCGCTGGTCCTGCACAAGCCAGGTGTACCAGCTGCCCGGATGATCCTCCGGGTACGTCATGTCGACCGGGCGGTGGCGATAGGGCACTGGATGCGCCGGATCGCTCTCGTAGGAATCAAACGCCTCCGCCGCGCCCGACTGCGGCGCATCGAACGACAGCTTTCCGCCTTCATGAAAATAAAGATTGCGCGTCGTGGCCTCCCGCGGCGGCCAGGCATCGAACGACGTCCATGTGTCGCTTCCGGTTTGAAACAGCAAAGCTTCCTTGAGCGGCAGCTTCCCCTTGTCCTTCAGCCAGTACGCAAACCACGGCGCTTCGATATTTCGCCTGAAATAAACGGACGTGTCGCTTCCAAAAGGAATTTCGCCGAGCGATTTCCCGGGGCCGTGCCCCCAGCCGCCATGATTCCACGGCCCGGCCACTAGAAAATTCAGGTTTTTCTTGTCCGATTTTTCCAGGCGCTCGTAGGTCGCTACCGGTCCGTAAAAATCTTCCTGGTCCCACCAGCCTGCGACGTTCAGATTCGGCACGGTAGGCTCCTTCAAGCCGTACGCCACCGCGTGCCGCTTCCAAAACTCATCGTAATTCGGGTGCGCCACAAACTCGTTCCAGCTCGGAATCTTGTTATGGAAATATTTTGCGTTGGCGTTGGCAAGTGGCCCCAGCCGCAAATAAAAATCGTAAACATCAAAGCGGTCGAACGGAAAACTGTAATTCTCCGTCGAAGTCTCGAGCAGCGGCGAGTATTCAAACGCATAGCTCAGCCGAAACGCACCGTTGTGAAAAAAGTCGTCCCCCAGCCACGTGTCCGCCATGCACGCTTGCTCCGAAGCCGCCTTCAGCGCCGGGTGCGGATTCACCATCCCCATCGTCACCAGGAACCCGTCGTACGAAATCCCGTCCAGCCCCACGCGCCCGTTGTTGTGCGGTACGTTCTTCACCAGCCAATCGATGGTGTCGTACGTGTCGGTGCTTTCGTCGACGCCCTTCGCGTCTTTCGTATCATGAATCGGGCGCAGCATCACAAATTTCCCCTCCGACCCATAGCGCCCGCGAATATCCTGAAACACAAAAATGTAGCCGTCCTGCACCATATCCGCGTACCGGTAAATCATGGGGCTAACGCCTTTGTCGGCCGCCGAAATTCCGTAGGGCGTTCGATTCATCAAGATCGGCAGCGCCCCTTCCGCATTCTTCGGCGAATAAATCTCCGTATGCAGCCTCACGCCGTCCCGCATCGGGATCATCACTTCGCTCTTCTCGAACAGTGCCGCATAATTCAGCGGCGTCTGCTGCGCCGCGCGAAACGACGGCGCAACCAAAACCGCCGCGCAAGCAACTATCAACAACGCTCCGACACGTTTGCGAATCAGTCGCATACCGTTCCCTAGTCTCCATGACCTCTGTGATCTCTGTGCTCCAACCTCTGTGCCCTCTGTGTTAATTCCTAAGCTTTTTCTCACTGCACCACCGAAATCTCCACGCTCGAAGGATACTGCTTCGAACGATAAATCCTCTGCGTCGCCTTCACAAAATCCCCTTCCTTCGCCTGAAAAATATTCGGCACAAATTTCTGCGGGTTGCGGTCGATGATCGGGAACCAGGTGCTCTGCACCTGCACCATGATGCGATGGCCTTTCTTAAACACGTGGTTTGCCGTATGCAGGTCAATCGTAAACGGCGTTACCACCCCAGGCGCAATCGGCTCCGGCTTCTCAAACGACTTCCGAAACCGCCCGCGAAACACTTCGTCCGCGACCATCAACTCATATCCTGACAATCGCCAGTTCTGCTCAACTTTCTGCGGATAAACGTCGATCAGTTTCACGATCCAATCGCTGTCGCTTCCCGTCGTCGATGCAAACAGCTTCGCCGTCACCGCCCCAGCCAACGTCACGTCCTCTTTCAACTCCTCGGTCTGCCAGCTCAGCACGTCCGGCCGGTTGTCCACAAAACGTTGGTCTTCCACCAGCCACGTATACCACCGGCCCGGATGATCGTCCGGATACGTCATGTCCACCGGGCGGTGCCGGTAAGGAACCGGATGCGCCGGATCGCTCACATAACTATCAAACGCTTCGCCGCCCGATGCCGGCGCATCGAACGAGAGCTTTCCATCCTCGCGAAAGTACAAATCGCGTTTCTTCGCCTCACGCGGCGGCCAAGCATTAAATTGCACCCACCTATCGCTGCCGGTCTGAAACAGCAGCGCCTCTTTCAATGGCAAGCTGCCTTTGTTCTTCAGCCAGTACGCAAACCATGGCGCTTCAATCTTTTGCCGAAAATAAAGCCCCGTGTCGCTGCCAAACGGAATCGCCCCCAGCGAATCGCCGCGCCCGCCGGCCCATCCGCCGTGGTTCCAGGGACCAACCGCCAGATAGTTCAAGCGGTCGGGATCGTCCTTCTCCAGCAGCTCATAAATTTTCATCGGACCATAAAAATCTTCCTGGTCCCACCAACCGGCCACGTTCAGATTCGGCACCTTCGCCTTCGTCAGCAAATACGGCATTGCCTGCGCCTTCCAGAACGCATCGTAGTTCGGGTGCTGCACGAAGTCGTTCCACGTCGGCAGCGTCCCGTGAATGTATTTCGCATTGGCGTTCGAAAGCGGCCCCAGCCGCAAATACCAGTCGTACGTATCGAAGCGGTCGAACTCAAATTTAAAATTGGTCTTGTCCGTCTCCATCATCGTGGAGTATTCGAATCCATAGCTGAGCCGGAACGCGCCGTTGTGATGAAAATCGTCGCCCAGGAACATATCGCCCGGCGATGCCTGCTCCGAAGCCGCCTTCAGCGCCGGATGCGGCTCCAGCATTCCCATCACCGTCAGCCATCCGCCGTACGAAATTCCCAGCAGCCCCACGCGTCCATTGTTCCGCGGGACATTTTTCACCAGCCAGTCAATCGTGTCGTACGTGTCCGTACCTTCATCGACGGCTTTAGCGTCCTTCGAATCGCGCACCGGCCGGTTCATGACGAACTTGCCTTCCGACCCATAGCGCCCGCGAATATCCTGGAACACAAAAATGTAGTCGTCCGGAATCATTTCCACGTAGCGCCCCAGCTTGCGGCTGAATCCCTTCTCGTCGTCATTCAGTCCGTAGGGCGTGCGCTCCAGCACAATCGGCAGCGGCTCCTTCACATCTTTTGGCGCATAAATCTCCGTATGCAGCTTCACCCCATCCCGCGCCGCGACCATCACCTCCGTCTTATCAAACAACAGCGACCAATCCTTCCCCTTCTCCTCCCCCTCCTGCGCATGCCCAATCGAGACAGCAGCAAACGCAGCGACGACAATCAATATCAGCACCCCAGCACTCATACCTAAGCGCGAAACACGCATTCGACCACTCTCCTGCACAGTGGCACAGCCATTTTTGGCTGTGCTCCTACGAGCGAAGCCCCAAATCAGCGCGCTGAATCGATATCGGACCACCCACACTGCCATCCGGGAGGTCGCGCGTTCGGCGAGGATACTACACGAATCGTTGAGTTCATTCCCCAAAACACACGGACGAGAAACGTACGAAAGCATTTTGCGAAATATAAATATTTGGAAGTCAACTTTAGCTTGGCTATCCGTAATGGCGATGATATAGGTAGCGGCAAGTTCACCTACCATCTTGCTTTCCATCGGAGGGAACATGATGCGACGTTCGCTGCTCTCTCGGCTTGCCAGCTTTCCGTTCTTCGCGCTGGGCGCGACGCAGGCCCAAGTGCAAGCTCCGACAAAGAAACTGAAGATCATGATGAAGAGCGCGTGGGGACCCGACGACCCGACCAGGGCCGCATTTCCGTTCGCGCACGGGCTGGTGCTTGCCGAAGCCGGGCACGATGTGCAGATCTTCTTACTTGCGGAAGCGACTTCGCTGCTGCGCAAGTCCATGGTCAATGCAATCTTGCCGGTGGGCTGGCCGCCGCTTAGCGAGACGCTGGACAAACTTGTCGCTAGGCATATTCCGGTCTTTGCTTGAGGGGCCTGCTCCCGGGCCCGTGGGGTCACGGAAACAGATTTGAATCAGTGGGGAGCCAAATTCGGCAATCCGGCAATCTTCGTCTCGCTGGTCGAATGGGCCGACCGCATCATCGTCGAATGAATAGTGCTGAATTCGCCCGCTTTTCCAGCAAATTCAGTGATATTGCTGCAATAATCCACATCTCTGTTACACTGTAGATTGCTCGACCGCACCTGAGAACCAAAGGAGATTCGTCCGGGCTGCTGGTTGCACCAGCAGCTATTTTTGTCTGTGCCAGGTAGCACAGGCTATTAGCCTGTGCTCTGACGAGCTAGCCTGTAAATCAGCGCCCAGCTCGATGCCGGACCACCAAGTCGAATAACGCAAGCACCATGACCCAAAACATTCGCAACATCGCCATCATCGCCCACGTCGACCACGGCAAAACCACCCTCGTCGACGCCATGCTCCAGCAGTCCGGCATCTTCCGCGCCAACGAAGCCGTCATCGAGCGCGTTATGGATTCCAACGACCTCGAGCGCGAGCGCGGCATCACCATCCTCGCCAAAAACACCGCGCTCTTTTTCCACGACACCAAAATCAATATCGTCGACACACCTGGCCACAGCGATTTCGGCGGTGAAGTCGAGCGCGCCCTCCGCATGGTCGACGGCGTCGTCCTGCTCGTCGACGCCAGCGAAGGACCGCTCCCGCAGACCCGCTACGTCCTGCAAAAGGCCCTCGCCGCCAAGCTCCCTCCCGTCATCGTGCTCAATAAAATCGATCGCGTCGACGCTCGTCCAAAAGAAGTCCTCGACGAAATCTACGATCTCTTTATCGATCTCGACGCCACCGAAGACCAGCTCGATTTTCCGGTCGTCTACACCAATGCCCGCGACGGCGTAGCCCACCGCAAAATCGGCGACGATTCCAAAGATCTTCTCCCGCTCTTCGAGACCATCGTCAAATCCATTCCCGCACCTCCAGGCGATCCCGAAGGCGTCCTGCAAATCCAGGTGATGAATCTCGACTACAGTGATTTTCTCGGCCGCATCGCGATCGGCCGCGTTTTCAGCGGTACCATCAAGCGCGGCACGGAAGTCGGCATCAGCAAGCTCAACGGCAAGCTCGAATCCACGCGCATCACCAAGCTCTACACCTTTCGTGGACTCGAGCGCGACGAAGCCGAAAGCGTTTTTGCCGGCGACCTCGTAGCCATCGCTGGAGTCGAAGGCATCCAGATCGGCGAAAGCATCATTGATCCCGCCAACCCTCAGCCGCTCGAGCCTCTGCTGATCGACGAGCCCACGCTCGCCATGATTTTCACCGTCAACAGCAGTCCGCTCTCCGGCAAGGAAGGCAGCTATCTCACCTCGCGCGACCTTCGCGACCGCTTGCAAAAAGAGCTGCTCACCAACGTCTCCATCCGCGTGGAAGATACGGACACGCCGGAATCGTTCCGCGTGCTCGGCCGCGGCGAACTGCAACTCGCCATCCTGATCGAGACGATGCGACGCGAAGGCTTTGAACTAATGGTCGGCAAGCCCGAAATCGTCGTGCGCACCGAAAACGGCCGAAAGCTCGAGCCGGTCGAGCGCCTGGTGATCGACATCCCCGAAAATTTCATCGGCATCATCCTCGAAACCATTGGCAGCCGCCGAGGCGAAATGCTTAAAATGAGCAACCATAATTCCGGCCGCGTGCGCCTCGATTTCAAAATTCCGTCGCGAGGATTGATCGGCCTGCGCAGCCAATTGCTCACGGATACCCGCGGCACCGCGCTGATTCACTCCATCTTCGATGGATGGATGGACTATGCCGGCGAGATGGCTCTTCGCCCGACCGGCGCGCTCGTGGCGGACCGTGCCGGAGTCTCAACCGCATTCGCGTTGTGGAATATTCAAGAGCGCGGCGAGCTCTTCATCGGCCCCGCCATTCAGGTCTACGAGGGCATGATCCTCGGCGAAAATTCCCGCGAGCAAGACATGGACGTCAATGTCACCAAGGAAAAAAAGCAAACCAACATGCGCTCCTCCAGCGCCGATGAAGCCATCCGCCTCATCCCGCACAAGGAACTAAGCCTCGAGCAAGCCATCGAGTTCATCGCCGACGACGAATTCGTGGAAATCACGCCCAAATCCATCCGCCTACGCAAAAAAGTCCTGCAAGCCAACCGCCGCCCCCGCCGCTGGCAAGAAATCCGCGCCAGCCAGGAAACCCGCTGATATAGTTTCGGAGATGAGGAGGCCACTGCTTCTGCTGCTCGCCGTCGTGCTAGTGGTCTTTGAACTATTTTTGCTCGAAGAATCCCTCCCTTACCAATATCAATATGCCGTATCTGAGCAAATGAAACGCGCCTTTCCCACCCAGAGATATGACCCTCATCCGCATCTGGATTGGGAAATCGAAACCGTCCTTCAACAGCATCCTTCATACAGAATTGCCCTCTATTTGATTACGGCCGCGCTGCCGACAGGCAACGCTTTCCTAATTGCAAAAGTTTGGAAAATTCGCGGTCGTCTCGCACGGCCTTCCGACCAGACCTAGCCCGGACTCCATTTGCCAAATTCCACTTCTGCTCAAGAACTTCCTTATTGACTAACTATGGCGTGTGACGATATAGTGTGCAGCGACGTAACAAAAGAAGGCAGGGCATGTCCGCCAAGAATCCCGCTCCCGAATCCAACCCGCCGCTAACCCCGGCTATGTTTCACGTCCTCCTCGCCCTCGCCGGCGACGACCTCCACGGCTACGCCATCCTCAAGGAAGTCGAGCTGCGCACCGACGGCGAAGTCAAGCTCAGCACCGGCACGCTCTACGGAATCATCAAGCGGCTCCTCAACGACGGCCTGATCATTGAGCGACGCGAGCGCCCCGCCGCACACGACGACGAGCGCCGCCGATATTACCGGCTAACGCCGCAAGGCCGCGAAGTAGCCGCCGCCGAAGCAGCGCGCCTGGAAAAGGTCGTAGCCCTAGCCCGCGCACGCCGCCTCCTAAAAAAGGCGCAACCGGCGTAACCCTCTTTCGCTGACAACCGGAGGCACATCATGACCAATCCCGAACGTCGCGCCACAAACCGCTTCCGCATTCTTCTTCGCCTGCTCCCCGCCGAATTCCGCGGCGACTTCGGTCCCGAGATGGAGCAAGTCTTCGTCGCCCAACACGAAGAAGCCGCGCGAGAAGAGGGCAAGCTCGGCATCTGGCGTCTCTGGTGGGAAACCGTCAAAGGAATTTTCACCACCGCTCCGCGCGAGCATCTCTCCATGCTGCGCCAGGATTCCGCTTTCGCCCTGCGCATGATGCGCAAGAATTTCGGCTTCACCATCGCCGCCATCATCGTCCTCGGCCTCGGCATCGGCGCCAACACCGCCATCTTCAGCGTCGTCAACGCCGTCCTCCTCAAGCCGCTCCCCTACGAACACGGCGAGCGCCTGCTGATGATGCGCCAGTCCACTCCCCACAGCGGCCTGATGGGCCGCAACGTCTCCGTCCCCGAGCTGATGGACTACCGCCGCCAGAAGCGCAGCCTCGACGCCATCGTCGAATACCACAACATGCAGTTCATCCTCCTCGGTCGCTCCGAACCCGAGCAGGTCGAAACCGGCGTCGTGTCCTGGAATTATTTCGACGTCTTCGGCGCCAAGCCGCTCCTCGGCCGCAATTTCGCTCCCGATGACGAAAAACCGGGCGCCCCCGCCGTCCTCCTCCTTAGCTACGAATATTGGCTGCGCAGCTTCGGCGGCGACCCCACTGTCATCGGTAAAGTTTTCCGCATGAACGACAAGCCGCACACCGTAATCGGCGTCCTTCCGCCCTTCCCGCAATATCCGCAAGAGAACGACGTCTACATGCCGTCGACCGCGTGCCCCTTCCGTTCCGGCGCGCACATGATTGCCAACCGCCAGATGCGCATGGTCCGGATGTTCGGACGCATGAAGCCCGACACAAAGCCCGGCGAAGCGGCAGCGGATCTCTCCGCCATCGCTTCCTCCATGGTCCGCGAATTTCCCAATGATTACCCGGAAGCCGCCGACCTCAAGGTTGACGTCACGCCGCTGAAAACCGAGCTAACACGCGACGCCAAGCCCACCATGCTCTTCCTGCTCGCCGCCGCGGGGTTCGTCCTTCTCATCGCCTGCGCCAACGTCGCCAACCTGAATCTCGCTCGCATGGTCCGCCGCGAACGCGAACTCGGCGTGCGCACCGCCATGGGCGCCAGCCGCGTTCGGCTCTTCCGGCAACTCCTCACCGAAAGCTCACTGCTCGCTCTTATCGGCGGCGCCCTCGGGCTTCTCCTCGCCAATGGCGGCTTGCAGCTTCTAACCGCTTATGTCGCTCGCTTCACACCGCGCGCCCGCGAAGTCCACATCGACATCACCGTTCTACTGTTCACGCTCGGCGTCGCGTTCTTCGTCAGCGTCCTCACCGGGACCGCCCCCGCCGTAGCCCGCCGCGAAAATCTCATCACCACGCTAAAAGAAGGCGGCAGCCAGTCCACGCTCGGCTTTGTGCGCGGCC
>WNFR01000550.1_pt1 | contig 50517 bp, 55 predicted proteins | sample 5400221 | NCBI WGS metagenome assembly WNFR01 (sample SAMN13153357, study PRJNA577476) | soil metagenome | isolation source: 40 cm soil under Madrone tree | place: USA:California | collected 2016-06-14 | reverse complement strand
TCGCCCTCGCGGAAAACGATCTTTTCGGTGTGACGACAGCGCTCGACGGCTCGACCTGGGCGGTCGGCTGGGCACTCGACATCGCCGCGGGCGTCCACGCCCCTCTGATCCTCCACGGCCTGCAGGGCGTGTGGTCCCTCGTTGCCAGTCCGAGCTTCCCGAACTTGGACAGCGGGCTCGCGTCCATCGCAGCCGTGCCCGGCGGCGGCCTCTGGGCGGTTGGCGTGACGTCGGCAGGCAACAACTCGAATTACTCGACGCTCATCGAGTTTCACCCGTAACTGTCCGCACGCAGGTTGCGGTCGTATCGCACGGAGAGGCCCGGGCGCTGACGCCCGGGCCATTGCGGGGGGCCGAAAAACGCGATTGTCATAAAAAACAGGTTTTTTGGAACGCTGATTCTGGAGATTGTGGATATCACCAAGTTACTTATCCCAGGTTTACAATGATCGATGCTCCGAGGATTTTTGTGCACCTGCTTGCGGCCGGTTGTGTGTGTGTGCAGGTTTTCGGACGCCGGCCGCATGAGCGCGTGGAGAGCACGTCTTGCCGGCGTCCGAAAACCTGCACAAGGACGGACATGGCGCGCCGTGTCCATGGCGTATACTGCTCGACCCGAGCAGCAAAATGGAGCCTCAATCATTTCAGCGCCGGCGATGCTTTTGATTACCCGTTCACGCAAATTCCTGCGAATACGGCTTCGGCATTGTGTTCCCCCAGAAATCGAATCAATGCCGTAGACTCGCTCATTAACAACTCCTTGGGAATCCATCCCGATTCAACCAGAGCGGAAAATGCTCTAAGTGCTGGTTGGAGTGGCAGGATTTGAACCTGCGCCCCCTCGTCCCGAACGAGGGGCGCTACCAACTGGCCGTTGGCACCAAGAGATTTCTGCTGGCATTGCGTATTGCGATCAAATGCAGCGTCGCCAAGCAAAATCACTTGCGGCGCGAGCCGTATCGTAGAAGAGCGTAGAATTAGGCCATTCTGGCCACACGCGATCCGGGGCACGATGCACGAGGTGTGCTGGATGCTTGGTGCCGGTCATTCATCGCGACCAACGCCCACATCCGGAGCCGCCGCTCCCCGAAGAGCTTGGTCGCCATCTCAACGCGAGGGGCAGAGGTCCCGATAATGGGGATTCTCGACGGTAAAAAAGCGGGTGATCGGACATGATCGGATGCCGGATACGTTTTCGGGTCGATCCCGGCGACGTTCCTGCCGAAAAGGCAGCGCGACGCCTGTGCTTGACCGAAGCCCAATTCATCGAACGGCTACCCCAGCTGCTTTTGCGTAAATTCCCTCCCCCTGACCCGACTACCGGCATGTATGACCTGGACGCCATCGACGCATGGCGCCGACTACGCCATCCCCATCTGTTCGGTTTGAGCTTGACGACGACCATCACCGAGCCCGACCATCCCCCGCCACGTGAAATCGAGAATGTAGGGGAGAGGTTCCGTGAGGCCCAGGAGCGGAGGCGGCATGGTCGCGCTTCCTAAGTACGTGAAGAAGCGGACCAAACCAAACGGCCGCACCTTTCTCTATTACGAGAAATTCCGCGGCACGCCGCGGGCCTGGCCGCGAGTTCCGCTGCCGGCAGACCCGTTCAACGCCGAGTTCGCCCTCCGGATCGAGCAATGCGGGCGCCTTCTGGCAAAAAAGGATGGGGACAACTGGACATGGCAGTTCGCCGACATCGCTGGCCGCGCTCATGACACTTGCGATCCCAAGAATAAGAATTTCTGGCCTGAGGTCGACGCGGCCGAGAAGATCGGAGGGGAACTCGCCGCCGGCAAGCGCAAGACCTTTGCGGCGCTGATCATCGAATACAAGGACAGTGACGCCTATAAGCTCGTGCTGGGCGAAGGGAGTAAGGAAGGCTACGACATCTATCTTGAGGACATTCGCGTTGCTTTGGGTAGTGAGGTCGTGGCCGCATTCACCCCGGTCAATGCACAGGCCGCGATCGATGCGTACAAGGGACGGCCCGGTGCCGCACGCTACTTCCGGGCAGTGCTCTCGCGGCTGATCTCCTGGGGTATCCCGCGCGGCTATAGTCCCACCAATCCAGTCGAGAATACCGAGAAAATCGGCGGCGGAGGCACCTATTCGCCATGGCCGGATTGGGCGTTCGAGCTGTTCTTTCGGTATGCCCGCCTCGGGCTTCACCTGCCGGTTTACAGCGGGCTCTACACCGGGCAACGGTCCGTCGACGTCTTCAAGATGAAGCGGCCGAAACCGACGGCCTCCGAAATGCCAGTCGTGCAGCAAAAGACCAATGTGTGCGCGTATGTGCAGATTCATTCCGAGTATCGCCAGATCATTGAGGCCGCGCGGCCTGATGATGGCAAAGTGGTGGCCCTACACCACGAAGGCGCGGTCAAGCCCCTTCACGTGCGCGAGGATGGCGTTCCCTGGACGCAGGCCGGGTTCGAGACCGCATGGCAGCGGGAGATCACCTACGGCCAGGTGATTGCCGCCAACCCAAAGCCGGCCGACGTCGAGGCCGCGGCCTGGGAGGGGGCCGAGAACCCCGACAAGGCCGCCGCCATGAAGCGGCTACGGGAGCACCGCATCGTATTCCACGGGCTCCGCAAGAACGCGGTCATCATGCTGCTTGAGGTCGGCTGCACGGAGGATGAAGTCGGGGCGATCGTCGGCATGTCGGCCGCCATGGTGCGCCACTACGCCAAGGAGGTCCAGAGACACCACCTCGCAATCAATGCGATGAAGAAGCTCGAAACCGGCTGGGCTGCGATCCGTAAGAATGTGCTCGGCGCTGCCGGAACCGCGTCGTAAACTGGTTGCCAAACCCCCTCTTTTGTGACCACTTTTGCCTGACATTCGGATCGAAATTGGCAACCGCCATCGTTGATTCTGCTATGGAAAATGGCGTGACGAGAAAACTTTTAATCAAGTGGTCCTGGGTTCGAGTCCCAGCGGGCTCACCATATTGATTATAAAGGATAAAATTGATTTTTTAACGTGAAAAATGTCTCGTCCTTTGTCACCACGCGGTCACCACAGCACCGGGGCGACACAGATGCGAGGCACATCATGAGCTTAGGCGAGATCGCGCCATCGAGGCGATTAGGGATAGGGGCGCCATGAAAACATTGATTGCGGCTTGCGCCAGTGCGGCGGCGATGATGACAACGACGATGATCCAAGGCCAAATTGATCAACATCGTTTGATGCGACGGACACTGTTCACTTTTTCTTTTTGTTCTTCTCTGCTCGCTTAAGAAAATTCTCCGGAAGGAACATATGTTTGCCTGAATTAGCCATGTAGTCCAACGTCCAGCCGCCCCCTTTAAAGTTGCGATGCTCAAAAATGGACTGAGGCGCGTCCGCATCGACACCGACCACGGCGATCCAATTAACGCGTCTGCGCTCGTCCTCCTTCATCTGGTCGAGAATGTGCTTCAGGTTGTAGCCGCCGCCCGAAAATCCATAGAACGCGACAATGGAGGTATTCTGCCTAAAACACTCCAAGGCCTTGACGGTCCCCTCACTGGTGTCGCGGTTACCGTGGTTAGAGCTGCCCGACACATCCAGTACTTTCGGGTTAAAGCCTAAGAGCCGCGCGTAGTCTATGGCGGGTCCGTCGTGCAACGCACCATTCGGCCACGCGGGTTTATTCCCGTTCTCGTCCTCATATACCCCTGCTGGAGCAGAATTGCCCCGCATGATCAACATAACAGGCGCCGACCAGTCCCCGTCATCATCCTTGATCGGACATGACATTCTCGCCTCCGTCGTAGTTTGAGATAGATTCGCTCATGTCGGGTTAGTGGCAAAGGAATCTGTCTGGGTTCAATCGCAACGCTCGGCCACCCGCCGCCACGCGGCCATGATCATGACCTTGCCGACCTCGACCGGCGCGTCGCCGGCCATGATCACTCGTCGTCGCACGGTCGCAAGCCCAGCATCCGCCGGGTGCGCGTTGCGGACGACAGGGATGAATGTTATCGGTTCATTCCCTTACTAAAGGGGAAACAGGGAGGAAATCACAGTGACGAGAACGATCGTTGTTTCCGCCGTTGCCATCGCTCTTCTGGGATCAGCGGCCATGTTGGCGCAGGCCCAGCAGCCGGCACCGTTGCAGCCTCAGGTCGCGAGCTTCTTCATTGCCGAGAACTCGTCCGGCACGGGCAACCTTGGCGGGATTGCTGGCGCCGACCAAATTTGCCAAAACGAGGCCCAGTCGTTGGGCGGGCAAGCCGCCGCGCGCACTTGGCACGCCTATCTCAGCCAGGAACAGCGTGGTACCCAACCGCGTATCAATGCGCGCGATCGCGTCGGGAGCGGCCCCTGGTACAACGTCAAAGGCCAGCTCATCGCCAGCAACGTCGCCGATCTGCATGGCGACCAGCAGCGCGACCGCAACAACGTCCAGCGCGCGACCGCCCTCGATGTCAAGGGTAACGAGGTCCCAGGCGTAGGGTCTCCTCCCGGCGGCAACCAACATGACATCCTGACCGGTTCGGACTCCCTCGGCCGGGCGTTCACCGACGGCACCGATCACACCTGCAACAACTGGACCTCGGACGCCATGGCCCTGCCGCAGCAGAACCCGAACATTCCGGCGGATCGCGCACGCGCCATGCTCGGCCACAGCGACCGGTCGGGCGGCCAGAATACGTCATGGAATGCGGCGCATATGAGCCAGGGATGCACCAAGCAGGCACTCGTCAACACCGGAGGCGCTGGCAGGCTCTACTGTTTCGCCACTAACTGAGCGATTGAGTGGTTAAATTCCGCGGCAATCAAGGGGCGGCCTTCGGGTCGCCCCGCTTATTTACGTTACCCCTCGATCGCCCTCCGCCCCGCGGCCGTGATCATCGTATAGTTGACTTCAATCATCCTGCCGCCGCCGAGCCGCCAAGCTGTACTAAAGCCGACCTTGCTCAAGACCTACGTCCCGAAGGTATGTCTCCAGCGCGCCGATCTGGCTGGACGAGAGGATCGCCCCGACATAGCCGTCGGGACGCACGAGCACCCAATCACCGGATGTCAAAGCGTAGGCGTCGCGCAGGTGGCCGCCTTCATCAAAGATATCGCCGCGCCGACCGAGGGCATGGATGTGCAGCCCAGGGCGCGGCGGCACGACATCGCGCTCGACCTCATAGCCCAATAGCGTCCAGTCCGGGCCCTTGAACAACTCGAAAAGCCGCGTCGACTGTCCAGCAGCACCGTGGATCGGCGCATCAGGCGCGCGGTCTCCCGCGAGCAGGCCACCGTTGCGTTCCGGTTTTTCCAGCGCGAGCGACGACTGCGCATAACCAAGGTCGAGCTGGTGGACTTCGCGGCCACGCCGCAGCTCGCCCCGCTTGGCGGCATCGAGCAGTTTGGTGGCGAGACCGAGCATGCTCGCTGCGATCGGTCGGCGTTCTTCCTCGTAGCTGTCGAGCAGGGCAGCGGGGGCGCCGGTGGCAACCGCCGCCAACTTCCAGCCGAGATTATAGGCGTCCTGGACGCTGGTATTGAGACCCTGGCCGCCGGTCGGTGGATGAATATGAGCGGCATCACCGACCAGGAACACGCGACCGACACGGTAGCGATCGGCCAGCCGCGCGTTCATGTTGAAGGCCGATGCCCAGGACACCGATTGGATGCGAATATTATCGCGGCCGGTGCGCTCGGCCACCATTGCGCAGAGCCCTTCGGCGGAGAGGTCGACGTCGCCTTCGAGCGGGATCGGCGCCTGCAGCTGGAACAGCGCGGTTCCGGCGAGCGGGCATAGCGACATCTGCCGATTCATCGAACCCTCGTTGAAGCGGTGCCATGCATCGCGTCCGAGGCCCGTCAGGACGACATCGGCCACAACGGCACGGACGCCAAGCGTCTTGCCCGGAAAGCCGATGTCGAGCGCGTGGCGCACGAAACTGCGGCCGCCATCGGCGCCGACCAGATAGTGCACCCGAATGACCTCTTCGCCGGCTTTGCCGACAAGCCGGGCCGTCACGCCATCCCTGTCCTGCTCCAGCCCGACCAGCTCGCATCCGAACTCGGGCCAGTGTCCGAGTTCGACGAGGCGCTCGCGCATCACGCGTTCGGTCAGGAATTGCGGCACCAGCAGCGCGATGTGATAGGGCTCGGCGGGCGTTGGGTCCTCATGCTCCACGACAGCGGACTCGGCGTAGCTGCCGTCGTCGCGATATTCCCGCTGCGGCGGATAGCGGCCGCCGACCGCGACGACCCGGTCGATGATGCCGAGATCCTCGAAGATCTCCTGCGTTCGCGGCTGGATGCCCTTGCCGCGCGAGCCACGGAAAGGATCGTCCATCTTCTCGATCAGGCGGAAGGATATACCCCGGCGCGCAAGGTCGATCGCGAGCGTGAGGCCGGCAGCGCCGGCACCGCAAATCAACACCTCGGCTGCCAAATCCTCTGTCATCGCCATCTCCTTATGTGTAATATGCACATAATAGGAGGATCGGCATGCCGTCAAGAAAAAGAGTGCAAGATGCACATATATCCGAACGGATCAGGGCCTTGCACGGAGCATTGATCGACATCGTCAGCGTCATGAACCGCCCCCAGCGTGACGAGATGATGGTTCGGGAAGCCGGCATATCGCTCGATCGCGCCCTGTTTCCGCTGCTTGTCGGCATCGAGCGGCTCGGTCCGATCGGGGTCGTCGATCTCGCCGACCGGGTCGGGCGCGACTACACCACCGTCAGCCGGCAGGTCGCGAAGTTGGAGAGCCTCGGCCTTGTCGAACGCCGGGCCGGCGCCGCCGATCGTCGAGTCCGGCAGGCCATCGTGACGCCGAAGGGCAAAGCCATGACCGACGCCGTGGATGCGGCGCGCGAACGGATCGGCCGCGCCATTTTCGCCGGGTGGGATGAACGCGATGTCGAGGAGCTGGTGCGGCTCGTGCGCAAATTCGCCGACGCCGTGAACGCCGACGCCCCCAGCGATCCGGCGGGCGCGCCGTGACCCATGTAGAAGGAGCAGCGTTGGGCGGAGCGTCGCGGCGACCACGGGCCGCCCTGGATGTCATATGCCGCGCCTCTACGTTTGGAGGTCGAGGTATCTCAATCAGGTCCGGGCGTCATGACTACGTTCCCGCTGTTCGCGACCGATCCACGCGCCGCCAGGACCGCGCCGGTTTTGCGGGTCGGAGCAGCGCTTCCCGACCCCCTTCGAGTTCATGACCAAGGATGGCCCGGCTGCTTTCGATATTGCGCTGATGAAGCGCATTGCCGAAATACTCGGCCGCAAATGGCAGTTGGTGCCCTACGAGGGCGCCGACTTCAACAGCATTTTCGCCGGTCTCGACGACGGCAGCTATGACTGCATCACGTCAGGCACCACCATCACGCCCGGACGGCGGAAGATCGCCGATTTCTGCGCACCCTATGCGGTCTCCGGCCAATCGCTCGTTGTCGACGCCAGGCGCCATCCGAACGTGCATGGGATCGCCGACCTCAAAGGCCTGGTGATCGGCGTGCAGCAAGGCAATACCAGCCAGCCGGTCGCCGATAGACTGGTCGCCGAGCACCGCGCCGCGCGCGTGCGGGTCTATGCCTATGACGAAATCGAGAAGGCACTCGATGATCTGACGAGCGGCAGCTGCGACGCTTTCATGAAACTCGCGCCGGTCACGGCGTGGTTCGTGCGCGACCGGCCGAAGCTCAAGGTCGTCGAGACCGGCATCACCGTGGAGCGCCTCGGCATCTGCGTGCGCCATGGAAACACCGCACTGCGCAACGCGATCAACAAGGCGCAGGCCGCGCTGGCAGCCGACGGCACGCTGGCAGCGCTGATCAAACAGTGGCTCGGGGCCGGGGCGACTCTGCCGGCATGAACGTCAAGCCGCTCCACGTGGCTCGGCGCGACCATCGTATCGTTGATATCTTGGCTTCGCCCTCGTCCCGCTGAGCTGTATTGGGGCTCAACCACTCGCCGGGATGCCACGCAGGACGATCTCGGCTATCTCAAGATCGTCGCCTTCTCCTCGCTCGCTGAGGCCTCTGCCGACGCCTTCGCGATCTTTTGTTCCGCGGTTCTGGCTCATTTTCCACTTGCCCTCGAGCCGCGTGATGGCGAAGCGACAACCGACGATGCCGCGCAACATGGCTTCGACAAAGGCATCGGGCGCATCTGAGAGCGCCCATGGCCTGGCTTCACCCTCCTCCTGCTGACTCACCCGAAATGGCTCTCAATCGAACAGCGCCACCGCTCGCGTCCAGCCAGCCGATCCGCCTTTCACCTTATAAGGAAAACAGGCGACAGTGAAGCCGTTGGCAGGAAGCTGTTCGAGGTTGCACAGCTTCTCCATGTGACAATAGGGTATCTCACGGCCGGCCTTATGGCCTTCCCAGATAATTCTCGGATCGCGATCTTTCAGCCAACGTTCGCGTGTGTGCACGAATGGCGCATCCCAGCCCCAGGCATCTATACCGGCCACGCGCACGCCACGCGAAGTTAGATAAATCGTAGCTTCGCGGCCCATGCCGCAACCTGCGGTTAGATATTCGTCGCTCCCCATGCAGCTTGCCGCGCGCGTATTGACCAGCACGATGTCGAAGGGCTTGAGCTCATGGCCGATGCGTTTGAGTTCAGCTTGGACTTCTGCTGCGCTCACCACGTGGCCGTCCGGCAATTCGCGGAAATCGAGCTTCACGCCCGGACGGAAGAACCATTCGAGCGGCACTTCGTCGATGCTCATCATGCGATTACCGTCGATCGACTTCGACTGAAAGTGCATCGGCGCATCCATGTGCGTACCGTTATGTGTCGTGAGTTGTACGATTTCGAACGCCCAGCCTTCGCCGTCCGGCAAATCCTCGCGCCGAAGGCCTGGAAAGCACTCCAGAAGCATCGGCGCGTTTTGAGCGTTAGTGCGATATTCGATTCTCGGCCGCATGAAGGGATGATCGAGCACGGTCTCGTTGTCGAGTGCTGAGGAAATATCGACAATGCGGCTGGGCAGTTTCACGGTTGCCTCCTTCATTCGATATCGATCACGTTCATCGCGATCAGTAGAAGTGGATGATGCTAGGAGACAGGGCAAAAGACTTTGCGGAAAGCTTGATTTATCGCTGCAGGACCCCTGATTATTCCTGAGAAACCAACTCGTGCTTCAAGCGCGGACTTAAATGCAATTTCTCTTTGAAAATCATATACTTGACGTTAACCGACGAGAGTTGAGACGCGGGGCCGAACGTGTCACGCTCGAACCGCAGGTTTTCGATTTGCTGGTCTATCTGCTGCAGAATCGCGACCGGGTCGTCAGCAAGGATGATCTGATTCAAGGAGTTTGGGACGGCCGTATCGTGTCGGAGTCCACACTTACAAGCCGCCTCACGGCCGCGCGCAAGGCTGTCGGGGACAGCGGAAGCGAACAACGGCTGATCCGCACAATACCACGCAAGGGCGTGCGCTTCGTTGGCGATGCGCGCGAAGAGAAGGCACCTGGCAGTATCGCAAAATCAACATCTCCAGCGACAAGCGACGAGGCAAAAATTTCGCCCGCATTGGCGCTTCCCGACAGGCCTTCGATTGCAGTGCTGCCTTTCCAGAATTTGAGTGGTGATCCAGAGCAGGAGTATTTAGCCGACGGCGTCGTGGAAGACATAATCATGGCGCTGTCGCGGATGCGCTGGCTATTCGTGATCGCGCGCAATTCAAGCTTCACCTACAAGGGCCAGGCCGTGGATGTGCGGCAGGTCGGCCGTGAGCTGGGCGTGCGCTATGTGCTCGAAGGGAGCGTGCGCAAGGCGGCGAGCCGAGTGCGCATCGCCGGCCAGCTCGTCGATGCCGCGACCGGGGCCAATCTTTGGGCGGACCGATTCGAAGGCGCCCTGGAAGACATTTTCGATCTGCAAGATCAGCTCGCCACTAGCGTGGTGGGAGCGATTGCGCCGATGTTGGAGCGGGCCGAAATCGAACGCGCCAAGCACAAACCGACCGAAAGCCTGGACGCTTACGAGCATTATATGCGCGGGATAGCAAGCCTCAGTCATGCACCTTCCGATTGGAAGGCCAACGGCGACGCCCTAAAATATTTCCTCAAGGCGATCGAACGTGATCCAGATTTCGCTGCGGCCTACGGTATGGCAGCATGGTGCTACGTCTGGCGCAAGGCAAACGGCTGGGTCACCGATCGCGCGAAAGAATACGCCGAAGCCGAGCGGCTGGCGCGGCGCGCGGTCGCATTGGGTAAGGATGACGCGGTGGCGCTGGCGAGGGGCGGGCATGCGCTGGCCTTTGTCGTCGGCGAACTCGACGACGGGATGGCGTTTGTCGATCAAGCGCTCGCCATCGATCCAAATTTCGCCGTCGGGTGGATGCTTAGCGGTTTGGTGAGCGTCTATCTCGGCGAGCCGGATAAGGCGATCGGACGCATTGAGCGGGCGGTGCGTTTGAGTCCGCGGGACCCCTTCAACTTCATCGCACAAACCGCGTATGCAATGGCTCACTTCTTTGCTGGCCGTTACGACGAGTCTGTGTCCTGGGCGGAAAAAGCATTGCGGGACCATCCGGACTATCAACTTGTATTGCGCATCTTCGCGGCAGCGAATGCACTTGCTGGGCGCAACCAAGCGGCGACACGGGCGCTGGAACGATTGCGGCAGCTCGATCCCGCCCTGAGAGTTTCCAATATTAAGGATCGTTTCCCGCTCCGCCGATCAGGAGATATTGCAAGGTTTGCCGACGGCCTGCGCGCCGCAGGGCTGCCGGAATAATTGTGGAACTGTATTTCGCTCTCGTCCGGAGCTGGCCCATCACGTCAATCCGGGATTGCCCGGCATGGCTGCTATCGGAGGGTAGCCAGACCACATTGGGATATGGGGAAGACCGCCGCCCGCGAGGCGCAGCGCAAAATCGCAGTCCGTCACAGATTCACCGATTGGAGCGCGTCGCGGGCTGCGGCATCATAGCGGCACATCCAGCCTCGACTGCCGCCCAGCGGCGGCGGAATCATCCGAGCCCGAGCAGGACGCGCAGGGCGAACATCACCCACATCGCCAGCAGCACGATCGCGCTGACGCCGAGCGCCTGAAAGCGGCGCCTGACATTATTCGAGCCCGTATGGATAGCCGCGTGCACGATGCGCAGAATGACGAACAGCCACGCCAGGGTGATGAATACATAATTGGCCCTGTGCAGCTCATGGGCGAGAACGACGAGGACGTAGAACAGCACCGGCAATTGAAACTGATTGTGGAAGCAATTCGAGACCTGCTGAACGCGCGGCGGCCAACTTGGCTCGCCGAGCGCGATGTCCTTCACGCGGGTCTCGCCGCGCCGGACCGAGCCAAACCGCACCGCGCCCATCCAGAACAGAAGCACGAAAGTCAGCGCCACCTGGACGAACACCGGGGCGAGACTCATCTCAATGCTCATGGTTCAAAACCAGCAGGTAGCGCGCGGGGCAAGGCTGCAATTCTGTACGCGAGGGAGTTCGCCGGCGACTTGCGCGCTGTCTTCGATGTTCGAGGTACCCGCCGCAGACGCTCACGACCTTCGGTGTCGGTCGGTCGAAATTGACCAAGCGTCTGCGAAAATTCGCCGAGGGCTCGCGGTCATATTTCGCTCGTCGGAGTCGACTTCGTCGCCCGCAAAACACGTACCGCCGCTCAACGGCCCGCCGGGATGTCACACAGGACGATCTCGGCTATCTCAAGATCGTCGCCTTCTCCTCGCTCGCTGAGGCCTCTGCCGACGCCTTCGCGATCTTTTGTTCCGCGGTTCTGGCTCATTTTCCACTTGCCCTCGAGCCGCGTGATTACGAAGCGACAACCGACGATGCCGCGCAACATGGCTTCGACGAAGGCATCGGGCGCATCTGCGAGCGCCCATGGCCTGGCTTCACCCTCCTCCTGCTGAGCCGTGAGCTCGGCGACGTGGCGGCGTAGCCAGAGGGTGTCCTGGATCACTTCGGGACGACCATAAGCGTGCACGGCCGCGTAGTTCCACGTCGGCACGACCTTTCCGTGCTCAGTTTTCGAAGGATACCAATTGGGCGTGATGTAGCCCTCCGGCCCTTGGAATATCATGAGCGCCTCGCTGCTCTGGGCAAGGTCCTTCCAGTGCGGGTTGGCGCGCGCGAAGTGGCATTCGATGACCGCACAGGGATCATGGCTCTTGAGCACGGTCGGCAGATGCGTCGCAAAGAGGCCCGCCGGGCCTGCCGATATGAACGCCGCGAAGGGCCGCGCGCGCATCAGCGCATGCATTGGGGGCAGATCGTCAATGCGGAAATGATCGGGCTGGTACATGGAGATCGCGTTGGAGATCACGTGGGCTGCGGTCTGGGTTCTATTCTCGCCTTGGCGCGCCGCCGGCTTAGCGGACCCCGGCGAGCTCCTTCTTGCTGGAGCGGGCGAATACATCGCGCGCGGCGTTCACGCCGGCCCCATCCGCGAACGCGTAGCCCATCTGCCGGATAACGGTTTCGAAGGCCCGCAGCGCGTCGAGCAAGTCAGCCTCGGAGAAGGCGCCCATCGTTCCCCAACGCCACATCTTTCCGGCCATCTTGCCTTGTCCGCCGGAGATCACGACGCCGTGCTCGTTGAGCAATTTCGTCAAAACTGTCGCGTTGTCGAGGCCATGGGGCGTCAGAATGCCCGTGACGGTGACCGAATGCACGCCGTCGCGCGAGAACACCTCCATCCCGAGCGCCTTGACGGCTTCATGAAGCGCGTGCGTGTAGCGCGCGTGACGGGCCCAGACGTTGCGGCCGCCTTCCCTTTCGTACAGATCGATTGCGACGTCGAGGGCAAAGGCGACGGAGACCGGGGGCGTCCACGGCGGCTCGCCCTTGTCGAAGAACTCCTTGTGCTTGCGCAAATCGAAGTAGAAGCGCGGCGCCTTGTTGGCTTTGATCTTCTCCCATGCGCGCGCACTCACCGCGACCATCGCCAGTCCCGGTGGGCACGCCAGCGCCTTTTGCGACGCAGCGCAGACGATATCGAGCTTCCACTCGTCCATCTTGAATTCGCTCGCGCCCAAGCCGCTCACCGAGTCGACCACGACATAGGCGGGGTGATCTCCGATCGCGCGCGACATCGCGCCGAGATCGATTTGCACGCCGGTGGACGTCTCGTTGTGCGTCAACAGGATGCCGGTGATCTTCTTGTCGCGGTCGGCCCGCAGCCGAGCAGCCAGTGCTTCGGGGTCGACTCCGGCGCCCCACGGCGTCTCGAGCGTCTCGACGGCGCAACCCCACATCTGTGCGATCATGGCGATCCGCTCGCCGAAGACGCCGGTCGGGCACGCGAGGAGCGTGTCACCCGGGCCGAACATGTTCGTCACCGCCGCTTCGAGGCCGCCGGTTCCCGACGCCCCCGTCAACAGCACATCGCCTTTCGTCGCAAAGATCGACTTCATGCGATCCGCGATACGGTGCAGCAGGCGCGCATACGCGGGGCCGCGATGATTGATCAGCGGCTTCGCCATCGCGGCCAGTACGGGTTCGGAGACGACAACCGGTCCGGGGATGAACAGCAGACTCTTTGGCATTAGCACAGACTTCCAGCCGAAGGGCCGCGTGCAGCGGCCCTATGGTTTCATGCAACCTTAGTTCATGTATGTACTAATCACTACGATTACTCGAAGGAAGGGCCGAGCCGGTCGAAATCGACCGCGACCGTGTTGCCGCCGCTCACCAGGACGCCGACGCATTCGCCGGACCTCGGCTGGTAGCGGCCTGACCGGAGCGCTGAAAACGCGGCGGCGCCGCCCGGCTCGGCAACGATGCGCACCACCTCCCAGAGCGCGCGTTGCATCATCCCGGCGAGCGGCTATTACGAATGGCTCAAAAGGCCAGACGGCAGGCAGCCCTATTTCATCAGCGCGGCGGACGGAAGCGTGCTGAGTTTGGCGGGCCTATGGGATCGATGGAAGAGCCCCGAGACCGGCGAGTTGATGACGTCGTGCACGATCATCGTAACGGACGCCAATGCGCTATGCGACCGATTCACGATCGCATGCCGGCGGTGCTCGACAGGACGCGGGTGTCAGGCCGTGGCTGAATGGTGAGGCCGGCACAGAGCTTCTAAGGCCAGCCGCGGAAGATCGCCTTCGGATGTGGCCGGTATCCCGGCGCGTCAACAAGACTGGTACCGGTGATGACGATCCGACGCTGATCGACGAAGTGGCATGATGCCTGCGGAATCAAGAACCCCACCCCTCCATGGCGATCGGCAGCAAGCGGATGGAAAACTAATCGGAAAACAAGTTCTGCAACGGATTGCCGGCCAGCCCGCAAAATCCCGTCTTCGCACCTCGATCAGCCCACCTCCACATCATGCATCCTGAGCCCCAGCATCTGAAAAACTTCGCCCGGAACAGCCAATGGATTCGTGGGAAGAAAGTCCGGAATAATGCGTTCTTCAGCCGGTTCCAGTGGCCAGGATTGGAGCGATTGCTGGCCTGCCACACGTTCATCCACCTGATCCGGGCCATCGGGCACCACATCGACCGTTTGGCCTGCCGTTCCGTTAGTATCATGGGTTGGCCATCCCGATGGAGGGGCCGGGGTTCACGCGGGAGTGTGGGGAGCCCGCGCGGTCTCTAACGCCGGCCAATTTGTCGCGTTCCGCGTGAGCTGGGAACACAGTTAACGCGGCTGAGGCACCTGATGGCCAAGCCGCCGACACCTGACGCCATAGCGCTTACCGTGCGGGAGCGTATTCTTCTGTTCTGCGCTCGCAGCGGCAGCGACTGGCAGCGCGCTGGCGTCACGAGCGAGACGGTAACCGTTCTGATAGTGAGAGGCCTGCTCGTAAGGAATGCCACTGGGCGCCTTACGCTCACGGGTCGAGAAGCGCTGCGGGCGCTGTTGCCGGGACTGTTATGAGGTTTTCAGCGACATATGAATGGAGACTGGGCAGGTCGCAGGTCGGCTGATATCCAATTGATGTTAGGATTTGATCCGGATAATTTACGGAAATAGCCCTAAAACAAGCAGGGCGACCCGAAGGCCGCCCCTTGATTGCCGGTGAGCCTTCGACAGAGTCTAGTAGACCCGTGGCCGTCCAATAAGCGCAGCACGGCGCCGTCGAATGAGCCGTTCGATATCGGCGGTCAGTAGAGTCCCTTCATCATCCGATTCAATCGCGTGAACGTCGAGACCCCGTGCGAGCGCATTTCTGGCCGCGCCCAATGCGTCGTCCAATTCAGCGTAGATGATGGGCGTGAGATGTGCCTTGTTCTCTGGAAATCGGACTGAGGATTTCAGCGAGGACGCGAATGAAGCATAGAGCCGATGAGTCATCGTCATCTCCTTGTTGGGGGAAAGGGGCGGCTCAATCAAATCGCAAACCGCGAGAGAGCGTCACGCCCAGAACGAATCGCATCATAATCGATCGCCGAAAATATTTCGAGAGGGCCTCTGCTCTGGCCCTCCGAGCCTTTCTTTTGCTATCCTCCGCATTCAAAGGAACGTGGAAAAACGTCCGAACGCATGGGGGTGCACAATGTCGGCAGCCGGTCGTCTGTTTTACCTCCGCATCGCGCTGATCGTTATTGGGCTCACTTTCATATTCGGCATCTATCCGTTGGGCATCGTCTGGCCCTCCGGCTGGACATGGGGTGAGGGGCACTCCCACTATCTGATGATGATCATTGGTATCTATGCGACGCTCGGCGTCTTCCTTTTGATGGCGTCGCGGGATCCGGACGCGCATAAGAGCATCATCTGGTTCACCGTATGGTCCAGCGTGGTGCACGGAGTAATCATGGCATTGCAGGCCTTCGGCGATCCGGCGGAACGGGGTCATCTGCTTGGTGACGTGCCTGCGCTGTTCCTGATAGCGATCGTTCTTGGGGTCCTGTTGCAAATGGGCACGTCCGATCGGGTCACGGCTGCCGCGGCCGGCTAGGGCTCAATAGGAACCCGCTGACTCCTCATAGTCTTTCCTCCGAAGCGAATGGGTGAGCGGCAGCTTAGCCTGGAGAGCTGCTTTGGGGGCTAAGCGTCGGCAATGGAAGGGATGTGCTAAGAGCAGACAGCGGACAGATGATTCAGACTGGCATCCGCTTGCCGGTCTCCAGCAGCGACTTGAGATCACTAAGCACCCACGGCCATCCGCCTCCACCTTTCGAGGGGTCACCGCCACCAGGCACCATGCCGGCGACCATCGGCGCACCAGCGACGTCGTGGATTATTGTGACAGTGCACACACCACTCTGGCTCTCGCCGATCTCATAGGTGAGGCGCGTGTGCGGCTCTTCCGAGAACGCCGCGTTGAAGAGTGGGTGCCAAGTCTGCACAAGTTTTCGCGGCGGATCACTTTCACTGACTTGGCCGACGACCACCTCGTCAGGCATTCCCATCGCCTTCATCTCAGCACTGGCGCGATGGGAGTAGCGGCCGCCAGCCTTCAGTTCGTATTCTACGCGGCCACCATAGCCATACTTCTCGGTCCGCTCAGGCAGAGTGATCGCATCCCAAATCGCCTGAGCGCTTTCATTGATCACAATGCGGTAGAGCTGAGTTGCGGCAGATTTGTCCATAGTCACCGTCGCCCCTTCTCTGACTTGGCTGCGAGTGCGGATATCGGCGAATTATGTCTCGAGTGGGTCAGATTCCGTCGTTACGATACCGGAAGGATCGCGGCCGTGCAGAGCAGTCGTGCGCCTTATGCCCATGCGTTATTTCGAGAGGGCCGGTAGGGTAAGTGGCCCCGAGGGGGCGAGGCAAGTGGGTGCGGGCTTGCTAGCTATCAGGGCCTCGGTCAGGGCCGAAATCACCGTCGGGGTCGGATGGAGGGGGACGATGTCAACGGCGTTGTCCATGTCTTGCTCCAATATGTCTTGCTCCAATATGTCTTGCTCCAATACCGCCCGCCCTCTTCATGCCAACGCGCTATCATACGTGGCGGTCGAAATCGACCGCGACCGTGTTGCCGCCGCTCACCAGGACGCCGACGCATTCGCCGGACCTCGGCTGGTAGCGGCCTGACAGGAGCGCTGAAAACGCGGCGGCGCCGCCCGGCTCGGCAACGATGCGCACCACCTCCCAGAGCGCGCGTTGCGCCTGAGCGATGGCATCATCGGTGACGAGCACCACGCGATCGACGAACTGTTGGGCGATCGGGAAGACGAGTTCACCCACCCGCCGCGGCGCCAGCGAATCTGCTGCAATGCCGCCGGCCTTGGCGTCGACGGGCCGACCGGCTGCGAACGCGCAATGCAAGGTGGGCGCCGCCTCGGGCTCGACCGCCACGATGCGAACCTTTCCGGAAAACCACGCTGCGATGCCGCCGATCAGCCCGCCTCCGCCCACCGCCACCAGGAGCGTGTCAAGATCGGGAACCTGATCGCTCAACTCCATCCCGATTGTTCCCTGGCCGAGCAGCGTCTCGGTCTGGTCGAAAGCATGCACGGCCATCGCACCACTTTGCATCCGCCAAGCTTCACTGGCGATCAGCGCGTCGGCGTACCGTTCGCCGCCGACCACCAAATCGGCGCCGTAGTTGCGGATGCGTGCAATCTTCGCCGGCGAGGAAACCTCCGGTACGAATATCTTGGCTCTAACCTTGAGCTTGTGCGCCGCATAGGCCACCGCGGCGCCATGGTTGCCGCCCGATGCCGCGACCACCCCGGCGCTAGGCACATCACGCATCAGCAGATTGGCGAAGGCTCCACGTGCCTTGAACGAACCGGAGTGCTGCACAAGCTCGAGCTTGAGATGAATTTTGCCGCAGCCGAGACCGAAGTCTGCGCCGGCGACCTCGACCATGGGCGTGTGCCGGACATAGGGTCGAATACGGCGCTCGGTTTCGACGATGGTGTGCGGGTTGACATTGCTTGGCATCGCTGTCGCCCTTCTCGCATTGCACAGTAACGAGACCCGATTCTTCCTACCACCGCACCGACGGTTTGCGGGTAACGAGTTAAGGGCGTCGCCGAAGAGGCCCGTTGCAACCTGGCCCCCAATCCGCTGGACAGTTGCCTCGTGCCCGATGATAATGACGGCACTTGGCGGATGTGCTCCTCCCCGGTGTCGAGCTTCCCCCTCCCTACCCTCCCCCGCAAGCGGGGGAGGGTAGGGAGGGGGCGCTGTGGGCAGCAGGAGGTACGAGAGGCGGATCCGGCTTCTTAAGGTCGATTGGAGCATCCGCTCGCCTTTACGGAGGACGAGGTCCTCATCCGGCCACGAAGGACACCGCTACGGATTTTGTGGGTATTGAAGCGGATCCGTTGCAATAACACACCGCTATGTAGGGAGGAGACCGTCATGCGTGACCGCTTCTCAAGCTCGATGGTACCGGTCGCCTTTGCGGCGGCCGCTGTCGCCGGCATTTCGATGTCCGCCACGCCGGCGTCTGCTCAGGTTCCGGCGGGTTCCGCCAAGCCGCCCCCGGCGTTGACAACGCCCTGGGGCGACCCCGATCTGCAGGGCATCTGGACCGATGAATCGGACACGCCCCTCCAGCGCTCCGCCAAGTATGCGACCCAGGAATTTTTCACCGACGCACAGCGAGCCGAATTGGATCAGGCGCGATCCGCCTTTCTCGGCCGGGACAGGCGCTCGCAGCGTGGCACCGAGGCAGACGTGGCCGGCGCCTACAACGCGACGTTCACGCCCATGAGGCGCACCGGCACGCGCACGTCGAGGATTGTCGATCCGCCAAATGGCCGGCTTCCGTCGCTGACGCCGGCGGCTCAGAAGATTGCCGCTGTGGAAGGGGAATTTCGCGTTGCCCTGTTGCAATCGACCGAGACGTGTAAAAATAAGGAGGCGGCGTGTAACGGTGGCAAGTATGATCCAGCGCCCTCCCCGCGATTTGCGGAACTTCCTCCCCGTTACAACCTCGCACGCATGAATCGCCACGATGGTCCGGAGGACGGCACGCCGCCGGACCGCTGCCTGACCGGCGGGCTGCCGGAGTTTGCAGGCGGGATCGGCAGCTTCCGCCGGATCGTGCAGACGCCAGGCGGCATCTCGATCTTCTACGATGTGGGGCAAGGCCAGGGGTGGCAACGCAACATCGTCATGGACGGAAGTGCCCATTTGCCGGCCAGCATCCGCCAGTGGTACGGCGACTCGCGTGGCCACTGGGAGGGCAGTACGCTCGTGATCGACGTGACGAACTTCAGTCCGAAAACCGATTTTCAGGGCGCCCGGGAGAACCTGCACCTCATCGAGCGCTGGATGCGGACCGGGCCAACATCGCTTGCATACGAGGTCACCGTCGAGGATCCGACCGTGTGGACTCGGCCATGGACGGCCAAGCAAGAGTTCACCAGGCAGAACGATGAGGCGAACAGAATTTATTACGAGCCTCGCTGCATCGAAGGAAACTTCGGCCTCCCGGGTCTGCTGCATGGCCGGCGCACCGAAGAGTTCGCCTTTGCGGAGGGACGGGGTCCTGATCCGAGAACCAGGGACAGCATAAAGGGTGTTGAGTTTGAGGCCGATCCGCTGCAATAAGTCGATTGAAGGTAAAGGGAGACCATCATGCGTGACCGGCTGTCAAGCTCAATGCTAACGGTCGCGATTGCCACTGCCGCTGCCGGCGCCCTCGTTTCGGTGCCCATGACACGGGCATCGGCCCAGGCTCCGGCGGCTTCCGTCACGCCGCCGGCCCCAGCGCTGACAACGCCCTGGGGCGAACCTGATCTCCAGGGCATCTGGACCGACGAAACTGATACGCCTTTGCAGCGCTCTCCCAAGTTTGCGAACCAGGAGTTTTTCACCGAGGTTCAACGCGCCGATTTGGACAAAGAGCGGTCGGAGCTGCTGCGCCGCGACAGGCGTGTCGAGCGGGGGACCGAACTCGACGTCGCCGGCGCCTATAACGCGCTGTTCATGACCCAGAAGCGCACCGGCGCGCGCACGTCGATGATTGTCGATCCGGCCAACGGCCGGATTCCGCCGCTGGCGCCGGAGGCTCAGAAGATGGCCGGCGCCGACCGGGAATTCCGTCTTGCGTTGTTGCAAGCGACCGAGACGTGCCGGAGCAAGTCGGTGGCTTGTGGCGGCGGCAAATACGATCCGACCCCGTCGCCGCGAATGGCGGAACTTCCTCCTCGCTACAATACGGCGCGCATGAATCGTCATGACGGTCCGGAGGACGGTTCGTTGCCGGACCGCTGCCTGACCGGCGGCCTGCCGGAGTTTGGGGCCGCGACCGGCAGCTTCCGCCGGATCGTGCAGACGCCGGGCGGCATCTCGATCTTCTACGACGTGGGTCAGGGGCAAGGGTGGCAGCGCAACATCGTCATGGACGGACGTCCGCACTTGCCGGCCAATGTCCGCCAGTGGTACGGTGACTCGCGTGGTCACTGGGAAGGGAATACGCTCGTTATCGACGTGACGAACTTCAGTCCGAAGACGGACTTTCAGGGCTCGCGCGGGAACTTGCATTTGGTCGAGCGCTGGACGCGCACCGGGCCGACCTCGCTCGAGTACGTTGTCACGATCGAAGATCCGGCGGTGTGGACTAAGGCCTGGACTGCCCGCCAAGAGTTCGCCAAGCAGAGCGATCAGGAGAACAGACTTTATTACGAGCCCCGCTGCATCGAAGGAAACTATGGTCTGCCGGGACTGATGCGGGGAGCGCGTGCGGAAGAGTTCGCCTTTGCGGAGGGACGAGGTCCGCATCCGGCGACGAAAGACAACGCCACCGACTTTGTCGGCGTCGAAGATGATCCGTTACAGTAGCGTCGTTACAGTAGCGTCAAGTAAAGCCAGGGAGGAGTCCACTATGCGCGGCCGATACTTAGGGTCAACGATAACGGTCGCCATTGCGGCGGCCGCTGTCGGCGCCGTCATTTCGGCGTCCATCACGCAGACATCGGGTCAGGCGCAGAGCGCACGCCCCGCCGCCGTCGGCGGCAAGCCGAACTTCAGCGGCATTTGGCAAGCCAACAACGAGGCCAACTGGGATTTGCAGGCGCATGCGGCCCGTCCCGCCGCCGTCACACAGCCGGGCGTTTATGCTTATGACTATGCGCGGGTGCCGGCGGCGCCGGTTCTCGCGCTCGGCGCTGCCGGCGCCGTGCCCGGCTCGCTCGGCGTTGTGCAGGGCGACGGGGAGATCCCCTACAAGCCGGAAGCCTTGGCAATGAAGAAGGAGAACGCGGAACACTGGATTGACCGCGATCCTGAGCTGAAGTGTTACTTGCCGGGCATTCCGCGGGCGATGTACCTGCCCCATCCGTTCCAGATCACGCAGAGCACCAACAAGATTCACATTGCCTACGCATTCTCGAATACGGCGCGCACGATCCACCTGGACAAGGTCGACGGGCCGCCCGATGACACCTGGATGGGCCACTCAGTCGGACGATGGGACGGCGACACGCTCGTCGTCGACGTGACGAATTTCAACGATCGGAGCTGGTTCGACCGGGCCGGCAATTTTCACAGCGACGCACTGCACCTCGTCGAGCGCTTCACGTTGAGGTCGCCTGACCTCATTTGGTACGAAGTGACGATCGAGGATCCCAAGGTCTTCACGCGGCCGTGGCGCATCGCCATGCCGATCTACCGGCGCGCCGAACCGAACATGCAGCTTCTCGAGTTTCGCTGCAATGAGTTCGTCGAGGAGTTCATGTATGGAAATCTTCGCAAGCAGCCGCTGGTCAAGCACTGGGAAGGCGATACGATGACGGTCGATATCACGCGCAAGGTGCCGCCAGGCGATCTCTTCTATCAATGGTATGGCAGGTAAGACGGACGGGGGGTGCAATATCCTGGTTTGTGCCCCCTCGCTACCCTCCCCCGCGAGCGGGGGAGGGTCAGGGAGGGGGCAAGCGGGCAAGGGCGCCCTTTCTTGGTTCTACAGTGGAGGAGAAAATCGATGCGAACGAAGCTTGCCTTAGCAGTCTGCATGGGTTTCGCGATGTCCGGATGGGCGTCTTCGGCCTCGGCACACCACGCGTTTGCCGCGGAGTTCGACGCCAACAGGCCGGTGAATTTCAAGGGAACGATCACGAAAATGGAATGGGTCAATCCCCACACCTGGTTACATGTCGACGTCAAGAACGCCGACGGCACGGTTGTAAACTGGGCAATCGAAGCGGGTACGCCGAATGTCCTGTTCCGCCGTGGATTCACCAAGGATTCACTTGTGCCTGGCACCGAGATCGCAGTCGATGGGTACCAGTCGAAAGACGGAACGAATCGCGCCAATGGCAGGGATCTGACGTTCCCGGATGGACGTAAGTTGTTTCTCGGCTCCTCCGGAACCGGTGCTCCCTACGAGTTGACCCCCGGTGCCGCGCCCAAGACCCAATAGACCTGACTAAGAGGTCGCGTTTCGCCTGAAGCGCCGCACATGTAGGGGTAAAGACGCGTGTCGGCTCCCACTTGGTCATGGCCGGGCTTGTCCCGGCCATCCCAGGAGTGCGGCCTGGGCGAATGTGGTCTGCGCGCCCACCCTGCCCTCCCCGCTTGCGGGTAAGGTTGGGGACAGGGATCAAGTCCGCGATGAACCAGTCGGCAGCCGCGCGCTTTGCCCCTGTCACGTCGCACCCGCGATCGTAGTTCCATGGGATGGGAATGTCTTTTCTGAGTTTCTTCGAGCAGTTGTCCGAATCGCCGTGGAGCGTCGCGCTCCACGAATCGGAGATTGCTTATTCCCTCATCGAATCGTTTCACGTGTGGTCGCTGTGTCTGTTCTTCGGCATGACAGTGATGTTCGACCTGCGCCTCCTTGGCTGGACCATGCGGAAGGTGCCGGTGTCGGAGGTTATTCGTCGCCTGCAGCCGTGGACCATCGTGGGGTTCGTCCTGATGGTCATCAGCGGCACGCTGTTGTTCTACGCCATACCTCTGCGGTCCTATCAGAATATTTTCTTCAGGACCAAAATGCTTCTGCTGCTGCTCGCTGGCGTCAACATCTTGCTTTTTCACTCACGCGTTTTTCCAAGTGTGGCCAAATGGGATGCCGACGCCATACCGCCAAAGGCCGCCAGGATTGCCGGCGCGCTCTCCCTTGTCCTATGGATCGGCATCGTCTTTTCGGGAAGAATGATTGCCTATAACTGGTTCGACTGCGATCGACAGCCGCAACCGGACATCATCAATTTCCTGACCAGTTGCGTACCCTCCGAATAGGCACGCCGATGGATCTGCTGCCATTCTTTCAGTGGTGCTACTCGACGCCGATCGGCGAGGGGATACGCAATTCGACCTGGCTGTTCCCAGTGATCGAGGCCTTCCACCTCCTTGGCCTTGGACTGACCGCGGGAGCCGTGCTGGTGGTGGATTTTCGCCTTTTAGGCGTGGGCCTGCGCAAACAGAGCGCAGCGCAGCTGTGGGCAAATACGCAACCCTGGTTGCTCGGCAGCGTGACCTTGATGTTTGCGTCAGGTGTTCCCCTGTTCCTGTCCGAATCGATCAAGTGTCTGTACAGCTTTGCCTTCTGGGTGAAGATGACGTCACTGTTCCTGGTGCTCCTCTTTACGTTCACGGTCCTCCGCCGCGTGACGCAAATGGACGCGACCTCCGATCGACCGCAGTTGGGCCGAGTTACCGCGCTCATATCATTAGTTCTGTGGTTTGGCGTCGCGTGGGGCGGACGCTGGATCGGGTTTTCGTAGGGGGATGGAAATGGATAGCAACGTCTTCTTGCGGGATTCCTGTTCGGCCAGTTCGCGAAGGACCCGGATGATTTTCATCGATCGTCATCTGCTAGCCATTGTCGGCGCTGCCGCACTGTCGGTGAATGCGTTGGCGCTCTTGCCCGCCGGCGCTCAGGTCCAGACGAACTCATGGATCAGCAGTTGGACCGCCAGTCCTCAGGCGCCCCGCGGGGTGATGCCGGCGAGTATCTCGAACCGGACGATTCGCCAGATTGTGCATCTGAGCATTGGGGGCGACAAGGTCAGGCTGCGGTTGTCGAACGAGTTCGGCACCAAACCCGTCTTGATCGGAGCGGCGAGCGTCGCAGTGGTTGGCAAAAGTTCGGATATTGTCTCGTCAAGCCTGCGTGCGCTGACGTTCGGCGGGGCGAAGTCGGTCATCATTCAGCCGGGCGCCCCGGCCGTGAGCGATCCGGTGGAGTTCAATATCGCTGCGCTTTCCGATGTCGCTGTGAGCCTTTATTTGCCTGCTGCGACGGAGCTTGGGACGGTACACGCGACCGGGCTGCAAACCGCTTTTGTTTCGACGACGGGCGACTTCACGGCAAGTACCGAGTTCCCCGTCGTGGACAGGTTCGTAAATCGTTTCTTCCTGACCGGCGTCATGGTGGAGCCCAGTTCCCCGGTGCGGGCGATCGTGACCTTCGGCGATTCGATCACCGACGGGACGGCCTCGACCGTTAATGGCAATGCCCGCTGGCCGGATGTCCTCGCCCGCCGTCTGAAAGAAGCCGGAGCTGCCGTCGCGGTTCTCAATCAGGGCATCGCCGGCAATCGTGTCCTGAGCGATGGTGCCGGCATCAGTGCGCTGGCGCGATTCGAGCGCGACGTGCTGAGCCAGCCAGGGGTTTCGCACGTTGTGATCTTCGTTGGCATCAACGACATCGGATGGCCGGGCACCGCAATCGAACCCGGCGGCATCGTTCGCACTGCCGACGAGATCATTGCAGGCTACAAACAATTGATCGAACGGGCCCATCTCCGCGCAATCAAGGTCATCGGCAGTCCGTTGACGCCATTCGAAAATGCGCTCGCGGGAGGCCCCAATCAGGGATATTTCACGCCCGAAAAGGAAGCCAAACGCCTGGCCGTGAACAACTGGATACGGACCAGCGGCGCCTTCGACGGCCTCATCGACTTCGATCGCGTTGTTGCGGATCCAGCCCATCCGAGCACGATCGCCGCCGCCTATGACAGCGGCGACCACCTTCATCCCAACGATGCCGGCTACAAGGCGATGGGCGAGGCTGTCGATCTGAAGCTGTTTCAGTAACGGCGTGGCGACACACTTGCGGCGTGGAACAAGGGACCACCCTCCACGTCGGGGCGCTCACGCGGCCGGCCGGTTGATCTTCGGCGAAATCGGCTCCGGTCATCGGCTCCTGCTCCTCAGCGATCCGCTGTAGTGTCGAGGCCGAAACGTCTAATCGCCCCCATTTTGGTTTCGATTGGCCAAGCGAGCCCAAGACCGTCTTCCACAATCGCGACCTTGGCGAAGGACTGAGCATCGTCCATCAGCGGTGCGAAATGAGCACTGCGAGCAATGAGACCGGTCATATCGAGTTTATAGTCCCGTCGGTCGCCCGCAAAACGGACACGCAGAACACGTCCGCCAGCCGGGCGTACCTTTGTGACTCTCGCTACCTCATCGTTCATGCCGATCACCTCTGGAGTTCGTCGCAAATCTCCGAGAGCTCTGCGCGTAGGGTGGGCAAAGCGAAGCGTGCCCACCGTGCCCAGTGTGGGCACGCGGAGCCTGTCATCGGGCCGGCCGAAGCCCGGACCCGTTGGCTTTGCCCACCCTACAACGCGGGGAGCTTGCAGTTCACCTCCCCTTCATGGTGCGCCGTTCGATTTCGAGAAGCCGGTCGAGCCGTGAGGTCTGGTGCGACCGTTTCATCTCCATCTCCGCTCCACCCGGCCCGAGGAAGGGGTCGAGCCGGTTCTCCGCGAGACATTCCATGGATTGGCGCACCGCCTTGTACATGGCGGCGAACGACGTGCCCGACGAGGCGGCCACCCGATAGCCAAGCCGGAACAGATCAGACTGCGACAGCGCGAACGTCGCAAAGCCGTCCGGGGGCGCGAAGGTCATCAGCGGCGCCGGCAGGCGCTCGCCCACGAAGCGCATCTCCTCGGCGTCCCGGGTGTAGATGAACAGCACGTCGGCGCCGGCGCGATGAAACGCCTCGCCACGGCGCAGCGCGTCGTCGAGGCCATGCACCCGGCGCGTATTGGTGCGGGCAATGATGACGAGGTCGGGGTCGGTGCGCGCCGCGATAGCCTCGTTGATTTTGTCCACCATCAGGCCGGTGTCGACCAGATTGTCGATGCCGATGTGATGCTCAACGCGACGCGGCAGCAACTGATCCTCGATCTCGATTGCCGAGAAACCGGCCGCCTCGGTGAGCGCAATGGTGCGGTGGACGTGCATCGGATCACCCCAGCCGCCGCCGGCATCGAGAATGATCGGCAGCCGGCACACGGCCCGGATATCGACCGCGATTTCGGCCATCTCCGGCAGGGTGATGTTGGCTTCTGTCACGCACTTGAGCCAGCCGAGCGAGCCGCCGCTCATGTAGACCGCCTTGAACCCCGCATCCTCGGCAATCCGCGCCATGATCGGATTGAGCGCGCAGGGAGCGACGATCAGCTCGCCTCGGATAAGTTCGCGGAAACTCGACAAAAATGGCCTCCGTCGCTTTGCCGTTGCGGGCCGCACGATGCTACTTTGTGCGATAGCGTGCGACCGCATCGTGGTTCCACGCAATGCCGGCGCCGGGCGATGATGGCGCAACGGCGCAGCCGTCAACGACCGCCAGCGGTTCGGCGAGGACCGCATTCGCCCAATCCACGTATTCGAGCCAGTGGGCGGTCGGGGTCGCGGCGAGCAGGTGGGCGCTCGCCTCCGGCAGCAGATGCGACGACATTTCGACACCGTGCGCCGCCGCCACACCTGCCGCCTGCAGCCACCCGGTAACCCCGCCGATGCGGCCGGCATCCGGCATCACGAAATCGCAAGCCGACGCATCGAGCGCCGCCGTCAGGGCCTTGGCGCCATCGAAATTCTCGCCGATCTGGATCGGCAATGCCAGTTTGCGGGTGAGCGTGGTGTAGCCGGCGATGTTGTCGTGTCGTATCGGCTCCTCGATCCAATAGACGCCTTCGCCCGCCATCGCCTGCCCGCGCGCCAGTGCCTCCGCCACCGTGAGGGCCTGGTTGTAGTCGACCATGATGGCGATGTGGTCAGCGAGGCGCCGGCGCACCGCGCGGGTGACGGCGAGATCTTCCGCCAGCGTCGTATGGCCGAGCCTGAGCTTGACGGCGCCAAATCCGCCTTCAAGGAGGAGCTCCGCCTCGTCGGCTGCGGCTTGCGGCGCCATTAGCCCGAGCCCGCATGAATTATAGGCCGGCAACGGCCGTGGCGCGGCGCCCAACATGATGGCAAGCGGAAGTCCTGCGGCGACGGCGAGCGCATCCCACAACGCCATGTCAAGCGCGGAGAGCGCCATCCGGACGACGCCTGTCACACCGATCAGCGCGAAGCAGCGCTCAAGTTTCGCGGCGATCGCCACCGGAGCAAGCCGGTCGCCGGCGATCAGGCCAACCGCGTCGCGCAACACTGCGGCGATCGCGACGCTGCCGCTCGCACGGTAGCAGAACAGATAGCTGTGCCCGGTGACGCCTTCCTCGGTCAGAAGATCGATCAGCAGCAGCGGCGCTTCGCGTACGGTCGCGGCGCTGGTGCCGAGCGCAAAACGCATCGGGACCATCACCGCGGTGCTCTGCAGCGCCCGCACCGTCAGGGTCGGCAGCGCACGATCGAGCGCCACAGTCACTGCGGCTTCGTCCCGCCGTCGGCGCGTAACGCCAGAATGTCCGCTATCGCGCGGTTGAGCGGGGTCTGCACTTTGACCATACGGCCAAGCTCGACGACGCCGCCCGATAGCCAGCGCACCTCCAGCCGGCTGCCGCGCTCGAGGTCGTGATGCATCGACGACGTCATGTCGGGGGCAAGCTCGTCGGCCAGTCGCAGCCGCTGTTCGGCGTAATCCTCCGGCAGGTCGATGCCATGGGCGCGGCCGACCGCCACCACCTCGCGCATGACGTCGAGCAGGAAGTCGCGGGTTTGCGGATTGCTGCGGATCGGCCCAATGGTGGTTCGCATGGTGGTGGTCGTCCCCGAAAGGGCGACCAGAAACACAAATTTCTCCCAGATTTCGCGTTGGATATCTTGGGCAAGCTCGACCTTGATGCCGCCCGCAAGGCAGGCGTCCAGAAAACGCTTCGCCCGAGGCGACGGCTCAACGGACCGCGGGCGTCCGGCCCGCTCTTCTTCGCTTACGTGGACGTCCTCCGCTGACGGGGCGGGCGGGACGCCCGCAGTCCCAGCGGCGCCGTCAAACTCGCCGAATACCATGCGCTCCAGGGTGCCGGTCCGTCGGATCACGCCGGGGCGAGCGACGGAAGTTGCCACATAGCACACACCACCCATGACCCGGCTCGGGCCGAAGGCCTTCATCAAATATCGGTCCTTGAGAACGCCGTTCTGGAACGAGATCACCGTCGTCTCGGGTCCAACGATCGGCCTGATCTGGTCGATCGCCGCTTCCGTGTCCCACAGCTTGACGGCAAACATGACAAGGTCGACGACGCCGATCGCCGCCGGGTCCTCAACGGCATTCACCGCAGGCAGGTGAATTTCGTCCGGGCCGCCTTCGACCGCAAGACCATGTTCGCGCATGGCGGTGAAGTGGGCGCCGCGGGCCACAAAGGTCACGTCCGCGCCGCCTCTGGCGAGCCGGGCACCGAAATAGCCGCCGACGCCGCCTGACCCCATCACGGCAATTTTCACGCCCACGCTCCCCCGTCGATCCGACCGGCGGGATGCCGATCGGATGATCGATATAGCATTTTCTGGCCCGTCCGCACTCTTGCGTCGGCATCGAAGCCTTGAGGAAAAACGGTGCTGCCGACGCCGGCATCCGTGGATAATTGCATGATTTTGCTATAGATTTTACATGTTACCGGACGCGGCGGTAGCGACCGCCGGTGCAGATCTCTCGGCCGACAATTCCGGCCGGCCAAATCCTCGTGCCGCCGGCGCCACGATGACACCAAGATGACGGATTATCGATTCGCCGCGTGCGCCAGCCGGGTCGAATCGATCGGGGAAAGATTTCTCATTTCTCAATTTGCCATCTGGCGCATGCTCGCGTGATATGCGATTGTTTTTAATCCCGAACCAGTAGACAGATCGAAGATGGGACGAGGCAAAGATTTCCGCGATCGTCGGCGCGGTTATTCCGACGAACCGCCAGAACCCCCTCCCTCATTTGGACGCCCTCCACCGCGGTCCTTCGACCGTCCGGCGCGGGAAGCGTCTCGGCCTGTACCGACCGGTCCGGAACGGCAGGCCAAGGTGAAGTGGTTCAATGGCGAGAAGGGATTCGGATTCGTCGAGTTGACCGACGGGTCCGGCGAGGCGTTTCTGCACATCAGCGTCGTCGAAGCTGCTGGGCATACCGCGCTCGAATCGGGCACCACGTTGACGGTACGGGTGGGGCAAGGGCAGAAGGGCCCTCAGATCACCGAAATCACCGCTGTCGATACCAGCACGGCGGAGCCGTCGTCTCCTCGTGGTGGCGGTCCGCGATTCGGCAGCCGACCACCGCCGCGGGAGCGCTCCTTCGACCGACCGACCGGGCCGGCCGAGGAAGTCGAAGGCCAGGTCAAATGGTACGATCCAAAGAAGGGCTTCGGCTTCGTTGCGGTGGACGGCAGCAAGGATGTCTTCATTCACCGTTCAGTGCTTGCGCGCGAAGGCATCAATGAACTGGCCGAAGGCCAGCGCATCCACATGAAAGTGGTGCCGGGCGCCAAAGGTCTCGAAGCGATCGGACTATCGCTCAAGCACGACGGCTGAGCCGGGCGGCGTCGAATCTAATCAGAAAGGGCGCCGGGACGGCGCCCTTTTGATTCGGCAAGTGGACTCGAAAACAGGTAGTGGGTCGACCCCCTACCCGAAAACTGGTCAATTTGCCGGCAGCACCGCTCGGCTGCAGCAATAGTTGTCGCCGCCCGCGCGATAAGGCAAAATTACGCGGATGCGTAAACGACCAACGACCTGTGGAGGAAAACCATGAAGCTCTACGCTGGACTGCTGGTGGCCGTGGCCGCCGCGGCGCTCGTTGCTCCCAGTCGAGCCGACGACAGCGACAAGTTCGTCGTCCGCGGCGACGCCACCAAAGTCATCATGGAGCAGAACCAGATCAACGTCGCGACCGCCGAGGCCATCAGCAAGGCTTGCGTTGAGGAAGCCGTCAAGCAAGGCGTGAGGGTGAGCATCGTTGTCTACGACCAGTTCGGTGAGCCGGTCTATATGTACCGCATGGACGGCCAGGCGAAGGTCGCGATCGAGACCGCGATGATGAAAGCCCGCACCGTGGTCAATACGCGCCAGCCCAGCAAGGCGACAATGAACCAGGTGCTGTCGGGCCGCTCGTCGGAGCTGCGGCAATATTCGTTCGGCAATTTCGCCAATTCGGGCGGCCTGCCGGTCGTCATCAACGGCAACCAGATGATCGGCGCCATCGGGGTCGGCGGCTCGGCGCCCAATCCGCCGGCATGGAGCGACGAGATCTGCGCCTGGCGCGCCATGACCAAGGTGCTCGGCCCGCAGCCTCCACTGCTGCCCGACATTCAACGCACCGCAGCGCCGGCGCCTTGATGACCCCTAGAGCATGATCCCGAAAAGTGGGAACCGGTTTTCGGAAAAGATCATGCTCCAACAATAAGCTACAGCGGGATGACGATTCGAAGAAAAGTCATCCCGCTCTAGGATGGGTTGAGCCTAAGAGACTGAGCAAGAAATATAGTTTGCGGTCCGCTTGGCTTGCGGAACGTAAGCTACGATTGCGTCCTCCGCGCAGGCCTTGAGCACATTGCCGTTGTAATACCCGGTGTCGGCGAGCGTTGTCAGCGTCTCGGCGCCCGCGTTTTTCGCGAGCGAAACGAAGCTTCCGGCCGGAACGCCGGGGCTTGACCGGGCCTATGGGGCGCCGCACATAACGGGCTCGGATGCGGCCGGTGGACGAATCGCGCCGCGACTGACGACGGTTAAGCCACCACCAATGCGCGACAAAATCCTCATCGTCGATTTCGGCTCCCAGGTCACCCAGCTGATCGCCCGGCGCGTGCGCGAAGACGGTGTCTATTGCGAGATCGTGCCGTTCCAGAAAGCGCGCGAAGCCTTCGCGGCGATGAAGCCCCGGGCCGTGATCCTCTCCGGCGGCCCGGCTTCGGTGCTCGACGCCGACGCCCCCCTGCCGCCCTCCGAGTTCTATCAGGCCGGCCTGCCGGTGCTCGGCATCTGCTACGGCGAGCAGGCGATGGCGCACCAGCTCGGCGGCGAGGTCGAGGGCGGCCACCACCGCGAGTTCGGTCGCGCCGAGGTTGAGGTGACCGAGGATTGTGCCTTGTTCGACGGCATATGGCGCAAGGGCGAGCGCTATCCGGTGTGGATGAGCCATGGCGACCGGGTGACGCGGCTGCCCGACGGCTTTCGTCCCGTCGCCACATCGCCCAATGCGCCGATCGCCGTCATCGCGGACGATGAGCGCAGATTCTACGCCACCCAGTTCCACCTCGAAGTCGTGCACACCCCCCATGGCGCCGCCCTGTTGCGCAACTTTGTGCGCAACATCGCCGGCTGCGCCGGCGACTGGACCATGCGGGCGTTCCGGGACGAGGCGATTGACAAAATCCGCCGCCAGGTCGGCGTGGGCCGCGTGATCTGCGGCCTCTCGGGCGGCGTCGATTCCGCCGTTGCGGCCGTGCTGATCCACGAGGCAATCGGCGACCAGCTCACCTGCGTGTTCGTCGACCACGGCCTGTTGCGGCTCGGCGAAGGTCGCAAAGTGGTGACGCTGTTCCGCGACAGCTACAATATCCCGCTTGTCCACGTGGAGGCGCAGGCGCAGTTCCTGGCGGCGCTCAAGGGAGTCACCGACCCCGAGGCGAAGCGCAAGACCATCGGCCAGCTGTTCATCGACGTGTTCGAAGCTGAGGCGAGGAAGATCGCGGCGGACGGCCAGGCGCCGGCGCAATTCCTCGCCCAGGGCACGCTCTATCCGGACGTGATCGAGAGCGTGTCGTTCACGGGCGGGCCATCGGTGACGATCAAGTCCCACCACAATGTCGGCGGGCTGCCCGAGCGCATGAACATGAAGCTGGTCGAGCCGCTGCGCGAGCTGTTCAAGGACGAAGTGCGCGCGCTCGGCCGCGAACTTGGCCTGCCGGACGCCTTCGTCGGCCGCCATCCGTTCCCTGGACCCGGCCTCGCGATCCGCTGCCCGGGCGAGATCACCGCCGAGAAACTCGATATTTTGCGCCTTGCCGACGAGATCTTCATCGAGGAAATCCGCCGCGCCGGGCTCTATGACGACGTCTGGCAAGCCTTTGCGGTGATCCTGCCGGTCAAGACCGTGGGCGTGATGGGCGACGGGCGCACCTACGACTACGTGGTGGCCTTGCGCGCCGTCACCTCGACCGACGGCATGACGGCGGATTTCTATCCATTCGACATGGGGTTCATCGGCCACGTGGCGACCAGGATTATCAATGAGGTGAAGGGGGTGAACCGGGTGGTGTACGACGTGACCAGCAAGCCGCCGGGGACGATCGAGTGGGAGTAAGGAAGTCGAAACTAAATACGCGAATAAGTCGAGTATGAGCTAGGGACGCGCGTGTCGCGGCTGATAGAGGCCGACCTTGCCGCCGCCGGGCAGTGTGATACGCGTGAGGAGACCCCAGGTCTGCACACTCGGCGGTTCGCAGGCAACGCCGGCCTTCTTGAGCCGCACCATTTCCATGTCGAGGTCGTCGCACATGAGATAGAATTCATGAAGATCGTTCTCGTCGGAAGGATGCACGGCGCATTCCGCCGATGGAAGCTTGAAGATGAGCCAGCCGCGGCCGACGTCGGTATTGCCGAATTTCAGGACGTTCTTGAAGAACGCTTTATCGGCTTCGGCGTCCTTCGAATAGATGATGACATGTGCGCCGTTGATCATGAGAACCCCCTTTTGTCGCGACCATCAACGCGGTCGATAGAACTCGAATGAGGCTGGCTTATTCGCCGAGTCTTTCGAACCGTACGTGTGTGGCGACCATTTGAATACGAGTTATTGTAGCCGGGGTTAACAAACTTGCGGCCGGGCCTTCATAGTGCCGGTGACGTCCGTGCCCACGGTATTCCATAGAGCCTCATTGATATATTCCGTTTCGACGATGACAATGCAGTGCCGCCTCACGGCGCCATCCGGCTGGACGTCGGTCGGAGTCACGCGATCTGTCCGATCACGCAGAATCCGTTGCCGAAAGGATCGCTGCAAAACGCGGTGGCTGGCCGGCCGCCGCCCTCGAATTTCTGCTCGCATTTCGCGCCGGCGCTCAGCGCCCTTTCCAGAAAGGCATCGAAATCATCGACGTGAAAATCGATATGGACCGGTGTCCAGTGCCGCTGGTACCGGCGCACGCCATCGGCGCCCGGCGCCGGTTTGCTTCCGGCTGGCTTTTCAATGATCCCGATCCGGGAGTCGCCGCACTTGAGGATCACATAAGTCGCGACGGGCCGTGCGATTTCGCTCAACCCCAGAGCGTCGCGATAAAAGCGCAGACCCTCATCGATCTGCGGAACGTCGATGGAAACAGAGTATTGCATGTCGTCCCTTCGCGGTTTCGCGGCATCTATTCAAGCGCGGCGGCGCAGTCGTTCATATCGTCGTCGATCGATGCTCCGTAAGCACACGATCAAGTCGTTGATAGCTTTGCTCCATGCCGTCGGTCATACCAGTAGACACGGCGGCATCTCGCGCCTCCTTGGAGCCATAATTCATCAAGCTTACGAGCGTCGTGACGCCGTTTTCTTCCGTTAGCTCTACAGTGATGACCGCACCGTTTCCCATGTCACCGCCGACTTCGCCGGGATCAAAAAATTCCGTGTTTACGATCCTGTGCGGCGGGGAAACCTCGCGATACTCACCGTGGAAGCCGAACTCCTTGCCGTCTTGGTCGTTACGCCAGCGCCAGCGGAATTTTCCGCCGACCCGCACGTCCATCGTGCATACCGGCATAGTCCAGCCCGGCGGGCCGAGGAGCCATCGTTGGACCAGCGACGGTGTCGTGTAAGCCTCGTACACCAGCGCGCGCGGCGCGGCGAATTGCCGAGTCACCTCCACCTCATGGTCGCTGGGCAACGTCACCTGCGCTTTCGACAATTTATTCGCCATGACAAATTCGCTCCTTTTCGCTTTCTGCTCGTCTTGAGGTCGCTTTCTATCGATGGAACGGTGCGCTCAACGTGGCTTGCCTTTCACCTTGTGGCCTCGCTTGGACGGACGATCTCGCTGGAGTTCCTCAAGCAGGCTATCCAGGCGTTCAAAGTTCGCCTCCCAGATCTGCCGGAAGCCTTCGATCCAGGCACTCGCCTCTGCGAGCGGCTTCGCTTCGATCCGCCGCGGTCGGCGCTGAGCATCCTGTCCGACGGAAATGAGCGCAGCCCGCTCGAGAATCCTCAAATGCTTCGAGATCGCGGGCTGGCTGATGTTGAAGGGTGCTGCCAATTCGCCGACCGACGCCTCCCCGTGTGCCAGGCGGGCAAGAATTGCGCGCCGCGTGGGATCGGCTAAGGCCAGGAAGGTGACATCGAGCTGATCGGACATGCTCATCTCATAACCTTAAAGTTCAATAACCGATACGTTATTAAGCTTCGTCGGCGTTGTCAATCGCAGCCGGCGACGCCGGTTACGACTGGATCGGCGGAAGCACCTCGGTGAACAGCAACTGGATCAGTTTCTGCCCTTCCGGCGTGCCCCAGTTCTGGGCGAGTTCCGCGATCATGGTGTTGGTTGCGGTCAGAATGACGCCGGCGTCCTGCATACGCCGGCGCGACATGTCCTCGGAAAGCTCGAACGGCGATCCCGAAGCGTCCATGACGGCCTGCACGTTATAGCCTTCGCTAACCGCGTCGATCGCCGGGAAGACGAGGCAGACGTCGGTCGTCACGCCGGCCATGATCAGATTCTTCCGCCCCGTTGCCTCGACAGCGGCCTTGAAGTTAGCGTCTGTCCAGGCGTTGACGATGCCTTCGCGCTTGACGCGCTTCTCGAAGGCATCCGACAGAATGTCCTTCAACTCCGGCAGCAGCGGCCCCTGCAGACGATCCTCTTGGCTGGAGGTCAGCACGGTCGGGATGCCGAGGATGCTGGCGGTCTTGGCCAACGCGAGCGACATGCGCCTGGCCTGCTCGACATCGATGTTCTTGATCAGCTGCATCGTGCCGACCTGATGATCGATCAGCAGAAGCGCCGAGTTCTCTGGGGTGAATGTCGTGGTCATGGCTAGTCTCCTGTGCTCGTTGTGAGCTTCATTGCTCGCCATGGAAGATGGAGATGGAACGACGCGCCGGGGAGACTTGATACTTGTCGTCGTCATGTTCCATAAATGGAACATGAAAGCATTTGGCGATTTTGACGTACTCGCGCTGTTAATCCGCATCGTGCAGGCTGGCTGGCCTCAGCCGAACGCGCGACGGGTATCCCGAAGGCCACGCTCTCGCGCCGGCTATCAGCGCTGGAAGAGACCCTGAACGTCCGGCTTGCGCGCCGGACAAAGAAGGGAGTGGCACTGACCGAACAGGGGCAGCAACTCTTCGAGCGAGGCCAGACCGCCTTCATGCTGGCTGGGCAGGCTGTTGCCGAGGTTCAGGATGACCGGTGTCGCACTGTCGGCACAGTTCGCTTGTCGAGGGGATCTTGAATAATCCGGCCATTGGCCGTACATTGTCCCAGGAGATAAGACAATGGCCGAACCAGCTTCCAAGTCGCCTCGTACCAAGCCCCCGCGCAGCCGCGTCCGCGGCGAACGTCTGGAGGCGCGTGTCACGGCCGATCAAAAGAACCTGATCGAATATGCCGCGGCGTTGGAGGGCCGGACGGTGACAGATTTCGTGCTGACCAGCGTGCAGGACGCGGCCCGCCGCGCCATCGAGGAGCACCAGCACATCGAGCTTTCGGTGCGCGACAGCCAGGCCTTCGTGGCGGCCATGCTCAAGCCGCGGCCTGTCAACGACCGATTGCGCGACACGGTGCGCCGTTATCGCCGAGCAACCGGCGTTTGACGAGTGAGGGGCGCTGCCGAGGACGCGCTGCGCGTCGAGGCGCTTGGTCCGCAGCACGACCGGGCAGGCTTCGAAAGCGGCGTAGAGCCGCTCGACCGGTATTTCCACGTTCAGGCCGGGCAGGACGCCCGCAAGAACATGGCGGCGCCATTCGTTCTGGTCCTGCCTGACGGCGCTACCGGCGGTTACTACACGTTGTCGGCGACGGCCATGAAGCTTGCGGAATTCCCGGCACAGACTGTCCGGAAACTGCCGCGCTACCCGCTCGTTCCGGCAACCCTCCTGGGTCGGCTCGCCATTGACCGACGTCATCAGGGCAAGGGTTACGGACGCTTTCTGTTGGCTGACGCACTCTTCCGGTCCGTACGCAGCGAGATCGCGTCATTCGCGGTGATCGTCGATGCCAAGGATGAGAATGCCCGTCGGTTTTATGAGCGCGAGAGCTTTTTGCCATTTCCTGATCGGCCGATGAAGTTATTTCGGCCGATGGCGGAAATCGCGAAGTTGTTCGAGTAGCGGCGCCATGGGGACGCGACGATACCCTACGTTTTCATGGAATCGATCCACTACTTGCTCGTGGGGTCGACCGGGGTCCCGGAGCCGATGCCCGCTACGGAGGCCCGCCGGGGCCGGCGGACGGTTCTCACCTTCCCGCTGCTTCCGCCTCCGCAGAAGAACTGATCGCCGCCATCGGACTCGAGCCCCGACACGCCTACTCCGGGCGGCATATCGAGCCTCTCCAGGACCTCTCCTGTCCGGGGATCGACTCGCCTCAAATCGCTCTCGTCACCTTCCCAGGTGCCGTGCCAGAGCTCGCCGTCGACCCAGGTGACCCCGGTAACGAAACGGTTGGACTCGATGGTGCGGAGAATCGCCCCTGTTTGGGGATCGATTTGATGGATCTTGCGGTCCCGATACTGCCCCACCCACAGCGTCCCTTCGGCCCACGCGAGCCCCGAGCCGCCGCCGCCGGGCGCCGGGATCGTGGCAAGCACACGGCCGGTCTTCGGATCGATCTTCTGGATGCGATCCCCGGCGAGCTGAAACAGGTGCTGGCCGTCGAAGGCCGTTCCTGCATGACCGGCGACATCGATCGAGCGTACCGTCTTGCCGCTCGCAGGATCGAAGGCGTTCAGCTTGTCTCCGGACGCAAACCAGACATGCCGACCGTCAAACGTAACCCCACCCACGTGGTCGACGCCCGGAAAGGGTCCATACTCGCGGAGGATTTCAGCCGCTGATCGAATCATGCCTCGATCCTAGAGCATGACCCCGAAAAGTGGGAACCGGTTTTCGGAAAAGATCATGCTCCAACAATAAGCTAGAGCGGGATGACGATTCGAAGAAAAGTCATCCCGCTCTAGTCACTAGGCAGTGGCGCGGGAAGTAGCAAGGTTGTCGTGAATCCCGGCACGGGCGGGGTCATCCAACGACCCGCTCGCCCACGACCAAACGACTGCACCTTGCCTGCTGCCGCAAGCTGGTCAAGTGCCCGCTGCACGGTGCGCTGGCTGGCTCCAAGCGCAAGCGCGAGGGCCGAGCTCGACCACGACTCACCGTCGGCGAGGAAGGCGAGCACCGGCGCATGCCGCTCTTCGACGGGCCGTGCCAGCACGACGACCTCGCGTGCGCGGTGCGGCGCCAGCGCAAACCCTCGCTTCGTCGCGCTCACGCCGGCCAGCGTCCGCAGCACCCTGCGAAGCCGCCCGACCTCGACCCGCAACCGCGCGCGATGCGATTCATCGGCGAGCTTCGCGCGGAATGCCCGCGCGACGAGCGTGCCCCTCGGCACGTCTGCGGGCCACGCTTCGCCCAGCGCGCGAGCGAGCGCGAACAACACCGGACGCCTTGCGAGCGAGACCACCGTGCGGGCGTCACGCACGACATGCCGGCACGCGTCCACGACGAGCGCCCTCGACGCCAGTAACGCTTCAACCTCGTCGAGCAGGAGGAGACGCTCCTCGCCACTCGCAATCAGGCGCGCCGCGGGCGTGTTAAGGACGAGGGATGCGCTTTCGACCTCCGCCGTCAGCGCAGGGATGCCGGCGTGGCGCGCGGCGCGCTCGGCCCGGGCGAGCGCAGCGCGCGCCGTCCTCGTCCGGAGTCGTCGCATCGCGATCCCGGCAACCACCAGCTCGTGGGCGGTTCTCGACGCGGGCGGGAAGGGCGCAGGGTCGAGCGTGGCGAGGGTACGCTCGGCCTCGTCGAGGCGCCCGATCAGGAGGAGGCGCCGGACCTCGAGCGTCGCCCGCGCTGCGTCGAGCGCCTTCGCAGGCCAGCCCAGGTCGCGCGAGACGAGTGCGATCTCGGCCTCGGCGACGACACACCTCGCGCGGGCCACGACCTCTCTCGGACCGAAGGCGCGCGCCGCAGTTCGCAGGAGAGCCTTCGCGCGCACGAGATCGCCGAGCTGCGCCATCGCGATGCCGCGAAGCGCGAGCGCGGGCGCGTCGTCGCGCAGGGCGACCCGATTCAGTGCGCCGAGGGGATCACCCGCTGCAAGCGCACGCGCCGCGGCCGTGATCAGCGAGTCCATCGGAATCCCGCCACACTTGTCACTCCCACCGTTCGATACCCGGCCGCTAAGTCTATCTCACGACCAGCACCCGTACCTCGTGTCGAGAAAGGCACGACGACGGATGACACGCAAGGAGAGAAGAACGATGACGAAGCAAATGACCGGGACACGTGAAGAGTGGCTGGCAGCGCGACTCGAGCTGCTCGGGGCTGAGAAAGAGCTAACGCGGCGCAGCGACGAGCTGGCGCGGCGGCGGCAGGAGCTGCCGTGGGTCCGGGTCGACAAGGCGTACCGATTCGAGAACGACGAGGGGAGCGCCACGCTGGCAGACCTCTTCCGGGGGCGCTCGCAGCTCCTCGTCTACCACTTGATGTTCGGCCCCGAGTACAACGCGGCCTGCCCGAGTTGCTCGGCGATCGCGGACGGGTTCAACGGCATCGTCGTCCACCTTGAGAACCATGACGTGGCGATGACCGCGATTTCGCGTGCCCCGCTCCATAAGCTGCAAGCTTTCAAGCGGCGGATGGGGTGGACGTTTCCCTGGGCGTCCTCGGACGGCAGCGACTTCAACTTCGACTTCAACGTCTCGCTAACCGAGGAGCAACAGCGCGCGGGAGGCACCGAGTACAACTACCAGCGCGGGGGGGCGTGGCAGTCGCCGTCGCCGGACGGGCCTGTCGCCAAGGTCGCGGCGATGACCGGAACGGACGCGGCCACGTTCATGCGCCAGAAGCCGGGCATGAGCGCGTTCGTACTCGAGGACGGCGTCGTCTACCACACCTATTCCACCTATGCGCGCGGACTGGACGGCCTCTGGGGCATGTACCAGTGGCTCGACCGTGCCCCCAAGGGGCGCAACGAGACGGGCGTCTGGTGGCGCCACCACGACATGTACGACAAGCGCTGAGCCACGTCATGGATGTCGTTGACGCAACTTCGGGACGGGCGATCTCAGGACGCATGGTCTCCGTGCGAGCTTCAGAGCGAGCCTTCTTCGGCGTCTCGGGGCTGCTCTTCGCCGCCAGCGCGGCGGTGACGATCGTCTGGCGTACGTCTATGTCGGCGATGGGGGAGATGGGCGAGATGCCGATGCCCGGCGGCTGGACGATGTCGATGGCGTGGATGCGCATGCCCGGACAGACGTGGCCCGGCGCTGCGGCGTCGTTCCTCGGCATGTGGGTCGTGATGATGGTTGCGATGATGCTGCCATCCTTGGTGCCAATGCTGTGGCGCTACCGGGAGGCCGTCGGCAAGACAGGCGAGACGCGGCTGGGTCGGCTCACCGCGCTGGTGGGCGTGGGGTACTTCTTGGTGTGGACCGGGTTCGGAATGGCCGCCTTTCCGCTGGGCGTTGCGCTGGCGGCGGTCGCGATGCAGCTGCCGGCGCTGGCGCGCGCCGTTCCGATCGCGATCGGTGTGGTCGTCCTGATCGCCGGCGCGCTCCAGTTCACCGCGTGGAAGGCCCATCACCTTGCCTGCTGCCGGGAGGCGCCGGGGCGCGACCGTACGTTGCCGGCGGACGCCGGCACGGCCTGGCGGCACGGCCTGCGCCTCGGCCTCCATTGCAGCTCCTGCTGTGCCGGCCTAACGGCGATCCTCCTCGTCATCGGGGTCATGGACCTGCGCGCGATGGCTGTCGTGGCGGCAGCCATCACGGTCGAGCGTCTCGCACCGGCCGGTGAGCGCGTCGCGCGAGCCATCGGAGCCGTTGCCGTCGGGGTAGGGCTGTTTCTGATTGCGCAAGCAGCCGGGCTCGGATGACGCATCCTCCATGGTGCGCCTGAACTTCGCCCACCGTGCGAGCCCCGGGACCATCCGCATCGACGCGAAGGGTGGAAGAGGAAGGTCCGAGGGGCGTAGAAGGCGATAGGACTGAGATCGGATGGTTAGTCACCGTTGGGCATGTTCCAGGATCTCGCCATGAAGCGCGCTTTGCCCCCGGCAAGCACGTGCAGAGCCCTTTGAACGTTGCGCTGTTGCGCCTGAGGGGATTTCAGTCGAACGAGGTAGCGGAGAATTTCCTTTTGCCGGCTTGGCGGCAGGCTGTCCCATCCCCGCTGCGCGGCGGGGTTTCGCTGCAATTCATCGCCGAACCAAGGCGGCATTGGATCAACCGGTCCACCTGTGTAGTCGTCATCGAACTCTATCGCCAGGCTCACAACGTCACCGACGCTTGTGCCCGACTCCTTGCGAACTTGGCCGTGCAGATAAAGAAAGAAGCTGCCGTCGCCGACGGGCATCAAGTTGATGCGCCAGGGGATATCGGGCTTGCCATTAACTTGGATGCGCACCGGCATCGGTCTGCGCCAATTCGGCCTCAAGCGGGCAGCCAGCTCGGGGCGCACGCGGACATACGGATTTATCTTGTTGATTTCGATCGGGGCGCGAAAACGGAGCCTCGGACCTGGCATGCTCCCCGTCCTATAAGTGCCGAGTCTCGGCGGGTTCGGTCCACCAGCTATTGTCCCGACCGTTTGCGTATCTCACCGGTGCGGCGATCAGCTCGGCAGGGGTAACGTCGTCCGGCGTGCTGACTTGGACCGAGATATAGTCTCCGCCAATTTGCTCGATGTAGCCGCGGCCGAGGGGACGCACACCGCAATGCATGCAGAACAGGTGGTGTCCGCTCTTCGTTCCGAACTGGAAGTCGCCAAGAACGTCTTCGCCCGCGAGTAACCTGAAGGCATCAGGCTTGATGATCACGCTCCAATTGCGCCTCTTCGTGCAGATCGAACAATTGCATTTGCCGGTCCCTGCGGCGAGGTCAATGTCCGCTTCGTATCGGATCGCGCCACAGTGACAGCTTCCTTTGTAGGTTTTCAACATTACGCCGTCTCCATTGAACGTATCATCGGCCGCGTGGCGACGCGGATCATCAACGAGGTGAAGGGGGTGAACCGGATGGTCGATGACGTGACCTCGAAGCTGCCGGGGACGATTGAGTGGGGTGAAAGTAATATTTTGCATGAGGCGAGACATGAATATTATCATGGATGGGTATGTTCCTAGCTTGCCAAATACGATAATATAGATAGCGGTGTGCATAAATATATTGACGAGTTTAAAAATCGTATATCTTTAGGTCGCATGGCATTGTTTCATATTCTTGCATATATTATGGAAAACAATAGAAGTCCTCAATTTTTCACGCCGAGTTGCGGATAATCAATGTTAAGTGAAGAAGGAAGCGCGCGGCCGGCGGGATGTTGTTTGGCCAGGAGAGACTTGTTTTTAGCTACGTTCCAGAGGCACTGCCGCATGCCCCGTCCCCTTCAATATCGCGATATCCGCCAGGTCCTGGCGGCGCTGCGCGACGCGCCGGTTGTAGCTGGCGCTGTTTTTCTGGCAGACGAGACTGTGTGGCGAGCCGCGGCGCTCCGTTCTGATATCCAGATCGGCGCTTGCCGTCCTGATCTCTCCTCCCACGTGGCTGCGGATCTCCTCTTTGGCTTTGAGCGTCCATGTCTCGGTCACGGGGCTCGCCAGGAAGCGACGGAGCGCCGCGCAATGATCGCACGAGCAGCGGATGCCGCTTGCGCGCGTCCAGTTCGGTGGCGCCTCCAGGGGTTCGGCCGCGCGCGTCTGAAGATGCGCGAGACAAGCCGCAAGCAGGCCCGTCATGGCCGCGCCGGATCTTCGCGCGCCGCCTTCCAGCAGACGCTTTAAGGCCGGAACCAGCGCGCGGTCGACGTCGTAGGTCTTTGACCACGCGAGCAAATGCGCGGCCAATCCCTTGGCCAGTCCGGCATCGACCACCTCGGCGATCCGCACGAGATCGGCGACGGCGCCGGCGCCAGGGGTGACGTAGCGCCGGCGTCCCCATTGATCGACGGGCGCGAGCGCAGGATCGCCTGGGAGTGACGCGATCAAGCCTTTGGCTGCGGTGGCGAGATGCTTCGGCTCAGCGGCAAAGGGCCCCGCGATTGCGGCCCTCAGGAGGGCGCAGCACGGCGCCAGGGCGCCGCTCGCGTGGCTTGCAATGATCGCCTCGATCGTTCGGGCCGCACGCTCCGGCGGAAACAGCGCCACGGCCCCGAGAATGGCGGCGTTATCGCTCTTGCCATGTCCACGGCGCGCGGTAAGGAGCGCGAGGGTGGCCGCGATCCGCGTCTCGTCTCTAAGCGCCGTCAACACGGCAAGGAGACGCGCCAGTTGCGACCGCTTGTCGTTTGCCACGCTGTCGCCGGTCTCATCGTCCTTGTCGTCGTCGCTGGTATCGTACCAACCCCCTTCAGGCCAGGTATCGAGCATATGTCCGGAGAGCTCATGCGCCTCGATCCAGAGAGCAGAATCCTGCTGCGCGCCTTCGTCGATCCATTTCGCTGCCAGCGACTGGAGATAGGGCAGAGTCGCTGCAAGGCCGGCCTGATTGATCACCGCGAGCCGCCGCTGCCGTGGCCAGAGCACCAGGGCTGCGTGACGGTAGGTGCGCTCGAAGGAGGCGCCTGCGTTACCCGTGGCCTCGTGGAAATGTTCTTCGTCGGGCGTCATGTCCTCAAGGGCATCGGGCGGCGAGATCTCGCCCTCCTCGATCGGAATTGCTCCGAGCGCAACCGGCTCGCCGTCTGCGCGCCGCCACTCGGTCAAACACTCAAAGCGCTCGAACACCTCGCCCGCCTCGAACGCATCGTCGTCGTCATCATCGTCATAGCCGCGGTAATGGCTTCGGTATGAGCCGGTGTCCTCCGCCGATCCGCTCTCCTCGATCGAGACGAGCGCCAGATGCAGATCGCACCCGGCCTGAGGCGCCGCGGACTTGAGGAGCGCCGCGACGGCCGCATCAACACCCTTGAGACTGGCGAAGTCGAGCTCCGCCAGCGAGTAGGCATGCTCAAGCGGATAGACCACCTTCTCCGGCATGCCGTCGGCCGGCGCCGTCTTGTTGTTCCCCCATTCCTCAAGCATCACCTTGGCGCGCGCTGTTTCTGCCTCGTAGCTCGGTGGCCCGAGCGCGCCGCCTTTGTCTTTGCGAATGAGATTGTAGATGAGCGTCGCCCGGCAGCCGGCGGTGATGGGGAGAACCTCGTGCACACAATCGGCGTAGAAGGCGGCAAATGTCATCTCGGAGGGGTCGTCGTTCGCGAGGTCGAGCCTTGCCTCGCGCTCCCTGTGATGCACCACAAGCTCGCCGCCCGACGACGGCGAGGGCAGCGCCAACACGAGCGTTGCGAACATGCCCGGCTCCTTCTCCGTATCGCGGTGGCTGACGAAGAAGCTGCCCTTGTCGTAGATAAGCAGTTTGTAGAACTCAGCCGAGACCGGCTCATCGACTCCGAGCCCCTCGGCGGCCAGCGCAACGGCCCGATCGAGTGTTGCCTGCCAGTGCTTGCCATCGAGGCGCACGCGATCCGGCCCGATCTGCCATGTGCGCCTCACGCTCGTATCGACGATTGTCGCCACGCCGCGTCCATAGGGGGCGCGCTCCGCCAGCGCGATCAACTGCTCGGCCTGAACAGGAAGGAGCGGCAACGCGATTTGACCGACGCCGTCGACCGTCAAGCGCGGGGGCAGAAGCTCCATGCGACCGGAAGCAAAGAAGTCGCCCGGCCGTTGGACTGCGCTCAGCAACTCTGCCAATTCTGCGCAGATACCCGGCATCGCCGTTCCCTTCCGTCCTCGCCGCCGTCGCGAGTATCATGGCATGCTGCGGCTTCATGCCCAATCGGTTGCCGTTAAATCCCTGTGGATGGCAACCAGACATGGTCACACGCGCCGACGGACGCATCCAAGCTGGTTGCATGATCGATAACCGTTGCCGCCGCCGTTAAGGCCCTTGAAGTCTCGATGCTGAATCCGTATGTTCAACGAAAGCTGATTTTGTCTAACACGAGGCGATCGTCATGGCGAGGGCGTCAGCAAGCAGGACCACAGAACGCAGGGCAAAGCAGTCGGCGGGAGGCCTGCCTAAGGGCGGGGCGGGGCGGACGAAGGTCGTTCAGCGGGATACCAAGGCTGGTCACGTCGTCGTCAGCAAAGCGCGGTTCGAGGCGGTCATGCGGGCGGCTGAACAGTCCGGTCTTCTGCGCGAAAAGAGCAGCCGCATCGGCGGCAGGGTGAGTCCGGCCTTGGTCAGGCAAGCCAAACGGCAAACAGGTATCGAGACCGATACGGACTTGATCGAGTTCGCTCTGGCCACGGTCGCGCTTGAGGACAACTTTGCGGAAGCATTCAAGGAGTCTCGCGGCAAGGTCGACCCGGATCTGAAGCTCGGTTTCTGAGGTGGCGGAGTTCGATTTCGACGCCGCGCGGCGCTGGGCGCGGTTTGATCCGCAGAAGACGCTGGCGCGGCGAAGTGACGACGAACTTCCGTTCGTTAAGGCGAGCCTGATCGGTGGGCAGGGACTCTTGCTTGACACCTGCGTATACATTGATCAGCTGCAGGATCGATCTCCGCAGGTGTTGGATGATCTGATCGCGCAGCGCCAAGTCAACCACTCGACCGTCGCAATCCAGGAACTGATGCACACGGTCGGCGTACTTAATCCGTCGGATCCGCGAACCGCGGGTGTCGTTGCTGAGATCGGCAAGCAGATCAAGGCTATGCCGCCGCATCGCATATTCGCGCCTGACATAGAGGTCCTTGGACGAGCAGCGCTGCTATCGGGAATCCTATGCCGCCTCCAAGGACACGAGAAAGACGGCAAGCTGCGCGCTCTCCCGGACTGTGTGCTGTTCCTGCAGGCGCAGAGACTTGGCTTGGTCGTGCTGACCGCGAATGTCAGCGACTACGATATCCTGCTCCAACTTATCCCTACAGGGCGGGTCTTGTTCTACCGCTGCTAATGACGCGATGCTGAACCCTGCTTGGCCTTTCGCTTCTGCACGCTGGTGCACGCAAGTGGTAGAAGCTTCGTGACGGTCTTTTTTTGAGTTCGCGGTCTCGATCACTCGGTGACTTATCAGATGCCTGTCGGGGCGTCTGACCCGTCACCAGCGATAGATGGCGAAACCCCGATTTCGGGAATCAGGCGAAAAAAGTGCCCGATTTCAACAGTCCGGATTTTTGTCGGCATGCTCGACGGTTTCCCGGATCGCTAAAAAATTTTTCTTCCAGAAATTCAAAGTGGTTGCGCGTACCCTCAATCATCGAGTGGGAGTGACGGGTGTGGGCCGCGGAGTAGAATAGGCTAGAGCCGCGTATTTTATGCGATGTTGTCTCTGCAATAGCAGTCGATAGGTCTCGCAGCGGAGTCTGCGCCACAGAGTGATTTCAATCCAATCGAGTCCGGGCTGCCCCACGTCAGGGCATTTTCGCGCCGCATGTTTGCCTATCACCATGTGAATTCAGGTTTTGTTGGCAGTGTCCGAGCGGCTCTTCACGTGATCGATGAAGGCTCGCAGCTTCGGCATCATTTGATGGCGACCGGGATAGTAGAGAAATACACCCGGCGCCATTGGCGCGAACGGCTTCAGGACGTGTAGGAGTTTTCCCGCTTTTGTCGGTCCAGCAGCAATCGGCTCAGGCACTTGCGCAAGACCCATGCCTTCGATGGCCGCACCAAGCACGGTGGGAAAGTCGTTGGCGATCAGCGGCCCCGAGACGATGGCCTCGACTGTCTTGTTGCCGTCGACAAAGGACCAGGGCGCGATCGACCCGTTCGAGCGGCGCATGCGTAGGCAGGCGTGCTGACGCAGATCGTCGATGCGCTCCGGCCGCTTCCGCCGGCGTAGATAATCGGGGCTGCTGACGACCACGAACGGGAAGGGCGGCGTCAGCCGTACCGCGACCATGTCGGCGGCGATGAACTGGCCCAGCCGGATGCCGGCGTCAAACCCTTCGGCCGCGAGGTCGATCAGCTCCTCGCTTGCGGCGATCTCCACCTCGACCTCGGGATAGGCCTGGCAGAAGGATGCGATCAGCGGCTCCAGCAGGATCGGCACCACCGCGCGCGGCGCCGACAGGCGCAATAGTCCTGTCGGCCTCTGTCCAAGGTCATGCGCGACCGCGCCTGCGGCGACGAGCTCCTCGAAGGCGGGCTTTGCGCGTTCGAGGAAGCGTTGGCCGGCCTCGGTCAGGCCGACACTGCGCGTTGTGCGTATGAAGAGCGCTGCGCCGACGCGCGCCTCAAATGCGCGTACCGTCTGGCTCATGGCCGATGGAGTCACGCCGAGTTCCGCGGCCGCTTTGCGAAAACTGCGGTGCTGGGCAACGCTCAGGAACGCCTCTACGCCGTCGAGCGCGCCTTGCCTGACTGTGAAGTTCCGCTTCATAACCCGTCGACATTATCGCGAATAGTCGATCGCGGGAAGCGGTCGTACATCTGACTTGCAAATCAGGGGTCACGCCGAAGGCCAAGGCGGCCGGGAGCGCCGCCGCCGGATAGGTCCAGTTGATCGATCCGATCATCTGGGCCGCGCTCCCCACAACCACCTTTGCAGAAGGAGACTGAAGATGAGTGTGACGAGGTCAGTTGCTGTTGGTTTTGCTGGTGCATTGGCAGTTAGCGCTGCAATTGCCACGGACTCCGGCCCGTCGAAAGACCTGCCGGTAACAAAGCTCAAGTTCTTTGAAGTGGGTGGTGGACCTCTGCAGGCGGCCGCCGCGTACGGTGATTTGCAAAAAGGCCCGCACGGCACGTTCATCAAGATGCCGGCTGGATTCGTCAGCCTGCCCCATACCCACACCGAAGACTACTACGCCGTCGTCATTTCCGGCGTCGGCGCCAGCGGCCGGCCGGGCGCTCCAGACGTGGAACTCCCGGCCGGCTCTTACTGGTTTCAGAAAGGCAAAGAGGTCCACGTGACGAAGTGTCTTTCGGCCAATGAGTGCATCTTTTTCATCTCGCAGCCTGGCAAGTTCGACTACTTGGCGGCGAAGTGAAATAGCTGGTGCTCGGCATCCCTCGATCGACCAAGGCTGCGCTAACTGGTTGGGGTTGTGCGCAGCCGATCGAGCTCAACGCGCGCCCGTGAGCAAGGCCTGCATCATCTCGATAGCCACGCGCTATCGTCTTTATAGGGAAATGCAATTTTCGTCGGTGCGTACACGCACGCCGATGTCGAGCCCCAAGATCCGCGACAACAACCTGAAGCCTTAGAGGAACCTTGCAATGACCGATGTCCTTGATGGCGTGCGCAACCACTATCGCGCGACCGGCCTGACCGAGCGGCTGAAAACGGCGCTCATGGCCTTCGGGCCGGAGGATAAGCGGCTGACGCCCCAGCAACTGGGCGCCCTCGACCAGTTTCACACCGGTGGGCTTGCGGCGACCGCCGAGCTTGCCAAGTTGGCTGGGATCACCGCCGACATGTCGGTTCTGGATGTCGGCTCGGGCGTCGGCGGGCCGGCGCGCCTTCTGGCTGCGACGTATGGCTGCCGGGTTACGGGCGTCGACCTCAGCGAGCCATTCGTGGATGCCGCGCGCTATCTGACCGAGCGCACCGGACAAAGCGGGCGGGTGTCGTTCCAGGCCGCCAGCGCGCTGGAGCTTCCATTTGAGGACGGCCGTTTCAACGTCGCGTTGCTGCAGCATGTGGCGATGAACATCTCCGACCGGGCTCGGCTCTACCGCGAGATCCGGCGCGTGCTGAAGTCAGGCGGCAGGTTTGCGACCTTCGACGTCGTGTCGAACAGTGGCGAGCCGCACTATCCGCTCCCCTGGGCGCGAACCCCGGCGACGAGCTTCCTCCTGACAGCCGACGCGACGCGCGAAGCGATCAAACCGGCCGGCTTCCGCATGCTGGCATGGCGAGACGACACCGAGGCCGCCAAGGCTTGGTTCGCGCAACTGCGCGTGTCGGGGCCGCCGCCTTCGCCAAATCTCGGCGTTGTGATGGGACCGGACTTCGCGCAGCTTTCCGCCAACCTGGGACGGAATCTCATGGAGGGCCGGCTCAGCGTCCTGAGCGCGGTGTTCGAGGCCGCGTGAACCAACTGCTGATAGGAGGCCAAATGTCCACGGAAATGCTGTTCCAAACCCATCTTGTTCTGGGCTATGTCGCGTGGCTGCTTTGCTTCGGCGCATACGGTCTGCCGTGGCTCAGGTCGATGGACCGGGTCGCAGCGCAACGCGCCATCGCTACTCTGCACAGCTTTCGCTTCTTCGGGCTCGTCTTCATCCTTGCGGGCGTCGTAAGCCCCAATCTGCCCGCCGACTTCGCCGTGTTCGCCGCCTACGGCGACTTCGCAACCGGGGTGCTGGCCATGCTGGCGCTTCTCACGGTGAGGATACGCCCGCTCTTCTGGCTGTTCGTCGTCGCCTTCAATCTCGTGGGGACGGTCGACCTCATCGTCGACTATTACCTCGCCATCCAGGTCGGCCTTCCTGCGCACGCGGAGTGGCTGGGCGCCACCTACGCGATCCCGATCGTCTACGTACCGCTGCTGATGATCACGCACATCGCCGCATTCTATTTTCTGGTACGTCCTCAGTCCAAGGCGGCTCGGGCGCTCGTCGGCGATGCGGCCGTATCTTAGATTGCTATGGCCGCGGGCGGGTTACTGCGTGTGGCGCACCACCAGCACGGAGCACTTGGCGAAGCGCACCACATGGCCGGCATTGGAGCCGAGAAAATAGCTTTTCATAGCCGGGAGGTGCGAGCTCACGACGATCAGGTCGGCGTGGATCGACTTCGCCTCCTCGAGCACCTCGTGATAGATGCCGCCCTGACGGACCGTCGTGCTGATCTGGCCCGCATTGAGGCCGCTCTCCTTGGCGATGATCGTCAGTGCCTCCTCGGCCGACTGGCGCTGCTGGGCGTCGAAGTCGGACGGCACATATTTGGCGAGCATCGCCGGGGTGATCGGCAACACGTTCATGAGCCGAACCGCGCCGCCGGACGCGTTGGCGAGCGATACCGCAGTCTCGATCGCGGATTTGGCGAGGTCGGTGTCGGCAAGGTCGACAGGTACCAGGATTTTCCTGAACATCGTGCCACCCCTAGTTCGTCGCGGCCGCGATCGAGCGCGGGGTAATGTAACGGTCAAGCCGGCCCGAGCGCTCATGGATGCTATTCCATTTGTCGATCGTGAAATCGATCACGGCGAGCGCGGCGGTCGGGAATTTCTCTCGCAGCCGTTCGCGCAGTTCCACATCGCCGGCGGCTATCAGCAACTCGGCCGCTTCTTGCAGGCCGGGGTTGTGGCCGATCACGAGCAGCGTGCGTGCTGCATCGTCCTGGTCTCGCACGATCGATAGCACGGTTTGAGGCGCTGCCTCGTAGAGACGTTGGTCGAAGACGACATCCATATCGGCTGGCCATTTGGCCGCAATCCCGGCCCAGCTCTCGCGGGTGCGGCGTGCCGGCGAGCACAAAACGCGGTCGGGCACGAGGGAATGGCGTGCCATGTAGCCCCCCATCAGGCGTGCAGCCGCCTCGCCGCGGCCGCTGAGCGGCCGCGCGGCATCTTGCATCCCGGGCGAGGGCCAACTCGATTTGGCGTGGCGTAGCAACATGAGGCGGAGCATGACCCACTATCGCTTTCGTACTGTGATCACTCTAAAGCATGTCCAGTGGCGTTGGAATTCGGACTTGTCCGGGAACCTTGCCACGGGGGTGCGACGCAATATCGCCGTGAACCGGCTCCTGAACAAGGTCAGGCTCTGAATAAGGTAAAGCAGAATCAGACGCTTGGCGCGGACAGCAATGCGCCTTGTCCCAGCACTGTCCCAATTCGAACATTGAAGGATGATGACAGCCCGGCGCCCGCAGGGCGTGAGGGATGGAAAGGCGCCGAGCTGCCTGTCATTACCCGGCATCGCCGGGCAATTTCCTAATTTATTAGTAACCGCGCACCCCTCGGAACCTGTGCCCCTCTCCCGACGTGCCGCCCATCTCGTGGTAACGGTGAGCCCGCGGATCGTGCTGGTTCCGTGTGATTGAACGGGTCATTGCCGCGGTACGCTGTCCGTGCTGGCGTTGCCGGCGTCTTCGAGAAGCGACTTTCGGGCTTCGGGGCGCCGCGGCCGGTGGTCGACTGCTCTCCTTATCGGGACGCGGTTGCGCACTCTGATAGGTTCCAGGAGCGATCAAAGTGGGCCCTTTAATCACCGTCGGCCTCGGCTTGCCGGCGCGGGTTGAACGGCGCCGGGTAGAGATCAGTATCCCTCGCATGTCCGGAGGTCCGCTTATTGACGGGCAACTGCCACACGCAATTCAGGCCGCCGACGTGGTCGGCGCTCCCGCTTATTACCCGGAGCCGACGTTTCCCGGTCGGCGCACCGTTGGCCGAAAGCAGAATGAGGGCTGTGTAGCAAAATCGGACGGACGGATGAACTTGATCTACACGTCGGAACGATCATGTCGAGGGTGGTAG
>WNFR01001034.1_pt1 | contig 50521 bp, 42 predicted proteins | sample 5400221 | NCBI WGS metagenome assembly WNFR01 (sample SAMN13153357, study PRJNA577476) | soil metagenome | isolation source: 40 cm soil under Madrone tree | place: USA:California | collected 2016-06-14 | reverse complement strand
GACCGCGCGGACAGATGGCCTCGGCCCGGTCGGCGAATTCCAAGAGGAAGAATAGGGTCTTTTCCTCGAAGGGGAGTTCCCGGCAGGTGCTCGGCAGGACGCGCACCGGCGCGTCGGGATAGGCGGTGTGCCAGCCGGTGAAGGTGACGTTGTCGTAGAGCTGGTCGTTGGAATCCCAGCCCAGCACCACGTCGCAGTAGCCAAATCCGCTCTCGAGCGCGGAAAAGAATTTCACCTTGGAAATGTATTTGCCCCGCAGCACGCCGTCGTTGTCGAAAATGCCGACTTTGACATGGGTGATGCCGCGCTCTTCCACGATGCGCCGCGCATCGGCGGCCGTGCGAACGTCTTCCGGTTTCAATGCCATGGAGATCCCCGTTTAGCTGGGTGGGACTGTGCCCCCACGGCCTGATGGCTGTCAAACCAGGGCGCTGCATAGAAAAAGGGGGCAAAAGGTAAGGGGCGCCGAAGCGCCCCTTACCGAAGCCAGATTTGGAACCGTCTATTTCGCTTCGCCGACCGCCTTTTCCTCGGCCGTGATGATCGCCTGACGCTGGGCGATTGCGTCGCCGGTCGGCGGACCGGGGAAGTGCTTGCGCGCAACCCCGAACCAGACGACCGCCATGATCGCCAGCAGAATGCCCGTATATCTGACCAATGCGTCATAGGGCGGCTGCACGCCGACAAAGTAAAGCAAGAGTGCACCCAGGCAGGAGATCAGCGCAAAGGGCTTGGAAAGGCCGCCGAGCTGGAATGGTCCCTTCTTTGTCCAGGTCTTGCCTTCGGCGAACATGCCCGCACCGATCGGTGCCGCGTAGGAGAGGTAGAGAAAGATCGCGCAGCCAGCCGCAAGGGTCCAGAACTGCGGCGTGTAGATTGTGGAAAGAAAGGCAACAACTGCACCCGCCCAGATCGCATTCACTGGCGTGCGGTGCGATGGGCTGACGTGACGCAGCCATTTCGATGCCGGGAATCCGCCGTCGCGGGCGAAGGCGAAGACCATCCGGGAAAGAGATGTCATGCCGGCCAAAGCGCAAAGGTAATTGGCGATGACGATGGCGATGTAGAACAGCGTCTTGAGCACGCCCGGAATAGGCACCGTGTTCATGAGCCAATAGAAGACACTGAAACCCTGCTTGGCGCCGTCGGTCACGCTTGGCATTGCCAGCACGAAGGAGCAGATCATGAGGTAGCCGAAGACCAGCGACCAGAAGACCGAGCGGATCATGCCCTTCGGCACATTGACCGCCGCCTGGCGCGTTTCTTCGGAGGTATGAGCCGATGCATCGAAGCCGGTCACTGTATAGGCCGGCAGCAAGAGCCCGAGCAGGAAGGCGTAGAATAGGCTTCCGCTTTGCGGCCAAACGCCGCCACCGGCATCGCCGGTATTGTTGGTGAAGGTGAAAAGCCGCCCGATGTCGATGCTGGGCGCGTAGGCCAGCATGCATATAGTCAGGATAACGGCCGTGATGATGATGAGATAGCCGCTGAAGTCGGTCAGAAGCGTCGTCGCCCGGATGCCGATATGGTTGAACAATCCTTGGGAGGCTAGGATGATGGCAATAGCGACGGCCTGAACCCAATACGCACTGGATGATAGCTGCTCGGCGAAGGGTTTGGTCAGATCCGGGATGAAGTGGGTTGGATCCCAACCCAGAAAATTCTGACCGATAAGAGGCACGAAGAGGAGTTGCCACAGACCGACGTCGACCGAAGACACGACGAAAACCAGTCCAAGCATGTTGAACCAAGCAACGGACCAGCCAAAGCCCCGGCCGCCCAGGATCGACGACCAGTGATAGAGGCCGCCCGCCGTCGGATAGGCCGAGGCGATCTGGCCCATGGACGCGGCGACGATCAGCGAGAAGCCGCAGGAAAGCGGCCAACCGATGCCGATCGAGGCACCGCCCGCGGCGCTGAACCCGGCCTGGAAGGCGGTAATGCCGCCGGCGATGATGCAGATGATCGAGAACGAGATGGCGAAATTCGAGAACCCGCTCATCCGTCGCGCCAGCTCCTGGGCGTAGCCCATGCTGTGGAGCTGTTTGGTATCTTCGTGCGAGCCGGCGTAATCGTCGGACTTATGTGTATTCGCCATAAACGCATCCCCCTGGTTGCGCGGTTGATTCGTTACAGTGGGGAAAAGCGACCTCGATCGCTTTAGCGGGTTATCCTGCGCGCGTAGTACCCGTCTTGTCCCCGATCTAGCGGTGTATTTTGCTCCCGCTTACTATATCTTGTAAAGCCGCAAAGCCGACCCGAGTCGACCCTCATTAGCTGTGTCAATTCGGGACGGATTAGTGCGGCCGAAACTCGGATCGAATTAGGCGCGGCGGGATGCCTCGATGGACGGAATCATTGTCTTTCTTCTGGTCGGGCTCGTGGCCGGTTTCTTGGCCGGCAAGCTCATGGGCGCCGAGTCGCAGGGCATTGTCGCCAATCTCATCATCGGCGTGATCGGCGCCATCATCGGCGGGTTCTTGTTTCACCGCCTTGGCCTAAGCATTCGTGGGATCGCGCCCCTGCTGACCGAATTGGCTGCCGCGATCGTCGGCTCGATCATACTGCTCATCCTGCTTCGCTTCATTCGGAAATAGGTGAACTCGCCGCGAAATGGCCGCGGCAGAAGGCGGCGAAACCAGCGGCAAGGCGTGTCGGGCGAAGCTGGCCCACCCGTGCCAGGCCGAGTTCCGTCGGCCGCACGCGCTCTGCCACCGGGCGATAGACAAGCCGGCGATTGTCGAGGGAACTTTCGCTGGGCGGGCGCGAATGCATGATGGAGTAGCCCAGTCCGTTGGCCACAAGGCCACGCACCATTTCCAGCGAGCCGGTCTCGTAGGCGATGCGCGGCTCCAGCCGCAGGGCATAGAAGACCGAGAGAAAATATTCCCGGCTCTGAGGCAGGCCCAGCAGGACGAGGGGTTCCCTGGCCAGGTCAGCCAGCCGCACCTTGCGCCCGCGCGCCAGCCGATGGCCCGCGGGCAGCACGGCGTGGAGGGGCACCTCGACCAGCGGCTCGAACAGGATGTCGGCACCCAGGTCGAGATCATAGGTCAGTGCGATCTCGCTATGGCCGCTACGCAAGCTTTCCAGCACCCCCTGAACATGGGCCTCGTGCAGCCTGATCCGCGCTTCGGGGAATTGCCGGGAAAACCCACGTAGCAGGCCCGGAACGACCCACGGCGCAAAGGTGATGAAACATCCAAGATCGAGCTGGCCGGCAAGTCCGCCACCGAGATCGAGTGCCGCCAGGCGCAGCTCGTCAGCGTGCGCGATCAGCTGTCGTGCCTGGCCCAGCAACCGCCGGCCGGCCGATGTCAACGACAGGCCCTGGGCGTGATGGCGAAGGAAGAGTTGCAGGCCCAGACGCCGCTCGAGTTGCCCCAGCGCCGCGGAGATCGAAGGCTGGGAGACATGGAGGCTGCGTGCCGCCCCAGTGATGCCGCCCGCATCGGCGACGGCGACGAAATAGCTCAGATGCCGAAGCGTGAACAAGATAGACAAATCCTATTCATTTCATCGGAAAAAAATATTTTCTCTTTCTAGCAGGCTTCGTCAAGCTGGCTTCCTCAATCTTCAAAGGGGTGCCGCATGATCAGGACAGGCCAGCAATATCGCGAATCGCTCAACGACGGCCGCCAGGTCTGGATGAATGGCGAGCGGGTGAAGGACGTCACCACCCACAAGGCCTTCAAGCCCATCGTCGATATCCGCGCCCGCATTTACGACATGGCTCATGACAAGGCGACCGCGCCGGCCATGACGTGCCTCGACGAGAAGACCGGCGAGACCAATTGCGTCGGCTACCAGCTTCCCCGGACGCAGGAGCACTGGCAGGCCAAGCGCAAGGCGGTCGATTTGGTGATGAAGGATATCGGCGGGGTGGTTATCCGAGTCGGCGACGAGACCATCGGCGAGATGTGGTCGCTCTATGACGGGCAGAATGTGCTGCGCGAGGTCGATTCTCGTTTCGCCGACAACATCGAAAATCACGTCTATAAGGCGCTGCGCTCCGACACCTTCCACGTCTCGGGGAATACGGATCCCAAGGGCGACCGCTCCAAGCGGCCCCAGGACCAGGACCCGGACATGCTGCTCCATCTGGTGAAGGAGACGGATGCCGGCATCGTCGTACGCGGCGCCAAATACGAAACTGCCGCGGCTTATGCCAACCAGGCCTTCGTCAAGCCGACCATCGCCAACTGGGGCGACGACAAGCTCTCCGACTATGCGCTGGGCTTCATCTGCGACATGGCCGCGAAGGGGCTGAAGCATATCTGCCGCACCGGCTTTGCCGGCCGCGCCCCGGCGCGGGACTATCCCCTGTCCAACCGCTGCGACGAGGTCGACACGCTGTTGATCTTCGACGACGTGCTGGTGCCTTGGGAGAACGTGCTGTTCTATCGCCATACCCGGGCCGCGAGTTTCATTCGCGGCACGCTGCATCGCTACAGCGCCTTTCCCTTCGTCCAGCGTATGCTCACCATCGCCGACATGATGATCGGCGTGGCGCTCTTCAATGTGCGCCAGACCGGCCTTGATCAGCAGCAGGCGGTGCGCGAGAAGCTCGCCGAACTCGCCATTTATCGCGAGACGATCAACGCCCATCTGACCGCTGCCGTGGCGTTGGCGGAAAAGAGTCCGGCGGGACTCTTGATGCCCAATCAGTCGCTGCTCTATACCGGGCGCGTCCAGGCCTGCACGCGCCTGCCGGCGATGATGCATATCGCGCGCGAACTCTGCGGCGGACAGATCTGCGTGACGCCGGACAGCGCCGCCTTCGACGATCCCGAGACGAAGAAATGGCTGGAAAAATACTACAGTGTGAACGAATTCTGGGTGGCCGAGGACCGGCGCAAACTCCTGGCCTTCGCCCGTGACCTGCTGAACTCGGATTCGGCCGGCCATCGCGTGACCTTCGAACTGTTCGCCCAATCGCCGCCCTTTGCCCACCTAAACGCCGTCTACAACAATTTCGATTTCGCCGGGCCCCTCGACTTCGTGTGCAAGGCGGCCGGGCTCTCCGATCGCGTCATGCAACAAGGGAAGAAATGACGATGGCCCATCATCGGCTGCGGAAATTCAATACCAAGAAAAGCTATCCGGAGCAGAAGCTCGACAACGATCTGTCCATGTCGGTGCGCGCCAGCGGAACCCATGTGTTTCTGCGGGGCCAGGTGGGCCAGGATCTGGACGGCCGCATGGTCGGCGTCGGCGATCCCGCCGCCCAGGCGGAGCAGGCGATGAAAAACGTGAAGACCTTGCTGGAAGAGCAGGGCGCGCGCCTGGAGGATATCTGCAAGATCACGGTCTACATCACCGATCGCGCATATCGCGAGGCGGTCTACCGCGTGGTAGGCAAATGGCTGAAGGGCGTTTTCCCGGTTTCCACTGGCCTCATCGTCCAAGGACTCGCGCGGCCCGAATGGGTCATGGAGATCGATGCCTGGGCGGTGATTCCGGAGGAGCGGGCGAGGAAGCGCAGCGTGCCCGCGCCGCGAAGGGCGCGCCGGGCGCCGAAGGCGCGGCCATGACCTTCTCTCTGATCGGGCGCTGCGCGCGCACGGGCATGTTCGGGGTGGCCATCACCACCTCCAGCATCTGCGTCGCCAGCCGCTGCCCCTGGGCGCGGGCAGGCGTCGGCGCAGTCTCGACCCAGAACGTCACCGATCCTTCCATCGGCCCGCGGGCCTTCGAGCTTTTGGCCCAAGGCCGCTCCGCACCCGAAGCCCTGCGCGAGGTCATCACCGCCAACAAATTTCCCGACTATCGGCAGGTTACCGTCATCGACCGCCAGGGGCGCACGGCCCATCACAGCGGCGCCAAGGTCTTGGGAACCGGCGCCGTCGCCGAGGGCTGGAATTGCCTGGCCGCCGGCAATCTGCTGCGCAACCGCGAGGTGCCCGCGGCGATGGCGCGGGCTTTTGGCGAAAACCCAACCCTTCATCTGGGCGAGCGCCTGTTGCGCGGGCTTGAGGCGGGGCTTGCCGCGGGCGGGGAAATGGGGCCGGTCAAATCGGCGGGTCTTCTGGTGGTCCATGAACAGGTCTGGCCGCTGGTCGATCTGCGCGTCGACTGGTCGGAGGAGGGCCCGATCCCGGCTCTACGCCATCTCTGGCGGTTGTACGAGCCGCAGATGCAGGATTATGTCACCCGCGCCCTCGATCCGCGATCGGCGCCAGCCTATGGAGTGCCCGGTGATCCCTGATCGCCGCCGAGGGCAGCCGTTCAATGACCGAGTTCCGCCACGACGAGATCGGCCAGGGCCAGGGATGACGTCAATCCGGGGGATTCGATGCCGAAAAGATTAACCAGGCGGTTGATGCCGTGGTGCTGCGGGCCCTGGACCAGAAAATCGAGCACGGGGTCCCCGGCACCATAGATCTTCGGCCGGATGCCGGCGTAACCAGGCATCAGCGCGCCATCGGATAGCTCCGGCCAATACCGCCGGATCGCGCCATAAAATGACTTGGCCCGATCGGGATCGACCCCGTAGTCGATGCGCTCGATCCATTCCACATCGGGGCCGAAACGCGCCCGCCCGGCAAGATCGAGGGTCAGATGGACGCCGAGACCGCCGCCTTCCGGCACCGGATAGACGAGCCGCTCGAAGGGTGCACGGCCCGCAAGCACGAAATAATTTCCCTTCGCCAGATAGAGGGGCGGCACTCGCGCCGGATCGAAACCGGCCATGGCACGCGCGAAGCGCTGCGCACCAAGCCCGGCGGCATTCACCAGATATCGGCAGCCGAGGCGCATCGGTGCGGGGCCGCCGACGTCGAGCAGAAAGCCGGCCTCCTCGACGGCGCCGCCCTGGACCGGGCTGTTGAGGGCAAGCGCTGCACCATGGGATTCTGCCTCGCCCAGATAGCTCAACATCAAGCCGTGGCTGTCGACGATCCCGGTCGAAGGGGAAAGCAAGGTGGCCGCTGCATTGAGGGCAGGCTCCAGCGCACGGGTGGCGGCGTCGTCGAGCCAGACGAGATCGGTAACGCCATTTGCCGCGGCCAGCGCCTGGATGTTCTGCAGTACGGGCACCTGGGCCGGCTCGCTGGCGACGATGAGCTTGCCCAGGCGCGCGTGCGCGACGCCGCGGCTGGCGCAATAGGCATAAAGCTGATCGCGCCCGGCGAGGCAAAGCCGCGCTTTCAGACTGCCCGTGGGATAGTAGAGCCCAGCATGGATGACTTCGCTGTTGCGCGAGGAAATCTCACTGCCGAAGCTGCTGGCGGCTTCCAGGATCAGCGTCTCTCGCCCGGCAATTGCCAGCGCACGGGCGATGGCCAGCCCGACGACGCCCGCGCCGATCACGACGGCTTCGACTGTTTGCGTCATGTTTCGGGAACATGCGGAGCGGGAATTGCCTGGTCAAGCCGTCGGCCATGGGCACGGGCTTCGCGATGGACGAGATACAGGTTGCAGGCAACGATGATGGCAGCACCGGCCAGGACAGTGGGCGTGGGAAATTGTTGCCAGAACAGGAATCCGAACAGCGTCGCCCAGATGAGCGCCGTGTACTCCAAGGGGGCCAGGAAGGATATCTCGCCATAACGAAACGCCTGGGTGAGAAGGAACTGGCCGACCGTACCGCTGCAGGCGAGCGCCACGAAGACGGCGAGATCGCTTCCGTGGGGCGTCACCCATTCCAAGGGCGCGAATGATCCCGAACTGATGATCAGAAACATCGAGAACCAGAACAGCATGCTGTGGCTGGTTTCGGTATCGCTGATCCGCCGCGAGATATTGACCGACACGGCGTAGGTGAAGGCGGCGGTCAGTGCGAGCACCGGGCCGAGGCCGAAGCCGGCGCCGCTGGGCTGGAGAATAACGACGACACCGGCGAGTCCCACCAGAATTGCGATCCAGCGCCTTGGCTCCACCTTCTCGCCCAACAAGGGAACCGACAAGGCGCACATGAACAATGGCCCGACGAAGGCGATCGTGACGGTGTCGGCAAGCGGGAGCAGTTTGAGCGCATAGAAAAATGTTCCCATCGTCAGCGCGCCGAAAATCGCGCGCAACAGGTGCCACCCGATCCTGGTGGTCTTCAACGTGCCGAGCCCGCCGCTGGCAAGCGCAAGTACCGCGGCGAAGACAGGCGCCGGCAATCTTCCGATGAAGATGAGCTGCACGACCGAATATCCGCTGGTCAGCCACTTCGCCGAAGCATCCATGACCGCCAGGAAGAAGACGCCGCCCAGCATGTAAAGGACGCTCTTCAGCGGAACATGGCGAAGTCCGGGTGTGGGGATGGCCATGATCAATCGGGCCTGGCGATATTGGCAACCCGGCGAGCGCGGAGCGCCTCGCGCCGCGCGATATAGAGGCTGCTCACGATAATGACGGCAGCACCCCCTAATATCGGGCTGGTCGGCAGGTCGCCGAAGACCACGAAACCCATCAGCGTCGCCCAGACCAGGCCCGTATAGTCGAGCGGCGACACCATCGAGGCTTCGCCATAGCGAAACGCTTGATTGTAGCAGAATTGCCCAAAGCTGCCGGCAATGCCACAGACCAGGAACCATAGCCAATCTAGCCCCTGGGGCGTGATCCAGACCTTCGGCATGGCGACACCCAGTACGACGATGATGGCAACGGAGTAGTAGAACAGGATCGTATGACTGGGCTCCGTGCCGCTCAGCTGGCGCGAAGAGATCTGGGTGAGCGACCAGCAGAGCGAGGAGATCAGCGCGAGAACAGCGCCGAAATTGACGCCATGGCCGGACGGCTGGACGATGAGCAGCACGCCGCCGAAGCCTAGCGCCACCGCGCTCCACCGCCGGACACCCACCTTTTCCTTCAGCAGTGGACCCGACAGAGCCGTGGTGAATAGAGGTGCGGCAAATCCGATGGCAATCGCGTCGGCCAAAGGCATCAACTGCAGGGCGTAGTAGAACGTCAGCATGGTGACGATATTCAGGCTGGAGCGCAGCAGATGGCCGGCCAGACGCCGGGTTCGAAGCGTCCCCAGGCCGCCGGCCCGCTGCGCAATACCCGCGGAGATGAAAAAGCCCATGACGTAGCGCAGAAACCCGATCTGGAGGGGCGAATATCCCTTGGCCAGCCACTTCACCGCGGTGTCGAGAATGACGACGAGGAACGAGGCCGCCAGCATATACACGATGGCGCGGCCCGGAATATTGCGCAGCCCGGCTGTCGCCATCGCCTCGGCCATCCTCGTCCCCTAATCGGCGCCTATCCCTAACCGCTCGGCCCGGCCGTCGCCAGCATCATTCCTGCAAGGCGGGCCTGCGCGGCTTGCGGGCGCGTTGCAGTTGGGCACCCCGGGGGACTAGACTTGGTGCGACTCTTCAGGAATCCATCATGCCGCTGGATATCGTTCATTCGGTCTGCCCACACGATTGCCCGAGCACCTGCGCGCTGGATGTCGAGCGCCTGTCGCCCGGGCGCATCGGCAAGGTGCGCGGCTCCGCTGACAACAGCTATACCGCCGGGGTCGTCTGCGCCAAGGTCGCCCGCTACGCCGAGCGCCAGCATCACCCGGACCGATTGGCCTTTCCCATGCGCCGCATCGGCGCGAAGGGCGAGGGGATCGGGGCGTTCCAACGCATCGCTTGGGACCAGGCGCTGGACGAGACGGCGGCGGCGCTGCAAAAGGCCGCGGCCCGCCACGGTCTTGAGGCCGTCTGGCCCTATTTCTATGCCGGCACCATGGGCCTGGTGCAGCGCGACGGGATCGACCGGCTGCGCCATGCCATGGGCTATTCGCGCATGCTTTCCACGATCTGCGTTTCGCTTTCCGATGCCGGATGGTTTGCCGGCGTGGGCCTGCGTCGCGGCGTCGATTCGCGCGAGATCGTCGATTCGGATCTGATCGTCGTCTGGGGCGGCAATCCCGTTTCCACTCAGGTCAACCTGATGACCCATATCAGCCGCGCCCGCAAGCGGCGCGGCGCAAAGCTGGTGGTCATCGATCCCTATCGCACCGGCACGGCCGAGATTGCTGATGTGCATATCATGCCGCGGCCCGGCACGGATGCGGCCGTGGCCTGTGCCGTCATGCATGTGCTGTTCAGGGAAGGCTTCGCCGACCGCGATTACCTCGAACGCTATACCGACGTGCCGGGCGAGCTGGAGGCCCATCTGCAAAGCCGGGATCCGGCCTGGGCGGAGGCGATCTCCGGCGTGCCGGCACCGACCATCGTCGATTTCGCCCGCCTCTATGGCGCGACCAAGCGCAGTTACATCCGTGTCGGCTATGGCTTTACCCGCTCGCGCAACGGTTCGGCCCAGATGCATGCGGTGACGTGTTTGCCCGCGGTTACCGGTGCCTGGCGCCATCTCGGCGGCGGCGCGCTCTACGCCAATGGCGCGCTGTACAAGCTCGATCGCACGCTGATCGAGGGCCTCGACGTCAAGGATCCGAGGACCCGAAACCTCGATCAGTCGCGCATCGGGCCGGTCCTCACCGGCGACAAACGAGACCTGGGCGAGGGGCCGCCGGTGACGGCCCTGCTCATCCAGAATACGAATCCCATGGTGGTTTGCCCGGACACCAACAAAGTGCGCCAGGGATTTTCCCGCGACGATCTGTTCGTCTGCGTCCATGAACAGTTCATGACCGATACGGCCAAGATGGCAGACATCCTGTTGCCGGCCACCACGTTCCTCGAGCATGACGACATCTACACATCCTCCGGGCATACCCATCTGCAGCTCGCCCGCAAGGTGGTGGAGCCCTATGCCGAATCGCGGCCCAACCATTTCGTCATTTGCGAGCTCGCCAAGCGGCTGGGGGCGAAGCATCGCGGCTTCGAGATGAGCGAATGGCAGATCATCGAAGAATCGCTGAAGGTATCCGGCTTGCCCTCGACGGCGGAATTCCATGAAGGCCGCTGGCTCGATTGCGCCCTGCCCTTCGAGGAGGGCCATTTCCTCACCGGTTTCGGCCATCCCGACGGCAAGTTCCGCTTCAAGCCCGATTGGCAGGCCGTCGGCGTCGCCCATGCCGCCATGCCGGTCTTACCGGATCAGGCCGCCCTGCTCGATTCGGCGGATGACGAGCATCCCTTCCGTCTCGTGGCCGCGCCGGCGCGCCAGTTCCTGAATTCCACATTCACCGAGACTCCAGGATCGCTTGCCCGCGAAGGCCGGCCCACGGCGATGGTGCATCCCGCCGATTGCGCGCGTCTTGGCGTGGCCGAGGGCGATCGCCTGCGCCTGGGCAATCGGCGCGGCAGCATTGTGGTCCATGCGCGTCCCTTCGATGGCCTGCAGCCAGGCGTCGTGGTGGTCGAAAGCATTTGGCCGAATGCCGCCTTCGAGGAAGGCAGCGGCATCAATACCTTGACCAGCGCCGATCCGGGGCCGCCCAAGGGGGGCGCCGTCTTCCACGATACCGCCATCTGGATTCGCCCCGCGTGATTCTGTCGCCGCGTGCGGGTGTTGCCAAGCGGCGCCCCCAGATCGTCGTTCTGGGCAATGAAAAAGGCGGGTCGGGGAAATCGACCACCGCCATGCATCTGATCGTGGCCTTGCTACGCAGCGAGGCCAGCGTCGGCAGCATCGATCTGGATGCCCGCCAGGGGACGCTCACCCGCTACGTGGAAAACCGGCGAGTCACGGCGGGTGAATTGCCCCTGGCGCTCTGGCGCCATATCCCCATCGAGGCAAGCCGCCTCGATTCAGCCACCGCCGCGGCGGCCGAGGATCGTGCCCGTCTGACGCAAGCATTGGCTGAACTCGCCGATTGCGATTTCATCGTCATCGACACGCCTGGCAGCGATACCGGCCTGTCGCGCATCGGCCACGCCCAGGCGGATATCCTGATCACGCCGCTGAACGACAGTTTTCTCGACCTCGACCTGCTGGCTCGCCTCGATGGGCTGGGCAAGCAGATCAAGGGGCCTAGCATTTATGCCGAGGCGGTCTGGGAGCAGCGCAAGCGCCGAGCCTTGGCCGACGGCGGCTCCATCGACTGGATCGTCATGCGCAATCGCCTCTCCAGCCTGGATGCCCGCAACAAGCGCGATATCGGGCGTCTGCTGGAGCAGCTCTCCAAACGCATCGGTTTCCGCCTGGCGCCGGGCTTTTCGGAACGGGTCATCTTCCGCGAATTGTTTCCCCGCGGCTTGACCCTTCTCGACCTGAACTCGGGCAGGGGCGGACCTGTCTTGAATATGTCCCATTTGGCTGCCCGCCAAGAGGTGCGAGCCTTGCTTCAGGCGATCGGAATCGCGGCGCCCGGTTGAAGGACCGGCCTCTGGCGCTTCGGGCCTGTCTGTATTACCTCTCATACATGGGCGATCGCGACAAACTGCCCGATAAGAAATTGCCGGACCGGGCGGGACCCGGCGCTGTCGAAGCCTTTGTCAAAAAACTGGCCGCCATGCCCGTCGTGCGGCCGGCGGGCGCGCGCGGCCGCTTGATATTTTCCCTCGATGCCACGGCAAGCCGCCAGCCGACATGGGATCGCGCCTGCGAGCTGCAGGCTGAGATGTTCACCGAAGCCGCCTCTCTGGGTGGGCTCGATGTCCAGCTCGTCTTTTATCGGGGTTTCGGCGAGTTCGAAGCCTCGCGCTGGGTTGGTGCCTCCGGCGAATTGACCAGGCGGATGACGGGGGTCAGGTGCCTGGGCGGGCGGACCCAGATTGGCCGCGTCCTGCGCCACGCCATCGCGGAAACCAAAGCCAGGCACGTCAACGCCCTGGTGTTCGTCGGCGATGCGATGGAGGAGGGGATCGACGAGCTATGCGATCTCGCCGGTCAATTGGGCGTGCTGGGCTTGCCAATCTTCCTGTTTCACGAGGGCCGCGATCCGGTAGCCGAGGCGGCATTCCAGCAGATCGCGCGGCTCAGCGGCGGCGCCTGCTGCCCCTTCGATGCCGCCAGCGCCAAACAATTGCGCGAGCTGTTGCGCGCGGTGGCCGTTTATGCCGCCGGCGGACGCAAGGCGCTGGAAGATTTCAGTCGCAGCGCCGGCGGACATGCCTTGCTGCTGACACGTCAGCTCGGCAAGAAATAGGGCCATGCCCGCCTATTTCGTCCTCGGCTTTGTGGTGATGGTCGCCCTGGTCTATGGACTGCGCTGGGCCGCGCAGGTCAATGCAGCGACGTTGGCAAACGTGCTGAAATATACGGCGATTGCCGTGGCGCTCATCGGTGTCGTTCTCATGCTCGTAGTCGGGCGGCTTGGTCTTCTGTTCACCATCGCCGGTCCGCTCTATTTGCTGTGGCGGCGCTGGCAGAGGTCGCGCACGGCGGCCGATATCGGCAGCCGGCAGGGCCGCTCTTCCAACATCGAAACCGCCTATTTAAGTGTCAGCCTCGACCACGACAGCGGCACGGTGGATGGCCGCGTCAAGGCCGGCAAATTCAAGGATCGCCGCCTGACCGATCTTTCGCTGGCCGAGCTGATCGATTTGCTGGCGGAGATTCGCCTCTCGGATCCCGAGGGCGTGGCCGTGCTCGAGGCCTATATCGATCGCATTCATGGCTCAAGCTGGCGCGCCGGCGAGGCAGGCGAGGCCTCCCAGCGCGCCAGTGGGTCTGCGAGCGGCGGCATCATGACCCGCGAAGAAGCCTTCGAGGTGCTGGGCCTGATGCCTGACGCGACCGTGGCGGAGATTCGCGAGGCTCATCATCGCCTCATGATGAAGGTCCATCCCGATCACGGTGGATCTTCCTACCTCGCCGCGCGCCTAAACGAAGCCCGCGACCGGTTGCTGGGCGGTTAACCGCGGCGGCCAGCAGCGCCGTTGTCAACGCCAAGACCCTATGGCACAAAGACGCCCCCGATACCGCACGGATTCCGCATGACAATCAAACCCGTTCGCAAGGCCATATTCCCGGTCGGCGGCCTCGGCGCCCGCTTCCTTCCCGCCACCAAAGCGATGCCGAAGGAAATGCTGCCAGTGGTCGACAAGCCCCTGATCCAATACGCCGTGGAGGAGGCGAAGGCCGCCGGCATCGAACAATTTATTTTTGTCACAGGTCGGGGCAAGTCGGCGATCGAGGATCATTTCGATCATTCCTATGAGCTGCACGACACTCTCACCGGGCGCGGCAAGCGCAAGGAATTGTCCCTGATCGACGATCTGCTGCCGGTCCCGGGGCAGGTTGCCTATCTGCGTCAACAGCATCCGAGTGGCCTCGGCCATGCCGTCTGGTGCGCGCGCCATCTGGCGGCAGGCGAGCCCGTGGCCATTCTGCTGGCCGACGACATGGTGATGGCCAAGACGCCCTGCTTGAAGCAAATGGTGGATGTCTACAACCGCGTGGGTGGCAATCTGGTGGCGGTCATGGATGTGCCGCGCGAACACACCAACCGTTACGGTGTGCTGAAGCCGGGTCGCGTCGACGGTCCGTTGACCGAAATCAAAGGGCTGGTCGAAAAACCGAAACCGGCCGATGCGCCTTCGACTCTTTCCATCATCGGTCGCTACATCCTGCAGCCCCGGGTCTTCGAGCTGCTCGCCGAGCAGAAGGCCGGCGCCGGCGGCGAAATCCAATTGACCGATGCCTTGGCCCGCATGATCGGCCATGGCCCCTTCAACGGCTATCGCTTCGAGGGCCGGCGCTTCGATTGCGGCGACAAGGCGGGTTTCATCGAGGCGACCATCGCCTATGCCCTGCAGCACAACGTGATCGGCGGCGCGGTTCGCGACATCGTTCGCGACTACGCCAGCCTGACTTAACCCAAGGAATCCCGCCCATGCGGATCGCTGTCATTGGCACCGGCTATGTCGGACTCGTCTCCGGCGCATGTTTTTCGGAGTTCGGGCTGGATGTTGTCTGCGTTGACAAGGACGCAGACAAAATCGCCGGCCTCAAGGCGGGCAAAATGCCGATCTACGAGCCCGGCCTGGAGGCTTTGGTCGAGAACAATGTGCGCGCCGGGCGGCTTTCCTTTTCGACCGATCTCAAAGCCTCGGTCAAGAGCGCCGATGCGGTTTTCATCGCCGTGGGCACGCCCTCGCGCCGGGGCGATGGCCATGCCGATCTGACATATGTTCACGACGCCGCGCGCGAGATCGCCGAGGCGATGGACCACTATACCGTGGTCGTCACCAAATCGACTGTGCCTGTCGGCACTGGCCGCGAGGTGGCGCGCATCATCCGCGAGGCTCGGCCCACCGCAGATTTCGATGTCGCCTCCAATCCGGAATTTCTGCGCGAAGGCTCGGCCATCGGCGATTTTATGCGGCCGGATCGCGTGGTCATCGGGGCGGAATCCGATCTGGCGCGCGAGGTCATTCGCCGGCTCTACCGGCCCCTCTATCTGATCGAAACGCCCATCGTCTTCACCAGCATCGAGACGGCAGAGCTGATCAAATACGCGGCCAATACCTTCCTGGCGACCAAGATCACGTTCATCAACGAGATCGCCGATCTTTGCGAAAAAGTGGGAGCCAATGTCAATGACGTGGCCCGCGGCATCGGCCTCGATGGGCGCATCGGGCGCAAGTTTCTCCATGCCGGTCCGGGCTACGGCGGCTCCTGTTTCCCCAAGGATACGCTGGCCCTGGTCAAGACGGCTCAGGACCGTGGCGCGCCGCTGAAGATCGTCGAGACCGTGGTCGCCGTGAACGAGGCCCGCAAGCTCGCGATGGCCGATCGCGTGGTTGCCGCACTTGGCGGTTCGGCCAAGGGCAAGACGGTGGCGGCCCTTGGCCTCACCTTCAAGCCGAACACGGACGATATGCGCGATAGCCCCAGCCTCGGCATCCTGCCCGCGCTTCAGAAGGCGGGGGCGATTATCCGGGCCTTCGATCCCGAGGGCATCGCGGAGGCCAAGAAGCTGATGCCCGATCTGACATATTGCCGCGATGCCTATGATTGCATGACGGGTGCGGATGCGCTGGTGCTCATCACGGAATGGAACGAATTTCGCGCCCTCGATCTGGCGCGGGCCAAGTCGCTGTTGCGCCAACCGATCCTCATCGATCTGCGCAATGTCTATAACCCGGCCGAGATGGCGGAAGCCGGATTCCGCTATAGCAGCGTCGGCCGGCCCTAGGGCGCGCGTCATGGCCAAGGACAAGCATCGTTTCGATCCCACGGCGATTCGCGAATACGATATTCGCGGTATCGTCGGGCGAACCCTCTCTACCGACGATGCCCATGCCGTCGGCCGCGGTTTCGCCACCATGTTGCGCGAAGCCGGCGGGCATAAGGCGGCCGTGGGCTACGATGGCCGGCTGAGTTCGCCGGCGATGGAAGCGGCATTGGTCGAGGGCCTGCGCGACGGCGGAATTTCAGTCCTGCGCGTCGGCCTGGGGCCCACGCCCATGCTCTATTTCGCCGTACGCTCGCTGTCCCTCGACGGCGGCATCATGGTCACCGGCTCCCACAACCCGGCCGACTACAATGGCTTCAAGATGATGCTGGGCAAGGGGGCCTTCTACGGCGCGGCGATCAAACGGATCGCGGAAATCGCCGCCGCCGGCAGCTACGCCGGCGGTCCTCGCGGCGCGGTCGAGGATCATCCCGTGCTCGATGCCTATGTCGAGCGCCTGCTGAAAGATTATCGCGGCGGCCGGCCCCTGACCGTCGCCTGGGATGCTGGAAACGGGGCTGCTGGTGAGGCGATGGCGCAGCTCACGGCCCGCCTGCCGGGCCGCCATCTGCTGCTGCACCAGAAGATCGACGGCCGCTTTCCCAATCATCATCCCGATCCGACTGTGCCCGAGAATCTGGCTGATCTGCAGGCCAAGGTGGCGCAGACCAAGGCCGATCTGGGCATCGCCTTCGACGGCGATGGCGACCGGATCGGCGTCATCGACGGGAAAGGCCGCATCCTCTGGGGCGACCAGCTGCTGGTTCTATTCGCCCGCGAGGTTCTCGCCGATCGGCCGGGAGCCACGGTGATTGCCGATGTCAAGGCGAGCCAAGTGTTGTTCGACGAGATCGCTGGGGCCGGCGGTCGTCCCTTGATGTGGCGTACCGGTCATTCGCTGATCAAGGCGAAAATGGCCGAAACCGAGGCGCCCTTGGCCGGCGAGATGAGCGGTCATATTTTCTTCGCCGATCGCTACTACGGCTATGACGATGCCCTATATGCGGCCGTGCGGCTGCTGGGCATCGCCAGCCGGGCTCGCGACAGCATCGCCGAGATGCGCGATGCCTTGCCGCAGGTTGTCAACACGCCGGAACTCCGATTCCAATGCAACGACGAGCGCAAATTCGCTGTCGTCTCGGAGGTCGCCAAACGCCTCGCCGCGGCGGGCGCGCAGGTGAGCGATATCGACGGAGTCCGCGTCAGCACACGCGACGGCTGGTGGCTGTTGCGCGCGTCGAATACCCAGGACGTCTTGGTCGCCCGTTGCGAATCCAAGACAGTGGAAGGGCTTGACCGGCTGAAGGCCGCGTTGGGCAGCGAACTCGCCGCCAGCGGCGTGGCCCTGCCGAACTTCTAGATTAGTCAGGAAGATCTAAGCGGCCATCGGCCCTATTGGCCGTTGACCATGGCCACGGCGGTATTGGACTGAACCACCAGACAGGGAATTTGCCGGGCGCGCAACTCGCGGCAGGCGTTGGTTGCCTCGTTTTGCGCCAATCCCACAAGGCGTGCCCGGTAGAGCTTGCCGCTGCGGCTCTCGCCCTCGTCGACGGCGATGCGCGTGTTCTTGATCTGGAACGGTAGGTTCTGCTGGGCCTTCACAGCGGCGAGGCGCGCCGGCGTGTAGCGGCTGAAGGCGCCGACCTGCACACCCCAGAAACGCTTGGCATCGACGGCGACGGAAACCACGCCGTCGGAGACCCCGTCAGGTTCAGCCGAGACGGGGCGCAAAGCCGGCAGCGGCACGCGGGCGCTGGAAACGCCGAAAACCGGCGTTTCCGGCAGTGCTGGCACAATGGGAATCTGCGGGGCCAGCGATGTCGTCGCCTCACGGGTGGTCGTTTTCGGGGCGGGCTGCGGCGCCGTCGTGCTCGCCAACAGGGGCAGTGCCGCGGTCTGGATGTTGGAACCCGTCTTCAACGGGAGGGCTTGCGTCGATGGCGGCGGCGCCGTGGGGGCCGTCGGCAGACCCGAGATCTGCGGCGACATGGCATTCAACGTGCTGTCGCCCTCGTCGGTGGCATCGCCCTCGGCATCGCTGTCGTTGACCGGCTTCAGGATCGGCAGAAGACCGGCGTTGCCCACGCTGGCCAGCAGCAGGGCGTTGTTCTGCGTCTTGGGCGTGGCCGTGCCAAATCCCCTATCGAGCAACGCCCACATTGCCGCATCGCGCATCGACGGTGAGCGGCCGCCCATGATCACCGCGACGATACGGCGCCCGTTGCGCATGGCAGAGGCGGCGAGGTTGAAGCCCGAAAGATGGATGTAACCGGTCTTCAGGCCGTCAGCGCCGGGATAGTGCAGCATGAATCGGTTATGGGTGACGTAGGTGCGACCGTGGAAATTGAAACGCACCTGGGCGAAAAAGGGATAGTACTGCGGAAAATCGCGATGCAGCGCCAAGGCCAATGTGGCGATGTCGCGTGCCGTCGTGTGCTGCCAGGGGTCCGGCAGGCCGTTGGGATTGCGGAACACCGTTTGGGTCATGCCCAGCGCCAGCGCCTTGGCATTCATCTTCTGGGCGAATGCGGCTTCGCTCCCGCTCAAACCCTCCGCCACCACGACGGCGACGTCATTGGCCGAGCGGATGATCATGGCCTGGATGGCCGTGGCCACGGTGATGGTGTCGCCGGCCGAAAGCGCGAGATTGGTTGCCGGCATGCTGGCTGCGTTCGCCGAAACGGGCAAAGGCTGATCAAGCTTTACCGCGCCCTTCTGCATGGCCTCGAACAGCAGATAGAGCGTCATCATCTTGGTGAGCGACGCCGGGAATGTCGGGGCATCGGCATTGGATTGGAGCAGAACCTGACCGCTGGTGGCGTCGATCACGATCGAAGAATTGGTCGGCGCAGCGGCGGCGGGGCGGTTGAAAGACAGCACCATCGCAAGGGTCAAACCGATGGCAAAAGCGGCGGTGCCACGAATCCGCCACAGTTGGCCCGACCTGAACATCGCTCGACACATCGTTCGGAGCCCCCGAGTCGTTGGTCAGACCATATTAAAAAAGCTGAGGAATTCTGTCCACCTAGAACATGCGACTTTGTGTAAAACTTTAACTGATGCCGATTTGCCACAATTTTAGGGCGCATCGATTGTGGCAGGCGAGGCCGGTTAGAAATAGCCAACCGAAAGCCGGAGCCCATCATTGTGCAGTGCAGCAAAATCATCAATAGCGTTGGATCTGGCCATTTATCGTCCTTCGGGCCGAGCCTGCCGGCCAAGTCGACGCCGGGCGAACACTTTGCGGCTACCACTTTAGCGACAGTGGCCGGCGAACTATCCGGCAGCCGCGCGGTTGGATTGAGAGACTCAAGGCGGCGATTCCGTCGCAGATCGACTCGACTGCCGCTCGATCTTCATCTGCCGGCATGGATTCGAACGCCGTCTTGCGCCGCCTGGGAACTTTTTTTTTACACTTTGCCGCTACCGGGGTCTTTGCGACAGCGCGCGCGATCCAATATTATAGGAGCCAGCAAATTCGCTGGGTTTTCGGCACATTGGCGACCGATATGGAACCATGAGCGGCGACGACAGACGCAACGACGACGAGCGCCAGATCGGGGTCGTCGTCAAGACCAAGCCGAAAACCAAGAAGCCCTCCATGTATAAGGTGCTTCTGCTGAACGACGACTACACACCCATGGAATTCGTCGTCCATGTGCTGGAGCGGTTCTTCGGCAAGAGCCGCGAAGAAGCGACGCAGATCATGCTGCACGTCCATCGACGCGGGGTCGGCATCTGTGGTGTCTATACCTATGAGGTCGCGGAGACGAAGGTGACGCAAGTTATCGACTTTGCCCGGCGTCACCAGCATCCTCTGCAGTGCACGATGGAAAAGGAGTAGCCCGATGCTATCGCCCAATCTCGAGAAGACGCTGCACCGGGCCCTGGGATATGCCAATGAGCGGCGGCACGATTTCGCCACCCTCGAACATCTCCTGCTGGCGCTGACCGAGGATCCCGACGCCATCGCCGTGATGCGCGCCTGCAATCTCGATATCGAACGGCTGCGCCGCGATCTGGTCGACTATATCGACAGCCAACTCGGCAATCTGATTTCCAACCATGGTGGCGAAGCCAAACCGACTGCGGGATTCCAGCGCGTGCTGCAGCGCGCGGCAATCCATGTCCAGTCGAGCGGGCGGGAGGAGGTCACCGGCGCCAACATACTTGTCGCGATATTCTCCGAGCGCGAGAGCCATGCCGTCTATTTCTTGCAGGAGCAGGAGATGTCGCGCCTGGACGCGGTGAACTACATCAGCCATGGCATCGCCAAGGCGCAAGGCCGTTCGGAGACCCGACGCGTCCAGGGCGCCGATCCGGAATCCGGCGAAAAGGGCGCCAAGTCGGGCAGCGAGGCCCTCGACGCCTATTGCGTCGATCTCAACCGCAAGGCCTCCCAGGGCAAGATCGATCCCCTGATCGGGCGCGAGGTGGAAGTCGAACGCACGATTCAAATCCTCTGCCGGCGGACCAAGAACAACCCCCTCTATGTCGGCGAACCTGGCGTGGGCAAGACGGCGATCGCCGAGGGCTTGGCCCGGCGCATTGTCACCGGCGACGTGCCCGAAGTGCTGAAGGGTTGCGTTATCTACAGCCTCGACATGGGCTCGCTCCTGGCCGGCACGCGCTATCGTGGCGATTTCGAGGAGCGTCTCAAGGCGGTGATCGGCGAACTGGAGAAGATGCCTCACGCCATCCTGTTCATCGACGAGATCCATACGGTGATCGGCGCCGGCGCCACCAGCGGCGGCTCGATGGATGCCTCCAACCTGTTGAAGCCGGCGCTGGCCGGCGGTGTCATCCGCTGCATCGGTTCGACGACCTACAAGGAATACCGGAATTATTTCGAGAAGGACCGGGCATTGGTTCGCCGCTTCCAGAAGATCGATGTGAACGAGCCCTCCATCGAGGATTCGGTGAAGATTCTGCGGGGCCTGAAGCCCTACTACGAGAAGCATCACAACGTGCGCTACACTGCAGAGGCGATTCGTGCCGCCGTCGAACTGGCCGAACGCTACATCAACGACCGCAAGCTGCCCGACAAGGCAATCGACGTGATCGATGAAGTGGGCGCGGCGCAAATGCTCTTGCCCGAAGGCAAGCGGCGCAAGACCATTGCAGTCAAGGATGTCGAGGCCGTGGTGGCCAAGATTGCCCGTATCCCGCCCAAGAGCGTCAGCCGAGATGATCGCTTGGCGCTGCAGAATCTGGAGCGCGACTTGAAGACCATGGTTTTCGGCCAGGAAAAGGCCATCGATGCGCTTGCTTCCGCCATCAAGCTGGCGCGCGCGGGCCTGCGCGAGCCTGAGAAGCCCATCGGCTCCTACGTCTTCTCCGGTCCCACCGGCGTGGGCAAGACGGAAGTCGCCCGCCAGCTCGCCCGCAGTCTGGGCATCGAGTTGATCCGGTTCGACATGTCAGAATATATGGAGCGCCATACCGTGTCGCGCCTGCTGGGGGCACCCCCCGGCTATGTCGGCTTCGACCAGGGCGGCCTGTTGACCGACGCCATCGACCAGCATCCCCATGCGGTCCTGCTGCTGGACGAGATCGAGAAGGCCCATCCGGACCTGTTCAACATCCTGCTGCAGGTGATGGACCACGGCAAACTGACCGATCACAACGGCAAGACCATAGATTTCCGCAACGTGATCCTGATCATGACCACTAACGCCGGCGCCAGCCAGATGGCCAAGGCCGCCATCGGCTTCGGGCGCGAGGGACGGGTGGGAGAGGATATGGAAGCCATCGAGCGCATGTTCTCGCCGGAGTTCCGCAACCGCCTGGATGCCATTATCGCCTTCAGCAATCTGGCGCCGGAGATCGTGGCCAAGGTCGTTGACAAATTTATCATGCAGCTCGAGGCCCAATTGGCAGACCGTCAGGTGACGATCGAGTTGACCGACGCGGCGCGCGGTTGGCTGGCCCGCAAGGGTTACGATCCGCTCTATGGCGCAAGGCCCTTGGCCCGCATCATCCAGGAGTACATCAAGAAGCCGCTGGCCGAGGAGTTGCTGTTCGGCAGGCTGGAAAAGGGCGGGCTGGTGCGCGTCGACATGAGCGAGGACAAGCTGGTCTTCACTTACCCCGCCCCACCGGCGCTGCCGGGGCCGAAGCTGCCGGCGCTGCTGGAGACGCGCTAAGGACTAATCGCCTGACTGGCGAAATGGCGAATATTCGGCCAGGGCGTCGCGTTCGTCCTCCACGGCCGCCTTCTCGCGCCGCAGGAAATCGGCGACGGCGGCGGCGAAATTGCGATCGACGATGTAATGGAAGCTGCGGGTCTCGACCGGAAGATAACCCCGGCCGATCTTATGCTCGCCCTGGGCGCCGGCTTCCACCCGCGCCAGGCCCCGCTCGATAGCGAATTCGATGGCCTGGTAGTAGCAGGCCTCGAAATGCAGGAACCGATGGGCCCCGTCCGAGCCCCAGTTGCGGCCGTAGAGGGTATCGCGCCCGATCAGGTTGAGGGCGCCGGCCACGGGCTCGCCATCCTGCTCGGCCATGACCAAAAGGATTCGATCGGCCATGGTTTTGCCGATGCGCAGGAAGAACCCTCGCGTGAGATACGGGCTGCCCCATTTGCGCTCGCTGGTGTCGATGTAGAAGCGGAAGAAGGCCTTCCAATGCGCGGGTGTTATCTCGTCCCCAGTCAGCCGCTTGAGGACGAGACCATTCTGGGCCGCGGCCTCGCGCTCCTTGCGGATCATCTTGCGCTTGCGCGAGGCGAGGTTCGCGAGAAAATCAGTGAATGTTTTGTACCCGTCGTTCTGCCAATGATATTGCGTTGCCACCCGCTCCATGAACCCCGCGGCCGCCAGCGCCTTGCTATCCTCGGCATCGGCGAAGTTCACATGCAGCGAGGAAACGCCGAGCTGGTTGGTGGCCGCGATCAGGCCGTCGGCGAGATGCCGGCGGTTCGCCTCGGCCTCGGCGCCCGGGCAAACCAGCAATCGCGGCCCAGGCACGGGCGTGAAGGGCACCCCGACCAATAATTTGGGATAATAACGGCCGCCGGCCCGCTCATAGGCATCGGCCCAGCCATGGTCGAAGACATATTCGCCATAGGAATGGCTTTTGACATAGAGTGGCACCGCGCCTAGCAAATTTCCATCCGGCGATTCCAGCAACAGTGGCCGCGGGCGCCAGCCGGTGCCCTTGCCCACGGATCCGCTTTCCTCCATGGCGGCCAGGAAATCATGGCTGAGGGAGGGGTTGTCAGCGCCGGCGCAAGCATTCCAGGCCTTGGCTTCGAGCTTGGCGATGCCGTCCGCCAGCCGCAGCACCGGTTGATCGCGGCCGTCAGGCATGGAGGGTGAAATTCTTCGTACTCATGTTAGTAAACTCGCTTGCCAAGCGGCTTGCGGCAAGAGGTTCACCTGCCGAGATCGTGCTAATATTCGTCCATGAGATTTGAAATCGGAACTACGCCCGCGCGGCTGCACCTCGCCGCCGCCCTGCTGTTCGTTGCCGTTCTGCTGGCTTCGGCGCCCGCACGGGCCGGCACGTCGGAAGCCTGGGATGCCTATGATCACGGCGACTATGATAAAGCGGCCCAGCTCTTTCGCGTCGAGGCCGATCATGGGGATTCGGAAGCCCAGTACATGCTGGGCGTGCTCTATGACGGCGCTCTTTTGGGTCCTCGCAATCGAGCCAGCGCCGCGCTCTGGTATAGCAAGGCCGCCGACCAGGGCCATCCCGATGCCGAGGATTCCCTCGGCTATCTCTACGACTTCGGCCTCGGCGTACCTCATGACGACGCAAAGGCGGAAGCCTTGTACCGCCGAGCGGCCGATGGCGGCAGCCTGAATGGTAAGAACAACTTGGCCTTTCAATGGGCCGCGGCCAACAAGAATCTGGATCAAGCGCTTTCCTACGCCCGCGAGGCGACGGCGGCGCGGCCCAAGGAGGGCGCCTATCAGGATACCCTCGGCTGGGCGCTTTATCGGCTGCGCCGCTATGTCGAGGCGCTTCCGCCGCTCTGCCGCGCAGCGAAGCTGGATCCCGCCAGTCCGGAAATTCACGCCCATCTGGGCGATGCCTATTGGCATCTGGGGTTCGAGGAAAACGCCCGGATGCAATGGCAACAGGCCTTCGACCTGGCAGATCGCCCCCAATTACTCGACGTCGAGGGCCAGGATTTTCTCTATGCCGAAGGCGCTACGTTCCTATCGTCCCTGAAGGCCCGTCTTGCCGGAGGGCCCGGGGATGGGGCGGCGCCCGATGCCGTCGATCCGGCGGCGGTCAGCCAGCTGCTCGGCGGCGATTGCGAACTGCCGACCTCCTGACCGTCAAGCGATCTCAAATACCGCGTCGACTTCGACGGCGACATTGAGGGGCAGGATATTGGCGCCGACGGCAAATCGCGCGTGCTTGCCGGCATCGCCAAAGACTTCCACCATCAGATCCGAGACGCCGTTGGCTACCTTCGGCTGATCGGTGAAGCTCTCCGTCGAATTGACGAAGACGCCTAGCTTCACGCAGCGCTTTACCCGATCGAGACTTCCGCCAAGCGCCGCCCTCAACTGGGCGATGATGTTGAGGCCGCAGATGCGCGCCGCCTGCTGGCCCTGCTCGACATTGTATTCCTTGCCCAGCTTGCCGATGAATTTGAATTCGCCGTTCCACACCGTCACCTGGCCGGAGACGAAGGCGAGATTGCCGGCCATCACCACCGGCACGTAATTGGCCACCGGGGCCGCCGCCTTGGGCAATTCAATCTTCTTATCCGCCAGGGTTTTCTCCGCTGATCCGGCCATGACGCGCTCCTTAAGGGCATATGAAAATCGGGCCGGAGAATAGCCCGAAGCGACCCGGTTGTCTCTCATTCCCGCGCAAACTTTGGGCATGAAAAAGCCGGGCCCATCATTCCCCCGATGGGCCCGGCCAGTGCCGGGAAAGGTGCGCGTCTACAGTGGCCGCCCGCGCGCCGTCTCCCTGTGCCTCGTCAAGAACAGCCGCTCGTCGATCCGCAGGTGGTGCATTTCAGGCAGGTGCCGTTGCGCACCAGGGTGAAGTTTCCGCATTCTCCGCAATTGTCGCCTTCATAGCCCTTGAGGCGGGCTTCGCGGATCTTGTCGAATTTGGCGTCCACGGCGGTGGCAACCGCCGGACTGACGCTGACCGTGCTGCCATGTCCGTTGAGCCCTGAGACAGCCAGCGCCACGCCGCCGCCCACGGCGGCGGCATATCCCGCTCCGCTGACCGACGCTTCGGCCATGGCCAGGCCATCGGCAGACGACGCCTCCGCCGAGATTTCGCCGTGGCCATGGTCATTGCCATTGCTATGGCCGCTTCCGTTGCCATGGGCGTGATTGTGGAAAACCACCAGGCTGTTGCGCACGTAGCCCGTGCTGGCATAGCGCTTCACTGCGTCGATGGCGGCTTCCGACTCACCCGCCGTCTTCTCGAACTCGCCTTCCTTCACGCCATTACCCATGGCATCGGGCTGCAGGTCGGTCGGCTGGACGTGGGCCAGGTCGGTGCGGCCGATATAGCTGATGGCGAGTTCGCGGAAGAGATAGTCGAGCACAGACGTCGCCATCTTGATTGTGTCATTTCCCTCCACCATGCCCGAAGGCTCGAAACGCGTGAAGGTGAAGGCCTCGACGAATTCCTCCAGCGGCACGCCGTATTGCAGGCCAATGGATATGGCGATGGCGAAATTGTTCATCAGGCTGCGGAAGGCGGCACCTTCCTTGTGCATGTCGATGAAAATCTCGCCCAAGTTGCCGTCTTCGTATTCGCCGGTACGCAGATAGACCTTATGCCCGCCCACGATCGCCTTCTGGGTATAGCCCTTGCGGCGGTTGGGAAGGCGCCGGCGCCCGGCGCTGACGACGCGCTCGATGATCCGTTCGACGATCCGCTCGGCAACGATGGGCGCGCGAATCCCGGCCGGTGCCTCGATGATCTCCTCGATCTTGTCCAGATCGTCGCCCAACACGGCGGCCGACAAGGGCTGCGACAGTTTCGAGCCATCGCGATAGAGGGCATTGGCCTTGATGCCGAGCTCCCAGGACAGCATGTAGGCGTTCATGCAATCCTCGACCGTCGAGGCATTGGGCATATTGATGGTCTTGGAAATCGCGCCGGAGATGAACGATTGGGCCGCCGCCATCATGCGGATATGGCTGGAGACCGAGAGGAAGCGCTTGCCGATCCGCCCGCAGGGATTGGCGCAGTCGAAGATCGAGATATGCTCGTCCTTGAGGCGGGGGGCACCCTCCAGGGTCATAGCGCCGCAGCAATAGGTGTTGGCGGTTTCGATCTCGCCCTTGGTGAATCCCAGCGCGGTCAGCATGTCGAAGCTGGAGTCGTCGAGTTGCGCCGTCGTCAGGCCTAGTGTCTTGGTGCAGAACTCTTCGCCCAGGTTATAGCGATTGAAGACGAAGCGGATGTCGAAGGCCGCGGCGAGGGCGCCTTCCAATGCCTGGACCGCCGCCGGGGTGAAGCCCTTGGCGCGCAGCGCGATGTGATTGACGCCGGGTGCGGCCTCCAGCGTGCCGTGGCCGACGGCGTAACGGATGATGTCCTCGATCTCGCCTTGGCTATAGCCCAGGGTTTGGAGCGCGAGCGGCACCATGCGGTTGATAATCTTGAAATAGCCGCCGCCGGCCAGGGTCTTGAACTTCACAAGGGCGAAGTCCGGCTCGATCCCGGTGGTGTCGCAATCCATCACCAGGCCGATTGTTCCGGTGGGGGCGATCACGGTTGCCTGCGCATTGCGATAGCCATGGCGCTCGCCCAGGGTCAGCGCCTTGTCCCAGGCCCGCTTGGCCGCGGCAACCAAGGCCTGTTCCGGGCAATGGGGCGCATCGAGGGCCACCGGCAGAACGCTCAAGCCCTCATAGCCGGTCTTCTCGCTATAGGCGGCGCGGCGATGGTTGCGGATGACCCGCAGCATTTGCTCGCGATTCTTGTTGTAGCCGGGGAATGTGCCCAGCTCGCCCGCCATCTCCGCCGAGGTGGCATAGGAGATGCCGGTCATGATGGCGGTCAGCGATGCGGCGAAGGCGCGGCCCTCGGCGCTGTCGTAGCCCAGGCCCATGGTCATCAGTAGGCCGCCGATATTGGCATAGCCCAGGCCGAGCGTGCGGAACTCGTAGGAGAGCTGGGCGATTTCCTTGGACGGGAACTGCGCCATCAGCACCGAGATCTCCAGCACGACGGTCCACAGCCGGGCCGCGTGTTCGTAACTCTCGATGTCGAACAACCCGTCAGGCTTGCGGAAGGTCATCAGGTTCAATGAGGCCAGGTTGCAGGCCGTATCGTCCAGGAACATGTATTCCGAGCAGGGATTGGACGCGTTGATGCGCCCGCTGGCCGGGCAAGTATGCCATTCGTTGATGGTCGTGTCGTACTGCACGCCCGGATCGGCGCAGGCCCAGGCGGCCCCGCCGATCTTTTCCCACAGGTCGCGGGCTTTCAGCGTCTTGGCGATCTTGCCGTCGGTGCGCCGATGGAGCTTCCACTCGCCATCGGCCAGCACCTCCTTGATGAAGTCGTTGGGCACGCGCACCGAATTGTTGGAATTCTGTCCGGAGACGGTGAGATAGGCCTCCGAATCCCAATCGGTGTCATAGGTGCGGAAGTCGATGCGGTCATAGCCCTGCTCGGCGAACTGCACGACCCGGCGGATGTAGTTTTCCGGAATCTGCGCCTCGCGCGCCTTGCCAATGGCCTTGCGCAGCAGCTTGTTGCGCTTGAGATCGAACTTCCCGTCACCCTCCTCGGCGTGGCAGGCCTGGATGATGGCGTTCAGGTATTTGTCGGCCATCTTGGAGCCGGAGACCAGCGCGGCCACCTTCTGCTCCTCGATGACCTTCCAATTGATATAGGCCTCGATGTCCGGGTGATCGAGATCGACGCTGACCATCTTGGCGGCACGGCGCGTGGTGCCGCCGGATTTGATCGCGCCCGCCGCGCGGTCGCCGATCTTGAGGAAGCTCATCAGGCCGGAGGAGCGGCCGCCACCCGAGAGCCGCTCTCCGTCGCCGCGCAGCTTGGAGAAATTGGAGCCGGTGCCCGAACCGTATTTGAACAGCCGCGCCTCGCGGACCCAGAGGTCCATGATGCCGCCCTCGTTCACCAGGTCGTCGCTGACCGACTGAATGAAGCAGGCATGGGGCTGCGGATGCTCATAGGCCGACTCCGAGGCGACCAGCTTGCCGCTCTTGAAATCGACGTAGTAGTGGCCTTGGGCCGGTCCATCGATGCCATAGGCCCAATTCAGGCCGGTGTTGAACCACTGGGGCGAATTGGGGGCACCCATCTGGCGGCACATCATGTAGCGCATCTCGTCGAAGAAGGCCTGGGCATCGGCCTCGCCGTCGAAATAGCCGCCCTTCCATCCCCAATAGGTCCAGGTGCCGCTCAGGCGATCGAAAACCTGGGTGGCTTTGGTCTCGCCGGTCGAGCGTTGCGCTGGCTCGAGGGATGCCAGGGCGGCTTCGTCGGGGGCATGCCGGCGCAGCCAGACGGGCATGTCGGCCTCGGCCCTCGGAGGTCGTCGTGCGAAATTCGATCCCCGCGTAGGGCGATTTCCCAGCTTCGGTGTATCGGCGTTCGATCCGCATAATGCCCCCGATTTAATCGTCTGTGTCCCGTTCGATCCCGCCGCCCCCGATCCCAAGGTTTTGCTTTAACTTGGGCCTTTAGGCAGTTGTGGCGGCGCAAGTAATTGTACATCAACTCGCGCCGCCCACAATATGAAGAGTGTGCATCAATGAGCGGTAGGCTTCAACAAAAAACTGCCGTGGTTCTGTCACCAGATCGCAATATCTGGTGCTGCATTGCAGCAATATACCGAGCTACCCCCAAGATATAGTAAGGCCATGGCCACTATATGCGTCATATGCGCCGCGAGAGAACATTTTTCGGCCATCGTTGCCGCTCGGTTTCCCCACGGACCCGCGTTTCCGCTGAGCGGTCCACGCGGCAGAGTCAGACCCGATGTTTGCTCGCTCGAATCGACCGGCGAGCGATGGCGTCTTCCCAGGGGTTCAGTGGAAAGCTATCCGATAGAGGCAAGTCGAAGTGGGGACGATGTCCGAGCCGACCTTGAAGCTGCGCGTTTACGAGGGCATCAAGCAGCTCATCCTGTCGGGCAAACTCCGGCCCGGCCAGAAATTGGCCGAGCGCGATCTGGGCAAAACGCTGAAAATCAGCCGTACGCCGATTCGCGAGGCCCTGGGGCGCCTGGTCCAGGATGGGCTGGAACAACGTGCTGCGCGTGCTGCAGGCACGCCCGATCCTGGCCTTCTAGAAGCGCGACGTCAGGCCGCCAGCAACCGCCCGAACCTCGCCAGCCGCGCTGGCCGACCGGCGCGTCGCCGGCAATGCCAAGCCAACGCCTGCTTCGATGTGACCAGGGGAAGGCCGCTAGCCGATTCGATCTCCGCAATCGCCGCGGCGATGCATAGCGCGGGCGACCTTTAACGCGGTCACCCGTGAGGCAATCGCCGATCTTAATCGCCGCGCCAAGAATCTGCATGATACCGTGACCCGGTTGTTCCAGCGCCGCCGGACACCGCTGCTGGTGCATACTGTCGGCTCGCTGTTCAATCTCCATGCCGCCGCCGGGCCGGTCGAGGATTACCGCGCTGCCGCGCAAGGCAACAAGGAGGGATCGAGCCTGACATGTTGAACGATGTCGAAAACCGCGTCGTCGGCGAGCTGGACGAGCGGGAAGTCATCCAGCTCACTGCCGAACTGATCCGCCGGCCCAGCGTGACTGGCGAGGAAAAATGCGTCGTCGAGCTGCTGGCCAACTTCCTCGCCGACCATGGCCTGCCCGTGGAACTCGACGAGGCGGCGCCGGATCGGCCGAATTTGACCTGCCTATGGGGTGCCGACGACGGCCCGACACTGCTGCTTACCGGCCATAGCGACACGGTGCCCATCGGCAATGGCTGGACCAGGGATCCATTCGCCGGCGAAATCGACGACGGCCGGCTCTACGGCCGCGGCTCCTGCGACATGAAGGCGGGTCTCGCCGGCATGGCTATCGCCATGGTGGCCTTGAAGCGGCGGATGGTCCGGCCCCGCGGGCGCGTGCTGTTCGTCGCATGCGTGGACGAGGAGGAATCGGGTATCGGGACCAAGGCCGCCATAAAGGCCGGGCTCGAGGCGGATTGGGCCGTGATCGGCGAACCGACCGAGCTTCAGACCATTCGTGCCGCCAAGGGCAATTGCTATTTCGAGGTCGAGGTCTCGGGGCGGGCCGCCCATGCCGGCTCGCCAGAGCGCGGCGCCAATGCCATCTATGGCGCGAGCCGGGCCATCGCTGCCGTCGAGGCCCATCACGCCGAGCTTCAGCAGCGCCGCCACCCGCTGCTGGGTTCGCCCTCCTGCAGCGTCGGCACCATCGAAGGCGGCATGACGGTCTCCGCCGTGCCTGACTCCTGCCGCTTCCGGGTCGATCGCCGCCTGTTGCCCGACGAGACGGGGGAGAGCGCGTTGGCCGAATTCAGCCATGCCCTCGATCGCCACGCCGTCATGCCGGCGGGGACCACGCGCCGTGAATTCTTGCGCATGGATATGCCGGCGCTCGAATTGCGAGAGGGACATTCGCTCATCGGCGCGGTCAAGCGCGCAGCGCAAGACTGCGGCGGGCCGGATCTTCCCGTCGGAGGCTGGAGTGCGGCCTGCGACGGCGGCTATCTGATGCGCGATGCGGGAATTCCGACTGTCCTGCTGGGGCCGGGCAGCATCGTCCATCAGGCTCATCGGCCCGATGAGTTCGTGCCGATCGACCAGCTCGTCATCGCCGCCCGCAGCTATGCCGCTCTGGCCGCCAGGCTGATTTCCGACGAAGCCGCATCCTGATCAGAGGGCGACGTATTCATAGAGACAGACGCCGGTAGTACCTCGGCGGGTCGGTTGATCGCGCATGGTTTGGTTTAGCAAGGTGAAGCCCGTCTTGACCAACAGGCGCCGCAGGCCTCGTTCTCCGGTCGTCGTGTTGGCCTCAGGGCTTCACGCTCAGCGCTCGCGGCATGTTGCAAAAGGGCGCAGCACCACGCGGCGTCACCTGGAAGCATTCGCTGATTTCGATGCCCCAATCGTCCATCCAGATGCCGGCGATCAAATGGAACGTCATATTGGGTTCCAGCATCGATTTGTCGCCGGGCCTGAGGCTCATGGTGTGCTCGCCCCAGTCGGGGGGATAGTTGAGGCCGGTCGAATACCCCACCCGCGAATCCTTGAGGATGCCATGCTTGGCGATGGTTCTCCGCCAGGCGCCCTCCACATCCTCGCAAGTGGCTCCGGGTTTGGCCGCATCCAGGCCCGCAGCGATACCGTCGAGCACGACGCTGGCTGTGTCTGCCAGTTTCTGCGGTGGTTTACCCAGGAAGACCGTTCGCGCCATGGGGCAATGGTAGCGATGGCGCGCCGCGCCCAATTCCAGAATCGTGGGCTCGCCCTTGGCGAATTTGGCGTCGCTCCAGGTCAGATGGGGCGTGGAGGTGCCCACGCCCGTTGGCAGCATGGGCACGAAGGCGGTGTAATCGCCGCCGAACGCGGCCGTGCCGGCGGTCTCGGCGTGATAGATCTTGGCCGCCGCATCGCATTGGCGCTGGCCGGGTTCGACCGCGTCGATGGCCACCCTCATCACCCGCTCCATGATGCGGGCCGCCTGGGACATATATTCGATTTCCCTGGGGGATTTGACGGCGCGCACCCAATTGACCAGCAGATTGGCATCGACCCAGGCGGCATCGGGCAGGCCCCGCTTCAGCGCCTCATAGGCGAGCGGGGTGAAATAATACGCATCCATCTCCAGCCCGATGCGTTTCTTGTCGAGCCGGCGCTGTTGCAACAAGTCGGCGACGTAATCCATGGCGTGTCGGTCGGGCGACTGCACATAGTGATCGGGATAGCCGATGATGTTTTCATGTTTCAAGAATGTGGTGACCTTGGCGCCATTGGCATCCATACCGCGCACAATGCACAAGGGCTCGGCCAGCGCCTCGGAGAGCACGATGACCTGGGGCGTATAGAAGGACCAGCCGTTGTAGCCGGTCAGGTAGTTCATGTTCGCCGGATCGACGACCAGCAGCACCTCGATGCCGCGCTCGGCCATGCGTTTCTTGGTCTTGGCGATGCGCTCCAGATATTCGCTGGTTTCGAATGGCAGCATGATTCCCCCTTGACGACGGACGAGCCTGGTATACCAGAAAAGGCATGGAACTCGACCACGCGCCGACGGGCCCGCTCTCAATTTCCATTCCCCGAGGACAGGGGAAAATAGATCCTGAATCCTGGAACGGCGAGAGGACGGAGGAGGGTGGTGACCAAGCCCCGGCATGACTGGACATTCCGCCGCCGGGAGTGCCATATTTCCGGCCCGCGGAGGGTCGGGGAATCGCGGGCGCGATACGGAAAGAATATGTCTCTGGGAACGCGTCTATTCACTTGGCTGCGCGGCCGCTACGTCGGCCGCGACAGCTATGGCAACCGCTATTATCGCGGTCGACCCTTTGCGGGGCGACAGCGCGAGCGGCGCTGGGTCATCTATGCCGGCGAGGTCGAGGCGAGCCGGGTGCCGCCCGAGTGGCATGGCTGGCTGCACGGCTCGCTGGCCGAGCCGCCGAAACCCAATGCACCCCGCTATGAATGGCAGAAGGAGCATCTTCCCAATCTGACCGGCACTGAGTTTGCCTATCGACCACCAGGCCACACCTTGGCCGGAGGGCATCGCGCGCCTGCGACAGGCGATTATCAGCCTTGGACGCCCGACTAGGCGCCACGACGGAGTAAGACTGATGCATCGCAGTGTCGTCGAGACGATCATCGGGGCCGTTGTCCTCGCGGTCGCAGGTTTGTTCCTCTATTTCACCTATTCGACCGGCTATCAGAAGGTCGACGGCTATGACGTGACGGCGAAATTCAATCGCGTCGACGGCCTGTCGCTGGGCAGCGATGTGCGTCTCAGCGGGATCACGGTGGGGCGGGTGGTCGCGACCCAGCTCGACCCCGCCACATATCTCGCCATTATCCACATGCATATCGACCGCAAGGTAAAGCTGCCGGTGGATACCGCCGCCAAGATTACCGCCGACGGCCTCTTGGGCAGCAACTACGTAGCGCTGGAGCCGGGCGGCGACGACAAGATGATCACCGATGGCGGCCAGATCACCGCCACGCAAGATCCGGTCAACATCGTCGATCTGGTCGGCCGCTTCATCTTCGGCGGCGCGGGCAGTGGAAAATCACCGTCCAGCCAACCTCAGCACCAGTCCCAGTCCACGACGAATCCGCCGCAACCCACGACCCCCCAGCAAACCTCGCCTTAGGCGCCGGTTGTTTCGCCGCTGCCTTGAAACCGGCCGACAGCCGGCGCATTGTCCGCTTCCCTGTGAGACAAACGAGCTTGAGGATCATGACCCGCGGCAAGTCGGCCCCCGCATTCCCCGTTTGGCGGCAGCCGGATGGCAAACCCCTCTCCTGCGTCGAGAAGATCAAGGTTCTGAATGAGAACTTGGCTGAGATTCGCCAGCTCGCCCAGGATGCGCTGGAGGATGGGTTGCTCATGGGCGGCTCGGAGGATCAGTTGCGCACGGTATTGCGCGAGCTGATTGACAATCTCGAAAATCCGTACCGCAAAGCTAAATAGATGCGGCGCTCGGGGCTTGCCGGATTGTCGATTGCGGCCATGGTCGGCCTGACAGCGGCGGGCAGCCCTTCCGCCTGGGCAAATCCCATGAAGATCGTGGTCCTGCGCGGGCTGGACAAGATCACCGCCCATATCTCGACCTTCGATGCGCCCATCGGCCAGACGGTGAGGTTCGGGGCGTTGCAGATTACCGCCCGCTCCTGTGACAAGCGCCCGCCGGAGGAAGTGCCGGAAAGCGCCGCATTCCTCGAAATCGTCGAGGCGCGGGAGGGCGAGGCGCCCCAGCGGCTGTTCAGCGGCTGGATGTTCGCCTCGAGCCCCGCCCTCTCGGCGCTCGAAAATCCGATCTACGATCTCTGGGTGCTCGATTGCAAGAACGAGGCGAGCGCCTCGGGCGCCACGACGCCATAAAACCAAGCCGGCGCGGCAATTGCTTCGGCCAGCAGTCGGCGATAGTCGCCGCGGGCAATCTCGATCGTCCCGAACTGGGCGAGATGCTGGGTGATGAACTGGGTATCGAGCAGGCGAAATCCGCCGCGCTGCAGGCGCAGTACCAGATGAGCCAGCGCCACCTTGCTGGCATCGCGCTCGCGGCTGAACATGCTCTCGCCGAAGAAGGCCCCGCCCAGGGCGATGCCATAGAGTCCCCCAACCAACTCGCCCTTGCGCCGGCATTCGACGCTATGGCCATAGCCCAGCGCGAAGAGCTGGCCGGTTAACCGGCGAAGCGGCCCATTGATCCAGGTCTCGCTGCGCCCGAAATCCGGCGCGGCGCAAGCCTCCACCACCGCATCGAAATCCACGTCGCAACGAACCTCGAAGCGTTCCTGGCGGATGGTGCGGGCAAGCCGCCGCGGCAGATGGAATTTGTCGAGCGGCAGGATGCCCCGCCGTTCAGGATCGACCCAATAGACCTCATCGTCGTCGCGGCGCTCGGCCATGGGAAAGATGCCCAGCGCATAGGCGCGTAACAGCATCTGCGCCGTTATCTCGTGGATCGGCGGGCGCGGTCTCTGGGACGTCACGGGCCTCCCTCGGTCAAGCCTGATTCGCCTCGGCCACGAAGCGCTCGAGCCAGCGGATATCGTAGTCGCCGTTGATGAAATCCGGTGCGGCAATAATGCGGCGGTGGAGCGCGATGTTGCTCTTGATGCCGCCCACGAAAATCTCCTCCAGCGCCCGACGCAGCCGCATCAAGCATTCGTTGCGCGTCTTGCCATGGACCACCAGTTTGGCGATCAGGCTGTCGTAGTGAGAGGGCACGCGGTAGCCGGCATATAGGGCGGAATCGACGCGCACCCCCAGCCCGCCGGGGGCATGGAAATCCGTCACCAGCCCCGGCGAGGGCAGGAATGTGTCGGGATCCTCCGCATTGATCCGGCATTCGATGGCATGGCCCAGGAACGAGATCTCCGACTGGGTAAAGCCCAGGGGTGCGCCGGTCGCCACCCGGATCTGTTCGCGCACCAGATCGATGTCGGTGATCATCTCCGAAATCGGATGTTCCACCTGCAGGCGGGTGTTCATCTCGATAAAATAGAACGCGCCGTCCTGGAACAGGAACTCGACGGTACCGACGCTTTGGTAGCCCAGCTTTTTCATGGCGCGCACGACCGTGTCGCCGATGCCAGCACGCTGGGCGGCATTGAGGGCGGGGGAAAGCGCCTCTTCCAGCACCTTCTGGTGACGGCGCTGCAGCGAGCAGTCGCGCTCGCCCAGATGGACCGCATTGCCATGCATATCGGCCAGCACCTGGATCTCGATATGGCGGGGATGAGAGAGATACTTCTCCAGATAAAGCGCATCGTTGCCGAAATGAGCCTTGGCCTCGGCCCGGGCCAGCGCCAAGGCTTCGGCCATCTCGCCGCGATTATTGGCGACCTTCATGCCCTTGCCGCCGCCCCCGGCCGCAGCCTTCACCAGAACGGGATAGCCGATGCGATCGGCCACGCTCATAGCCTCGACGTCGTCGCCCAGCATGCCCTCGGAACCGGGAACGATGGGCAGGCCCAATTCGACGGCGGCTTCCTTGGCCCGCACCTTGTCGCCCATCAGCGACAGATGTTCGGGCGTGGGGCCGATGAAGGTGATGCCGTGTTCGGCTACCATGGCGGCAAACCGCGCGTTCTCAGACAGGAATCCGATGCCGGGGTGGATGGCGTCGGCACCCGAGATGGTGGCGGCCGAGATGATGGCCGGAATATTGAGGTAGCTATCCTTGGAGGGCGGCGGGCCGATGCACACGCTTTCGTCGGCCAGGCGCACATGCATGGCATCGGCGTCGGCGGTGGAATGCACAGCCACGGTGCGGATGCCCATCTCGCGGCAGGCGCGATGAATGCGCAGCGCGATCTCGCCCCGATTTGCGATCAGGACTTTTTCGAACATCGGCTTAACGCACGACCATCAAGGGCTCGCCATATTCCACCGGCTGACCATCGCCGATCAGCACCGCTTCCACCGTGCCGGCTTCAGGCGCAGGGATCGGGTTCATCACCTTCATCGCCTCGATGATGAGCAGGGTCTGGCCCTTCTTCACCTTATCGCCCACCTTGACCAGGGGCGTGGCACCCGGCTCGGCGGCCAGATAGGCGGTGCCGACCATAGGCGAGGCGACGGCGCCAGCCGGCGGGCCGGACGCTGCCGCGGGAGCGCCCGTCGTTGCGGGTTGGCTCGCCACGCTGGGCGCCGCCGAGAAGGTCATCTGGCCGCCGCCGCGATTGACCCGAACGCGCTGACCGGCGTTCTCGTATTCGATTTCAGTCAGGCCCGTCTCGGTGAGCAAAGCGGCGAGCTTGCGCAACAGCGCTTCGTCGATATCGAACTTTGGCATCAGGCGTCTTTCCTGGTTCCGACTATGTCGGCGAGAGCCTCCAGCGCCAGCAGGTAGCCTTGTGGGCCGAGGCCGCAGATCACGCCGCGTGCGCCCTCGCTGACAAAACTGTGCCGACGAAAGGCTTCGCGCTTAAAGATGTTGGAGAGATGCACTTCGATGACGGGTAGTTCCCCTGCGATCAGCGCATCGAGCAGGGCAATCGATGTATGGCTGTAGGCGCCGGGATTGATAACGATTCCCGCATCCTTGCCGGGAGCCTGCTGAACCCACTCGATCAGCTCGCCTTCATGGTTCGATTGGCGGAAGTCGATCGCCAAGCCCAGAGCCTTGGCGCGCTTCTGGCACGCCTTGGCGATGTCCGCCAGGCTCGCCCGGCCATAGATCGATGGCTGACGCCTGCCCAGCAGATTGAGATTGGGTCCGTTAAGGACCAGTATCGTCTTGTTCTTGGCCAAGAATCCCTCCGAGGCGGGTTATATCATGGCTCGGTGGAGTCGCAAGGCAGTGCAGCATAGTGACAGCCGCGATAATGGTTGGTGAGTAGCGCCTGCAGGCATAAATTGCAGGGCAATTGCGTGGAAGGCGTGACCATGAGGAATTACGGGGACGCAATACTTAATCGAATTGAATTAGGCATTTTGTCCCCGGAGTTCCCCACGATCCTCTTTGCGATCCAGCCTCCGGCAATTCGCCATATAGGCCGGCACGAACCAGGGTTTACCACGATAGAACCATTTGGCGGGAAAAGGCCGGCCGTCGAAGACGGTCTTGTCCTCGGCACAGCCCAAAATCCTGAGCGCAGTCTTGTGGCCGAAATACGTGCCGGCCGGCAATCCGGCGAAGCAATAGCCCATGGCGTAGTGGATGCCGTCCACCACCCCGATATGGGGATAGAGATCGAAGCTAGCTGCGCAATAGCCGTTCCAGGCGTGGCTCAGCTTGACACCGCTCAACTGGGGCAGGATGCGCAGCATGCGGGCGCGTAAGCGCCCGGCCATGGCGCGCAGATCTTCGCTCGCCGTTCCCGTCAGGCCGCCGAAGAGCAGGCGCTTGCCGTCGGCCGAGCGGCGCAGGAAGTCGATGTCGTTATGCCAATCATGGGCGGTGCGCCAGTGGGGCAGAATGGCGTCGATCGCCTCGGCGGCGAGTTCATCGGTCGCAATCATGAACCCGCGGAAGGGGATGACGCGGCGTTGTAGATAAGGCATCGCGGGTCCGCTGTAGCCGTTCGTTGCCACCACCACGTCGCGCGCGCGCAACTCGCCGCGATCGGTCGAGAGGAAGAATTCCTTGCCCGCTCGTTCGATACCGCGAACGTCTGTGTGGTCGAGGACCTGCGCGCCGGCCGCCAGCACGCAGGCCAGCAGGCCTTGGTGATATAGACCGGAATGCAGGCTTCCGAGATCGGGGAGGACCGCGCCGCCGTAGTAGAGATCGGAGGCGAGTTCGCGGTGCAGCTCGGCCTTGGGCACCATCTCATAGGGCTCGCCCAGATGCTTCTGCTTGAGGGCCAGCATCGCGGCGATCTGGTCGTAGTGACGGGGAGCATTGGCGACGATCAGCCGTCCGCAGCGCCGAAAGCCGCAATCGATCTTCTCGGTTTCGATCAACGTCACAACATAGTCGAAGGCAGCCTGCAGCTCGCGAAACACGGCGATGGCATGGTTGGTGCCCTTTGTCGCTGCCAGCTCTGGAAAACTATGCTTGAAGGTGCGCCCGACAAACCCGGCGTTGCGGGTGCTGGCGCCGAACCCCGCCTCGCTCTTTTCCAGAACCACGACGCTGCGCCCGGCGTGCGCCAATGTGAGCGCGGCGGAGAGTCCGGTGTAGCCTGAACCCACGATGGCGACGTCGGCGCGGGCCGGCAGCAATGCCTCGGGCATAGTCGGGCGCGGTGCCGCGTCCCACCAATAGGGCTGAGTTTTGAACCCGGGCGCGAAGATATCCGCCGGCCGCCCCTCCATCGAGCGGGCTACCCGCCCATGGACATGCCGCCGTTGACGCGCAGCACCTGGCCGGTGATATAGGCGGCATCGTCGGATGCCAGGAAGGCCATCGCCGCGGCGATCTCCGCCGGCTTGCCATAGCGCCGCATGGGCACCAGCCCGAGGGCGGCCTCGAGCCCCGCCGGGTCGATCTCGCCCAGCATTTCGGTGGCGATATAGCCCGGTGAGACGGCATTCACGGTGACGCCCTCCCGCGCCACTTCGGCGGCGATGGGGCGCATCATGGCGGTGATGCCGCCTTTGGAAGCGGTGCATACCGAATACTTGTTGCCGCCGAAATCGGCAATTTCGGTTATGCAGGATCCGGTCGCGATGATACGACCCCATTTCTGGTTCAGCATGGGCGTCAGCGCCGCCTGACACACGTTATAGAAGCCATGCAGGTTGTTCTCGATGGCCGCGGCCCAATCCTGGTCCGTGCTGGCGAGGAACGGCCGGTCGATGACGATGCCGGCATTGCTGACAAGAATATCGAGGCGGCCATAAGCCTTGATCGCCGCTTTGATCAGGCGCTGGGCATCGGCCTTCTTCGAGACATCGGCCTTGACCGCGATCGCCTCGCCCTTGGCCCGGCGAATGCCGGCCACCACATCGTCCGCCGCCTTCTTGTTCTTGACGTAATTGACCACCACCTTGGCGCCGTCGCGGGCGAAACGCTCGGCAATCGCCTTGCCGATGCCCCGCGAACTGCCGGTGACGATGGCGACCTTGTTCTTGAGCTGCATGATGTGCCCTCCCTGCGAACCGTCCGCAGGCTAAGGACTTGCGTGCATCGGCGCAACCGCGAGCGCGGTCGCCGGCTATCTCAGCCGCCGCGGGCGCGCTTGAAAGCAGCGGTCAAATCGTCGAAGGAGGCAGCGCCGGGCAACAATTCGCCGCCGATGATGAAAGCCGGTGTGCCCTGGATATTCAGCTTATCGGCCAGGCGAAAGTTGCGGTTGATCTGGTCCTTGATCTCGGGCTTTTCCATGTCGGCCTTCAATTTTGCGACATCGAGGTCCGCATCGCCGGCAATCGAATAGATCGCCGAGTCGTCCAGCTTGCCTTTGAAGGCGATGAGCTTGTCGTGGAAGGGCTGATACTTGTTCTGCGCCATCGCGGCAAGCGCTGCCTTGGCGGCCACGATCGATTCCGGACCCAGAATGGGGAATTCCTTGTAGATGAGACGCACTTTTCCGTCTGCCGACAGCGCCTTTTTTAGGTCGGGGGCGACAAGCTTGCAATAGGGACAGCGATAGTCGAAGAACTCGACAATCGTCAGGTCGCCGTCGGGATTGCCGGCCACCGGATTGGTCGAATCCTTGAGCAACTCGTCGCTTGCCGCGGCGATGGTCTGGCGCGTCTTGTCGGCCTTCTGCGCTTCCTGCTTGTTCTGATATTCTTGCAGGGCGTCGATGAGCACCTCGGGATGTTGTTTCAGGTAGTCGCGAACGATCTTCTGGATCTTCTCGACCTCCGCCGGCGCGGGATCCTCGGCGCGCGCCGGCGCGATGCTGGCCAGCAACAGCGTCAGCAGCACAGAGAGACGAAACAGTGTCATGGCGTAACCTTCCGGGCGCATTCGATGTTGAAGAGCACCTCATTTTCCCACGTTCGGGCGAATAGGGGGAGCGCGTTTCACGAAGATGTGCAGTCAATCGGGGCCAGCTTGCCTGCGCTCGCGATGTCCCCTGTTTTCCGCCCGCAGGGCCGCCTCGAACAGTGGCGCCCCATAGGCGCGAATGCTAGCTTCCCCCTCCGCGGCGGCAAAAGGCGGCCGCGGCCAGCAGGGGGAAAAGTTATTTTGCGCATGTCAGTCGTCACTGAATTGGCCCCTAGGGCTATGTCCTTCGGCCGGCAATCGCAACTGTTTCTTGCGGCATTCTGCCTGGCCGGCCTGACGGCCTGCGGCAGCGACAAACCGGCACCCCCGGCCGATTTCGGCAGCGGAACCGTCGGCGGCTTTGCCGGCGCCGTCGCGGCCGACGAGCCCCGGGCCGTTCTGGTCGCCCGGGACGTTTTGTCCGGCGGCGGTTCGGCCGCCGATGCCGCCGTGGCCGCCTATTTCACCATGGCGGTGACCCTGCCTTCGACCGCCGGGCTTGGCGGGGGCGGTGCCTGCCTGGTGCACGACGCCAAGAAGAAGGCCGTCGAAGCCATCGTCTTCCTGCCGTTGGCCTCGCCGGACGGTCAATTCGGACTCCCTGTGAACATTCGCGGAATGGCCCTGCTGCAGGCCCGTCACGGCCGTCTGCATTGGGCCGAACTTCTGGGGCCCGCCGAGGATTTGGCGATTCACGGCACCGCGATCAGTCGGGCGCTTGCCCGCGAGATCATAACCGCGGGCGGCAAGCTGAGGGGCGATCCGGAACTGGCCCGAATTTTCGTGGCCCCTGACGGTCACCTGCTGGGCGAAGGCGAAAATCTGATGCAGCCCGAGTTGGGTTCGATCATCAGTCAGATTCGCACGCGCGGCGCCGGCGATTTCTATGTCGGCGGGGTCGCCCAGCGTCTTACCGAATCCGCCCAATCGGTCGGATTGGCGCTCTCGGCCGAAACATTGCGCGGCGCCGTGCCGCAGGCCGTCGATCCTATCGTTGTCAAGAGCGGCGGCCAGGCCGCCTATTTCACCCCACCGCCTGCCGACGGCGGGCTGGTAGCGGCCCAGTTGCTGGCATTGCTCACCCAGACAGAGGACTGGAGCGATGCCTCGGCCAGCGAACGCCCCCATCTCTTCGTAGAGGCCTCGATGCGCGTGCTGGCCGAGCGCAGCCACTGGCTGCAACCCGGCGGCACCAGCGCCAGCGCGCCGGCGGATCTTCTGGCGGAAGCGCATCTCAGCGACTTGATGAACGGCTATGCGCCCGATCGGGCGACCGCGGCAGCCGCTCTCAACCCGCCGCCGGGGCCGACGCGTGCGGAGAACCCCTGGGCGGCAAGTTTCGTCGTCGTCGACAAGCAGAGCAATGCCGTGGCCTGTAACGTCACCATGAACGACCTGTTCGGCAGCGGCCGCGTGGTGCCGGGCACCGGCGTCATCCTCTCCCCGCCGCCCAATCAAGCAGGGCAGGACCCCTTTAATCTTGGGCCAGTCCTGGTGACAGGCCGCAGCAACGGCAGCTTCTTTTTTGCAGCGGCGGCCTCGGGCGGCGTGACGGCGCCGACGGCCATCGCCCAGGTGTTCCTGAATTCCTTCATCGACAAGCAGCCGTTGGATCGGGCGGTAGCCGCCGGACGCATTCATCACAACGGCGAGCCCGACGTGGTCTTCCACGAACCCAACACAGTCGAGTCGGTGCTGCGAAGCTTGACAAGCCACGGCCATGGCCTGCAACAGGCCGATATCCTGGGCCGTGTTCAGGCCATCTGGTGCCCCAACGGGGTGGAAGACCTCAAGAGCGGCTGCCAGGCGAAAGCCGACCCGCGCGGTGACGGTCTTGCCATCGTGCTCCAAGGGCAATAGGGCGGACGTGCCAGGCCGATGGCGCTGAAGGTCGCTTCCCGGGCGGCGATCCCGCCCTTCATTGCCATGGAAGTCCTGCGCGCCGCCAACGCGCGGGCGGCGAGCGGGGGGACGGTTTTTCATCTGGAATTGGGCCAACCCGATACACCGGCACCGGCCGCCGTCATCGAGGCGGCCAAGCGGGCCCTCGACAGCAATCGCCTGGGCTACACCGAGGCTCTCGGCATCGGCCCCTTGCGTGAGGCCATCGCGGGGCACTACCGGCGGGATTACGGCCTCGAAATCGATCCTAGCCGCGTCGTCGTCACCACAGGTTCGTCCGGCGCCTTCATGTTGGGATTTCTCTCGGCCTTCGAGCCGGGCGACCGCGTGGCTCTGGCGGCACCGGGATATCCGGCCTATCGAAACATTCTGCTGGCCCTGGACCTCCGGCCTGTGAATCTGCCGGTCGGGCCGGAAACGCGGTTTCACCCCACGCCTGAATTGCTCGACGCGTTGGATGAGCCGGTCGAAGGCCTGATCGTCGCCAGCCCCGCCAATCCCACCGGCAGCATGTTGAGCCCGGCCGAGCTCGCGGGCCTTGTCGCCCATTGCCGGGATCGAGGCATCCGGCTGGTGTCCGACGAAATCTACCACGGCATCGTCTATGAGGGCGTAGCCGCGACTGCGGCCGCCTTCAGCGACAGCGGCATCGTGATTAACAGCTTTTCAAAATATTTCTCGATGACCGGCTGGCGTCTGGGCTGGATGGTTTTGCCGCCGGATCTGCTGCGTGCCGTGGAATGCCTGGCACAGAATCTGTTCATCTCGGCGCCCACATTGCCGCAATTGGCGGCGCTGGCCGTCTTCGATTGCAAGGCGGAATTGGACGCCAACGTCGCCCGCTATCGGCGCAATCGCGATCTGCTTCTGGCCGAATTGCCCAAAGCGGGGCTGCAGCGCTTCGCGCCGCCCGACGGGGCCTTCTATCTCTATGCCGATGTCGCGAATTTGACCAACGACAGCGAGGCGTTCTGCCGCCGCCTGCTGGCCGAGACGGGGGTGGCCCTCACGCCCGGAACCGATTTCGATTCCGGGCGCGGCCATTGCTCATTGCGTATTTCCTTCGCCGGGTCGACCGAGGACATGGCCGAAGCGGCAAGGCGATTGATCGGCTGGCTGGCCTAATCCTGGCAGCGCGTTAGCTTAAGACCCGCTTCCACCAGCCCCGCTTGCGCTCGCCCGAGGATTTGTCCTCGCTTTCCGTGTTCGGCTGAACTGCCGGCTGCGGTTCGGCGATCGTTTCCTGGGGCGGTTCGGGCTCGGCGCGGTTGTGCTCGACCGACCGTGGTGCCGGTTCGTCCATGAAGGGACGGTCAAAATCCGCCGGGGTCATCGGGCGCTGCTCCGGCCAATGCTGCTCGCCTTCTCCGGACGAGGTTGGGGCTTGCGCCTCAGCGAAGGCCGGGGCGCCCTGATTGCCGCTTATCTCGCGATCCCGCTCGCCATCAATTCCGCCATTCCCTTCGCCGCCGCGCCGCCGCCGCCGTCCGCCGCGCCGACCGCGCCGCCGGCGCCGACGATTCGGATCGCCGCCGTCGGGACCCGGCCGGCCTGGCTCATGGCGCGGGCCGGCAACCGTCTCGGCCTGCTCGTTCATGCCTGCGACAATCTCACCCGCCGGCTCGAGAGCGGTGGGCATCGCCGCGCTGGCGCGATGATCGTCGCGATTGGGAATGCGATGGGGTGGTTCGCGATTTCCCTCGCGAGATCCCTCCCGTGGCCCATCGCTGCCATGGCGGTCACGCCCACGCCGGCGTCGGCGCCGGCGGCGACCGCGTTCGCTATCGACGTGATCGCCACCGCTGCGAGGACTATGGTCATGATCGCCGGCCCGCGCTTCGACCGCGGCTTCGGGGGAGACTACATCCCGCGTTTCCTCTTCTTCCTCTTCCTCGATATCCGCCTCTTCGACGATGTCGGCTTCGCTCTCCACCGTCGGTGCTGTGACCTGCACCACCGGCGCCGGGGGTGCGTCGCCGGGCGCCAAAGCCTTCAGCCGCTCGATGCGGAAATCCGGCGGCACCAGGGAATCGTCGGCGGCCAGATAGATGCGGAAGCCCTGGCGAATTTCCAACTCGGCCAATGACTGGCGCTTCTGGTTCAAGATGAACAGCGCGACCGCGGCCGGAACCGAAACCGTGATCGCGGCACTCTTCTGGCGCGCGCCTTCTTCGTCGATGGAGCGCAGGACATGCAGCGCCGTCGATTCCGTCGAGCGCACATGGCCCGTGCCGCGGCAGAGGCGGCAGACCTCGGTGCTGGCTTCGAACAGGCTGGGACGCAGACGCTGGCGCGACAGTTCCAGCAGGCCGAAGGGACTGATGCGGCCCAGTTGGATGCGGGCGCGGTCATGGCGCATCGCATCCTTCAAGCGACGTTCGACCTGGGCATTGTGGCGCGATTCATCCATATCGATGAAATCAATGACCACCAGCCCCGCCAGATCGCGCAGGCGCAGTTGACGGGCGATTTCGTCGGCTGCTTCCAGATTGGTCTTGGCGGCGGTCTCTTCGATATTGCGCTCACGCGTGGCCCGGCCCGAATTGACGTCGATGGCGACGAGGGCCTCAGTCTGATTGATGACAATGTAGCCGCCCGATTTCAGCTGGACGATGGGATTGTGAATGGCGTCGAGCTGGCTTTCGATCTGATAGCGGGTGAACAGCGGCATCGTCGGGTCTTTGTACTGCTGCACGCGCTTGGCATGGCTCGGCGTCAGCATGCGCATGAAGGACTTCGCGGCTTTGTAAGCCTCGTCGCCTTCGACTTGGACGTCTTCGATGTCGCGGGTATAGAGATCGCGGATCGCCCGCTTGATCAGATTGGCTTCCTCATAGATCAGCGCCGGTGCGGTCGAGCGCAGCGTGAGTTCGCGGATTTCGTCCCACAGGCGGATCAGATACTCGAAATCGCGCTTGACTTCCGGCTTGCTGCGCTCGCTGCCGGCGGTGCGCACGATGACGGCCATGCCGGCGGGCAATTCGAGATCCTCGATGATCGTCTTCAGGCGCTTGCGGTCGCCGGCGTTGGTGATCTTGCGCGACACGCCGCCGCCCCGGTCGGTATTGGGCATCAGCACGCAATAGCGGCCGGCCAGCGACAGATAAGTCGTCAGCGCCGCACCCTTGTTGCCGCGCTCCTCCTTCGTCACCTGCACCAGCAGAATTTGGCGCCGTTTGATGACGTCTTGAATTTTGTAGCGCCGGCTGAGGGGGCGCGGACGCCGCGGCGATGATTCTTCCGCCTCGTCGCCGCCCACCGTTTCCAGGGCTTGCGGGACCGGCGGCGCTTCCTCGATCACGGCGCGATGTTCCGGCGCTTCGTCGGCGCCGGCGCCCGGCTGGCCCACATCGGCCATGGCGCTTTCGAAAGGCGGTTCGCTCGCAGAAGCCTGGTCGAGGGCAGGCGCCGCCTGCACCATGGCTTCCATTTCCCGATTGGCGTGAAGCGGGAGGGCGTCGTCGGGCGCGGCATGATCGGTCGGCGTCTGCGCCGACCATGCCTCACTCGGGTCCTCACTCGGGGCGCTGTCGCTCGATGGTGCGGGCTCGAACGGCTCGCTGCTTAGGCGCAACTCGGACTGGCCATCCACGCGAAGCGCCATGCTATCGCCGTCGGCACGGTCCGTGCCGAACGTCTCGTTCGCTGGCGGTTCCTCGCCCTCGATCTCGCCTTGTGGCTGTTCGCCACCCTGCGAATCGCTTCGCTGGGTCTCTTCGTGGTTGCCCCGATCGCGCGAGCGGCGCCGATCGCGGCGGTGCCAGCGATCCTCCCCTTCGGCTTCCTGCTCGTCCTGTTCGCGCGCCATCGCGGCCTGCTCGGCCAGCAAGGCTTCTCGATCCTCCAGCGGGATGCGGTAATAGTCGGGGTGAATTTCGCTGAAAGCGAGGAAGCCGTGCCGGTTCCCGCCGTACTCCACGAAGGCCGCCTGGAGCGATGGCTCCACCCGTGTTATTTTCGCCAGGTAGATATTGCCTTTTAGCTGTTTCCTGCTGGCGACCTCGACGTCAAATTCTTCAAGTCGTCGGCCATCCACCACGGCCACACGGGTTTCTTCCGGGTGGGTGGCATCGATCAACATTCTTTTTGCCATGATTCATTTTCTCCGTGCGGCGGCCGGCGCGGTTCCACAATCCGGGAACCGGCGGCGCGACATGGTTAGGGGTTGAACTAAATCTATTCATTGCGACCCTTCGCAGGGGCGGCCTCGGCATTGGCCGAGGCGTCCAAACCGCCATCCGGCGATGTCCGTCGAGATAGGGGGCGACGGCAACCGCGCGAGACAGCGAATTCCTCTGTCCGCGCACGATCGGCATACCGGCTCCTGAGGCTCTCGTGCGCAACCGCCCGGGTCTCAATGACCTGGCTTGGCGCCGCTCGATGGCCGAGGCACCGCGACGACAGTCAACGACCGTGCGCCTGTGCACCGCAGCGAGATGCGGACAGACCGAACTTAACCATCGTGGAGCCAATCCACAACCTCGAATTCGGTGGGCGCTGAGGGTCAGTCGATTCATTGATTGATTCCAATGACTTTCGCGTGGATATTTGGTAAAGAAGTGAACGGTGGACCACAAGATGTACGGTTTGCGCCGTTGGGCGATCCTATTGCTGGCACCCTTGCTGCTTTGCCAGGCGGCTTGGGCGAAACCGGCCATATTGGACGTTCGCCTGGGTATTCATCCAGGGTCGACGCGGATCGTGGTCGAATTGTCGGAACCGGCCGCCTATCGCGTCGGGCTTCTGGCGGGCCCACCCAGGCTGTATATCGAATTGCCGGAGTCCGATTGGCAGCGGGCGAGGATGCCCCCCGTACTGGGCCAGATCGCCAGCTTGGCCATGACCACCCGGGAAGGGATCACCAAGCTGGCCGCCGGGCTGCGCGGCAGTGCGAAGATCGGCGCAGTCGCGCTTATTGCGGGCACTGGGGGAAGCCAATCCCGGCGTTTGGTGGTCGACCTTTTCCCGGCAGCGGCCAGCGATTTCAGCGCCGCCGTCATAGCTGGGCCGGTTGATTCCGATCCGCCGCTGGTGGTTGCCGGCCTGGCCTCCAACTTTCTGCTGTCGCCAAGCAATCCCATGCCCACGCCCGCGACACCCAATGCCGCCGCCTGGCCGGACAAGGTGCCCCTGCTGAAGCCGGCTTCCGACATTGCGGTGACGCCTTTAGCGCCCGTCACGTCCAGCCTATCCCCAACACTGGCGGTTGCCACATCGTCCAGGGCTCCGGCGGCGGGTTTCGTCCTGGCCTCGGCGACATCGGGTGGGCCCTCATCGGCCGACATTTTGCGCGGCGGCAGCACCACCGCCGGGATCATTGCCTCGCCGCCGGGCATACCCGTTTTGCGGCCGACCCTGGGCGCGCTTCCGCTGGTCTATATCGACCCAGGACATGGCGGACCCGATCCTGGCACGATCGGCCGAAACGGCACCTACGAGAAGAACGTCACCCTTGCCGTGGCGCAGGAACTGCAGCGCCAGCTTCTTGCCAGCGGCCGCTATCGCGTGAAGCTGACGCGCAGCAGCGATCAGTTCGTCGCCTTGCGCGCACGCTTCGAAATGGCCCGGATCGACCATGCCGATATCTTCATCTCGCTCCACGCCGATTCCAGTTTCGTGGGCGATGCCCGCGGCGCCTCCATCTACACCTTGTCCGAAACATCCTCGGATGCCGAGGCGGCCGCCCTGGCCGCCAAGGAAAACAAGGCCGATCTGATCGCCGGCGTCGACCTCTCCAAGCAGAATGTCGTGGTCACCTCGATCCTGATCGATCTCGCCCAGCGGGAAACCAAGAACCTTTCGGCCCGTTTCGCCGAGCTTCTGGTGGAGAAGTTGGGCCGCGTCACGCTTCTCCTACGCAATACCCACCGCTATGCCGGCTTCGCGGTGCTGAAGGCCCCGGACATCCCCTCGGTGCTTATCGAACTGGGATATTTGTCGGATTCCCAGGATGAGGCCCTGTTGCTTTCGGCCGCCCATCGCGCCAAGTTAGCAGGTGCCATGCTGGGTGCCATAGACGGCTACTTCACCGTGACGGTCGCCAGCGGCAAACCCTGAAACCCGGCTCAGCCGGTGAGGCCGAAGGCAGCTAACTAGATGCGTTTCCTGCGCTTTTTGGGATTTATCTTCGCAACCTTCACCGTGCTGGGCGTGGCCGGCGTGGTGGCGGGATATTTCCTCGTCCAGCATTACAGTGCCGACCTGCCCGATATTTCACAGTTGGAAAAATATGATCCGCCTGTGGTGACCCGCGTGCTGGCCGGGGACGGGCGCCTGCTCGCCGAATACGCCATCGAGAAGCGCATCTTCGTCCCCATCGGGGCCATACCCAAGCGGGTGATCAATTCCTTCCTGGCCGCCGAAGACAAGACGTTCTACACGAACCCCGGAATCGACATCCGCGGCATCGTCTCGGCGACGCTGACCAATTTGATGCATCTGGGCAGCGACCGGCGGCCTGTCGGCGCTTCGACCATCACCCAGCAGGTCGCCAAGAACTTCCTGCTGGGCAACGAGGTTTCCGTGAAGCGCAAGGTGCGGGAGATCATCCTGGCGCTCCGCCTGGAAAAGGCGTTCAGCAAGGACCGAATCCTCGAGCTTTACCTCAACCAGATCTACCTCGGTTCCGGCAATTACGGCGTCACCGCCGCGGCGCTCAATTATTTCAACAAATCGCTGGACGACCTTACCGCCGGTGAATCCGCCTACCTCGCCTCGCTGCCCAAGGCGCCCAACAATTACAACCTGGAAAAACATCCCGAGGCGGCGCTCGCCCGGCGCAATTGGGTCATCGGCCGCATGCAGGAGGATGGATTCATCACTGCGCTCGATGCCGAGGCGGCGGTGGCCGAGCCGCTGACCTTGAAGCCGCGCGATGCGACCGAGGTGGTGAGCGCCGATTATTTCGCCGAGGAAGTGCGCCGCGAACTCGTCGGCCGCTTCGGGGAGGATGCCCTCTACAAGGGCGGGCTCACGGTGCGCACCTCCCTCGACCCCCGTTTCCAGTCCATTGCCGACAAGGTGCTGCGCAATGGTCTGATGAACTTCGATCGCCAGCATGGCTATCGCGGCCCGGTTACCCATATCGATGTCTCAGGCAATTGGCCCGAAGCCCTGGCCGCGGTCAACGATCCCCCCGGGCTCTACACTTGGCAGGTTGGCGTGGTGCTGTCCGGCGATGCCAAGTCCCTCAAGATCGGATTGCGCGACGGTTCGGACGGCGAGATTCCCCTGAGCGAACTCACCTGGGCGCGCCATGTCAATGCGAAATTCGCCCTTGGGCCCGCCATCAAAAAGCCCACGGACGCGCTCGACGTCGGCGATGTGGTGATGGTCGAAGCGATCACCAAGGATCAGCAGGGTCGCGATTTGCCGCCCAACACATATGGCTTGCGTCAGATTCCGGAGATCAGCGGTGCCATGGTGGCCATGGACCCACATACGGGCCGCGTGCTGGCCATGACCGGCGGCTGGAGCTTCAAGATCAGTGAATTCGATCGTGTCACCCAGGCGTTGCGCCAGCCCGGCTCCTCCTTCAAGCCGATCGTCTATTTGACCGCGCTGGAAAACGGCATGACGCCGTCCACCGTGATCATGGATGCGCCCATCGTCATCGACCAGGGCGTGGGCCTGCCCCTGTGGAAGCCAGCGAACTTCGACCTGGATTTCCTGGGACCGACGACGTTGCGCGTCGGGCTGGAGAAATCCCGCAACCTGATGACCGTGCGGGTCGCCCAGGCGATCGGTATGACCAAGGTGGCCGAGATGGCCAAGCGCCTGGGGGTCGTCGACGATCTTCAGGCGGTATTGGCCATGGCGCTGGGCGCCGGCGAAACGACAGTGCTGCGTCTGACCAACGCCTATGCCCAGATCGACAACGGCGGCAAGAAGGTGACGCCGACGCTGATCGATCGCGTGCAGGACAAGCTGGGCCATACCATTTTCCGCCACGACGATCGGCCTTGCGAGGGCTGCGGGGACGTCGCCTGGAACAGCCAGCCGCCGCCGACGATTCCCGATACGCGCCAGCAGGTGCTCGATCCCGCGACCGCCTATCAGATGGTCTCGATGCTGCAGGGTGTCGTTCAGCGTGGGACGGGCGCCATCGTCGGCACGCTCGGCAGACCGCTCGCCGGCAAGACCGGCACGACCAACGATTCGAACGACGTGTGGTTCATCGGCTTTTCGCCCGATCTCGCCGTCGGCTGCTACATGGGCTATGACCAGCCGCGCTCGCTGGGCTCGCAGGCGACCGGCGGCGCCATCATCGCGCCGCTTTTCCGCGACTTCATGGCGGAGGCGCTGAAGGACCAGCCGAATGTTCCGTTCCGCGTGCCGCCCGGCATCCGCATGGTCCGCGTCAATCTCAAGACCGGCCAGCGCGCCCAGCCCGGCGACGACAAGGTTATCCTGGAGGCCTTCAAGCCCGGCACCGAGCCCAATGGCCAGAGCCAGGTCATCATGGGTGTCGGGGTGGCAGGCTCGGGCTCGGGCGACACGCCAACACCGGCGTCGGATTCGAGCGGCGGCCTGTACTGACCCGCGGAGCCGA
>WNFR01000326.1_pt1 | contig 50740 bp, 42 predicted proteins | sample 5400221 | NCBI WGS metagenome assembly WNFR01 (sample SAMN13153357, study PRJNA577476) | soil metagenome | isolation source: 40 cm soil under Madrone tree | place: USA:California | collected 2016-06-14 | reverse complement strand
AACGCGACGTACTGCGCGCCGAACTGATCACCATGACGTCGAGCAGTGATCCGCTCCTGCGGAGCGCGGAATCCGATGCTCGGCGACGCATGCGCGGTTGGTCCGGCAGGGCTACGGGCCCCCCCACGGGCCGGGCCCGTAGAGCGATTTGCGACTGAAGCTCACGACGCTGCTCGCCACGCTCGCACGACCGCTGCGTGTGACGCGTAAACGACGCACCTGATACGGCGCGAGCCACAGCCGCGATGTGCGCCGGCGCGTACGGTCGAGACGAGCGGCGGGTAATGTCTCAGTTCTGAAACACTACCCAGCGGCGGCGGGTGCTGTCCTCCTAGGACAGCACCCGGCGGCGGTGCGCCTTGACGTCTGGACTCGGGAACTGCTACCAACGTTCGGTTGCGTAACGCATCGGCGCGATCATCCTCTCCCCGATGACGATGCTGCGGGATCCGCGAAATCACTCACCAGCGCCCATCATCCATGCGCGCTCCAGTCCTCGACGAAGAACGCCGCTTCGATCGCGCTTCGTCGCGAGGCTCGAACCCCACACCAGGTAATTTCCGACTCCAGGAGGAACTCATGGGAACATCTACCAGCGCCCTGCTTCAGTCGCACCGGTATCGGCGCCTCAGCTGCAGCGTTGTGGTCGGGCTCGTCATTCTCTGTGCGCACGCAGGTTGGGCAGGATGGGGCTCGGTCCCCGCACTGAACGTCTCGACCGGAGTCGGAACGGGCCAGGTCAGGTTCAAGCGTGTGGCAACCGGTGCGGCCGCTTCCGCGACGAGTCCCACGATGGTCGGTCCGAGCGTACGCATACCCTGTTGCGGGACCGGGTCAGTCGCGTGCACGACTCAAGTTGCGACCTGTGCGAAGTCGCCAGCGGGCGCGAGCCCCTACGACGTCTCCCAAGTCCTGACACTGAGAACGACAGCGGGATGGGTCTGGAAGACGGCGTTTTGCACGACCGCCAACGGTGACAGCTGCGACAACACCCAGTTGAACCCTGTCGTCACTCCGGTTTCGCCTCTCGCATCCACTTCCTTCGAATTGAACGACTTCACGGTGACGCCTTTGGTGAACGCCCCGGGCATGTCCATGTACGACTTCAAGATTCATTGGATGGGAACAGATGCGGGAACGGCACAGCTCGTGAGATTCGTTCAATTTTGTCAAGCCATCCCAGCTGGGATCGAAGACCTCGGAGCCTTGGAGAACATCCCTAACCTACCCCAGAATTGCCTCGTACCACTGGCAACCGTATTCAGCCCCAACGTCTCATGCTCGTTCGGGGGCGGAATCCCCGGAGTCCCCCCGCTCGGCCCCGGAGGTTGTCAGCCGTTTCCCAATCCATCTCCTGGTCCGAGTCCCTATCCCCCTGCGTTCTCCAGCGCGTCGACGTGCGACCCCGGTGCCAACTGCTCCGGTGGTACAAACTCCGGTGCCGGGTGTTCGGCTGCCTCCGAGTGCCCGGGCGGCGCCTGTCTCCAAGAGTGCAGCACGCATTGCGTCGGCGGTACCAATACTGATTGTGAAGGCTCGTGCTTTTGTACCGCAAACTCGGAGTGCCCCGGTGGGACGTGTTCCAGCGGCTGGGAAGCCACGCCAACCATCAGCTTTGTGGCTACGTCCGATACCAGCCAGATCTACTTCGCAGTAGACGGCGTCGCCGCATCGGTTCCGGGCCCGATCTCCTGCACGGGCCGCGCCGACGTGGCGATCTTCGTCGATCGAACTCTCGATGATTACGTGCTGTTCGCGTCTGAAAGTCTCCTGTTCAAAGGCAGTCTGCCTAATGATGGCGGGACACGCGGGCGGATCGTCGGAGGCAACGTCGGCGTGAACGGCGTTGGCGGGTTCAGCCCTGCCCAGGCGTACCAGGCGGCTGCGCCGCAGCCACGGCTGCGATTCGGTCCTCACAATGTATTCATGTCCGATGGCACGCAGGTCGTCTCCGATACGGCATGGCTGAAGTCGAACCACGATGTCGCGGAAGTCTTCGTCAACACCTTGAGGGGCAATCCACGCGTCTTCCCGCGAACCTGCGGACCGACTCCCTTCGACTGCATAGATCCGCAGCACAATGCGTGTGTCACGCGCGATTTTCCGTCATGTCCGGACTTCTCGCCGGGCGGACAAGGCATCACGGTGGCAGCCTCCGCCACGACGGACCTGGCGCCCGGCGGATACGGTGACGTCCAGGTGGGCGACGGCGGCGTGTTGAACCTGAGCGAATCCCTCCATCGGCCCTGCTTGTGGCGCGAAGTTCTGCGTCCGCTCGGACAACGCCTCCGGCGGGTCCGGCGGGTCATCGGTCGGCTTCAACCGGAGCGGTGCGATCCACGGGCAATGGCTCGTGCCAAACGGCGATGTGGATCTCGGCACCGCAACCGACATCACCGGTCGCGTCTGGGCACGGACCATCTCGAGTGGCTTCAACGTCAACGCGACGTACTGCGCGCCGAACTGATCACCATGACGTCGAGCAGTGATCCGCTCCTGCGGAGCGCGGAATCCGATGCTCGGCGACGCATGCGCGGTTGGTCCGGCAGGGCTACGGGCCCCCCCACGGGCGGGGCCCGTAGAGCGATTTGCGACTGAAGCTCACGACGCTGCTCGCCACGCTCGCACGACCGCTGCGTGCGACGGCGGGCGGCGTCGTTGCGTGCTGCCTACTGGCAGCGACCGCGGATGCCCAGGTCGTGATGGATCGATCCTTCGGTCGCACGGGTGGGCCGATCCCCAAGGTTCTCGACAACTACGGTGTGACTGCCGACCTCGGCAAGACGGTCGGCAACAACCTCTTTCACAGCTTCAGTCAATTCGACGTGGCCCAAGGCGAGACGGCGACGTTCTCGGGACCCAAGAACATCCAGAACATTCTCACCCGCGTCACCGGCGGAAACGCCTCCTCGATCGACGGGACGATTCGGTCCACGATCGGCGGTGCCAATCTGTTCCTGATGAATCCGCACGGCGTCATCTTCGGCCAGAACGCGCAACTCGACGTCAGTGGTTCCTTCGTGGCGACGACGGCCGACTACATCAAGCTAGCCGACGGTGCCCGGTTCGTGGCCGCGCTGGACGCCGATGATTCGGTATTGAGCACGGCGCCGATCGCATCGTTCGGGTTTCTCGGCAACAACCCGGGAAGCATCGCAGTTCGTCAGGGATCGCTCGCCACGCCGACCGGCAACCTCTCAATGATCGGCGGCGACATCGACATCGACGGCGGGACGCTGCAAGCCCCCGGCGGTCGCGTGGAGATGGTGAGCGTTCGCTCGAAAGGAGAGGTGCCGGCTGATGGCGTAGACGCCCTGGGCCGGGATGATTTCAAGGCGGCCTTTCCGGAACAGGGTGACGTGACCATCGAGAACGGAGCGCAGGTCGACGTCAGCGGTGATCGCGCCGGTCACGTCGTGATCCGCAGCGGCACCTTCAAGCTGGAAAACGCCCGCATCGAAGCTACCGGCCTGGGCGCAGAGGACGGTCAGGGAATCGATATTGCCGTCGCGAACGGGTTGGCGGTCGTCAATGGAGGCCGCATCGACACGGCGACCCTGGATGCGGGCGCCGGCGGTGACATCAAACTCAGTGCCGGATCCATGCGGTTGGATGGGCAGGGAGCCGGGATCGACGACACGGACGGACATCCGGCAACGAGAATATCGACCTCGACATTGGCTTCGCTCGAGGGAGCAAAAGCCGGCGACATCGTGATCAAAGCCAACTCCGTCGACGTGGCGAACACCGCCGAGATCTCTTCCACAACGCTGGGACCTAGTCCCGCCGGTCACATCGAGATCGATGCATCCAACGAATTGGCCGTCGTCAATGGAGGCCAGATCAACACTGCGAACCTGGATGCCGGTGCTGGCGGTGACATCACACTCACTGCCGGCTCCATGCGGTTGGACGGTCAGGGAGCGGTAGACGAGTCCGGACTTCCGACGACGAAGATAACGACACAAACCTTCATCGAGGGTCCAACGCCGAAAGCCGGCGACATCGTGATCAAAGCCGGCTCGGTCGACATAACGAACAGCGCCCAGATCTCCTCCGACACGCTGGGATCCGGTTCCGCCGGTCGCATCGAGATCGATGCATCCTCGGTCCGGCTCGATGGTGCGAATGCAAACTTCACCCAGATCGAGTCCCAGACCATCGCAGAAGGTAATGCGGGTGACATAATACTCAATGCCGACAGCGTCGACATAAGAAATACGGCTCAAATTGTATCCTCGACGCTTGCTGCAGGCGATGCGGGTGTCATCAGCATAACGACGAACACCCTCACGATGTCAGACACGGCACTCGCGCCTCCCACATCCGGCAGCGGCAAGGGCGGCAGCGTCGACATCACCGCCGGCTCCGTGGTGCTCGACCACTCGATCTTTCAAGCCGTCAGCACGTCCGACGTCGCCGGCGGTGGTAACATCCGACTCACCGTCGGATCGCTGGATCTCACCAACCAGAGCGTCATGTCCGCAACCGCGTTCGGTCAGAGCTCGGGCGGGAACATCACCGTCGTTGCCGCTTCGCAGATACGAGTGATCAACAGCACGATCGCGGCGGAGGCTACTCAGGATGGCGGTAACATCAGCGTGGAAGGCCCCATGCTGGTGTACTTGCTGGACGGCGGCAAGATCAGCGCTTCGGCGGGCAACAACGGTGGCAACATCAGCGTCGGTCCGGGGGAATTCATCGTACTCAACAACGGCACAATCGACGCGGACGCCGTCCAGGGCATGGGCGGTCAACTGAATGTCGTGTCGAACTTTCTGTTCACCTCACCCGGTACTCCAGACAAGTCCATCCACGCCGACTCGCAATTCGGCACGCCGGGTACGGTCGTGATCCAGGCGACGCAAGTCGACCTCAGCGGCGTTCTGCTGGCCTTGCCGACTTCCCTGCTGGGGGCGGAGTCGCAACTGAGAGAGTGGTGCGGGCTGCGCCTCCCCCCGGGTGGAATCAGCAGCTTCGTGGCACTGGGGAGAGGTGGCGCGCCCGTGCAGCCCGATGGTCCGTTGCCGAGTCTCGGTCCGGTGCGCCCGAATCCGGACGCCATGCCGGACGCGATGTAGGATGTACCGTTCGCTGCATCCGTTGCGGGCGTCCCTTGGCTGCCTATTGCTGCTTGCCGCTCTCTGCTGCTCCTCGGCACTGGCCGCGTCGGAGCAGACGACTGTCAGGGCGGAACAAGAGATGTCGTCCGGCGCGCAGGCGTTCGAAAAGGGCGCGTTCGACGCCGCCGCCACGCATTGGAAGACGGCAGCACAGCTCTACCGGACGGCAGGGGAGAGCACTGGCCAGATCGACGCGACAATTCGCCTCGCTTCCGCCTGTCAATCGTCCGGGCGAATCACGCTCGCGATCGAACAACTGACGGACGCCGTCAATCTTGCCGAAGCGGCCGGAGATAAGCGTCGGCTGGTGTTGGCGCAGAGCAATCTCGGAGCGGCCTTCAGCGCCACGTGGCAGACGGACCGCGCCGAAGCAACCCTCCAGCAGGCGCTGGCGGTGGCCACCGAGCAGCAGGACTGGAACGGCTGCGCAGATATCTACAACAACCTCGGGAGCGTGCACGCCGCGCAAACCAAGTACGCGGAGGCGTTGGCTGCGTTCCAAAAGAGCAGGACGTTCGCGGTCGAAACTCGCAATCGACCAACCGCGGCAAAAGCGGCGGCTAATGCCGCTTCGGTCGCTGCGCGAGCGGGAATGACGCCGAGCGATACCGAAAAGCTCAACGACTCGGCGGTGACGGATGTTCATGCGCTCGACCGTTCTCATGAGCAAGCGTATCTGCTCCTGCTCTGCGGGCAAACGTTCCGTCAGCTGACGCTGCGCGCGTCGAGTGCGCAAGCTCGATTGCGGTTGAAGACCGCCGACGCGTACGAGCACGGGCTGCGTGTTGCGGAAGCCCTTGGTGACCAACTCGCGGCGTCCTACGCACTCGGATATCTCGGGCAGCTCGAAGACGACCAGCGGCATGACGACGAGGCGCTGTCGCTGACACGACGGGCCGCCTTCAGGGCGCAGCAAGCGCAATCACCCGACGCCCTCTATCGCTGGGAGTGGCAGACGGCACGCTTGCTGAAAGCGCGAAACGATACCGAGGCGGCCATCGCAGCCTACGGGCGCGCCATCCAGACGTTGCAGACGATCCGGCGCGATTTCGCGAGCGGATGCAGGAGGTGCTCCGCTCGATCGTCGTTCCGCGAGAGCTTCGGCGCGGTGTACCTCGAGCTCGCGGACTTGCTCCTTCGCCAGGCGGACGCCGCTCGAGAGCCGCAGCGCACGCAGCAGCTCTTGCTCCAGGCTCGCGACACGATCGAACAACTGAAATCCGTCGAGCTCGAGGACTATTTCCAGGATCAATGCGTGACGCGTTCCCGGAGCACACCGATCGAGAACCTCGGCCAAGGCACAGCGGTGCTGTACCTGATTCCGCTGTCCGATCGGACGGAAGTATTGGTGAGCTACGGGTCGGAAATGGCACGTTTCAAAGCCCCCGTCGGCGTCGAGCGACTGACGTCGGAAGTCCGCGAGTTTCGCAGCCATTTGGAAAAGCGAACGACGCATGAGTATCTACGCGAGGCGCGGCATTTGTACGACTGGCTGATCCGTCCCATCAGAGGCGAGCTGACCGCGCGCGGTGTGCAGACGTTGGTCTTCGTGCCGGATGGAGCCTTGCGGACGATCCCACTGGCCGCGTTGCACGATGGCGATCATTTCTTGGTGAACGATTTCGCGGTGGCGGTGACACCGGGCTTGACGCTGACGGCGCCGGAAGCGGGTCGACGCGAGCATCCGGAACTCCTACTTGCGGGCTTGTCGCAGTCGGTGCAGGGGTTCGCCCCTCTCGACTATGTGCCCACAGAAGTCGAGCGAATGCAGCACCTCTATCGGAGCGACACGCTGTTGAATCAGAGCTTTCTCGACACACGACTCAAACGTCGATTCGCGGATCAACAATACTCGCTCGTACACATCGCGTCGCATGGGCACTTCGACCGAGACGCGGATCAGACGTTCATCCTGACCTACGATGCGAAGCTCACGCTCGATGATTTGGAGGCGCTCATCCGACCGAGTGCGTTCCGGGGGAAGCCGGTGGACTTGCTGACGCTCAGTGCCTGTCAGACGGCGGCCGGCGATGATCGGGCGGCGCTGGGATTGGCGGGTGTCGCGGTGAAGGCCGGCGCACGAAGTGCGCTGGCGACGCTGTGGTTCGTCAACGATCAGGCGAGCACCGCCCTCGTTTCCGACTTCTATTCGGCGTGGAACGCTACGCCCGCGGTGACGAAAGCGAGGGCCTTGCAGGCGGCGCAGCTCAAGATGCTCGCAGACCGTCGTTATCGGCATCCATGCTATTGGGCGCCGTACCTGCTGATTGGGAACTGGTTGTGATAGATCTCTTGAAAGGTGATCCTACCTCGTAAACTCGCGCTGTCGCCTGGGCTGGTCAGTCTCGTGATCGCCTTCCTCGCGTACGGTGGAGTGCTCTCGGTTCGTGAGCTCGGCAAGTTTCAGTCGGCCGAGCTTCGTGTGTACGACACCTTCGTCAGATGGAAGGCCGCCACTGCAGCCGAGGATCCGCGGATCGTTCTCGTTGCAATCACCGAGGACGACATCAACAACCCAGAATTGGGCGACTGGCCCTTATGGGACGCCGACCTCGCCAAGCTGCTCACGATCCTCGAAGCGCAGCAGCCCACTGCGATCGCCGTGGATCTCATTCGGGACCTGCCGGTTCCGAAACGCGGGGATTCTCTCGCGCAGCTGAACGAGGTGCTACTCGCCAACGCCAACATCATATGCATGTGGGCCTTCGGCGATGAGCATCGTCGTGGTCTTCCGCCACCGCCGGTGCTGCGGCCGTACCCTGAACGTCTAGGCACTACCTCGTTCACCGTCGACGATCAGATCGATAAGATCGTTCGTCGGGGCGTCCTGTTCATGGATGACGGGACGAACACGTATCCATCCATGGCGCTCCAGCTGGCGCTGATCTACTTGGGTACCCAGGGAGTCGGGATGGAGGGCGTCCCCGACCATCCTGAGCGCTTTCGACTGGGCAAGACGGTTTTTCATCCGTTCGAGGCGAACGACGGCGCCTATGTCGATGCCGATGCGCGCGGATATCAATTACTCCTCGATTTCAGAGGGCCGAAGCGACTTCAGACATATGCGCTGACGGAAGTTCTCTCGAACCGTCTTCCTCCTGCGGCACTTCGCGGCAAGATCATCCTGCTGGGCGTGACTGCGGAAAGCGCCACGGACGCGTTCGCTACACCTCTCGCGTATCAACATCACGGCATCCAAGTGAACGCGCAGCTTCTCAGCCAGCTGCTGAGAGCGGCGTTGGACGGTGACCGCCCCCTAGAGGTGTGGTCGGAACGGCAGGAGTTACTCTGGATCCTCCTGTGGTGCGCCCTGGGAGCCGTAATCGGGTTTTGGGTGCGATCCCCGTGGACGTTCGTCATCGTCACGACCGCGTGTCTTCTTGGCCTGGCGGGTTGTGCGTGGTGGAGTTTTCAAAAGGGGTGGTGGATTCTTCTCGCGACACCCGCGACCTCGTTTCTGGTGTCGTCTATCGTCGTCGTGTCGTACGTGTCTTACCACGAGCAGATGGAACGATCGGTGATAATGACTCTGTTCTCCAAGCACGTGTCCCGCCAGGTTGCCGACACCATATGGGAACAGCGTGAGGCGTTCTTGCAGGGCGGAACGCCGCGCCCACAAAGGGTGACGGCAACGGTGCTCTTCACGGATCTGGAAGGGTTCTCGTCATTGTCCGAGCATATGGACCCTGCCGCCGTCTTGGAATGGTTGAATGAGTACATGGACGGTATGACCCGGGCGGTGATCGAGCATGAAGGCGTCGTGCACAAATACGTTGGGGACGCGGTGATGGCGGTCTTCGGGGTGCCCGTGGCGCGAACGAGCGCGGACCAAATCGCGCGCGACGCCACGAATGCCGTGCGCGCGGCGCTCGCCATGGAGGAGGCGCTCATCGGTCTGAATGAGCGCTGGAAAGCCGAAGGCCGGCCGACCTGTCGTATGCGCGTGGGGATTTACACCGGACCGCTGGTGGCCGGAAGCCTGGGGAGCTCTGAGCGCATGGAATATACCGTACTCGGCGATACCGTAAATACGGCGTCACGCCTGGAGAGCACGCACAAGAATCCTGGGGAGCCCGCATCGGTATATGGCTGCTGTCGCATTCTCATCGGTGACACCACCCACAACCTCTTGGACGGCCAATTCGAGACGACACTCATCGGCCCGTTGCCGTTGAAAGGCAAAGCGGAACAGATTACGATCTATCAAGTGATGGGGAGAGGCGAGCGCAAGGAGCCTCAACACGCGTAGTAGAATGAAAATCCATTGGCGGGCCGCGGTGGTCGTGATTTGCGTCGTATTCGCCGGTCTCGCGCGAATAGCGAGCGCTCAGAGCCCCGCTCCCACTCCTACCACGCAAGCCACGGGAAGCGTGTCGCCGCCCGCACAGGGTGGGATCGCCGGTCCGCGGATGGCCTACGTGCCACCGCCACGTGGAGCGCCGTCGGCGCGCGTGAATGGAGGATCGCGTGGCAGTGGGGTGTCGCTGATCAGCCTCATGGTCTTGGCCCCAGACCACACGGGATTGACCGTTCGGGAGCAGCCAACGCTGTATTGGTATCAATCGGAGGCGGCGGACGTGCCGTTCGAGCTGACCGTGATCGAAGACAACGTGGCGACGCCGATTCTGCAGGTCAGGCGACCCGATGCGATGAAATCCGGTATCCATAAATTGCGATTGGCGGACTACGGGGTGAAGCTCGCGCGAGGCATCGAATATGAATGGGTGATCGCGCTCGTCGTAGATGACGAGAGTCGGTCGAAGGACGTCGTCGCCAGTGGACTCATCCAACGTGTCGAACCCGCCGCGAGTTTGTCGCGACGGCTCACACACGCGAGCAAACAGGAGATACCGTTCATCTATGCCGAGGAAGGCATTTGGTACGATGCATTGCAGGCATTGTCCGACCTGATCGAGGCGCATCCCGCCGACGGGTCTTTGCTCGTGGAGCGCGCGGCGCTGTTGAATCAGGTGGGTCTGGCGAAGCCCGCGGCTCTCACGGAAACGTCGATCGTCGCCGACGGAGGCTTCAGAACGCGGCCAGGGTCACCCTGAAGTGGATGCCGTAGTCCTGCGGGTTGTCGTGAGGGTTGGGGACATGCCGCAACCGGCCGCCCCAGTAGAGCTGCGCATCGAGGTGGGGATTCGGAGTGAAGAGCACGCCGACGCCGAGGCTCGCGATCGTCTCGGGATTTTTCGAGGGACTGTCCACGTTCCAAGCGCCGCCGAAATCGCCGAATGGCGCCAGATGGACGATCCCAGCTCCCTTCTTGTCGAAGAGAACGGGGACACGCCCTTCAATTGACGCAATGATCCCGGTGTCCCTCACCAATTGATTCTCTCGATAGCCTCGCACCGTGTGCGCCCCGCCGACGCTGATCTGTTCGGTCGCGAGGAGCGGGTCGGCGCTCCACTGTCCGTCCGCTCGCAGCAGGATCATGTTCTGCGTGTTGAACAGTCGGCGCACGTACTGAGACTGGCCGAGCCAACTGACAAACGTTGCGTTGCGGTCGGTGCCATTGTCCGTCACGCCGAACGCGTCGATGCCGACGTTGAACGTCGAGCGCAACGCTAGCACCTGGTCCTGCTCACGTTCGACCCATTCCTGGGTAAAGCGCAACACCGAAGTACGGATTTTACCGTTCACGGAGCCCGGTGTGATATCGAACGGTTCGCGCAGCAATGACGTATCGGCGTGGCCACGCTCGAACGTCACCGATAGAGACAATTCCCGATTGGAGGTGTGATAGATGGATTGCCGCAGTGTCGCGCCGTAGCGGATCTCGTCGCTCTCGATATTCAAACTGGCGAACGGCTCCCCGACTATGGTCGCGTCGCTCCTGCTGCCGAAGAGTTGGATCGACGTGTCGCTCGCGATCGCTCCAATCGCCGCCAAAGGAAATGTGTAAGAGCCGCCGAGGTCGTTCGCGCCCGAGAACTCGAACCCACCGCGGCCGTTGGCGGCGATTCGGTATCTGAAATCGAGCACGTCGCTATTGCCTGTCAGGTTGTAGTCCGTGCCGAGCAATACGAACTCTTCAGCGCCGACGCTGGGCGGTCGATAATTGTCGGCTTGCAGGGCCAAACGTACGGGCTGTTGCTCTTCGACATCGACGTCGAGATAGCTCTCGCCGGGCTTTGCGCCGGGTCGGAGCTGTGCGTTGAGCTGCTTGACGTTTGGGTTCTGTCGGAGGAGCAGGAGCCCTTCCTTCAATTGATTCATGTTCAGCGGCGGACCCGCAAATGGCCACAATCGTCCTTGGAGATAGCGATCTCGAAGCAAGCCCTGCCTGTCGCTGATCCGAATGTCCGACAAGACACCTTCGACGATCTCGAAGACGACGACACCATCCCGGATGTCTTGGTCCGGCAGAATGGCACCGGAGTTCACGTAGCCATGCGCAACGTAGAATGCCGTGATGGCGCGTCGCGCTTCTTCCAACTCTTCCGACGTGAGCTGACGATGCCGGTAGCGCTCGATGACCGTAGCGAGTTCGGCGCCGCTAAACGCGACATTCCCTCGAAATCGAAACTCGCGCACGAACACGCGTGGGGCTGATGAAAGCTGCGTTGACACCGACGGCGCGGGCGGCGGGCGCCCGACGTCTCGAGCGTGTACGGACGGGGCAAGACCGAGCGCGACCAACGATAGGAGTAGGAGCGCTGCGCGCAGGCGTCTCTTCGAGGCCATCGGATTTTTGGACACGTCGCTCCGCGTTCGCCCGGATGATGGACCGAGCACTCCATGCAGCGGACGCGAGCGCTGTTCACGTTGCAGACGATGCCCGTCGCGTCAAGCGACTAGGGAACCGCTGCGCAAGTAGTTTCCGGCTGCGAAGCGCGATCCACCCGCGATCGACGGCGTCGCGGAGCCCTCGGCGTATCGGACAGATACGCGGTCGGGCTCCGCTCCTTGCGCTCGCGGCGGCTCGCGCTTCTCGCTCGGAACCTACTTGTGCAGAGGTTCCCTAGGGGCCTGTCCTGCGGACGCTGGCGCGAGGCCACTCTGTAACAAGCGAATGGGCGGCGAATACGACAGCGTCCGATAGGCGGGTGTCGCTTGGCGGTGCCGCGCATTGCTGACGGAACAACTTGCACGTCGCGCGGCGTTCGGTAATGAGGTCGCGCTCCGGCAGCTGAGACCGAATGATCCCCGGTGCCCTTGAGCCCGGCGACAAGCGTGGTTCCGGGTGGATGGTCACTGCAATTGGTGAAGGCCCCGCGGTGCCGCGGCTGGAGCAACGTCCCGGACCCGCGCGGGCGGAAGAAGACCGTAGTTCGCGGCAGCGGATTGCCAGCGAGCCTGAAGACCTTCCATCTCAACGCGGCCGGCATCGACGTCGGCGCCGCCACCTCAAGGCCGTGCCGGGACGCAAGACCGCGTGCTCAATTGCCAGGGGCTGCAGCAGCTCCATACCTTCGGCTCCCTCGCGGCCTCCTTCCGTCCCAAGGACCAGGAGGTTGGATCGGGCCGCGGCGTGCCACGATTTCCGGAGAGTCCAGCTCGGTCAGCACGGGCGCTTAGTCGCGGGAGTCGCATTCATCTTCGAAATATGAGAATGCGCCACCAGCGACCTTCGTTCTTTCGCAGTTCCGGGAGGCGCCCACGATGGTTGTTTGGGGATCCCTAGAGGGCATGGAAGTTGACTGGAGCGACCGTCGTGTTCGCATCCTTTGACGCCCACGGTCTCGCGCACGCGATCCTCACCTACGTCACGGCGGGATCCGGACTCGGATTCAACCGCGCCGTCCTCTTCGTCCCCGACGGGCACGAGACCGAGCTCACCGCCGCACTGGCCATCGGTCCGGCGACGTCGGAGGAGGCGCATGCGACATGGGCGCGGCTCGCAAGCGAGCATCGCACGCTCGTCGAGCTTCTGCAGAAGGCCGGATCGCGAGACGCCAAGAGCGGACTTTCGAAGCTCGTCGAAGGACTCTCGATTCCGCTCACGCCGGAGCTGGCGACCCGCAATCCTCTGACGGAGGCCTACTACACGGGCCAAGTCCACAAGATCGTCGAGGCGCGGATCCTCGACGGCCTGTCGCCGCGGCTCCGCGAGGTCTTCTGCGGCACCGAGGTCGTCTGCGTACCGCTGCTCGCGAAGGATCGCGCGATCGGCCTCGTCATCGCCGACAACGCCTTCAATCGTGAGCCCATCGACGAGGAGCGCATCCGCTTCCTGGAGCTGCTCGCGCTGCTCGCCGGCCTCGCGCTCGACAACGCCCGCATGTACACGCAGGTCGAGATGCAGGCACAGGAGCTGCGGTCGGCGCTCGACGAGCTCAAGGCGACCCAGGATCGCCTGCTGCACAGCGAGCGGCTCGCGACGGTTGGGGCCGTCGTTGCGCGTGTCAGCCACGAGATACGCAACCCGCTCGCGACCATCGGCGGCTTCGCGCGCACGTTGGGTGACCACCCCAACCAGGCCGCGCGCATCAACCGGGTGGCCTCGATCATCGTGCAGGAGGTCGAGAAGCTCGAGGTGCTGCTGAAGGAGATGCTCGACTTCACGAGCCCGAGGCCGCCCGCGTTCCAGCGTACCGACCTGAACGATGTCGTCGCCACGTTCGTCGAGGTGCATCGGGACGAGCTGAGTGCGCACGGCGTCGAGCTCGACGTGTCGCTCGCGCGGGACGCGCCCCCGGTGTCGGCCGACTCGACGCAGTTGCAGCGCGCGTTTCTCAACGTCTGGCGCAACGCGGTCCAGGCGATGGAGACCAATCGTGATGGACGACCGCGACGCCTGTGCGTCCGAGCCGAGAGCTGCGGCGATGGCGTCCGCATCACGTTCGTAGATTCGGGGCCGGGGATCGCGGCGGATCTTCAACCGCAGATCTTCACACCGTTCTTCACCACCAAGCGGCACGGCTCCGGCCTCGGATTGGCGGTCGTCCGCAAGATCATCAACGACCACGCCGGCACGATCGCGGTGCGGAGCTCGCAGGACGCGGGCACGACCGTGGAGATCGTGCTTCCGACATGGAGGTCATCATGACGCGAATTCTGATCGTAGAGGACGACGACAACCAGCGCCTGCTCTACCGCGAGGATTTCGAGGACCGTGGGTACGAGGTGTTCGAGGCTCGGGACGGCCTCGAAGCGCTCCTCGCGATCGAGCGCCATTCGCCGGACGCGGTCGTCCTCGACATCAACATGCCGAGTCTCGACGGCCTCTCGGCGTTGACCCGCATCCACGAGCGCCATCCACGCCTGCCGGTCGTGCTCAACTCGGCGTACTCGGCGTATGCCGACCATTTCGTCAGCTGGATCGCCGACGCCTACGTCACCAAGTCGTCGAGCCTCGAACCGCTGCGTGAAGCCGTCCGATCCGTGGTCCGAGGGGCCGCTGTCTAGCCGGCAGGAGGCGATGCGGGCGACCGCTACCACGCTGGTCATGTTGCTCGCCGGCGGCCAAGGCGAGCGGCTATACCCGCTCACCAAGAAGCGAGCGAAGCCGGCGGTGCCGTTCGGCGGCATGTACCGCATCATCGACTTCACGCTCTCCAACTGCCTCAACAGCGGGCTCAGACGCATCTACGTGCTGACGCAGCACAAGTCGCTGTCGCTCGACCGCCATCTCCGCACTACGTGGGGCATTCTGCATCCGGAGCTCGGCGAGTTCATCCAGACCGTACCGCCGCAGCTTCAGCTCGTGTCCCGTTGGTACGCGGGTACCGCGGACGCCGTTTTCCAGAATCTCGATCTCCTCGACGAGGAGCACCCCCAGCACGTCGTCGTGCTCTCGGGCGATCACGTCTACCGCATGGATTATGGACGGCTGATCCAGTTCCACGACGAACACGGCGCCGACCTGACCCTCGCCTGTACCGAAGTGGCGTGCGCGGACGCGCGTCGGATGGGCGTGCTCGACGTCGACGGCGACGATCGCGTCATCGCCTTCGACGAGAAGCCGGCCTACCCGATGCCCATTCCGCAGTCCCCGGATCGATCGCGCGTCAACATGGGCGTCTATGTGTTCCGTACCGATGCGCTCGTGCGCGCGGTCATCGCCGACGCCAAGACGTCGTCGCTCCACGACTTCGGCCAGAACGTGATCCCCGCGATGCTGTCGGCGCAACAGGTATTCGCCTTCGACGTCCTCGAGCGCTGTCCGCGCGCCGAGCACTATTGGCAGGACGTCGGCACCCTCGACACCTATTTCGATGCGAACATGGGGCTGCTCGCGCCAGAGCCCCTGTTCGACCTCTTCGCCCACGGCTGGCCGATGAGGTGCCAGGGCGGACAGGATCCGCCGGCGCTGATCCGGAGCGTCGGCGCGACCGAAGCGCGCGCCCGCGATAGCATCATCTGCGCCGGCTGCACCATCATCGGCGGTAGCGTGCTGCGCTCGATCCTGTCACCGCGGGTGTTCGTGGGGGCCGGTGCCGAGATCGAGGAATCGATCCTGCTTCCCGGCGTGCACGTCGGCGCGCGCGCGGTCCTGCGACGCGTGATCGTCGACGAGAACGTCGTGATCCCGGAGGGCATCGTCATCGGAACCGCCGCGGCCGACCGCCGGCACTTCGTCGTGACCAAGCGCGGAGTGACCGTCGTCCCCGAGGGGACGTTGATCGGTTGATGCCCGCCGGAGCTGGCGGCCGGTTTCCGTGACCACCTGAAGCTTGGGGCGCATCGGACTGCGGTGCGGTCGAGGTGCGCCAGAATAGGGCGATTTTCTGTCTGACGTGTGGTTCGATTTCCTTTGACACACGAACCGCCGTTGGGCTACGAACTCCCCGGCGGTTTTCAAGATATCGTCATGAACACGATGAACACCCTTTCATTTTTCGGCTTCATCGCTCGACGTCTCCGGACTGACCGAGCCCGTGCCCGAACACTCACTGGCATCGTCTTCCGAGAGCTCCGCGATCGCCTTACTCCTGGATTGGCGGCAGGAATCGCCACGCGATTGCCCCCGGGGTTGCAGCGCGTATGGACGGTGAATCCTCAGCCGCTTGCGGAGCGCTCGCAACCGTACAAGCTCGAGTTTCTCGGCGAGGTAATGCAGCAAGGCATGCTGCGCGACAGCACCGAGGCCGAGCACGTGGTGATCGGCGTGTTCGCAACCCTCCAGTGTGTCCTCGCAGAGAACCCGGGACGCGAAGGCAGCATTGTTGGACTGCCGCATCAGCTCGAGCCCGACCTCGCGATCCTCTGGCATCAGGCAACACTCGCCGCAGTGCCTGGCATGGATCGAGGCCCGCTGCGGCTCGATCCTCGGCGCGTGCAACCTCCCACGCGTCAGGATCCGATCGTACCGCGGTCCGCCTGACGCGCATGTCCGCCGCTGGCAGGCGGATCGACCTCGCGGCCCGGCGCTGCGACTCGCCGACGATACTGGCCTCGTAGCTCGCGGGCGCGCTTGCGCGCCGATCCGAGGGACACCGTGGTCTTTCCGGCGCGCGGTCCGTTGTGGTACGAAGCGCCGTTCGAATCGCGTGGTGCGGTTCATGACCGCGCCGGGCAAGGAAGCTCACACGCATCGTGGTGCCGGGAAGCGCATCCGGCACAGAATGAGGACAACGATGGCCAGCGCAGTTTCCATTCATCCGTCGATCGACAACGGCATCAAACCAGGTGTCAGTAACTTTGCGGGCGGAACGCTCGTCTGCAAGTGCGCCACCAAGCCGGTGAAGGTGGAAGTCAAGTCCCAGTCCGCTCACAACCACGCGTGTGGCTGTACGAAATGCTGGAAGCCGCGCGGCGCGCTGTTCTCCGTCGTCGCCGTCGTGCCACGCAGTGCGGTGACGGTCACGGAGAACGCCGACAAGCTGGCGATCGTCGATCCGAACGCCGCGATCCAGCGCTACGCTTGCAAGGGCTGCGGCGTTCACTTGTACGGTCGGATCGAAAACACGAAGCACGCGTTCCACGGCCTCGACTTCATCCACACCGAGCTGTCGCCGCAGAGCGGCTGGTCGCCGCCGGGCTTCGCGGCCTTCGTGTCCTCGACCATCGAGGGTGGCGCCGATCCGGCGATCATGAACGACGTGCGGGCGAAGCTCAGAGAGCATGGCCTCGAACCGTACGACTGCCTGAATCCACCGCTGATGGACGCGCTAGCGACGCACGCGGCGAAGCTCTCGGGCGTCCTGAAGTCCTGACACGATCACGGGGCGTTGCAACGCCCCTCACATGGGAGTCAACCAATGGACGTACGCGCAGCCGTTGCGTTTGAAGCCGGGAAACCGCTGACTGTCGAAACGGTGCAGCTCGACGCCCCGCGTGACGGGGAGGCGCTGGTCGAGATCAAGGCGACCGGCCTCTGCCATACCGATAAATTCACGCTGTCGGGATCGGACCCAGAAGGGCTGTTTCCGTGCATTCTCGGCCACGAGGGTGCCGGTATCGTCGTCGACGTCGGTCCCGGCGTCAAAACTCTGAAGAAGGGCGATCACGTCATTCCACTGTACACGCCAGAGTGTCGAGAATGTGAATACTGCACGTCGCAGAAGACCAACTTGTGTCAGAAGATCCGCGCGACGCAGGGGAAGGGTTTGATGCCGGACGGCACCAGCCGCTTCTCGTTCAAGGGGAAGCCGATACTGCATTACATGGGATGCTCGACGTTCGCGAATTATACGGTATTGCCGGAAATTGCACTTGCGAAAATCCGCGACGATGCGCCGTTCGACAAGGTTTGCTACATCGGCTGCGGTGTCACGACCGGCATCGGCGCCGTGATCTTCACCGCCAAGGTAGAACCCGGCGCGAATGTCGTCGTCTTCGGTCTCGGGGGTATCGGCCTCAACGTGATCCAGGGTGCAAAGCTCGTCGGCGCGAACATGATCATCGGCGTCGACATCAATCGGAACCGCGAGGCGCTGGCGCGCAAGTTCGGGATGACGCATTTCGTGAACCCGAAAGAAGTCAAAGGCGATCTCGTTGCGCACCTGGTCGAGCTGACCAAAGGCGGCGCCGACTACACCTTCGAGTGCATCGGCAACACGACGCTCATGCGCCAGGCGCTGGAGTGCTGCCACAAAGGGTGGGGTGTTGCGACCGTCATCGGCGTCGCGCCGGGCGGCGCCGAAATCAGCACCCGTCCATTCCAGCTCGTCACCGGCCGACGTTGGATCGGTTCCGCGTTCGGCGGTGCCCGCGGCCGTACCGACGTGCCGAAGATCGTCGACTGGTACATGGAGGAGAAGATCAACATCGACGATCTGATCACGCACACGATGCCGCTCGAGAAGATCAACGAAGGGTTCGATCTGATGACCCGGGGCGAGTCGATCCGAGGTGTGGTCATTTATTGATGGGGACGATCGAGAAACAAAGCGAGCAGGCCTGCTTTGGTGGACGCGTGGGCTCTTATACCCATGCGTCCGCGGAAACCGGGACCGTCATGCGCTTCGGCGTCTATTTGCCGCCTCAAGCACTTCTTCGCCCGGTGCCGGCCTTGTACTATCTCGCCGGTCTCACCTGCACCGAAGAAACCTTCTTGATCAAGGCGGGTGCCCAGCGAATCGCGGCCGAGCTCGGTTTGGCCCTGGTCGCCTGCGACACCAGTCCGCGCGGCCTCAATCTGCCGGGCGAGGCGGATCACTGGGACTTCGGGCTCGCTGCTGGTTTTTATCTCGATGCGACGGCGCAACCGTGGGCGAAGAACTATCGCATGGGATCTTACGTCGACGAGGAGCTGCCGGCCGTCGTCGAAGCCAATTTCCCCGTACTCAAGGACAAACGCGGCATTTTCGGCCACTCCATGGGCGGTCATGGTGCGCTCGTCACGGCGCTGCGCAATCCCGAACGCTGGCATTCGGTATCGGCATTCGCGCCGATCTCGAATCCGGTCGCCGTTCCGTGGGGTCAGAAGGCATTCGGCAATTATCTGGGACCCGATCGGAGCGCCTGGGCGGAGTACGATGCGAGCCTGCTCATTCGCAAGCGGCCCTATCCGGGACTGTTCCTCGTGGACCAAGGTCTGGCCGATCAGTTTCTGAGCCGTGAATTGAAACCGGAAGCGCTGGACGGCGCAGCACGGGACGCCGGCCAACGGCTCACGTTACGGCTGCATGCGGATTACGATCATTCATATTGGTTCATCCAGACGTTCATCGCCGACCATCTCACGCACCATGCGCGAACGCTCGGTGTGAAATGAATCTTCTCGACTTGTAAGTCGTATCGTCGTATCGGCCAAAAAGGCGGCACGAAGCTCCGCCTGCCGGTGATCGGTACATCATCGTCGACTGCGAGCTCCCACCCCGAGTGATGAACGCTCCAGGGTCGGGGTGATCGCGCTCCCCAGGCGACTCGTACGGACGAGCGCGATCGATTGCTACCGCCGTGGTGGCTTCGGCTACGTCGAGGAGGCAGGAGCTCGTCGGACCGCCAGCATCGTAACGTCGTCCGAAAAACCGCGTCCGGCGATGTATTGCTTCAGGGCGGCGTCGATCCGGTCCAGGAGGCCAGAGGCCGACACGGGTGGTGTCTGCGTCACGAGCGACACCAGGCGCTCGTCGGTGAAGAATCCTCCCTGTGGGTCACGAGCCTCGGTGACGCCGTCGGTGAACGCGAGCAGCATCTCACCGGGGCCGATGATCTGCTCGCCGACCTCGAAGGCCGACCCGGCCAGAATCCCCAGGGCGGGGCCCGTCGCCGTCAGGCGAGCCTTCACCGCTCCGTTCTTGTCGACGAGCAGCGGTGGGTTGTGTCCGGCGTTGACGTAGCGCAGAAGTCCGGACGACGGGTCGAGAAGGCCGAAGAACAGGGTCACGAACATGTTCATCCTCGCGTGGAAGTGCGCGATGTACTCGTTCGTCAACCTGACCGGCTCCTCCGTCATGTACGGCACGGACGGCATCGCCGATGCGACACCGCCATCGGCGGCGGCCGGGCACCCCTCCGACAGCCAACCGAAGGCGCGCAGCAAGCTGCGGCTGAGCGCCATGAAGAGGGCGGCTCCCACCCCTTTGTCGCAAACGTCGGCGACCATCAGCCCGACGCGGTTGCCTTTCACCCAGAAGGCGTCGAAGAAGTCACCCGATACTTCTTTGGCCGGTTGAAAACGAGTGTCGATCTCCCAGCCGGCAGGCGTCGGCAGGACATCCGGAAAGAAATCGGATTGGATCTGACGGCCGACCTCGACGTCACGCTCGACGATCACGAGCTCCCGCTGGCGCTCCAGCAGCAGATGCGTGTTCAGCGCGACGGCGGCCTGCGATGCAAGCGACTGAATGACGAGCTGCTCGTACGCACCAAACGGGATCACCCGACCGGTCTCCGGATCTTGTGCGTTGATGAGTTGAAGAACGCCGATGACCTGATCCTCGTGGTTCTTGAGCGGCGCGGTCAGACACGAGCGGGAACGATAGCCGATCCGTTGGTCGAACGCGTGCGTTCCAGAAAAATCGAAGCCCTCGGCCTCGTAGATGTCCGGGATGTTGATCGAGCGGCCTTCGATCGCCACGCGCGTCGCGACGTTGCCGAGATTCGGCCTCCCCTGGTCGTCATGGAGCACCAGCGGCGCGAACGCGATCTCGCGTCCACTCCCAGTCCCCGGCCCATTCGCGATGCCCAGTGAATCGCAGAACATCAGCGTGAACTCGAGACGCTCCTGCTGAAGAAGGTAGATCGTACCCGCATCGGCGTGGCAGGACGCCTTCGCTTCACGAAGAATACGGGTGAGCAGCTGATCGAATCTCTTCTCGGAGGAGAGGGCAGCGCCGAGCGGCAAGAGCCGCTTCTCCAAAAAGTCTTGCAGGTTCTCGATTGCCTTGTCGCTTTGCTCGAGGCGCTGCGACAACCCGCGGAGCATTCCGATTGCGAGCTCGGAACGCTCACGCAGCAGCGCGAAGAACGAGTCCTTATCGAGGCACAACAACGTTGTATCCTCGACGGCGCTGACCGTTGCCACGCGCGGCGCGTAGTCGAGGAGCGCCATTTCGCCGAAGATCTCCGCGGGACCGAGCATCTTGAGGACGTGGCTCCCTTTTCGGACGGAGACGCGGCCGTGCGCAACGATGTTCATGGTGTCGCCGGGATCGCCCTCGGAGAACACGTTCTCCCCCGCCGCGAACGTCGCGACCTTCACTTTCGCGGCGATCTCCGCCAACTGCTCCTCGTCGATGCCGGAGAAAATGCGGGTCTGCTTCAGGTTCGAGACGATCTCTTCCTTCGACAACATGTCCGTGTCTCCGGATCCGTTGGAGTGCTCGTGGCGGCTGACGACCAACGTATGGCGGTTCTTGCCGGCAGATGTAACGTACTGGAAATCGTCCACGCTGCGAATCGCGAGAAACACTCCGAGACCACCCTCGGCGCGGGTCTCCAGCGGTTGGTCGAGCTCGGCCGCGGTGCTGTACGGCGTTGGATCGTAGGCTGCCCCGGTGTCGTCCAGATGGATCCGCAGCCTGTCGCCGTCGATCTCGTACGAGACGTCGATCATGCCCTCGAGGCCCGCCTCTTGGTAGCCGTGCTTGACGATGTTCGTTGCGATCTCGTCGACGGCGAGGCTGAGACGGTAGGCGGCTGATTTCCCCAAGCCGGCGGACGTCGCGGCGGCTCCGACGAACTCCCGGAGCGCCGCCAGAGAGTCGAGCTCGCCGCGAACCGTCAAACGCTGCATCCGGTCAGAGGCTCTCGATCGCGCGCGCGTCGTACTTGTCCATGAGGACCACGCTGTGGTGAAAGCCGGTCATCCGGATCGTCTCGAGGATGGGCTCGCGCGCACCGACGACGTAGACGTCGACGCTCGCGCCCATCTTCTGTTTCGCAAAGACGAGGACCCGCAGGCCGGCGCTGGCCATGAACGCCAAATCCTCCATCCGCAGGACGAGGCGCTTGGCTCCCTGGGCGGCGGCGCGCTCGATCACCTCTTTGAACTTGGGCGCCCCTGCCGCGTCGAGTTCCCCCGAGAGCATGACGTTCGCAATGCCCGTGCCGGTCATTTTGAGTGAAGCGTCGAAGGCCATGGTGTCTTCTCTCCTTCTGAACCCGTCGCCGCAGGGGTTCTACCTGCCGACCAGGATGGCCACAGAGCGGCCGCCCATGAGAAAGCTTCGCTGATCCCCGAGGGCCGGCTCCTCGCCTGGCTCCGACACGTCGCCGGGTGACGGAACGCTCGTATTGACGAAGACGTGCCACTGCGTGCCTTCCGGGAGCGCAGGCAATTCGCAGCTGAGACCATCCCAGTGCATGTTCATGACCACATAAATGAAATCGTCGCTCGGCGAGTCGTCTTTTGGCCGTCCCGCGAGCAACGCGGCCAGGACGTTCCCACCCCAGTCCACTCTCCAAGCCTGCGTGCCGTGCCAACTGATGTCGGGATAACGGCTACGCTCGCAGCTGTGACCGCGCAGGTGCTCCCGCGCTCTGAGGATTGGATGGGCATGACGGAAGCGGATGCAGCTCCGCGTGAATCGAAATAGATCCGCGTTGCGCTCGAGGAGACTCCAGTCGAGCCAATTCAACTCGTTGTCGTGACAATAGCTGTTGTTGTTGCCACGCTGCGTCCGGGCGATCTCGTCTCCCATCAAGATCATGGGGACGCCCTGGCTGACCAGCAGGATGGCGATCGCGTTCTTCATCTGGCGGTGTCTCAACGCGCAGATGTTCGGATCGTCGCTCGGGCCTTCCTGTCCGCAGTTCCAGCTGTTGTTGTCGTTGCACCCGTCGTTGTTGGACTCGCCGTTCGCCTCGTTGTGTTTCCAGTTGTAGGAGAACAAATCGGGCAGCGTGAAGCCATCGTGGCACGTGACGAAGTTGATGGACGCGGTGGGGCCACGAGTGCCGTACAAGTCGGGTGAGCCGAGCAGCGCCGCTGCCATCGCTCCGGTGTGGCCGTCTTCCCCCTTGAGAAAGCAGCGCAACGTATCACGGTACCGGCCGTTCCATTCGGCCCAACGGCCGTATGCCGGGAAAGAGCCGACTTGATAGAGGCCTCCGGCATCCCATGCTTCTGCGATGAGCTTGCACTTCCCGAGGACGGGATCGTACGCCAGCGTCTCCAGCAGAGGCGGATTGGCCAATGGGCATCCCCGCGGATCGCGCCCGAGGATCGCGGCGAGGTCGAACCGGAATCCGTCGATGTGATATTCGGAGACCCAGTAGCGTAGCGCGTCGAGCACCATGTCCCGGACGATCGGATTGTTGCAGTTGAGCGTGTTACCCGTGCCGCTGAAATTGAAGTAGTAGCCCTCCGGCGTGAGCATGTAGTACGTCGCATTGTCGATTCCCTTGTAGGAGATCGACGGTCCGTGCTCGTTGCCCTCGGCGGTGTGATTGAACACCACGTCGAGGATGACCTCGATACCGTTCCGGTGCAGGTCCAATATCGTGGTCTTGAGCTCGTCGGCCACCATCGTGGCGTCTCGCATGCGCCCCGTGGCGGCATAGCTTGCCTTCGGCGCGAAGAAGCCGATACTGCTGTAACCCCAGTAGTTGAGCAACGTCTCACCGGTATCGGCATTGAGACGGCTGTTCTCGAACTCGTCGAACTCGAAAATGGGCATCAGTTCGATGCAATTGACCCCGAGCTCCTTCAGATACGGGATTTTCTCCCGGACCCCGGAGAATGTCCCCGGGTGCTTGACGCCGGAAGAGGCGTGCCGCGTGAAGCTGCGCACGTGCATCTCGTAGATGACGAGGTCTCCCAGCGGAATTTCCAGTGGGCGATCCGCCTCCCAGTCGAAATCGTCATGGACGATCCGCCCGCGGTGCGGGAACGGGTCCGTCCCGTCCGGCTGCTTACCCCAGACGTCGCGACCGCCGATCGCTTTCGCATAGATGTCGAGCATCACCTTCGAGGGGTCGAATCGGTACATGGCTGGCTGCCCCTGCTGGGCCCGCCCGTACGGTCCATCCATACGATAACCGTACTCGATGTTTTCGGAATCGAGGTCGAAGACCGTCATCGTGAACACGTTGCCGATGCGAAACTCGCCCCATACGGGCTCGCCGGTATCCGCCCGGCGGAAGGCCCCGCGAAAAGGGATCTCGACGAAAGGCGTGCGCGCGTCTTTCTCGAAGAGCACCAACACGCAATAATCGGCGTGCCGAGAGAAGACCGAGAAGTTGATGCCACCCGGCACCAAGTGAGCTCCAAACGGATAGGGACGACCCGGGCGGATCTTGAAGCCCTCGAACACGTGGGTCGGGTAGACGTCGATTCGCTCCAACCCGATCGTCCTCTACTTCAGACTGCCGAGGGCGCTCTCGAGCGTGTCGAAGATGGCGAACCAACTGAGAAACCCCGTTACCTCCATCGTGTCCCGTAGCTCCGGCGAAAGTCCCGACAGAAGGAGCCGCGCGTTGCTGCTGGTCGCTTGCCGGTGGGTCGCAAGAAGAGTTCTCAATCCGGCGCTCGACATGTAGCCGACGCGGCTCATGTCCAGGATCAGGGGCCGCTCGGCCGTGATCAACGGCAGGACCTGTTCCTGGAGTCCGGGCGCCGTCTTGCCATCGACGTCGAAGTCGATGCTGACGACGATGGCCAGATCCGTCTCGCGAACATCGATGTCCATCGAATGCCTACCTCCCGTTGCGGACAGGCATCAAGCGGACCTTCACACGCACCCGCTCTTTCGCGTCCGGGAGTTTGACGGTGAGACCCTCGGCGTCGAAGTTCTTGTAGGCGTCACCGTCGACCCAGACTTCGTCGAGTCGGATACTGCCCTTCGGCAAGATGTCGGGGGCGACGCGTAGGATGTCACGTTCGAATGCGCCCGGCATGGGATTGAAGTACAGCTCGAGCGGTTGCTGCGTGATGAGCAAGTTGGTGTACACCTGCGCCAGATAGCACAGCTCGAACGAGTGGTAGCCGCTCATGGAATGGCTGCCCTTGAGCCGCTCGGTGCCCATGAGATAGGGCATGCCGTTCGCGAAGACGTTGAAATAGACCCCGCCGTCGTCGTGATCCAGGAAGAAGGCGTTGTAGAACGCCGACGACTCGCGCGCCGTCCGCAGAAACTTCTCGTCGCCCAACACGCCGTGCAAGATCAGGTAGGCGAGAATCCCTTGCTCTTGTTGCCACCACGCCTTGCGGTTGTGGAATGCGAACCGATGGTACTTCTGGCCCTTCTCCTTGAGACGCTCCAGCACATCGTACCAACCGCCCCGCATCTGGTCGCCGCCCACTTTGGGCATGATGTCGCCGATCTGGCGCGCCAGCTGCTCGTACTCCTTCTTGGGTTTGAGCCCGTACATGCGCATCAGATTCCAGGCGATCTTGAGGTTGTGCCCGACGACGCCGCGGTTCTGCTGCCACATGTGAGTGGTGTCGTGCGACCAATCTTCGAAGAACTTTTCCTGCACGAGCGGGCTGTGCTCGTAATCGGGGAAATGCTTGACGATCGTGTCGAACGTGTGCTCGAGCATGTTGGCGTAGCGATTCTTTCCGGTCGCCAACCACAGGTTGATCAGATACGCGGGAGCATGATCGCCGACGGAGTTCCAGTTCTTCTTCGCTGTGTTCTCGCCCAACGAGGCGCTACGTGGATCGAGGGTGATCGGGTCGATGTGTGAGAAGTACCCGCCGTTCGTCTGATCGAGGAAGAAGCGATCGAATAGGTCGATGGTGCTCTCGGCGTCGTGCAGGATGCGGGGGTCGCCGGTGATGCGGTAGGTCTGAACGGGTCCCGCCAGCGCGTAAATCTGCTCGTACGCCGGAATGGCATCGAAATCGTCGCCGAACTCCGAGGCGAAGATCTTGTCCTCGCGGTGACCATGCACGTCGATGCCGTGATACCAGTAGACGAGCTTCTCATCGAGATCGTAGAAACGCATGTGCTCGCGCAGGTACTCGGTGCCCTTCTCGGCGGCCTCGAGGAACCGGTCCTGTCCCGTCAGCAAGTACGACGACGCGAAGCCGTAAACGAGCCGCGAGATCGTATCCGTCTCTTGACGGTAGTTGTCCTTGGGTTTCTCGCCGGTCAGGGTGATCGTCGTGCGGTAATCGCGATAGTCGACCTCGCGACCTTGAAACTCGGCCGCGAGATAGAACTCGCCGAGTTGGTCGATCTGGCGGACCCACCAATCCGCGCGCTCGAAGACAAATTCGTCCGCGCTGCGACCGGTGAACGTGATGTATTCGGCTTCGAACGTGTTTCCCCCGCTCTCGGCGTAGAAGATCCCGTAGACGAAGAGGTGACGTCCGGGACGGAGCATCTCGCGTATCTGACTGGTGCAATCCGCATACGGGTCACCGAGGTTGCGGACGACACGAGCGTAGGTGTTGCCCTTGAGCGCGACCTGGAACTCCTTGCCGCCGCTCGTTCGAAGCTGGAAGCGACCGGCTTCGGCGTCGAAACTCGTCACATACCCGTGAATCGTGTCGGAGAATGGCGATTCGATCGCGTTCATTGGTGACCTCGTTTGATCGAGTACGACTAGGCCAGTGAGGAGAGAATTGCAACGTCTACGCTGCGTTCCCGGACCCGCGGCGCAAACGCGGCGGCACCGCGCTTTCGCCGCGAGCTCGCCTCCAGCCGTGGATGTCACGAGCGCGCTGGCGCCATCGATAGGGAACCTCCGAGCAAGTGAGGTCTGGAGCGACGATCGCGAGCCCGCTATCAGCGCGAGCATCCCGGCCGCGGGATCACCGACGCGCGCCCGACTCGATCTCCCGCACGAACGTCTCGAGGAACTTCCCCAGCACGCCGGGGTGCTTCGCGGTGATCAGATCTCGATCGACGACGATGTCCGCGGTCTGATCTCCCTCGAAGACGACGTCGCCTCCGGCGTTCTGCACATCGCAGACGATGTTGTGGGCACACGTCATCCGCCGCCCCTTCAGCATCTCGGGATCGGCGCACATTAGCCAGAGGCCGTGACAAATGGCGCCGACCTTCACGCCACTCGTCTTCAGCGCCTTTCGCATGAGCACGACCGCCGGCGCCTTGTTCGGCTGACCCTTTCGCGGATGCTCCTCGTACCGCAGCCGGTCCATCGCGTACGCCCCGATGCAGATGATCCCTTTGTAGTCGGCTGGATCGACGCCGTTGACCTCGGTCGTCACGGTGACGTGCTCCTCGACGACGCCGGTATCCGGATTCCCGCCGAACTTGAGCTGCGGATTCCCCCACAGATGCGAGATGTAATCGACCGCATACCCCTGCCGGGGAAAGTACGTGTTGAACTCGCGGAACTCCGTCTGGTCGAAATGGTCCTCGATGAGGACGCCGATCTTTCCCTTTTCCATTCGGCTCCCTCCTTATCTACCGAGTGACGTTGCCGTCGGCGGATATGCCGTTGATGCCCTCACCCGTGTACGCGACCGCAACTAGATCCGTCTCGATCGTCTCGCCCGGCCCCACCATCAGCGCCGTGCCGTTCGCGATCGCACGCGGTATTCCCGCCGGAGGATAGCTCGTGAACGGCTCGAGCGCGCAATTGTACGTTCTCCCGTACCAGGGATAGTCACTGTGTCCGCCGTAGACTTGCCACATCCACAAGTACTTGAACAGGTCGCGATTCCACGCCATGCCGAAGCCGATTCCCTGCCGGCGGTTCGTGATCCCGTACCAGCCCTGCTCGAGATCCTTCAGAAAAACGACGTCCACCGATTTCGCATCCTTGCCGAGGACGCGCGTGATGTCCTGCATCTCCTTCGTTCGCCGATTCATCACGTTCGGGAACTCGAACTCGACTCCGGGCTCCCACAGCCCATTCGCATGGTACGCGAGCACCTCGACCTTCTTCGCCGGCGTCTGGACGACACAGCTGTCGTCCAAAAACGGCTCGCCGATCGCGGGATGATGGCCCCACATGACGGCGAACTTCTCGGTGCCCTCGTTGCGGAGGCGCTCGTGGATGAAAAGTGCGGCTCGCTCACGTCGCAGCGACAGCGTACGCTCGAGCGCGAGCGGTGAACGGTACAGGCGGACGCGCAGCGTGAGGGCGACGTGTTCCGGGGAGTCCTCCGCGATCGCTGCGTCGAACGGCAGAAGGGAGACTTCGCCGTGAAGGCCCTGATACGTGCCCTGGTACGGCTCCGATGCCCAACCTGCCGACGGCAATACCTCCTGCCACCCGCCGTAGTAGTAATCGTGGAAGGCGCCTTCCGGCAGCGCGCTCGTCGACACGAACGGCCGGCGCATGGCGAGTGGCGATTGCCACATGAAGTCCATGTCCCGGGGCTTGTACGTGAACTCGAAGACGTCCGCGCCCTTGTCGAGCAGCACGCCGACCCGGAGCTCCTCGTTCTCGAGATAGCCGATCCGCATACCCTTGTAGGTATAGTCGAGGCTGATCCGGCAGCCCTGCTTTCTCCCATGGGTGTACATGAACGATGCGACCTCGAATTCAGACCGGGCGTGGACTTCCGTACGGGAGGTGCGACGCTCTCGTCAGAAGTCTCCCTCGAGCAGCTCCACGAACGTTCCGTCGGGGTCCTTGAAGCACACGATCGAAACCGACGTGCCGGGAAGCTTCTTGGGCTCGGAGAGGAATTTGATGCCCTTCGCCGAAAGGTCCCGATAGTCTCTCTGGATGTCGGTCGTCTTGAGGCACATGCGCGCGATACCGGTGTGGTAGAGATGCGGATACGGTTGCCCTGCCGGCGCCGGGTCCGTGAACTCGAGCAGGTCGATCCGCGTCGCGTCGGGGGCGTCGCCGAGGCGCAGGTGCACTCCCTTCAGGTTCGCCGTCTGCATTCCGAACGCGTCGGCCATCTCCTTGCTGGCCATGCCCTCGCGAAAATCGAGGACGACCTTGAAGCCCAGGAGCTGGTAGAAGGCCACCGCACGATCGAGATTCGTGGAATTGATGTTGAAGTGGAAGATTCGCTCAATCATGACTCATCTCCCCGAAATCCGTATCGACCCAACTACCACTGCTCGAGCACGGCCGTCAGGCCGCCGTCGACGAACAGCTGGGCGCCGGTGATGAAGGACGCTTCGTCGCTCGCCAGGAAGGCGGCGGCGTTACCAACGTCGATGGGTGTGCCCATCCGCTTCAACACCTGGCGCTCCTCGACATGCTTGATCATCGCCTTCGGGTCCTCGTATTGCTGGAACAGGTGCTCGATGAGCGGTGTCCAGACCCAACCCGGCGCGATGGAATTGACGCGAATCACAGGTCCGTAATCGATCGCCATGTTGCGAGTCAGCGCCGTGATGGCGCCCTTCGACGCTGCGTAGGGCGCGACGCCGTTCACGGTCGAACGCGAATGCACCGACGACATGTTGACGATCGCGCCCTTGCCGACCGCCTGCATGTGGGGAATCGTGTATTTCGAGAAGAGAAAGACGCTCTTCAGGTTGATCGCGAGGCAGCGATCCCAGCTCTCGCTCGTCGTGTCGAGCACGGACGTGTACGTACCGACCCCGGCATTGTTCACGAGAGTGTCGACCTTTCCGTAGGTGTCGAACGTCTTCTGGACGACCTGCTTGACCTGGTCCTCGTTGGAGACGTCGCATTTGACGAAGATCGCTTCGCCGCCGTCGCCGCGGATCTCGTCGGTGCTCTTGCGTCCGAGGTCCTCGCTCCAATCGACGAGGACGACCTTCGCCCCCTCGCGACAGAACACCTGCGCGACGCCCTTGCCGATCCCTCCCGCCGCGCCCGTGACGACCGCCACTCGATCCTTCAGCTTCATGGCAACACCTCCCGCAATGCTGCCGTCGACCAAAAATACCTGGGGCAGGGGACAGTATCCGCCGCGGTGGAGGAAAGCAACCTCTTACCGTGCGCGCGGCAGCGCACGGCACTCAAACCTGGCGGTGGTTGCGCCACGGTGGGGTGGGGGAGCGACTCTCTGCGCTCCCCCATCGCCTGTCAGCCGTTACCTTGCAGCCAGACCGTTGGCGAACGGACCATGTGTGGCGATCGAGGGCACATCCGTAATTGCAAAAGTGCCAAGGAGCGTCAGACCCGCCATTGGCCCCCACCCGATACCCGCTAATGACGCCATCCGCTTCATGAAGCACATATAGGAACCGGCTATTGACCGACGCGTGTGACATTACCGCTACTGGCATCGATCTGATAAGTAGTGATCGAGCCCCACGGCGGCCCCGGCACATCGACTTTGGACGTTATGACAACCACCTGGACCGAAGAGCCGGCTAGAATTTATCTATCAACCCTTTTCTCTGGCTGCGTCTCGAAGGGTGCCCGCGCGAGAATCGACCGTTCATCGGGGGGGGGGAGGGATTTTCATCCCTCCCCCCGGGCATCTGTCAGGCTCTACCGCGCCGCAAGACCATTAGGGAAGGGACCGTTTGTTGCGATGGCCGGCACAGCAGTAATTGCAAAAGTGCCCAAAAGGGTGAGCCCGCCATCCGACCCCACCTGAAAGCCGCTGATGGTGCCATCCCCTTCGCTGAGCACATAGAGGAAACGGCTATTGAGGCTGAGAGCCGCATCGACAGGAACACCAACGGGTGCAAGAGGGATGGGCGTGACGCCAAGCTCGGTGAGGCTGCCATCGGGATCAAGGTGATAGCTGGTGATCGAGCCGGCCGGCGGAAGGCCCGGAGTGCCGCCCGTCTGGGTGGCAAGAGCGTTAACGGTGAAGGCGAAGCGCTGGCTGTTCGTGGCTACCACCCAACATTTTGCTGCCTGATCATCGACCTCGTTGTCGATGAGTGTGAGTGTGCCGTCGTCCGCGACATCATACGAACTCAATGCGGGGGCATCCGGGGGGACGGAGCAACCAGGCAAATTGCCCGGTGGTTGCGGCGCATGGCAATCAGCCTCGGTGACTAACATTTGCCCGCGATTGATGAACGTAAAGCCGAACGGCTCGCCGCCTGCGGAAGGCTGCGGGTTGGGTCCGCTGGGCCGCCCGTTCTTGTCAACCGTGTAGGTGGTAATCATGTTGGTGACTTTTTCGGTGACAACCAGCACGCGACCAGAAGGCGTGAAGCTGACCTCGGCAGGAGACGTGCTGACGTCGCTCAGCGGCTGTGTTGATCCCGACAGCGGCGAGAGCCCACAGCCGAAGCCGACGGTAAAGCCGCTGATGTTATCGCTCGCCGTCGCATCAACGTTGGCGTCCCTGAGTTGCCCCCCGGCGTTCAAAGCATAGAGCAAGCCATTGTACTCCGTCAGGCTGATCGGCCGGCGGCCGCCCGAAGCGACGGTATTGACAAGTTTCAAGCTATCACCTCTCACGTGAAACGCGGTAATCGAGTCGCTCATGGAGTTGACGGCCCACAGGCATTGACCACTCTGACTCAAGAGCAGCCCATTCTGGTTACCCGTGGCAAAGAAGCCGATACTCGTGCCCCCTGTGGGGAAACTTCCCGATTTCGTGAGTGTCCCGTCGGCCGCTCGGTTGAATACGACCACTGCGTTCCCGGCTGGATCGTTCGTCATCGTGTACACGTGACCGGAGCTCGGCAGGCCGACTGCGGCAGCTACGCCGACCTGGAACGACACGGTCAGCACCAGCAGAGACGCAAGAACGGAGACTTTCACAGGTGGATTTCCCAGACGCATGGCTATTCTCCTTTATCGCGATTGAAATTGAAGCTTTCGCTTCTGAGGACGTTCGTTCATCGCATCCTGCTCAATGAATTTTGTTCAGGGTTACGGCTCGCGTGCAGACCCTCTGCGTAGCGAGTGTTTCGTGGCTAGGGAACGTGATCAAAAAGGTTTCGACGGTACCTCCAATACCGGTCAGCGTGAGATGATTCGAGTCCGACGGCACGATGCCGGCGAGAATGAACGGGTTCGAGTCGACGCGGGATCCGTCGAAAACCTGCAAAAACGTCGCCTCGGAGTGCGCTACGTTCGGAATGCTGCACGTCGTGTCCTCGTTCGTGGCGACGTTCCTGTTCCTATCGACCGTGTAGCTTCCGCTACAGGCGAAGGGGATCACGGGTCCTAAGAAGAATGGATTGGCGCCCGGACTCGCGAAGGCCGGAAACATGTTCGTGGCCAGGCCGTCCCGTATGGCGAACCCCCCTTTTCCGTCGAAACTCGCGATTCCAGACGAGCCACCATTGTAAGTGAAAGCGCCGTCGTTCAAGACGGCGGAGCCAGCCGTCAACTCCGCCGGATTGCCGACGAACATCGGCGTCGGCGGCCCCGGGACGAGTCCCGGGAGGCAGTCGGGCGCGAGGGTGCCACCCGAGCAATGGAACTGCTCGATGCAACTCTCGGCGAGGGTGAAAGCGTAATCACCTTTGAGAAGCGCGTTGTTGACAGAGTCGTCCGCCCACGCGCTCCCAAGAGGAAGCGCCACGAGCATCAAAACCGCGATTCCTGTGTACCGTCGGATCAGTTGCCGCATCAGACATCTCCTCTTCGTTTGGAGACGACCCATCGGTGGGACTCTCTCCGGTTTCGTAAGCGCAGCCCAAGAACATTGCCACCACCATCGGCGCTCTTCGCTCACTTCGGCGGTGGTGCCACTCCTAGTCTCGTCTCGGTCAGAGTGCTGAACATCACCGGGACGAACGCCTAACCTCCCTCTAAAGTCTCGTTAGGGATGACGGCGTTCCCGGTAAGCTTGCGCGGCCTCCAAACGGTCAGTCATCATCATCATCATGCGGCGCACCCGACGTGGGCGGCGGTTGGTTCCTGAACTCATTAAGGGTGCTAAAGAGCACCGGCGTGTGTGCCTCCATCGTCCCCAGCCCTCCCGGCAGCGGGACAGATTCAACGGGAATGGGCACGAACAGGAACCCGCCTGGATTCGGCGCGATGAGGGTGACGCCATCCGGTTGACTGCTAGAAATGACGCTCGAAGGGATCGTGACGCCCGGCCAGGTCTGAAGACTGCTGGCAAGCGTGAGCAGCGAAGGGACTCTCGTCAACGGAATTGTCGGAGTTGCAGGGCGCACCAGCACGATATCCATGACCAAGACGCCCGCTGCCAATGGGTAGGCGCCTTGGGAATCGGTGCCTAACAGGCCGAGAAATTGGAAGCTCTCGAAATTCGTCGCCTTCCAGGTGCCGGTAAACTTCAACGGGATATTGTTTCCCGGCGTATTGGGTGGGTCTAGCTGATAATGGGCAAAGCTTCCCTGCGCGATCACTTGCCCAGCGGTAACGGTTTGCCCCACGCAGAAGCGGCCGAAGATGGTGCCGGACCCACCCATGACGAGACGATCCGGGCAGGAGGCCGCTGGGGGGCAATTCTCCGGCGGCCTGTAGCTATCGCCCGAGAAGTGGAAGTTCAGGCTAGTAAGGGGTGTACTACCGTCGTCACACTTCTTCTTGTGCGAACCGCCGCCGTCGGCGTAGAGGGGCGTCGCGTACGCCACGACCGCAAACAGCCCCACCAGAAAGAACACTCTACCCGTCACGTGCTTGTCGCGTTTCCACTCTGCCTCACGAAACTTACCGCGTAACCACATTGCACGACCTCCTGGCGATTCGTACTTCATCGCCTGATAGTGGGGTTCCTTGCCTTCGGGTGTCGCCAGCGTCATACCGTCGGGGCTTTCCCGGAGGCGGGCGGAGCCAGAGACTCGAGACGGTCGTGCGGCGGGCGCACGGAGGCGGGTTCGGACATCGCGATGGTCCAGGTGGCGCAGGATCTAGTACCTCCCGAGAGCGGCGTATGCTCGTCGTTCACGATCACCGCGTCAAGATGCACTGCGGCAAATCCGCCCGTCGAGGCCCGTCGCGCCTGCCGAGCGCCTCGAGGAAATTATGAATACGTCGATACAATCGATACTTACGCGGCTCTCTAATGAACGATGAACCAAGGGGGAGCGCTCTGCCGCTGACGCTATCCCTCAAGCTTCTACCAATGCGGGCTTCACGGCGATTGCCCCCTCAGGTGACATCGATGGCGCTCAGGAGTCCAGAGACCGGCACTTCAGTCGTCACGCCAGCCAATCACGCCGGCGCATCCGCAACGGCGGTGAGCGCTTCGACGAGCGGCGCGCGCAATCACACGGCCGCCGGTATTCTCGACACCTTCCATCGACAGCGGTTGAGCGAGCTCGACCGTCGGGTGTCGCCAACCGGAGCATGATCGAGCGTCCAGGCACTCGAGGGAGGCAAACATGGCCCAACTTCCGGTGGAAATGATTCTCCTGCGACAACTGGCGAGCTATCTCGCCATGCCGATCTTCGTGGTCGATGCGGATTGCGATCTCCTCTTCTTCAACGAGCCGGCGGAGCCGCTGCTCGGCCGTCGCTTCGACGAAACCGGCCCGATACCGCTAGCGGAATGGTCCGCCCTCTTCGGGCTGAACGACGAGAACGGCGTTCCCATCGCCCCCGATGACCTCCCGATCGTCGTCGCGACCCGCCGCCGCGAGCAGAGCCACCGGCGGACGTGGCTACGCGGTTCCGACGGCGTCGCGCGCCCGATCGAGGCCACGTCGTTCCCCCTGTTGGGTCAAAGCGGTCGGACGCTCGGGGGCGTCGCGATATTCTGGGAGGTCCGCCAATCGTGAGGGTCACGATATGGGGCACGCGCGGCTCGCTCGCCACGCCCGGGCCCGAGACGACCCGTTACGGCGGCAACACGTCTTGCGTCGGGGTGCGGAGCGAGGACGGCACCATCCTCGTTCTCGACGGCGGATCCGGCATTCGTCGGCTCGGCGCGACCATCGGTCCCGATACGAAACGCATCGACATCCTGCTGAGCCATCTCCACATGGATCACATTCTCGGACTGGGCTTCTTCGAGCCGATGTTCCGGGAGAACGTCGAAGTGCACCTCTGGGGACCCTCGTCGACGATGCTCGATCTGCGCGCGCGACTCGGAAGATATTTTTCGCCGCCGCTCTTCCCCGTGCGCATTACTGAGCTGCCATGCGATTTCATCCTGCACGACGTCGTCACGACCGGTCGTTTTCGGATCGGCGCGTTCGACGTCACGGCGGCGCTCGTCTGCCATCCAGGTCCGACCGTCGGGTACCGCATCGTCGCCGACGGGGCGAGCATCGCGTACCTCCCCGATCACGAGCCCGCCCTCGGCGTCCCAAATTTTCCCGCTGCACCGCGATGGACCTCTGGGTTCGATCTTGCCCACGGGGTCGATCTCCTGATCCACGACGCCCAATACACGGCCGAAGAGTATCCTCAACACGTCGGTTGGGGGCACAGCGCCGTCGTGCACGCATTGCGCTTCGCAGAGCTCGCCGCCGCGAGGCATCTCGTGCCGTTTCACTATGATCCTGGCCACACCGACGTCTTTCTCGACCGGGTTTTCGCCGAGCTCGGATCCTTGCGCCTCCCGTTTCAGCTCACGCCAGCGGTCGAGGGCTCGAGTTTCGATCTCGCTGTTTGAGACGGCCCACGCGGCACCGCCTGACTCCTCGGGGGGCCGGGGCCGACGAGCCAGGGCGGCTCATCTCCAGATCGCTCATGGCCGCAGCCGGTTACGGCAGCGCCAGCTCCGGTACCATCGTTAGGACCGGATGTTGTCCGTCTCCGCTCGGACAGTACCTCAGGAGGGCCAACTCAGGAGGGCCAACTCTTGACGGCACAGCGTGAAATTGGCTAACGGCTGCGCACGGTCACAGAGCGGGGTGGGGAGATCGTTGCCAGAGGGGAAGGGCCTGCGATGTTGCGACGAGTGGAGAGGGTCGAATCGCGATGGGTTGCCGGACGTTCGCGGGCGATCCGCGTCATCTACAGCGGGCTCCGACGATCGAGAGGCACGCTCGCGAGCGCGAAGCCCGTGACGATCGTCGGTGTGCGGATACTGCCGATGAAGGAGGAGCCGTGAAGCGCACAATACGCGTTGCAATAGCCGTGCTGGCTACCGTGCTTGCTGCGCAGCCGCGTCCGAGCAGCGCAGGATCGGTCGGCAGTGCCAGTGACGTCAAGATTCGAGAGCTGGAAGAGCAAGTGCGCCGGATACAGCAAGAGCTCGAGACCATCAGGGAAGAACAGAAGGCGACCCAGGAAGAGCAGAAGGCGACCCAGGAAGAGCAGAAGGCGACCAAGGCCCGGGTCGATCTGATGCCAAAGGTCGAGAAATGGATCGCGAACCTCGAATGGCTCAACGATGTCAAGTTCAGCGGAAGCGTCACGGTGCGCTACGACGACACGCACGTCGAGGATCGCCAGGACCTCCACCTCGAAAACGACGAGATCGGGACGTGGCGCACGCGCGATCGCTTCGGCGTGACGTATCAGCCGGACGGGCCGATCCTCGCCGGGATACGCCTCAGCACCGGCGCCAACGTGAATCCCACGGTGCCCTTCATCAACCTCGGCGATGGCTTTCGCACGAAGAACATCTACTTCGACCGATTCTACTTCATCGTTCGTCCCCTGAAGTTCTTCGACAAGACCCCGTGGAACCAGCAGCCGTATCAGATCTCGGTGCTCGTCGGGAAAATGCCGCAGCCGTTCTGGCTCGGCGATCACGGCGCGTGGGCGTCGGAGTCGGTGTGGGATCAGGACGTGAATCCGGAGGGGTTTGCCTTGAAGATCGCCGCGCCGCAGTTGGCGCCTCACTTCGGAATGCAAGCCACCGGCGCGTACTACGCCTTGGAGCAGGTCGAGGATCTGAGGTTCACCGGCTTGACCGCCGATACGTACATGGCGGCCGGTCAAATCCTCGGCAGCATCGAGCCGGCACCCCGGACGATGCTCAATCTGGCGTTCACGGTCAACGACTTCCAGAACTTGAATGCCGGGGCACGGTCTCCAGTATTCGACCCGGCGAACACCGTCGTGACCCCCGGACAAAGCGCGTTCCTCCTGCGTCCAGGATTCCAGGTGACGAACAATCGCCACGATCTCGGCGTTGGCGCAGTGGCGTTCGCCGAGCCGCATTTCCTGAACCTCAACCCCGCGGTGGAGCTCACGCACGAGTTCCCGACCTTCAAGTTCCCAACGTTCAATGTGCTGACGCCGCAGCTATTCGTCTACGGCGAGTACATTCACAACGTGAGCGTCAGCCGCGATCAAAACGGTTGGGGGGCGTCGATCGGTTTCGATGCCGGCCAATTCGGCAGCGACGTCAATCCGTTCCAGCTCTGGTTCACCTATCGCGACGTCGACAACGATGCGACGCTGGCGACGTTCGCCGACTCGGATCTCGGGGCCGGCACCGGATACAAAGGGTTCGAGGTGGCGGGTTATTACCGGCTGCACAAGAACTTGCAGTTTCAAATCTCGTATTTCGATTTCAATGGATTCCCGTTCAAGAAAAACGGCATCGAACGCGTATTCTTCGACATGACGGCGGGATTCTGACGACATGCGCGGTCCGGCGGACAACCGTGTCTCGTCTGGAGGGTCTATGGCGGTCTTGAATGTAAGACGACTTCTCGAAGCCTGGGGCGTGGCCGTGCTCGCCGTCGCGCTCCTGGCCGGCTGCGATAGCGGGGGTAGCCTCACGGACAGTGGGTTCGATACCGGCCGTAATCCGCCGACGATCGACGACCGGAATCTTTCGGCCATCGCCGGACCATCCGACCCGTCGAAGTTGGAAGTGATAACGCGCATCCCGCGCGCTACCTACGGAGAGGTGGCGGAAGGGGACTTCATCGTCGATGGCGAGGTGACGCAGACCGCGCGTGAGCGGCTTCTCTTTCCGGGTGTGACCGATGCCGAGGTGCATGCGGTCGCCGAAGGGCTGGGGTTCTTCACCACCTTGCACACCCCTGACGAGGGGTTGGGTCCGGTGGCCAATCAGGCGAGATGCCTGGGGTGTCATCTCGCCTCCACGGACGCCGTGGATCCGCAGCTCGCGCAGCACAATACGCAGCTGTCGCGTGCGTCGCGCTCGACCCCGACGGATTTCCGCGTCGTTCGATTCAATCCCCAGACCGGAGGCGGCGTCACGCCGGGCGCGAGCGCTGTCGTCGCGCATGATGAATCGGCCTTGATCGACCTCCCGATCCCGAACCCGCCCGTCAAGCCGGGGGTGACGAACGCGTTCACCATCTACGGCGATTTCTCGCCCGCCGGAGGCACGTTCGACCCTCTGACCGCCTTTGGTGGGACGGTGCAGCACGTGCGGCCCTCCATACCGGCCTGCGTCCCTGACCCCGTGCCGCCGATCTCGATCGACCCGCTACTGCAGGGCGGCGTCGATCCGAATACCGGGCTGAGCGCGCTGGGCCTGCGCCGCACGTCCGGCGAGCGTGCTGGCCCGCCGTACATCGGCCGCGGCCTGATGGAGGCGATCTATCAATTCGACATCGTGCTGACGTCGCTGGAAGATCCATCGGATCAGGCCAATCACAATTCGTCGTTGGACCTGCCGACGGACTTCCCGGAATGTCTGGGTGACTGCATTTCGGGGCGTCACAACGAGAATAGCCCTGCCGGTCAATTCGTGGGCGCCGACGACGTCGTCCGGATGGGCCGTTTCGGTTTGCGCGCCGCGGGTCCGACGCTCCTCCAGTTCGTCACGGGCGGAGCGCAGGGAGAGCTGGGTTTCACCAACGAGTTCAACCTGACCGAGTTGAACAACAACGCCAACGTCGGCCGCCCCGGCTGTAAGGATCCGACGCCCGAGCCGGAGCTCCGCGAGGAGGCGATCCTCAGCTGCCGAAATTTGATCCGCATGTCGGCGCCCCCGGAGTTCGGCGCACCGTTGTTGAACATTCTCGCGTCGGAGGACCCGCAAGCCGCACGTGCCGATCCGGAGGAGGCGAGCGTCCAGCGTGGAGCCCGTCTCTTCGGCGTGGACCTCACCGCGTTCGCCAACCGGACGATCGCCGGGAAGGGCAATGCCGGCAGAGACGACGGACTCGATCCGCATGCGATCAATCAGGCAGATCGGATGTTGAACTGCGTCGGATGTCACACGCCGATCCACGCAACGGGACAATCGCCGTCGCCAGTGGGCAACGGTCTCCTCAGCAACAAATGGGCGCACGTCTTTTCGGACATCCTCATTCACGACATGGGAGAGGTGCGGGCGGAGCGGGTCGCGCAATCACCACGGTATCCGTACTCGTCCGACATCAACCCCGGAGACCGCGTCTGTCAGCTTCCTGGCGGCGGAACGGTGCCGTCCTTCGACATCTCCCGTAACCTCGCGGATGACACGCTCCCCACCCAGGGTATCGCGAGTGGTCGCGAATGGCGGACGTACCCGTTGTGGGGCATGGGCAAGACCGGTACGCCGTTTCTCCACGATGCGCGCGTCTTCCTGAGCAATTTCACGGTGAACCGCACGCCGGCGAGCACGGTGTTCACGCACGGCGGTGATGCGGATCTCGGCACGCCACCCGTCACCAACGAGCGGCGGTGTATTGAGACGTTGGACTCGGCGATCAATGCGGCGATCGAGCTGCACGATCTGCCGGCGCCCGACGATGATTTTACGCCGCGCAATCCGCCGACGAATCCGACTCAGCTCGGGAGCATCATCGCACCCCACGGCTGTCCGCTCCCGCGGGAGCAATTCTCATCCGGGGCGGGCATCGGGCGGCCCATCCCAGCGGATCAAGGAGGTCAGGCTCGAATCGACGAGATCGTCTACTCGGAGGGCGCCAACGGGATCTGCCCGCCATACTTGACCCTCGATCCGAGTGGGGCTATCCAGCAACCGGCGGCGATCCAGACGCTGGCGAACAACCGGAGCGAAGCGCGTGAGTCGATTCGACGCTTCCGTCGCTTGAGCCCACGTGACCAGCAGGCGGTGATCGACTTCTTGAAGCGGCTGTGATCCTGACCGCGGTCGCGCCGAGAACGAGACCCGCCGTGCGAGTCCGCGAGGAAGAGGGCTATGCAAGAGCTTTCGAAAGTCTCGATCTTCGAGAAGCTGAATGAAAATGACGTCGCGAAGCTCGGCGCGATCGTCACGCGGAAGACGCATGCGCCCGACACGGCGGTGGTCTTCCAGGGAGATCCGTCAGACTCGCTCTACATCCTTCTCTCCGGTTCCGCGAAAGTGCACGTCACCTCCGCAGAGGGTCAGGGCAAGATCCTGAAGATTCTGGGAGCAGGCGAGATCTTCGGTGAGCTGGCAATGCTCGACGGGTCTCCCCGCTCCGCCACGGTGACGACGCTCGAGCCCACCGAGATGGCGGCGATCGCGCGCCGTGACTTCCAAACGTTCGTCGCCGGCCACCCCGAGATCCTGTGGAAGGTCATCGAGACGCTCTGCGAGCGAGTGCGGAAGACGAGCGCCGAGACGCTCGAAATGTCCTCGCGCGACGTGCCGTACCGGCTGCTCGCGGCCTTGAGCCAGCTCGCCGAGAAGCACGGCGAAACGGGGGCCGGCGACTCGTGTTGCATCAACCTCAAGCTCGACGTGAAGGACTTCGCCGCCATGGTGGGCTCGAACCGCGAAGCGGTCAGCCGCCTCCTGCATCAGTACCAGGAGGAGGGTTTGATCCGGCTCGAAAAGAAGGGCCAGATATTCATCCCCAGCCGAAAGGCGCTGGCCCACGCGCTCGAATACTCGTCCGAGTGGACGTGAGCCCGCCGGCTGGACGGGGGCGGACGCGGTGAGGCGAATTCTCACCTGCATCTCGGCGCTGCTGCTGGCGCCGAGCTCCGTGTACGCCCATGAGCGTTTCATCAAGCACAACCTCCGGTATCCGATCAAGGAGGAATACTTCCACCGGACGGCCGACGCGTTCCTGGGGATCAATCCGAACATGCTCGCGATCGCGACCGTCAGCGCGATCGTGCTGACGGCGTTCCTCGCGATCTTCTTCCTGCGACAGAATTTGGATGTCTTCGTGGAGCACCGCGTGCTTCGGAGGCTGCACGGCCCGGCGCAGCGGTTCGTGCACCACGTGGCGAATTTTCTGATGGATCAGCCGGTGCGCCTGCGGTGGTTCCACGTCATCGGTGAGTGGGCGGTGATTCTCTTTCTGAGGAGCCCGGCGCTGGTCCTGATGTTCTCGGCGACGAACGATGCGCTGGTGATGCCGAGCTATCCACTCGAGCCGAGCTCCGCGATCTATTTCAAATTCGCACAAGTGGCGCTCGCGATCCTCATGCTCACGCAGACCGCGCTTCCGCTCGCTGGAGCCATCGTGATCGGGACATGGTTCTACCTATTCCGTTGGGGCTGGACGGTGGCAGCGGATGCGATCCCGGTGGTGACCGTGGCGGTGCTGTACGTCACCTCGCCCTGGCAGTCGCACAAGATCGCGATCACGGACATGAGTGCAACCCAGCTCCGTTGGGTGAGATTCGTGCTGGGCAGCGGGTTCTTGGCGCTCGGATGGCTGAAGATCTACAACTACAACCTCACGGCGGCCGTCGCCCAGAACTATCCGTCCATCATGGAAGATCCCATGGTCGGCTTCTTCTCGATGGGGACGGACCCCGCCTATCGCATGGAGAACTGGGTCACCGCCTTCGCAGCAGCGGAGATCATGAGCGGCTTCATGCTGATGGTCGGCGTCTTCACGCGCGTGTGGGGATCGCTCATGCTCTGGGTCTTCATCAAGTTGATGCTGGTCGACTTCGGCTGGGACGAGATTCCGCACATCTACCCCATCGCTGCGACGATGGCGGTCGTGTTCTCCAACAAGGCCCGCAGCGAGTTCGCCGTCGTCGAGAGGCTACAGCAGCGGGCTGCCCGCTCGGGGCGCACCGGCGTTCGCATCGCCATCATCGTGCTCGCCTCTCTCGCGATCTCGATCCTCAGCATTTATCCACTGCTGTATCTGCTGACGTTCGCCGATCGTTCGCAGCTGTAGAGCAGGAGAGATGCCATGAAATTCGCCACGGCTCGGCAAATCGTCGTGCTCACCCTCATGTGGTGTGCCGCCCTGTTCGCGCTCGATTACGTGAAGAATCCGCAGCTATGGAAAGCGGCGGCGGCGCCACCGCCAGCCCGTGAGGGCGTGTTCGTGGATTTGTGGATGAACCACATGTGCTGTAGCGGCTGCCTGGGCGACATCCGAGCGGCCCTCGCCAACGTCCCCGGGTTGGGGGCACCGACGGTCCTCGGCAAGGATCTGCTCACGCCGACTCAGGCCGACTCCGCCGTTGCGCAGGTGAACCAATACGCAAACATGGTACGGGTTCCCGTGACCGACTTGGCGAAGGTGGACTTCGTCGCCGTCGATAGCGCGCTCAGGGCGAAAGGATTCGTCGCGGGGCGAATCGAGTTCGGCGGCGTGGATCATTTCCGTGTCGAGGCCGAGTTGGGGCACATGTGTTGCGGATTGTGCGAGAAGGCGACGAACGAGGAATTGACGTTCATGAGGGCTCGTGGTGTCGGTGGACAGTTCAAGTGGCTGGACAGCCTGACCGTCGACAAGGTGAAGAAGAGGGTGATCGCCCATGCGCGCTATCTGGAGCCGGGAAAGACCATCGACGTGGCGGAGTTCATTGCGGGGCTCGGGCACGCCGGGTACGCTCCGCTCGCCGTGCGGATTCTCCTGGGAGATCCGAAAATGGGTGTGTCGTAACGTCTTCCACGGCCCGCCCGGTTGCCTCGACCGCGCTGAGGGGGCCTCGTGAATCGCGGTAATCGACGATACGCACGCGGTTGCACGGCTGCGGAGAGCCAGCCGTGAGAATCCTCATTCTCGGTGGCGGGTTCGGTGGTGTGTACACCGCCATGCACCTGCAGCGGATGCTCCGACGAGAGAAGGACATCGAGATCGCGCTGGTCAGCAAAGAGAACTACTTCGTCTTTCAGCCGATGCTCGCCGAGGTGATCTCCGGCAGCCTCGGCCTGTTCGACCCGATCGTTCCGATTCGCCACCTGTGCCCGAACGTGACGCTCTATCTCGGCGAGGTCGGCGAGATCGATCTGAAGCGGCGCTCCGTCCGCATCACGATGGTACAGCGCACGCAACCGTTGGACATCGCCTACGACTATCTGGTGCTCGCGCTCGGCACCGTCGACAATTTCGGCGTCGTACCGGGACTGGTGGAGCATGGACTGCATTTCAAGAACCTCGGCGACGCCCTGGTGCTCCGCAATCGGCTGATTCACACGCTGGAGAGCGCCGACATCGAGCAGGATCCGCAGGTGCGGCGCGCGCTCCTCACCTTCGTGATGGCGGGCGGAGGGTTCTCCGGCGTGGAGGCGATCGCCGAGATCAACGACTTCGTGCGCGGCGTCGCCCGCCGCTATCCGCACATCGATCCTGGTGAGTTCAAGGTCATTCTCCTGCAAGGCGGGCCTCGCATCTTGCTGGAGCTGCCAGAAGCGCTGAGTCTCTACTCCCAGCGACTTCTCGCCCGGCGGCAGGTGGACATCCGCCTGAACGCGTTGCTGAAGGCGGTGACGGCGGACGAAGCGATCCTCGGCGACGGCACGCGGATCCGTACTCGCACGCTGATCGCAACGATCGGAGCCGCCGCCAATCCGGTGTTGACGGCCTTGCCCTGCGAGCACGACCGCGGGCGCATCGTCGCCGACGAGAATCTCGAGGTGCCGGGACAGCCAGGCGTGTGGGCGCTCGGCGATTGTGCCGCGATCATCGATTCCAAGAGCAAGGAGCGTTGCCCGCCGACCGCGCAGTTCGCGACGCGCGAGGCGAAGTGCGTGGCGGCGAACATCGTCGCCACGATACGCGGTGGTCCCAAACGGCCGTTCTCCTTCACGGCGCTGGGTCTGATGGGCTCGCTCGGCCACCGCTCGGCCGTCGGCCAGATTTTGAACCGCTTCAAGGTCTCCGGCATTCCCGCGTGGCTGCTCTGGCGCGCGATCTACTGGAGCAAGATGCCCGGCTTGAATCGCAAGTTCCGGGTGGCGCTCGATTGGACGCTCGACGTCGTCCTGCAGAAGGATTTTGTCTTCAATGACGCGGCGCCCACCGAGAGCATCGGGCGCGAGCATTTCGAGGCCGGGGAGACGATCTTCCGGCAAGGCGAGATCGGCGACCGTGTGTACGTCATCGTCGAGGGCGAGGTCGAGGCCCTACGAACCGACGCGAGCGGCAGTGATCGGGTGATCGCGCGGCTCGGTCCCGGCGAATGCTTCGGCGAGATGGCATTGATCCACGATGCCCCGCGCAACTCCTCGGCGCGCACCGCGACCCGCGTCAACGTGATGACCTTGCGGCGCTCGGCGTTCAACAGCCTGTTCACGTACCTGCCGGCGTTGCGTGAGAGCTTCACGCAGATGGTCGAGCAACGCCAGGCGGGAGAATCGTCGACCAGCCGGTCGGGAGAAACGTCGGCCGGCGGGTAACGTCGCGCCGGCTGGCCTGGCCGTTCACGCGCGCCGCTCAGGTGATACGTCGGGAACGTCCCGAAACCCTTGGCGACTGGCGTCTCGCCCACGTAGTCGGCCGTGAACGCGTCGCTCCGAGTGCGGCGGATCAGCGCCACGAACGCCAGGCTCGTGTACACGTGACCCGGTGGCGTGATCGGCTCGATTCGGGCCGCTCGGCTGATGTGCGTTCCGAGATAGTTCGTATGCTCGGTGACCGGATCGACGCATTGGTAGACGGGACCCGCATGGAGCGCGATGCGGATGCTCAGGTTCGGAGGGGCTCTCTCCAATCGGTGCCCCTATCGTTCGCGAGCATCTCGACGAGTACTGATCAGTGTCTCTATGGGTCTCTCCGGGCCGGTGTCGCGGAGGAAACGGAGCGCCGCTACATCCGGCCTCTGATGGAGGCGGTCGCCGACAAACAGCCGCTCGCCGCGCAGATCTTGGAGGTCGGACGGAAGACCCTCTACCGCAAGCTCGTGCAGTACGCGACAAGCGAATAGTCGCGCCCGCTCGCGCGCGCGTCGTCGCGACGGCGTCGGAGCGACCCGGGTCGATTCGACACGTGGGTCGAAAGGATACGCGGTCACACGACGTGCAGCCGCGACGCCACGCGTAGCGGACGCGGCATGGCGCGTGCACTCGTCCGCGCCCATGGCCATACTTACCGCGCTCGTCGCCTGCGCGATCGTCATCGCCCTCGCCGTCGCGGTCGGGGACATCATGGGAGACCGGCGCCGGTTGCGCGACCACGGTCATCCCGCGGACGACGACGCCGACCGTCGTGGAGCGCCGGACGACGATGCACGCTGACGACGCGCGCCGCAGTGGCGCCGGCCGCTCCGCGGCCGGGCAATGGCTCGTCGGCGTCGAGGGCGGCCGGCCGACGCCGCTCGAACGCCGCGCCTGCCTCGCGCTGCTGCGCGGCGCGGTCCACCCGGATCACACCCTCGTTGCCGAAGTCGTCGCCGCGCCACCTCCATTCCTGCTCCCTTCCCGGCGTGACTCTGACGCTTTGAGAACCAAGCTTTTCGTCGTCGCCGACGGACATTGACTCTCGTTGCGGAGGGACCCGGTCGAGAGCGTGCGAAGCTCGGAACCGGAGGCTGCCAGTGACTCCGCTCTCCATCGAGCCGTCTCGCGTTCCCGCTCTGAGCTCAACGCGTAATCAGTCGCGTCCACACCGCCACCACGGCCTTCTCAGCTGCTCGCGTGGTTGAAGGAGCTGGACCTTCTGCAGCGGACCGAAGCCGCGTGATGTCGGCGGATGCAGGTGGGTCGGAAGTATGAGGCAGCGAAGCCTCTCAAGGGCTTCGGCAGTGCCGGCGTGATCGAGATCGTTGACGATAGCGTCGGTGGAACCTATCGCGGCGTGTACACCGTCCGATTCGCGGGCGTCGTCTATGTGCTCCATTGCTTCCAGAAGAAGTCGAGGCGGGAATCGCGATGCCGAGGGCTGACGTGGATCTCATCAAGCGCCGGCTCCTGATCGCCTCGCAGGACTACCGCAAACGAACGACGGAGAAGAAATGACGAGGAACACTCGCGTAGAAAAAGGAAGCGGTAACGTTTTTGCCGATATCGGCGTGACCGGGGCTGAGGAGATGCTCACCAAGGCGCAGCTTGCGGCGACGATCACCGGCATCATCGACGATCGCGGCCTCAGCCAGACCGACGCCGCCAAGCTTCTCGGCATCGACCAGCCAAAGGTATCGGCGCTCTATCGAGGACGACTCCGCGAGTTCTCGTTGGAGCGACTCATGCGGTTCGTGAACGCGCTCAACCGCGACGTCCGGATCGTCATCGACCGCACGCCGCGGAGACGGCGAGGGAGAGTGATCATCGAAGCCGCGTGAGCTGCTTCGTCGGTGCGACGCTTCGGCGCGTCCGCAGACCGAATACCGCCCGTCCGTCTCGCGTTCCACCACGGCCGCGTAGTTCTTCATCGTGCCCGCCGTTCTCTTCTTGCCAGTCGAACGGTCCGCTGTCTCTAGGGCATGGACGTGTCAGCGCGCTTCGATGGCGTCGAACACGAGCGTGAGCGCGTGGTTCAGCGCTGTCTCTCGATCCTGTGGGTCGGTGCCGAGTCCCCAGTCGCGGAGCGCACCGAGAATCGATCGCAACACGAAGTGGATGAGCGCATCGCTCGGGATATCGCGCCGGATCTCGCCGCGCGCTTGCGCCAGCTCGATCAGGGGTTGGATCAGCTTCTGCGGCGCGCTCACCGGAAGTCGCTCCCAGCTCGTGCCCATTTCGAGGATGGCGCGCCCGGTCACCTCGCGTCCCCAGGTCTTCCCGCGCACGACCTCGTCGAGCAACGCGTTCAAGGCGTCGCGAAAGCTCGGATAGCCAAGCAAATCGGGTAGCATCTCGCGAATGCGCCGCAAGCGCTGCAGCCCGTACTCGAGCAGCAGGTCCTCCTTGCGGTGGAAGTATAGATAGAAGGTTCCCTTCGACACCCCGGCGCCGGCGCAGATTGCATCGACGCTCGTCGCGTCGACTCCCTGTTCGAGGAAGAGGACGTTGGCGGCATCGCGGATGGCCGCACGAGTCCTCTCGCTGCGCCGTTGGCCTTCGCTCGACCCATGCTGCGATCCAGATCTGCTTTGGTGGCGAAGTCGATGAACGTCGGTCATGTTGTGTAAGTGGTTAACTACACGACCAATTATAGCGCTGTCAACACAGAATAGCACACCCGTACTTGACGATGGTCAGTTCATCGCTCATCTAGTAGAAGCCATGTCGACGGGCCTCCTTCGTACTCTCGTCTTTCCGGGCCAAGGGTCGCAGCGGCCGGGAATGGGACAGGACTTCCACGATCGTTTCGAGGCCAGCCGACGGGTCTACGACGAGGCCTCGGACGCGCTCGGTCTCGATCTCCGCCGGCTGTGCTTCGCGAGCGACGATCGCCTCGTCCTCACCGAATACAGCCAGCCCGCCATTCTCGCGACGGAAATCGCGATGCTGCGCGGCCTCGCCGAAGGCTTCGGCATTCGCGGTGAGCGCTTCGGGGGCCACAGTCTCGGCGAGTACACGGCGCTCGTCGCGGCCGGCGTCATCCCGCTCGCCGATGCGATCCGCGTCGTGCGTCAGCGCGGCCGACTGATGCAGGAGGCCGTTCCGGTCGGCGAGGGAGGCATGGTGGCGGTCGTGGGACGGCGCCTCGACCGGGGAGCGGTCACGCGCGCGCTCGCTGGACTCGCAGTCGTGATTGCGAACGACAACTCTCCCGATCAGGTCGTGCTCTCAGGAACGGCCGTGGACATCCGGACGGCGGTGCGTCGTCTCGACGGCGCGGACCTGCGGCTCGTCGAGCTCGAGGTGAGCGCGCCGTTTCATTCCCCGCTGATGGCGCAAGTCGAGCCGGCCTTCGCCGCGGTGCTGGCGACGGCGGGTGCTGGCTGGGACGCGTCGAACGCACCGTCGGTGACCTCCAACCTGACCGGCGGTTTTCACGACGGCGACCAGACCACGCTGCGATCGCGGCTCGTCCGCCAGATCAGCGGCACCGTGCTCTGGCACCGGAACATGAAGGCGCTCGTCGCGTTCCCGCATGAGGTGATCGAGATCGGGCCTGGGCGGCCACTGCGGGGATTTTTTCAGGCGATCGGCGTGCCGGTTCTCTCGATCACCGACCTGCGCTCGGCCGAGCGGCTGGCGGTGCGGCGGGCGGCGGCATGAGGTTCGCGTCGAATCAGTGGGCGGTCATCCTCGGCGGCTCGAGCGGGTTCGGGCTCGCGGCGGCGGAGAAGGTCGCCGAGCACGGCATGAACTGCTTCATCGTGCACCGCGATCGCCGCGGCGCGATGGCGCGCATCGAGCCTGCGTTCGCGCACATCCGCGGCCACGGCGTCGCGCTCGTCACCATGAACGCCGACGCGCTCGATCCCGCTTCGCGCGCCGAGTGCTTGGCGCGTCTGACGGACGTTCTCGGCGCCGACGGAAGAGTCCGGCTGCTGCTGCACTCGATCGCGCTCGGTAACTTGAAGCTGTTGCTCCCCGAGACACCGGCGGAACGCCCCGCGCTGGCTCGGCTCGCGAGCGCTCTCGGTGTCGATGCGGCCGAGCTCACCGGTACCGTGAACCAGCTCTTCGCCGACGGGCTCGACGCGCTCGCGCCGCTCGCGGAGCCGCCGGCCTATCCGGCGACGGCGTTTCTCGACGAGGAGGACTTCGCGCGGACGATCTACAGCATGGGCACGAGCTTGCTGACGTGGGCGCGTGCCCTCGTGGACGGCGGGCTCTTTGCCGACGACGGGCGCGTCGTCGGGCTGACGAGCGAGGGCAACACCGTCGCGTGGAAGGGCTACGCCGCCGTCGCGGCGGCGAAGGTAGTGCTCGAGTCGGTGGCGCGCGCGATGGCGGTCGAGCTGGCGTCGCACGGCGTCCGGTCGAACATCATTCAGGCGGGTGTCACCGACACGCCGGCGCTGCGCGCGATTCCCGGCCACGACCACCTTGCTGCGCAGGCGCGTCTGAGGAACCCCTTCCGTCGCCTGACCGCGCCGCGCGACGTGGCGAACGTCATCTTCCTCCTGGCCACGGACGAGGCCGCCTGGATCAACGGCGCCCTCATCCGGGTCGACGGCGGCGAGCACGTTGCGGGGGCGATCTCATGACGCTCTACCTGCACGGCCTCGGCCACTTCCATCCCGAGAACGAGATCAGCAACGCCTTCCTCGAGGGTCTCGACATCGGGACCGACGAGACCTGGATCCTCGAGCGTGTCGGCATCCACTCACGCCGGACGACGTTGCCGCTCGAGTACATTCGGTCGACGCGCAATCGCGATCCGCGGGCCGCGCAAGAGGCGACCGAGTACACCCATGCGGAGGCGGGGCGGCGCGCGGCGGAGATGGCGCTCGCGCGCGCGGGCATCGCCGCGCGCGACGTCGGAATGGTGATCGCTGGGTCGTCGGTCATGGATACCGCGACGCCGGCCGAGGCGTGCAACATCGCGCGCGCGCTCGGCATCGAGGCGCCCGCGCTCGACGTGAACTCGGCGTGCACGAGCTTCTTCGCGCAGCTGCATCTCGTCTCGCTGATGCGCCCGGAGGCGCTGCCGCCGTTCCTGCTTCTGGTGGTGTCGGAGGCCGTGACCCGAGCGGTCGATTACAACGACCGCGCCTCGGCCGTGCTGTGGGGCGACGGAGCCATCGCGGCCGTGGTGTCGACGACGGTGCCGGGGCGCGCCCGCATCCTGGGCAGCACTCTGGCGTCGAGTCCGGAAGCCGCCGAGCGTGTCGTGGTGCCGCGCACCGGCCACTTCCGGCAGGACGGGCGCGTCGTGCAGATGTTTGCCATCAAGAAGACCGCGGAGGTTTTGCGGACCTTGCGCGCCCGATACCGCGAGGAGGATCGCCAGCTCCACTTCGTCGGTCACCAGGCGAACCTGCGCATGCTCGAGGCGGTCTGTCGCGAGTGCGAGGTCCCGGACGACCGCCACCACGCCAACGTCGCCTGGTTCGGCAACACGGCCGGCGCGGGCGCGCCGTCCGTGATGTCGGCGCGCTGGGACCAGTGGAACCCCACCGACGACATCGCGGTCGTCGGGGTCGGCGCCGGCTTCACTTGGTCAGGCTATCTGCTGCGCTTCGAGGCGGCCGCGTGACCTACGCGGAGTTCCAAGAACGGGCGCAGTTCGCCACGGCCGAGCTGTTGGCATTCGCCGAGGGTCGGCTGATCGCGAACGCACCCCAGGGCTTCGCGGCGCGGTTGCCGCGGCCGCCCATGCTGATGGTCGACCGCATCGTCGACATCCGTCGCACCGGTGTGCGTGGGCGCGTCGTCGGCGAGCGCGACGTGCATCCCGACGACTGGTTTTTCGACTGCCACTTCGCGGGCGATCCCGTCCAGCCCGGCTGCCTCGGCGTCGATGCAGTGTGGCAACTCGTCGGCTTCTTCTGTGCCTGGTACGGCGGCCTCGGCGCCGGCCGGGCGCTCGGCTGCGGCGAGATTGCATTCAGCGGCCAGATCCTCCCGCACGACCGGATGGTGCGCTACGAGGTGGACATCCGGCGCTGCTCGACGTTTCCCGACGGCGGCGCCACGCTCGCCGTCGGCGACGCCAGCGTGCTGGTCGACGGCACGCCGGTCTACGCGCTCAAGGGCGCGCGTGTCGGCCTGTTCCGCAATCTCGCCGATGTCGACCACCGGGCGGCGGCGAGTCGGGACAACGACGGATTGCGATGAGTACGGCGATGCACGAAGCGCGAGACACGAGAGTGGCGCTCGTGACCGGCGCCGGCACCGGGATCGGCGCGGCGTGCTGCCGCGCGCTGGCGCGTGAAGGCTTCCGCGTCGCCATCCACTACCGGGGCAGTGAGACATCGGCGCGCGCGCTCGCCGCCGAGCTCGGTGACGCCATCGTCGTGCGCGCCGACCTCGCGAATCCCCTCGATGTCGAAGGGCTGGTCGCAGCGATCAAGGAGCACGCCGGCCGGCTCGACGTGCTCGTCAACAACGCCGGCTGCACGCGCGACGCCGCGACGCCGACCATGCCGCTCGAGGACTACGACATCGTCGCGGCGCTGGCGCGCGGCACGTGGTACCTGACGAAGCTCGTCCTGCGGCGCTTCATGCTGCGCCAAGGCGCCGGACGCATCATCAACGTCACGAGCGTCGTCGGCCACACCGGCAACCAGGGCCAAGG
>WNFR01002045.1_pt1 | contig 50778 bp, 51 predicted proteins | sample 5400221 | NCBI WGS metagenome assembly WNFR01 (sample SAMN13153357, study PRJNA577476) | soil metagenome | isolation source: 40 cm soil under Madrone tree | place: USA:California | collected 2016-06-14 | reverse complement strand
TCGTCGACGCCCCCTGCACCGGCCTAGGCACCCTCCGCGCCCACCCCGAGGTCCGCTGGTCCCGCACCCCCGCAGACGTGCATCGCCTCGCCGCGCTGCAAGCGGAGATTCTCGACGCCGTGACGCCGCACCTCGCTCACGGCGGCGCGCTCGTCTACGCGACGTGCACGATCTCCCCCGAGGGGAACGAACACGTCGTCGACCGCTGGCTCGCGCGCCATCCCGAACTCGAGCGCGAGAACGCCGCAGCGCTTCTTCCGCCGTCCGCCACCGCGCTAATCGACCCCGACGGCGCGCTCCGCACGCTCCCCCACCGCGACGCCCTAGACGGCTTCTACGCCGTCCGCGTCCGCCGTCGCACATAACACCACGCGAAGCGCCGGCGCCCGCGTGCGCCCGCCGAGCACGGCCGCGCCTTGCCGCCGCGGCACTCGCGAACATATAAGTCGAGAATTCGCCGTGTCTCGGACGATCGCGCCATCGTTGCTCTCCGCGGATTTCGGTCACCTCGCCGACGAGGTGCGGGCGGTGATCCGTGCCGGCGCCGACTGGCTCCACGTCGACGTGATGGACGGCCACTTCGTCCCCAACATCACGATCGGTCCGCCGATCGTCGAGGCGATCCACGAGGCGAGCACCGTCCCGCTCGACGTGCATCTGATGATCACCGATCCGCAGAAGTATCTCCCCGCGTTCGTACGCGCCGGTGCGACGTGGGTGTCCGTGCACCACGAAGTGTGTCCCAAGGGAGCTGACGTCGTCGCCCAGATCCACGCTCTCGGCGCCAAGGCGTCGATCGCGCTCAACCCGGAGACGCCGGTTTCCGCCGCCGCCGACGTGCTGCCGGCGATCGACATGCTGCTCGTCATGAGCGTGCATCCGGGATTCGGCGGCCAAGCGTTCATTCCGACCACCATCGAAAAGATCGCGGAGGCGGCGCGGCTGCGCTCGAGCATGGGCGCGCGGTTTCTGATCGAGGTCGACGGCGGCATCACCGCGGCCAACGTCGAGCACGTCGCCGCAGCCGGCGCCGACGTGATCGTCGCGGGCACGTCCGTCTTCCACGCCGATGACTACGCGACCGCGATCAACGCGCTCCGCGGCGGTGGCGACGGCACCGCGCGGTGACCGCGAGACTTTGCTTCATGACGTCGATGTGTTAGCGAACGTGGTGCGTATCTCACGGGGTGTAGCTCAGACTGGTAGAGCACTGCGTTCGGGACGCAGGAGTCGCTGGTTCAAATCCAGTCACCCCGACTCTCTCCCATTCCACATCCCTCACGCGCGGCCGCATTTGACGACGTCGACGTCGCTCGCGGCCGCGCGCTCGAGACGCTAGGAGACAGGCTCCTAGTGTTGGCGCTCGCGCTCGCGGCCGTCGCGTATCTCTGCGGATCGATTCCGACCGGCGTCTTGCTGAGCCGCCGCCGCGGCGTCGATCCGCGCGACATCGGCAGCGGCAACATCGGCGCGACCAACGTCGCCCGCGCCGCCGGCGCGACCGCGGGCCTCCTGACGCTCGTCGGGGACGCGCTGAAAGGGCTCGTGCCCGTGCTGGTCGCGAAGAGCCTCGGCCTTGCGAGCACCGCCGTCGCGGTAGTCGGGCTCGCGGCGTTCCTCGGCCACCTCTATTCCTGCTTCCTCGGATTCGAGGGCGGGAAGGGCGTCGCGACGACCTTCGGCGTGCTGCTCGGGCTCGCACCCATCGGCGCGACGCTGCTCGTCGTCCTGTTCCTCGCCGCGGTTGCGATCGGGCGCTACGTGTCCGTGGCCTCGCTCTTGGCGGCGGCGTTCACGGCGCCGATTCTGCTCTCGATCGGCTACTCGGCGCCGACGGTGCTCGCGGGATTCGCGATGAGCGTCCTCGTCGCCGTTCGGCACCGGGACAACATCCGCCGCTTACGGTTCGGCACCGAGCCGCGCGTCGGCATCGCCCGACCGACCGAGGTCGACTCCGGCGTTGCCTAATTCGTGAGCACTGCCTCGTTTCTGCACAGCACGCGCAACCGGGCGGTATACCTATCGTTCGCCGCGCCGAATGTTTCCGCCACCGCCGGGCGCGAGGACGAGCGGTCTTTCCCTTGCATTTGGATAGCGAGCTTATGTAAGCCCCTCGCGCCGCGAGCATCGCAGCGCTAACAAATCACTCCGGGGGGCTCACATGCGAACGTGCACGGGATGGAAGCGCTCGATCGGTATCACAATGGCGGTCGGCCTCGGGCTCACGCTCGGAGCGCCGGCGCTCGCCGCGACGCCGCCGATCGAGGTGAACACCGGCGACACCGCCTGGCTTTTGGCGTCGAGCGCCCTCGTGCTGTTGATGACGCCGGCGCTCGCGCTTTTCTACGGCGGAATGGTGCGGACGAAGAACGTGCTCGGCACCATGATGCAGAGCTTTTTCATCATGGGTCTCGTGAGCGTCCAGTGGGCGCTCTTCGGCTACTCGCTCTCGTTCGCGCCCGACGTGGGGCATTTCGTCGGCGGACTGCAGTGGGTCGGCCTTGCGGGCGTCGGAGGGGAGCCGAACGCCGACTACGCGGCGACGGTGCCGCACCAAGCGTTCATGGTCTTTCAAATGATGTTCGCGGTGATCACCCCAGCGCTCATCACCGGCGGCTGCGCGGAGCGGATGCGCTTCAGCGCCTTCGTCTGGTTCACGATCCTCTGGTGCACCCTCGTCTACGATCCCATCGCGCATTGGGTGTGGGGCATGGGTGGTTGGCTGCATGACATGGGCGCCCTCGATTTCGCCGGCGGCACGGTCGTCCACATCAACTCGGGATTCGCCGCCCTCGCGGCCGCGATCGTGATGGGACGTCGCCTCGGATATCCCTCGGAGCCGATCCTGCCGCACAACTTGACGCTCACCGTCCTCGGCGCCGGCGTGTTGTGGTTCGGCTGGTTCGGCTTCAACGCCGGCAGCGCGCTCGCGTCGGGAGCGCTGGCGGCGTCGGCGTTCACCGCGACGCACCTCGCCGCGGCGACAGCCACCGTGACGTGGTGTCTCGCGGAATACCTCGGCCGCGGCAAAGCGAGCGTCCTCGGCGCCGCCTCGGGGGCGGTCGCGGGCTTGGTCGCGATCACGCCGGCTTCGGGCTTCGTCGGCCCCATCGCGGCGATCCTCATCGGCGGCGGCGTCGGCTTCGTCTGCTACTGGGCGGTGAGCCTGAAGCACGCCTTCGGCTACGACGACTCGCTCGATGCGTTCGGCGTCCACGGCGTCGGCGGCGCGTTCGGCGCCTTGGCGACCGGCATCTTCGCGAGCAAAGCGATCAACGCCGCCGGCGGGAATGGACTGCTCTACGGCAACGCCGGGCAGCTCGTCACGCAGTCGGTCGGCGTCGTCGCGACGGCGGTGTATTCGTTCGTCGTCACGCTGATCATCTTGAAAATCATCGATGCGACCGTCGGCTTGCGCGTCACGGAGGACGACGAAATCATCGGGCTCGACCTCTCGCAGCACGGCGAGGTCGGGTACAACTTGCGGTGACCGGCACCGCAGGCATCCGTGCTTTACAAGCGGAATCGAATGCGATTTAGAGGGCGGCAGTTGCTCCCTGCCTGCGGAGGCTCCCATGAAGAAAGTCGAAGCGATCATCAAACCCTTCAAGCTCGATGAGGTGAAGGAGAGTCTCTCGGGCATCGGCATCCAGGGTCTCACCGTCACCGAAGTGAAGGGCTTCGGCCGTCAGAAAGGGCATACCGAGCTCTATCGCGGCGCGGAGTACGTGGTCGATTTCCTGCCGAAGGTGAAGCTCGAGATCATGGTGAAGGACGACGCGGTGGCGAGCGTCGTGGCGGCGATCGAGAAGTCGGCGAAAACGGGGCGCATCGGCGACGGCAAGATCTTCGTCTTGCCGGTCGAAGAGGTCGTGCGCATCCGCACGGGCGAGCGCGGCGATCAGGCCCTGTAACCCCCGCACACATCACCCCAAACCAAAGGAGAGAAGCATATGGGTACGGCGAAGGACGCCATCAAGCTGGCGAAGGACCAGAAGGCGGTGGCGGTGGATTTCAAGTTCCTCGACTTCCTCGGCACGTGGCAGCACTTCACGACCCCGATCAGCGAGCTCGAGGATGACGTGTTCGAGTCGGGACTCGGATTCGACGGCTCGTCGATCCGCGGCTGGCAGCCAATCAACGCCTCCGACATGCTCGTCGTCCCCGATCCGTCGACGGCCGTCATGGACCCGTTCATGGCGCACCCGACGCTCTCCCTCATCTGCAACATCGTCGACCCGATCACGAAAGAGGACTACTCGCGCGATCCGCGCAACATCGCCCGCAAGGCCGAGGCGTACCTGAAGTCGACGGGCATCGGCGACACCGCGTACTTCGGTCCCGAGCCCGAGTTCTTCATCTTCGACGACATCCGCTTCGATCAGAACGAGCACGCCGGCTTCTACTACGTCGACTCCACCGAGGGCCGCTGGAACAGCGGTCGCGAGGAAGGTCCGAACCTCGGCTACAAGCCGCGCTATAAGGAAGGGTACTTCCCGGTCGCGCCGATCGACTCGCAAACCGACATCCGCCACGAAATGGTGCTGGCGATGGAATCGGTGGGGCTGCGCGTCGAGAAGCAGCACCACGAGGTCGCGACCGCCGGTCAGGCGGAGATAGATCTCCGGTTCCTGCCGCTGGTGAAAATGGGCGACGCGCTCATGTGGTACAAGCACTGCGTCAAGAACGTCGCCAAGCGCCACGGCAAGACGGCGACGTTCATGCCGAAGCCGATCTTCGGCGACAACGGCTCCGGCATGCACACCCACCAGTCGATCTGGAAGGGCGAGAAGCCGCTCTTCGCCGGCGACGGCTACGGCGGGATCAGCGAGCTCGGCATGCACTACATCGCCGGCATCCTGAAGCACGCCTCCGCGCTCTGCGCCTTCGTCGCGCCGACCGCGAACAGCTACCGCCGCCTCGTCCCCGGCTTCGAGGCGCCGGTGAACCTGGCGTACTCGTCGCGCAACCGCTCGGCCGCGTGCCGCATCCCGATGTACTCGCCGTCACCGAAGGCGAAGCGCGTCGAGGTGCGCTTCCCTGATCCGTCGTGCAACGGCTACATGGCCTTCGCCGCCATGCTGATGGCGGGGCTCGACGGCATCGAGCGCCGCCTCGATCCGGGCGATCCGCTCGACAAGGACATCTACGCCCTCACACCCGAGGAGCTGAAAGACGTGCCGTCGGTTCCGGGCTCGCTCGCCGACGCGCTCACCGCCCTCGAGAAGGACCACGCGTTTCTCCTGAAGGGCGACGTCTTCACTGAGGACGTCGTCGAGACCTGGCTCGAGTACAAGCGCACGAAGGAAGTCGATCCGCTGCGCTTGCGGCCGCATCCGTTCGAGTTCTCGCTCTACTACGACGCCTGATCGCCTGCGCGTCGCGTTTCAGGCCGCTACGGTCCACACGGGCCGTAGCGGCCTGTCTTTTGGCCACAGCCACAGCGCACCCGCGACGAGCGTCAGCACCGTGATCGGCACGCCGACGACGAGGTAGTCGACGAACCCGCCGGCCGTCGGAATCAGCGGTGCACGCCGCGCCGCGGGTTCTCGATGATGACCTCGACGCGACGGTTCTTGGCGCGGCCCCGCGGGTCGTCGCGGCCGTGGACTGTGTTCGGCGCGACCGGGCGGCTCTTGCCGAAACCGCGCGCGTGCAGCCGGCGGCGGTTGACGCCGGCGCTCACCAGCGCGTCGGCGACGCTCTCGGCGCGGAGCTGCGACAGCCGCTGATTGTACCCCTGGCTGCCGATCGCGTCCGTGTGGCCCTCGATCGAGACCTGCCGGCCGTGTGCGGAGCGGTGGAGGACATCGGCGATGTCGCGCACCGTCCGCTTCGCGTCGCGCGTCATGTCGGCGCGACCGAACTCGAAGAGCACATCCGGCAGGTTGACGACGACGCCGCGCGACGTCTCGCGCACGTCGAGGTGCCGGCGGCGCAGCTCGTCGAGGAGCTCCTGATTGCGTGCGAGCTCGTCGCGCTGGCGCGCCAGCGTCTCCTCCTGCGCGCGGCTGACCTCCTCGGGCGCGCGCACGTCGTCGGTGGGCGGCGGGCGCTCCGGCGCGAGCGTTCGGGCGCAGGCAGCGAGGGCGAGGACGACGAGCAGCGTGACGGCGCGCATGCCGCGATCAGTCGGCATCGAGGCCGCGGACGCGCTCGATCGCGTCCTCGGCCTCGAGCTCGTCGGTCGCGCGCTGCACGTCGGCGTCGAGACGCGCGCGCAGGGCCTCGATCTCGACACGTTGGCGCTGCAGCTGGCGATCGTGCGCCTGGATCTCGCGCTCGGCCTCCTCGATGCGACGGTCCGCGGCCGTGGTGTCCGCCATCGGCCGGCGCTCGGCCGTGCAGCCGACGAGCATCATCATCGCGAGAGCGGCCGCGCCGCTGGCACCGATACGCATCGATCGCGCCTCCGCGTCCCCGATCGTAGGGAACGAGGGTTCACAGTCAAGCGCGGCACCGTACGCTACGACAGCGCGCGCGACGGCGACGGTTGCCGGAGGGCGTCCAGGCAGAGGACGACGACCCCGATCGTGATCGCGCTGTCGGCGACGTTGAATGCCGGCCAGTGATACGCGCCGATCGAGAGGTCGACGAAGTCGATCACCTCGCCGAGACGCACGCGGTCGATCATGTTACCGATCGCCCCGCCGGCAACCGCACCGCACGCGGCGACGATCAGCCGTCGCTCCGCGGGCACGCTGCGCAGGAACCAGACCAGCAACACGACCGCGATCGCCGAGACGAGCAGGAAAAACGGCACCCGCAACGCGACCGCGCGCCCGGCGAGGAGCCCGAACGCGGCGCCGGTGTTGCGCACGTAGGTGAGCGCGGCGAAGCCGTCGACGAGCGGAATCGTGTCGTGGAGCCGCATCTCCGCCGCGACGATCGCCTTCGAGAGCTGATCGAGCCCGACCACGAGCGCCGCGGTGCCGAGCGCGACGGGCCACTTCCTGCGGCGGTCGTGCGGGCTCACGCGGACGGTCGCGCCTCCGACGACGCGAGCACGCCGGCGCAGCGCCCGCACACCGTCGGAAAGCGCGGGTCGCTGCCGACGTCGAGACGCCAGTTCCAGCAGCGCGCGCACTTCTGACCGCCGGCGCGCGCCGCCTCGATCGCGAGACCCGGCAGCGTCGACTCACCGGCGAGCGCGCCCGAGGGCAACAGCTCGACCTGCGAGACGATCAGGATCTCGGGCAGCAGTGTGCGCCGGCTCTCGAGCAGCGTGCCGAGACCGTCGGCCGCGCCGAGCCGGACGCTCGCCTCGAGCGAGTGGCCGATCTCGCCGCGCTGGCGCAGCGCCTCGAGCGCCTTCGTGACCGCCGCACGCACGTCGAGGAGCCGCTCCCAATCGGCGGCGAGCGCGGCGTCGACGAGCTCCGGGTCGGGACGCGGAAAATCGGCGAGGTGCACGCTCGCGGGGCGCGTCGCGTCGGCCGGCATGTAGCTCCAGGTCTCCTCGGCGGTGAACGGCAGGATCGGCGCCATGACGCGCACCAACGCGTCGAGGATCGCGTAGAGCGCCGTCTGCGCCGAGCGGCGCAGCGTCGAGCGCGCGCCTTCGCAGTAGAGCCGGTCTTTCACCACGTCGAGATAGATCGCGGAGAGATCGACGCTGCAGAAGTTGTTCAGCGCGTGGTACACGGTGTGGAACTCGAACGCGTCGTACGCGCGCACGCAGCGCGCGACGAACCCCTGCAAGCGGTCGAGGACGAAGCGGTCGAGCTCGAGCAGCTGCGCCTGCGGCACCGCGTCGCGCCCGGGGTCGAAGTCGGCGAGGTTGCCGAGGAGGAAGCGCGCGGTGTTGCGGATGCGCCGGTACGCCTCGACCGCGCGCTCGAGGATCTCGCGCGAGATCCGCATGTCCTCGCGGTAATCCTCGGCGGAGACCCAGAGGCGCAGGATGTCGGCGCCGTGCGTGGCGACGATCTTCTGCGGCGCGACGACGTTCCCCTTCGACTTCGACATCTTGCGCGCGTCCTCATCGAGGAAGAAGCCGTGAGTCAGGACGGTGTCGAACGGCGCACGATCACGGGTCGCGACCGACGCGAGCAGCGAGCTCTGGAACCAGCCGCGATGCTGGTCGCTGCCCTCGAGGTAGAGATCCGCGTGGCCGCCGAGCTCGGGTCGCTTCTCGACGACCGCTGCGAAGCTCACGCCCGAGTCGAACCAGACGTCGAGGATGTCCTCCTCCTTGCGGAAGCTCGTGCCGCCGCACGCGGGACAGGTAAAGCCCGGTGGGACCAGCTCGGCGACCGGGCGGGCGAACCACGCGTCCGCGCTCTCGCGCGCGAAGATCGCGGCGACGTGCGCGAGAAGCTCGGGGGTCGTGTTCGCGGCACCGCAGCCGTCGCAGTGGAGCGCGACGATCGGCACCCCCCAGGCGCGCTGGCGCGAGATGCACCAGTCGGGCCGGCTCGCGACCATGCCGCTGATGCGGTCCTTCCCCCACGCCGGGATCCAGCGCACACGCTCGATCGCGGCGAGCGCGCGCTCGCGGAGACGCGTCGTCTCCATCGAGATGAACCACTGCTCGGTGGCGCGGAAGATGACGGGATGCTTGCAGCGCCAGCAATGCGGATACGAGTGCGTGAGCGGCTCCGTCGCCAGCAGGCGGCCGACCGCGCGCAGATGCTCGACGATCTTCGCGTCGGCGTCGAATACGCGCATGCCGGCGAACTCGGCGACCTCGGGGAGGAAGCGCCCCGCGTCGTCGACGGGCGCATAGACGTCGAGGCCGTAGCGGCGACCGACGTCGTAGTCCTCCTGGCCGTGGCCCGGCGCGGTGTGCACGAGCCCGGTGCCGGCGTCGAGGGTCACGTGCTCGCCGAGGATCAGGAGCGAGTCGCGATCGATCCATGGATGCCGCGCGCGCGCGCCTTCGAGCTCGCGGCCGGTGATCGTCGCCTTCACCGGCGCGTCGGGATCGATGAACGCGCCGAGGCGCGGCAGGAGCGCCTTGGCGACCAACGTCAGGCGGCCCGATCGTGCGGGCACGACGACGTACTCGACGTGGGGGTGAGCGGCGATCGCGAGGTTCGCGGGCAAGGTCCAGGGCGTCGTCGTCCAGATCGCGACATCGATCGGCGTGCCCGCGAGCGCACGCAGCGCCTGCGGGTACGGCTCGCGGAGCGGAAACGCGACGTAGACCGACGGCGAGCTCACGTCGCGGTACTCGACCTCGGCTTCCGCGAGCGCGGTGCGACACGACGCGCACCAGTGGACGGGCTTCTTGCCGCGATAGAGATCGCCGCTCGCCGCCACCTTCGCGAGCTCGCGCACCTCGGTCGCTTCGTAGGCGAAGTCCATGGTGAGGTACGGTGCCGCCCAGTCGCCGAAGACGCCGAGACGCTTGAACTCGTCGCGCTGGACGGCGACGAAGCGCGTCGCGTAATCGCGGCAGAGGTGGCGGATGTCGAGCTTCGAGAGCGCCGCTTTCTTCTCCTTCCCGAGGCTCTTCTCGACTTGCAGCTCGATCGGCAGTCCGTGGCAGTCCCAACCCGGCACGTACGGCGCGTAGTGTCCGCTCATGCACTTGTACTTGACGATGAAGTCCTTGACGATCTTGTTGAGCGCGTGACCGAGGTGGATGTTGCCGTTCGCGTACGGTGGTCCGTCGTGCAGCACGTAGCGTGGCCGTCCGGCGCGCTGCGCGAGCATGCGCTCGTAGAGGCCGTCGCGCTCCCAGCGCGCGAGGATCTCGGGCTCGCGCGCCGGCAGGTTGGCGCGCATCGGGAACGACGTGACGGGAAGGTTGAGGGTCGCCTTGAAGTCGGGCGCCTCCGCGTTCATCGCAACCTCGGCATCGACGTGAGCGCGCGCGAGCGCCTCGCGGATATACCAACAGCGACACCGCCGTTCAATTTTGCCGAGGGGATCGGTATCCACTCACGAGCCGCTGCGCCGAGGCGAGTCACGGCAAGAGGCTGGTACTGGGTCGAGTTGCGAGCGAGACGAGGCGCGAGGGAAGCGAGCAGCGCAGGCGTAGCAGCGCTACGCCGAGCAGCGGAGTGACCGAGCAACGAAGTATCGCGAAGCAAATCGGCCCAGTACCGTCAGCGCGGGCCGCCGATCGTCCGCCGCGCGCCGCGGCTGACGCGTGGCATGTCGCCGAAGTCGAAGCGCCAATTCTTCCGCATGCCGAGGTAACAGCAGCAGAGCTCGCTGTCCATGTCGTTGTTGAACGTGCGCTGCTGGCCGTCCTCGAAGAGAATGCGGACGAGGCACGTGCCGCCGGGGACGACCGAGGTCATCACCTCGACGACGGCGCCGAGACCCCACTCTTCCTTGGCGACGTGGAAGACGCGGTCACCGAGCCGGAGGAAGAGTCGCTTGTCGCGGTCAAGCATCGCGAGTCTTTCACGTGCGCTCACGTTACCGGAACGCCGGCGTGAATGCCACCGGCAGGTCGGCTTGACAGCGCCGGCAGCCCCCGAGAAACTTCGCCGGCGGCACCGACACGATGCGATGGGACTGGAAAGCGCTGGTTGCGGTGGTGATCGCGGCGGTCGCGGCGGGTTGGCTGCTCACGCGCTCGGCCCGCGAGCCGGAACCGGACGACCTCGGCGACGTCGAGACCGATCTCGCGGAGCTCTCGCAGGCGTTGCGCGCCGAAGCCGCGACCGGCGTCGACCTCATCGCACGCGCCTCCGCCGGCACCCACTTGCCGAACGTCGTGAAGTATCGGCGCCCCGCCGATTTCTGGCGCCCCGTGATCGGCGGGTCGCGCCGAGGACGACGGTGAGCCGCGCGTTCGCGGTCGTGCTGGCGCTCGCCTGCCTGACTGTGGCCGGCGTCGACGCGCGCGCGGAAGACCCGACGCCGCGGCCGCGCCATGCGCCGCGGCTCCAGGATCGGTCGCAGGATCTGCTGCGCCAACAGCAACAGATCCGCCGCGCGCGCGTCGTCACGCGCCGCATCCTGCGCGACCGGCGCACCTCCGACGCCGTCAAGCAGCAGGCGACAGAGCTCGACGCGCTCCTCGACAAGCGGCAACAGCTCATCGCGCGCCTGCAGGAGCGGCAGAAGACGTTCGTCGCGCAGCACGACGCCGACATGGACGAGCTCGCGAAGCTGCGCGAGCGTGCGCGTGAGCTCGACGACCGCCTCGATGCGGCGCGCAAGGACGTTCTCGACGCCAGCAAAGACGACGTCGCGGCGCTGAAGGACGCCGCGACCCGCGCCGCCGATCTCGCCGATGCGCTGCGGACCCACTATGCCCAAGAACGCGGCGGCCATCGCCGCGCGCCGCGGCCGGAACCGAGCGGCGCGCCGTAGCGGCGCGACGTCAGAAGCGCGCGCCACCGCGCGGCGCGACGTGGACGCGGCCGCCTTCGACGATCACCGGCAGCACGCGCTCGCCTTTCGTCAGCTTCAAGAGCTCAGCGACCGCCTCGGGATGCTCGGTGACGTTCACCTCGGTGCAGGTGACGCCGCGCGCTGCGAGTTCGGCGCGCGCCGCCGCACAGTGCGGACAGCCCGTCTGCACATACAGCGTGGCGCGTGGCATGTGCGGTCACGCTAACACGCACGCGGCGCGCGTGTCATACGTGATTGCGGTTGCCAGGGCCGGGACAGCATGCGAAGAGCACTCGTGGATCCGAGCAGCGCCGAGTGGGTCGACGTCGTCGATGACGACGACCGCGTCGTCGGTCGCGTCACGCGCCCCGAGATCCGGACGCGGAATCTCCTGCATCGCGCGGTGTACGTGTTCGTCCTCAACACGCGGGGCGAGCTCTTCGTGCACCGGCGCACCGCGACGAAAGACGTGTATCCCGGTTACTGCGACCTGACGATCGGCGGCGTCGTCGGCACCGGCGAGGAGTACGACGCCGCCGCGGAGCGCGAGCTCGCGGAGGAGCTCGGCCTCATCGGCGTGCCGATCATCCGCCTCGGCGGCCTGCGCTACGCCGACGAGGGCACGCGTATCTGCGGCATGGTGTACCTCACGCGTCACGACGGCCCGTTCGTCCTCCAGGCGGAGGAGATCGCGAGCGGCGGGTTCGTGCCGCTGGCTCAAGCCCAGCGCGTCGCGCGCGACGAGCGCTGCTGTCCGGACGCGGTCGCCGCGCTCGACGCGTACGGCGACGCGCTGTCGTTGCGCGGACGCGCCGGCTGGTAGGCGGATCACCAGCCGCTGCGCGAGCTGCAGCGCAGACGCGGATCATCAGCCGTCGGCCGAGCCGTGACTCAGAGGCGGATCATCAACCGCTGCCCGAGTTGTAGCGGCGAGCGGCCGAGATTGTTCGCGGCGACGAGCGCGTGCACCGACACCCGGTGCTTGCGGGCGATCGTCCACAGCGAGTCGCCGCGACGGACGACGTACTGCAGGACCGGCGTCCGCTTGAGGCCGGGGAAGTAGTACTCGGCGTTGCGCGCGACGTGCGCCGCGGCGAGAAACTCGGCGTAGAAGTTGCGCGACGCGAATCCGAACGTCGCGCCGTCGTAGCCGCGGATGATGTCGTCGAGGCAGTCGGTGCCGACCGCCGCCCGCGCACGCGCGAGGCCCGCAACGCCGTGATTGTACGCGGCGACCGCGAGCGGCCAGCTGCCGAGAACGTCGTACGCACGCGCGAGATACTCCGCCGCCACCTGGCTCGAGAGGATCGGATCGAAGCGCTGGTCGGCCTTCGCGGCGACCCGCAGCCGCCCGTCGACCGTCTCTTTGGTGAGCTGCCAGAGACCGGAGGCGCCGGCGCGTGAGACCGCGTTCGGGTTGAACGACGATTCGACGTGCGGCAGGTACACGAGGTCCATCGGGAGATGCGCGGCCGCGAAGATGCGGCGGATCTCCGGCAGGTAGAGCTCGGCGCGCATCAAGCCGTCGGCGAAGATCTCCTTCAAGCCGCGTTGCGCGCGAATGTTGTCGATGGCGTGCGCGTAGTCCTCCGGCCGGGTGGTGGCGATCGAGGTGAAGAGCGCCTCGAGACGCCGACGCTCCGGCGCCGGCGCCGCCGAGGCGGCGATCTCGTCTTGCAGCGAGCGCGGAAACAGCTCGGCGACCGTCAAGGACGTGAGCAGCCGCCCGTAGCTGGCGCGCGCCGAAGCCACGGCGGCGTCGGTCTCGTACGGCACGACGTCGTACACGATCCGCAGATCGTCGCGGTCGTGGAGCACGGCCTCGTTCTGCGACACCGCGGTGAAGATGCGGATCCAGAACCGCACCCGCGCCTCCATTGCCGGCGAGACGGGAAACTCCGGACCGAAGCGCAGGGGCGGCTCCGTCCGCGGCGTCGTCGCGAAGGCGAGCCCCGGGGCGAGGAGCGCCAGGAGCACGATTCGCAAGAGACACGCCTGTGGCGACTTCATACGCGTGAACCACGTCGCCGCAACCGCGGCGGCCGCCATCAAGCCACAGCACCCGTTCTTGGGCAACCCACCGCTCCGACGCCCGACGGCCGCGGGTTCCAATCAGCGGACGGCGTCGAGACCGGTCAAGTCACGACCGACGATCAGCGTGTGCATGTCGTACGTCCCCTCGTAGGTGTTGACCGTCTCGAGGTTCAACATGTGGCGGATCACCGGATACTCGTTGACGATGCCGTTCGCGCCGAGGATGTCGCGGGCGAGGCGCGCGACGTGCAGCGCCTGGCTCACGTTGTTGCGCTTGGCGAGCGAGATCTGCTGCGCGCGCACGCGGCCGGCGTCTTTCAACTGCCCGAGGCGATGGGCGAGGAGCTGTCCTTTCGTGATCTCCGTCACCATGTCGACGAGCTTCTGCTGCACGAGCTGAAACCCGGCGATCGGGCGATCGAACTGCACGCGCTGCTGCGCGTACGAGAGCGCGGTCTCGTAGCACGTCATTGCGGCGCCGAGCGCACCCCAGACGATGCCGTACCGCGCTTGGTTCAGGCAGCCGAACGGGCCCTTCAAGCCTACGACGTTCGGCAGGAGCGCGGTGCGCGGCACGCGCACGTCCTCGAGCACGAGCTCCGAGGTGATGGACACGCGCAGCGAGAACTTACCCTTGATGTCGTGGGCGCTGAATCCCGGCGTGCCACGCTCGACGAGAAAGCCGCGGATCTCGCCCGTCGGCGGCGTCTTCGCCCACACGATCGAGATGTCGGCGATGCTGCCGTTCGTGATCCAGCGCTTCACGCCCGAGAGTACGTAGTCACCGCTCGCCTCGCGCGCGCGCGTCTCCATGCCGCCGCAGCCCGCCTTGCACCGACGCCATCGAGCGCAGCCCGCTGTCGGCACGCTCGAGCTCCTGCATGATGAGCCCGTAGGCGACGTTGTTCATCCCGGCGCAGCCGTACCCGCGCAGGTTTGCGCCAAAGATACCGAGCTCGGCCATCCGCGGGATCAGATGACGGGGAAACTCCTCCCGACTGTGGCACTGCTCAATGACCGGCAGGCATTCGCGCTCGACGAACGCGCGCACGCTATCGCGCGTCATGCGCTCCTCGTCCGTCAAGAGCGCATCCAGCTCGTAGTAGTCCAAGTCACCCACGAGCGCGCATGCTACTGCCACGACGGAGTCGGCTCAAGCGAGACGGTCGCTCGGGACGCGGCACTCGTCGGTCCGCACCCGACGTGCGCAAGAGGGTAAGTTTGCGCACCACGGGTGCAGACCGACGAGTGCCGCGTCCCGAGCGACCGTCTCGCTTGAGCCGACATCGCGCGACCGAAGTTGCGCGGACGTGTCGGACACGCCATAAGAACAGGTAGCGTTTTGGCGATCTCGCGATCAGCGCACCTAATCGAGCTCATATGCATCTCGAAACCTTGCAAGTGTTTTGTGACCTTGTTGAGAGCGGTAGTTTCTCCGCGGCGGCTACGCAGAACTTCATTACGCAGTCGGCGGTGAGCCAGCAGGTGCGGGCGCTCGAGACGCGCTTCGATCGGCGCCTCGTCGAGCGGACGAAGGGTTGCGTGCAGCCGACTCCCGCGGGGCAGCTTCTCTATCAGGCGAGCAAAGACATCACGGCGCGGTACCGGGAGCTGCGCGAGCAGCTGCAGACCTTCGGCACGACCGTGGGCGGCAGCGTGCGGATCGCGACCGTCCACAGCGTCGGCCTCTACGAGCTCACCGAGCCGTTGAAGAGCTTCTTGAAGGCGTATCCGCAAGTAAACGTCCATCTCGAGTACAGCCGCTCGACCAAGATCTTCGAGGACGTCCTGAGCGGCCGCATCGATCTCGGCATCGTCGCCTATCCGACGCGGCGCTCGCAGATCGCGATCATTCCATTCCGCGAGGACCGCCTGGTCCTGGTATGCGCCCCGCACCACCCACTGGCGCGCCGACGCTCGGTCGCGCTCAGCGAGATCGACGGCGAGAACATCGTCGGCTACGAGCGCGACATCCCGACGCGCCGCGAGCTCGACCGCGTCCTTCGAAGGAAGAAGGTAACGGTCCGCTACGTGATGGAGCTCGACAACATCGAAACGATCAAGCGTATCGTCGAGATGGGCGCCGGCATCGCCATCGTCCCCGAGCCGACGATCAAGCAGGAGGTCAAGAGCCGCACGTTGTGCGCGCTACAGATCTCCGACGAGACGTTGCTGCGCCCCCTCGGCATCCTCCACCGTCAGGGCCGTCACTTCTCGCCCGCCGTCGAACGCTTCGTCGCCGAGCTGCAGTGATTCGCGCGTTGCGATCGACGTGACACGCCGGCGGGAGGCGGCACTCGTCGGCCGCACCCGACGTGCGCCAGAGGGAATTAGTGCGCACCACGGGTGCAGCCGACGAGTGCCGCCTCCCGCCGGGGTAGCACGGCTAGCGCAATGCGGGGATCACTGACTCGCTGAACAGGTGGATCGTCTCGAGCGGCGCGAAGTCGCCGAACATGATCGTGAAGAGGCGGACGCCGTTCTCGATCTTCGCTCGTAACCCGGCCGCCACTTGCTCCGCCGTGCCGCGCACGGCGACGGCGTCGAGGTCGGCGAAGCCGCCGAGCATCTGCTTCGCCATGGCCCAGCGTTGCTTGAAATCGGCGTCGTCCTTGCCGAGGACGACGATGACCTGCTCCGAGACGGTGATCTCCGCCGGATCGCGGCCGACGTCGGCGCAATGCGAGCGCAGTACTTCGAGCTTGTGGGGGAGATCGGCGGCGGCGTTCATCGGACAGTTCCAGCGGTCGGCGTAGCGGGCGACGAGGCGCAGGAGCTTGCGCTCGCCGCTGCCGCCGATCGTGATCGGCGGCCACGGCTTCTGGCGCGGTTTCGGGTTGTTCGGCGCGTCGTCGAGCGCGTAGTACTTGCCCTGGAACGTCGCCCGCGGCTCGGTGAAGAGGCGGCGGATCACCTCGAGCCCCTCCTCGAGCTGCTCGATCCGCACCCGGACGGGCGGAAAGTTGTAGCCGTAGCCGCGGTACTCCTCGTCCATCCATCCGGCGCCGATGCCGAGCTCGAGCCGGCCTTCGGAGATCTGATCCAGGCTCGACGCCATCTTCGCGAGAAGCGCGGGGTTGCGGTACGAGTTGCAGAGGACGAGCGTGCCGAGTCGGAGGCGCGTCGTCCGCACCGCGAGCGCCGCGAGCGCGGTCCAAATCTCGAGATGATCGACGTCGGGAAGGCCCCGCGCCCACATGTGATCGGCGAGCCAGAGCGAGTGCCACCCGCCGTCCTCGCACGCACGCGCGCGCTCGACGAGGCCGCCGAAATCGGTCGCGACCTGAGGAAAGAAGAGCCCACACTGGATCGGAGTGCCGCCGTCGCTCATCCGTACCTCCGCCGCGATCGCGGCCGCGGGATTACAGCATAGCGTCGCGCGAACGCGAAATCCGCCTGTGACAGTGTCGCACGCGCATGGTACGAGCACTCGGTGAGGCGAAGACCGTGAGCGCGAATCCACCGGCCAAGCTGCGTGTCGCGATCGTCGGCGCGACCGGCATTGCCGGCCAGCAGTTCGTCGACGTGCTCCGGGACCATCCGCGGTTCGAGATCGCCGTCCTCGCCGCGTCGGAGCGCTCCGCCGGGCGGTCCTACGGCGAGGCACTGCGCGACGCCAAGACCGGCGCGCTCCGCTGGTGGTGCGCCGAGGCGCCGCCCGCACGCGCGCTCGATCTTCCCGTCGTCGACGGGGCGCGGCTCGACGCCGACGGCGTCGACCTCGTCTTCTCCGCGATCGAGAGCGACGTCGCGCGCGAGCTCGAGCCGAAGTGGGCGGCGCGGCGGCCGGTCGTCAGCACCGCGTCGGCGTATCGCTACGAAGACGACGTACCGCTCCTCATTCCCGGCGTGAACCTCGATCACGCGCCCTTGCTGCACGCGCAACGCGCGCGCCGCGGCTGGAAAGGCTTCGTCGTGCCGATCCCGAACTGCACGACGACGGGACTCGCCATCGCCCTCAAGCCCCTGCACGAGCGCTACGGCGTCGAGCGCGTCGCGATGACGTCGATGCAAGGCATCTCGGGAGCGGGACGGTCGCCCGGCGTCATCGCGCTCGACATCGTCGACAACGTCGTCCCGTTCATCCCCGGCGAGGAGGAAAAGGTCGCGCGCGAGACGAAGAAGATCCTCGGCACGCTCGGCGAGGGCGGCATCGTGCCGGCGTCGTGCGTCGTCTCGGCGACGTGCACTCGCGCCGCCGTCCTCGAAGGCCACACCGAGGCGGTCTCCGTCGGGCTCGCGCGCGCCTGCTCTCCCGCCGAGGCGGCGGCGGCGATGCGCGAGTGGCGGAGCGGCGTCGAAGGCCTGCCGTCGGCGCCGCGGCAGTTCATCACGGTGCTCGACGACCCCTTCCGCCCGCAACCGCGGCTCGACCGCGACGCCGACGGCGGGATGACGACGTCGGTCGGACGGCTGCGGCCGGACGACCTCTGGCCGCACGGCCTGCGGTTCGTCCTCGTCTCGCACAACACCAAGATGGGAGCGGCGAAAGGCGCGCTCCTCCTCGCCGAGGCGCTCGACCGCGACGGCTATCTCTGACGCGCCGCCGCGCGTTCGAAGGCGCGGCACGCACGCCGCACCGGACACACGGGACACGTCGGCTTACGCGCGCGGCAGACGAGCGCGCCGAGATCCATGATCGCCTGATTGAACTCGTAAGCGCGGCCGGCCGGCAGCGTCGCCTCGGCGAGCGTCCAGAGGCGCGCGGTACGTCCGCGACGGCGCCCCGGCCCGAACACCCGCGCCAGCACGCGTGCGGCGTTGGTGTCGACGATCGGCGCGTCCTGACCGAAGGCGAACGACGCGACGGCGCCGGCAGTGTAGCGGCCGACCCCCGGGAGCTGCCGGAGCGCGGCGACGTCGGCCGGGAAGCGTCCGCCATGGCGCTCCGCAACGTGCTGCGCAGCCCGGCGCAGATTCGCCGCGCGCCGGTAGTAGCCGAGGCCATCCCAGCTCTCGCGCACGGCGGGCGTTGAGGCGACGGCGAGGTCGGCAACCGTCGGGTAGCGCGCAAGGAAGCGCGGATAGTACTCGAGCACCCGCCGCACTTGCGTCTGCTGCAGCATGATCTCGGAGACGAGGATGGCGTAGGGGTCGCGCGTGCGCCGCCACGGGAGATCGCGCCCGTGGCGCGCGTACCACGCGAGGAGCCGGCGCTGAAACGACGCAACCCGGACGCGGTCGACGCGCACCGTGGAACGACGGCGGCGACGCGCGGCGTCGTCGCGCGGCGTGCGTTTTTTGCTTTGCACCCTCACCCTCACTCAGTAGAATACCGATGACACCAGAGCCGGCTCATGACTGCTCGCCTCCGCCGCTACGCCGTCAACCTCGCGACCACGCTCCTCACCAAGCCGCTCGGCCGCTACGAGCGCCGCACCACGAACGACCTCGCGAGCCTCCGCCGCCATATCAAGAAGGGCGACGTGATTCTCGTCGAGGGCGATCAGCGCGTGAGCGAGGTGATCAAGTACCTGACGCAGAGCTCGTGGTCACACTCGGCGATGTACATCGGCGACGAGCTGTGGCAGCGCAACCCCGCGGACCGCGACGCGCTGCTCGCGAAGTTCGGCGAGGAGGCGCAGCACTTGATGGTCGAGGCGACCGTCGAGGAGGGCGTCGTCGCATCGCCGCTCTCGAAGTACATCGACTTCAACATCCGCGTCTGCCGGCCCTACAACCTGCGGCGCGACGATTTGCGCATCGTGCTCGACGAGGTCTTCAGCCACATCGGGTATCGCTACGACATCCGCCATCTGGTCGACCTGATGCGGTACTTCTTGCCGGTGAGTCTCGTGCCACGCGCGCTCCGCCGGAATGCGCTCGAGTTCGGCAGCGGGCTGCCGACGCAGGTGATCTGCTCGACGCTCATCGCCCGCGCGTTCGAGCGCGTGCGCTATCCGATCGTGCCGCAGGTGACGCGGCACGACGAAGAGGAGACGCCGCCGCGCGGACTCGTCGACTGGGTGCGCCGGCGACCGCTCCCGCCCTACGGCCTTTTCCACATGCCGCCTATCACACTCACCACGCCGCGCGACTTCGACATCTCGCCGTACTTCGAGGTCATCAAGTTCAACATCATCGGCGACATGCAGTTCGACTATCGGCGCATCCGCTGGGCAGAAGAGTCGAAGGCGAGCTGATTCCCCGGGCGGAGGACTCGCTCGAACGTAGCGACGCGGGTGCGGATTGCGACGCGGCACCGGCACCTGCGCCCCCCAATGACGAAGGGGCCCGCCGCACGACGGCGGCAGGCCCCTTCGAATGATGCACACCCGACCGCGGGTAGCGCGTCAGGCGCTGTCTCGTTGATCTCTAGAACACGTACGACAACTCGGCGGCCACGGTCTGTTGGTCTTTCTGCACGCCGCCGACGTTGCGCAGGAAGGCGGGATCCTTCGTCTTGTCGTACCGATACTCGGCACGCGCCATGAGACCCTCGGCGAGGACGACCTTGAACGTGCCGGTGACTTCCCACGTGTTCTGGTCGCGGCCGAACCCGGTGGCACTCTGCAGACGAGTGCCCTTGCTGTCGTCGAAGTACTCGCCGCGGAGTGCGAAGCCGATCGGTACCGCAAGCGCGTCGGGGAGATCGTAGCTGACGATCCCGGAGAACGCGTTCCACTCGGCGGTGTTGTCGGCCTTCGTGAACAAGCCGTCGGCGCCCGGGGCTCCGAGCTTGGTCTCGTTGCCGTAGTCGTAGTTGAGGATGAACGCGAGATTGTCGACCGGCTTGATCGTCGCGACGAAATCGACCACGCCGCGCTTGGAGTCACCGCGGTGCGGCTGCTCGGCGCCGTAGAGGCCGTTCACCGCGAAGCTGAGCTGGTCGATGGGCGTGAAGGCGAGGCTGCCGGTCACGGTCTTGCCGTCATTCGAGTCGATGACGTTGTCCCAGCCGTTCACGACGCCGAGGGTCGCCTTGAACTGCGGGGAGAAGGCGTAGCTCGTGAGCAGCCCGGTGTGGGTGAACGGAATCGCGAAGCCGAACGCCAGCGAGCGGCTGATGTTCGGGTTGAGGGGCGACTCGATCACCTCGGCACCGAGGAGGGTCACGAACTTGCCGCCCTTCAGCTGCAGGTCGGGGAGGCCGGGGAAGTTGTAGGTGATGTATGCTTCCTCGAGCTCGATCGAGTTCTGCTCCTCGGCGACGTTGCCGATGGTGCCGTCGCCGTCCCAGTCGGCCGCCATGCGCTCGGCGACTTTGCCGAAGTTGATCTTGGTGACGAAGCCGACGCCGTTCTCACCCGGCGCACGCGAAACCTGCAGCTGGAAGAGATCGAGTGAAAAGGTGTTGTGGTCCTTGTCAAAGACCCGGTCGATGTTGGTTCCTTTGTTGCCCTGCTGCGGGTCGTTCAAATTGTACAGATACGAGCCGACGATCATGCCGCCGATCGTGAGGCCCAGCGGATTCTTCTTCAGCGCCGCCTCGAGCGCATCGATGCGGCTTTGTAGACCGGACAGCTCCGGCGCCGGCGCCACCGCCGGCGGCGGCATCTCGCGCTGGCGTTCCAGCCGTTGCACGCGCTCCTCGAGCGTGAGACCGCCTTCGGCGTACGCTCGGGCTCCGAGCGCGAGCGTGCCGATACCGAGCAGCGCTGCGCTCAATACGATTTTCGCACTCGTTCTCATTGTCATTCCTTCGTTACGCATCATCCACTCCTCCTCGTTCTCCACTCCTCCACGTTGTTGTCGGGTCGGGTATAGCTAGGTGCTTCGTGTGCCCCTCACGTCTGCGCGTCCTCACCTCCTCTCGAATGCTCGGCGATCCGCAGGCGCAGATCGGCCCACGGTCGGACGGTCTTCGAGTGCAATGCGGAGCGACCGAAAACGGCCGCTGGTCGACGCTCAGCTGCGCGTCGGAAGGTCATCCCCACGTCCTCCCCCACTCCACGGGCGCGTATGGTAGAAAACCTCGCGACGAATATCAACAGGTGCGCGTGTGGAACCGCTGCCAAAATCGATGCCACCCATTGACAGCTCCGGGATGCCTGTCAGGCTGCGAAAGCCGTATCTTTTCGATGCTCGAGAGTTCGAAAGAAACGACGAGCGGCCGGCGCCAGCATGATTCGGTATCGCGCCCGGCTGCGGTCCGACGCGGGCACGAGGTAAGGCTGCCGAGCTGGACCGCGGCGGCCGCGCTCGCGCTCCTGGCGCTGGCGCTCTATCTGCCCCCGGCGGTGAGCACGCCCTTTTTCACCAAAGGCGAGCCCCGCGAGGGCTTGGTCGTCCGTCGCATGGTCGAGGAGGGCGACTGGGTCCTTCCCAAGCGCACGTCGGAGCACGGGTGGACGATCGCGTCGAAACCGCCTTTCTTCCACTGGCTCGGCGCGGGTAGCTCGAAACTCACGGGGGGCCCGAATGAGCTCGCAATCCGCCTCCCGTCCGTCGTGCTCGGCGCCGTGACGGTCGTCGCCGTGTGGTGCGTCGCGCGGACGGTTCTGCCGGCGACGGCGGCGTTTTTCGGGGCGATCGTCCTCGCGACGACCTTCGAGTGGGTGCGCGCCGTCTCGAGCGCGCGCGTCGACGGCACGCTCGTCGCGCTGATGACGATTCCGTTGCTGCTCTTTCATCGCGGCGTCGTGCGCGGTGGCCTGACGCGCGGCGAGGCGCTGGTCGCCTACGCCACCCTCGCCTGCGCGACGCTGACGAAGGGGCCGGTGGGGTTCCTGCTGCCCGGCCTCGTCGTCGGCGTGGCGCTGCTCGTCTATCGGAAGCTCGCGCTCGTGCCGCGCCTCCGGCCGCTCCTCGGCGCGATCGTCATCGTCGCGCTCGCCGGCGGGTGGTACCTCGCGGCCTGGCATCTCGGCGGCGACGCCTTCTTCCGCAAGCACATATTGAAGGAGAACGTGTTCCGCTTTCTCGGCGCGTCGGCGCTGAAAAGCGGCCATGAGCACGGGTTTTTCTACTACCTGCCGACCTTCGCCGCGGGCTTCCTGCCGTGGACGCCGCTCTTTCTCGTCGCGCTCGTGGCGGCGCTGCGCGACCGCGACGTCCGTCGCGACCCGCGGATCGGCTTCCTGCTGGTCTGGATCGGCGTCGTCTTCGGCTTCTACTCCGCGGCCTCGGCAAAGCGCAGCGTCTACCTCCTCGCGCTCTATCCCGCCGCCGCGCTCGTGACCGGGTGGTGGTGGGCGCGTCTCTGCGCGCTCACCACGCCGCCGCGCTGGCTGCGAAGTCCGCTGACGCGCGCGATCGTCGCCGCGACGAGCGCCGCCGTCATCCTGCCGCTCGCGGTCGTCGTCGCCGAGATCCTGGGGTTCGCGCCCCTCGCGTCGCTGGCGCCCGTCCTGCACCCGAAGGATCGCGCGAACCTGCCGCTCGTGAGCGGCATCATCGACGCCCACCCGTTGGCGATCACGGTCGCGCTCGCGGCACTCCTCGGCGCCGTCTACGCCGCCGCCGTGGCGCTCCGCCGTGAGCGCTGGCTCGCGCTCTTTGGCGCCACCGCGACGCTCGCGACGGCGCTGTGGCTCCTCGTCTTCGCCGTCTTCCAGCCGGAGCTCGCGAAGCGCCGGACGCTCGGCCCCTTCCTCGCGGACGTGAAGGCACGGGTGGACGGCCATCCGCTCTTCTTCTATCCGGGCACGTTCGACTTCGGCGCGGCCTTCTACGCGCCGCCGGGCACCCGGCATTGGAAACCCGGCGTCGCACACGGTCCCGGCCCGCACTTCGTGCTGGTGTGGGAGGACACCGCGCCATCGCTCCCAGGGCGACCCGCGAACCCGCCGGAGGTCCTGGCGGTCAGCGCCGGCACCGACCCGAAAGGGCAACACCACCTCGCGCTCGTCCGCCTACCCTGAGGCGCCTCGGGACGCGGCGCCGGAGGTTTGGCGCCGAACGTCCCCCGCAATTCGCGCCGCCGGCGGCGGCACGCGGACGACGCCGTCACGCGCCGCTCAGAACGGGTACTCGAGACCGGTGAACGCCGCCACCCCCTGCGCACCGAGACCGATGTCGACGAAGCCGACGACCTGCGGTGGCACGACGCCGCGGAACCCGAGACCGCCGACCGCGTGCAGGTCGTTGAAGGGCGAGCTGCGCCACGAGTGAAAGACTTGTCCGAAATCGAAGAACGGCGCGAGCTCGAGCTGCGCGTCGACGCCGAAGATCTCGCGTTGGTAGACGCGCGTGCGGAGCTCCGCCGAGGCGACGAACCGGTCCTTGTCGACGAATCGGCCGCTGCCGAAGCCGCGCAGCGACTCGTGCCCACCGATCGAGTTCTGCTCGAAGAACGGGATGTCGTCGGGCCCGTCGATGTAGTCGGCGCGGGCACGCATCGCGAGCACGAAGCGCTCGCGAAAGGGAATGAACTTCCGCGCCTCGGCACCGTACTTGGTGAACGTCAGCGAGCTGCCGAGCGCGCGCGGAACGATCTCCGCGGTCAGTACGCCGAGCGCACCCTGGCGCGGGATGTTGGTGTCGTCGCGAGTGTCGTACAGGAACCCGAACTCCTGGCCGATGATCGTCGCCCCGCCGAGGCCCGGCGTCCCCGGATGCTCCGTACCGATGAACGGCAGAGTGTCGACGCCACCCTTGTCGACGCGGAACACACGCGCACGCGAGCGATACGTCAGAGAAAACGTCGGCTGCAAGCGATACGCGAGCCACACGACCGCTTCGAGGTGATTCGCGGTGTAGTTCGACTCGTCGTGCTCCGAGCTGCCGTTGCCGAACCCGAAGAAACGCTCGCTCGAATCCTTCTCGTATTCGAGGTCGCCGAAGACGCGCACCCGGTCTTGCCAGAACGCATTGTCCTCGTAGCGCAGCTCGTAGTCCTCGTCGATGTGCTGCGACTTCCGTAGGACCACGCTCCACTTGCGCGCGATCGACGGGTACCCGAAGAGCCGGAAGCTCGTGTAGACGCCGGTGATGTGGTTGTAGCGGACGTCGGACGCGAGGATGTACTTGATGATCTTCTGCTGGTCGAGGAAGAGGACGACCGGAAGGAATCCGTAGGTGTTGCCCTCGTTCGGATCGGTGAGGACCTCCGGCAGCGGGATGTAGCTTCGCTGGAGAGCCGCAGCCGCGGGCGAAGGAATCGTGCCGAGGACCGCGATCGCGACCAGCGCGCGCACTATCGCCAAGCGGAGCGGCATCGACCGTCAACGTGTTGCCATGGCGCCGCGCTGCGATCAAACCACGCCGCTGACGGTCCGCCGGGGCGCCGGACGGACCCGCCAGGCGCTACGGCACGGCTGGCGACGAAAATGTCGGGTCGCCGAGCCGCTCAGGCGAACCAGCGGCGGCGCGCGGTGCCGGTGGCGCGTTGCCCGTCGCGCGTGAACTCCCGCAGGCGGCTCTCGAAATCGGCGAGCTCCGCACGCTGACGTTCCTCGAACGCGGCGAGCTCGCGGCGGCGGTTCTCCTGGAACGTTGCGAACGCCCGCTGCCAGCGCTCGTGAAAGCGCTGCAGCGCCGTCGCGATCTCGAGGTACGTCGTGCGCATGGGAACGAACGACGCCTGGCAATGCGGGCAATAGAACACGACCCCTGGGCGCAGATACTGAAATGCGACCGTGTACTCGCCAGCGCATTCCCGACAGAGAATGGGAATCTCCCAGTCGTCGAGCGCCGGCAGCGCGTCGGCGAACACGTCGTCGGCTGAACCGGCAGTCGGTGGGGCAGCGACAGGCGGCGCCGCGGGCGCCGGTGCCGGCGCAGATTTGGCCGCCGGCGCGGCAGGAGCGCCGTCCGGCGCGGGCGCAGCCGCGCCCTCTTTGCGGAACCGCGACGGAAAATCCTCACCGAACGGCGTCTCCGGGTGGAGTTTCTTCGCGCGCTCGAGAAGGACCGCCTCGGTCTCGGGGATCTTCGGATCCGGCACGCAACAATCTACCGGACACACCGCCGCGCATGCTTCGTGATCGAAGAATCCGACGCACTCGGTGCACTTCTCGGGAACGATGTAGAAGATGTCGTTGGAAATCGCGGCATGGGTCTGGCCGTCGAGCTCCCATTCGACGCCGCCCTGGTAAATCGCGGTATTCGGGCACTCCGGCTCGCACGCCCCGCAGTTGATGCACTCGCTGGTGATGACGGTCGCCATTGCGCGGTCATAGCATCGACCGCGCCCGCCGCCAATTCGGTGGCAGGCGACCGCGGCGCGGCGGCGCGAGCGGCTATTTCAATGGGAACAGCTTGCCGAAGCGCATCATGAACATTAGATCGCCCTCGACTTGGTACTCGCCGTTCATGAAGGCGTCCCGTCCGCTCTTCTCGCCACGCGCCATGGCGAGCCACACCTCCTCGGGAATCCGCAGCGTCACCGTCGGCTCCGGATGTGCTCCCGCACGCACGTCGCAACGACCGTCGGCGATCTCGACCGTCCAGTGCTGCGTCTCGGCGCCGGAGACGACGAAGAGGATCCGTGCCGTGACACCCGCGGCCTCGGCTGGGTTGAAGACCGCTCGCAGGCGATCCATGGATGCGGGAACGCTGTCGATCGTGGACATCGCGCCGACGCATACCGCACACGTCGGATCGCAGCAACGGAACGCGCGAATCGTCCTGCAATCGGAGGACGTGTTTCCCGCTCCTGCGCGCCTGTGGTATCGTCGCACCGTCATGGCGGCCGACAAGAGCGTCACCGAGAAGATCCTGCACGTCTTGCGGCCATACGCCTCCAACTGGAGCGGCACGCTCGGACGCGGCGACCTCGTGATTCCACAGCGCGAGATCCCGCGCGTCATCCACGAGATCTTGAACGCGGTGCACGAGCTCACCGAGGTGCGCAAAGAAGCGCCGGAGGGCGAGGTCTTCCAGGTGCTGATGGAATCGCGCCGGCTCTCGTCGGTGCAAGATCAGCTGCGCGCGCTGCAAAAGCGCTTTCTCATCATCGCCCGCTGACGACGCGCGATCATCGTCGCCCGCCGATGAGGCGCGACGGATCGATCTCCCAACAGTCGCAGAGCGCCGCGACACGTGCGGCGAGCTCGTCGAAGCGCGTCGCGTCCAGGGCGCCGCTCTCCAGATAATCCCGGTCGAACCACGTGCTGCGGAGAAAGTACGTGCGCGCGTCGTCGACGCCGCTGAACCGGAGATACTGGTACTCGGAGAGGTAGCGCGCCAGCATGCGCCACAACCGCGCCGGCGGGTACTCGTGACGGAGCGCGCGCACGTTGTGCCGCACGTACGTCTCTAGCTCGACGGGACTGAGCACCCGCCGCGCCACGAGGTTGGCGCGGTAGGCGGGCATGCGCTCGACGACGATGCGCGCGAGCGCGCGTCCGACCGAGCCATCGGACGCCGTCAGCTCCGCGACGTCGGCGGCGGTGAGCGCGCGGATCGACGTCGACGCGGCGGCGACGGCCGCGTCCGCCGCCGCGGCAAACGCGTCGACGCGGGCGCGGTGGTCCGCCTCGGTGACGACGAGCGGCACCCAGCCCGCCGCATCGACGAGGTGGGCCCATTCATGCATCGTACGCGCGGCGAGCATGGCGCGCGCGTAGGGCAGTGTCGGACCGCGCAGGCGCTCCATTCCGGGCTCGTGGAGGTTGTAGGCGATGAGCGATCGCGTCCGGTGCAGATAGGCGTACCCGCTCTGGGCCGTGTCGGGATCGGCCGCGGGAAGCGCACGCGGCGCGACGAGCGCGGCCCGCACCGCCCGCGAGCGCTCGTCGATGACGCGCAAGTCGTCGTGGATCGCGGCGACCGCGACGCCGTCGGCCTCGCGCAGCTCGCTGCGCAGGGCCGCGGTGCGCGTCGGCGCGTCGCAGTCCCACACGATGCGGCCGCCGACGGTCGTGACGAGAAGGCGCGGCGCCGCGTCCGCGAGCCATTCACTGAGCGCCGCCACGGCGACACGATCGGGGCGGCGCCACGCGTCGTGAAAGGTCGCGAGCGCCGTTCGCGCCGCAGCAGCGCACGCGTGGACGAGCGCCGGCGGCGCTGCAACGATCGCCGCCGGCACGAGGAGTCCGGTCCCGGAAATCGCCTGCTGCGGCACGCTCGAGGTCGGCGGTCGCAGGGTCTCGTGGCGTAGCGCACGCATCCACTCGAGCGCCGCCGCGACCGCGCGCAGCGCCGCCGCGTCCGGCCGCGACGAGCGCGCCGCCGCCGTCGCAAACGCCGCGACCTCCGCCGGCGTGCGCTCGAACCAGTACGCAGCGGCGTGGAGCGGCGCGGTCGCGACGGCGCCCGAGAGCGCCATGCGGTCGCCGAGCGTGAGTAGGTACGCGACGAGCTCCGGATCCGAGCGATCGGGATCGAGATCGCAGTCGTAGAGCATCCAGGCGCTCGTGTTGAGCAGCTGGACGTACGGTCGCACCGTCGCCGGGTCGGCGACGTGCCGCAGGCGCGGCGCGGGCCAGGTGCGTGTGCGGCGTGCGAGGCTCTCCCCGCGTTCCCAGTAGCGCGCGAACCCGGCGTCGAGGAGCGCGATCCGCTCCGCGCTCCATCGCCGACGCGTCCGCACGAGATCGGCGAACGCGCGGCTCGTCCCGGTCGGCGTCAGGTGCTCGATCGGGACCAGGACGAGTCGCGGATCGGCGAAGTAGAATCCGGGGAGACTCATGCCGCGGCCCCCCGCGCGCGCACGATCGGAGTGGCAGCTTTCGACTGGTGTATGACCGCTTCGCCGCTACGGCAGAAATCCGAGGTCGAAGTTCGCGGCCGTCCAGTAGTCGTCGGGATCGCCGCCGCCCGGCACCGTATCCGTCGGCAAGAGGACGCTCGGATCGGTCATGCCGAGCCAGTGCTTCAGCAGCGTTCCGTACACGTCGCGGAAATCCGTCGAGCGGAACGCGTTTGAACCCTGCTTGTAGGCGCTGTTGCCGTCGTCGGGGTTCAGCGCCGCGTCGGCGATGTTGGGATGGTTGCCGTAGACGCCGCCGTTCGGGCCGCCGACCATTGGGTCCGGACCACCTTTGACGGCGCCGCCGATGACGAACATCGGCGCCTGCGAGCCGTGGTCGGTGCCGCTGTCGTTCTGCTGGATGCGGCGACTGAACTCGCTCCAGATGACGACGCAGAGCTTGTCGGCGACGCCCATGTCGGCGCAGTCCTGGTAGAAGAGCTCCAGCGAGTCGCCGATCTCCTTGTGCAGCGAGTAGTGCTGGCCGTCGGTCTGTGCCGCACCTTGGTCCGAGTGCGTGTCGTAGCCCCCGTTGTTCACCTGGAAAAATCGCGCGTGAACGTTGGCGGCGGGGGGAGCGTGGACTTGACCGTAGACCACCTTCGCGACCTCGCGGAGATCGCGCGCGGTGCTGCGGCCGACGGCGTCGTACTGGGCGTTCCACGTCGACCGGTCCGTCGTGTACAGCCCGTCGAGCGGCTCTGCAGCGCCTGGAAATCGGTATCGAACTTCGGATCGCCGTTGTCGGCGGCGTGGTCGACGGTCATCGTCTGCACACCGGCCAGGGTGCATTTCGTGCTGTTGAACGTGCTGTTCGCGCAAACGGTGAGGGGGAACGCGCAGACGCCGTTCACGACGCCGTCGGCATCGCAGCGCGAATCGCCGTCGGTGCAGCGAATGTTCTTCGGCTTCAGCGCCGGGTCGTTGATGATCCCGTAGAACACCGCGAGACAATCGCTCGCCGGTCCGCCGCCGCCGCCGACGAAGATGGGGGTCGGCGCGACCGTCGGCGTCGGCGTGTCGGTCGCCGTCTGCGCCGCGACCGGATCGACGGCAGAGACGATGATCGTGGCCAGTGCGACCAGCGCCAGCGCCGTCGCGCGTTGCGCAGTTCCGGAGCAGGAGAACACGAATGGCCGTCGATGGCCCCAAGGGGTCCTTTCGAGTGGTCATGTGCGTCTCCTTCGGCTCGCGGCCAGCACGGCACGCCGCAGGGAGGGCGGAGCGTAGCCGGGCTCGGTGCCAAACGTCTACGAAAAAGTCACACCCGAGGCATTGCCGAGCCGCATGTCCGATGCTCGCCGTGTTTGACGGAGACGGCGTCCTCTCCTACGAGGACACGATGCGCAAAGGCGCCGCCGCGATCGCCGGGCTCGGGCTGACGGCGCAAGGCAAGGTGTACGATCGGACGCACGTCGGCTTCGCCGTCGAGGCGGTGCGGCTCGCGCTCGAGGACGCCGGTCTCGCGCGGACCGACCTCGACGGTCTGCTGCTGAACCCGGGCGTCGCGTGGGGCCAGGCGACGATGGGCGCCTTCATGCTGCAGCAGGCTCTCGGCCTGCGTAACCTGCGGCTGGCCGCGACGATGAACCTCGGCGGCGCGACCGCCGCGGCGATGGTACAGCAGGCGGCGCTCGCGATCGACGCCGGTCTCTGCACGACGGTCGCGTGCGTCTTCTCGGATCGCCCGCTGCAGCCGCCCGACCAGCGCCGCAGCCGCGCCGGCGAGCCGACCGGCTCCGCGGCCGCGTACGCCGCGGCACGCAGCCCCGCGACCGGGAACCTCGATGCCGCGTACGGGCAGTTCGGCACGAACGCGCTCTACGCGCTCGCTGACGCTCGCCGACTATCACGCGTCGCGCTGGGTCGTGGAGCCGTTCCACGTTCTCGACTGCTGCCTGGTCTCGAACGGCGGCGCCGCGGTGATCGTGACGTCCGCCGATCGCGCGCGCGGCTTGCGCAAGCCGCCCGTCTACATCTGGGGCATGGGGCAGGGACACCCCGGCGGCGACCCGGCCGAAAATCTCGCGTCCGGCGCGTCGCTCGCGATGCGCCCCGCCTTCGCGACGGCGGGGGTCGAGACCCGCGACGTGCAGCTCTGCGAGCTCTACGACTGCTACACGTTCACCGTCCTGGTGACGCTCGAGGACTACGGCTTCTGCCCGCGCGGCCAGGCGGGCGCGTTCGTCGCGGAGGGACACACGGCGCCCGCCGGCCGTCTCCCGGTCAACACCGGCGGCGGCCAGCTCTCGTCGTTCTACATGTGGGGCATGACCCCGCTCGTCGAGGCCGTTCTCCAAGCGCGCGGCGAGGCGGGTGAGCGGCAGGTACCGCGCCGCGACGTCGTCCTGGTGAGCGGCAACGGCGGACTCCTCTCCACCCACTCGACGCTCGTCCTGAGCCCGCTCGCGTCATGAGCACGCCGAGCGCGAGGCCGATTCCAGAGGTGTCTCCGGCGCTGGCGCCGTACTTTGCCGCCGCGCGCGCCGGTCGCCTCGTCGTCCAGCGCTGCACCGGCTGCGGCGCGCTGCGCTTTCCGCCGCGCGAGCTCTGCAGCGCGTGTCTCGCGACCGAGGCGGCGTGGCAGGAGGTCTCCGGACGCGGCGAGATCTTCAGTTACTACGTGATGCACCAGATCTATCATCCCGGCTTCGCCGCCGAGGTGCCGTACGCAGTCGTCGTCGTGAAGCTCGAGGAGGGGCCGAAGCTCACCTCGAACGTGGTCGACTGCCCGCTCGACGAGATCGCGATCGGCATGCCGGTCGAGGTGGTATTCGAGGAGCTCTCGCCCGAGGTGACGCTGCCGAAGTTTCGCCGCCGCGCGCGCTGACGCGGCGCTGCCGCGGCGCGGTCAGCTGCCGCCGTACCGGTCGTCGGCGGAGCGGATGTAGTGGTCGAGAAGTCGCTGCTCGGCGGCGCGATACGCCAGGAGCCGCAGCAGCTCCTGCGCTTGCGTCACGAGCGGCACCGACGCGAGGAGCGCCGCGAGATCCGCGCCCGAGAGCTTCTCGATCGACTCCTCCATGCTCTGCACCACTTCCTCGGGGATCTCGGGCATGTCGAGCTGCTTCAGCGCATCGAGCAGCGTCGAGAACCGCTCCTCGAAGCGATGCTTCGCCTCGTCCTTCTCCTCGCGGCTGCATTCGACCGACAGCTTGCGCGCCGCCTTGTCGAAGAGACGGTCGAACGCCTGCAGGATCATCTCTCGACCGGTCATGGCGCCCTCCCGTCTCAGAACTCGACGAGAAATCCCTCGCTCTCGTCGGTCGCGGTGTCGACGAGGGTGGCGCGCGCGCGCGTGTAGGTCCCCGTCGGAAAATAGATGAAGCCCTCCGCTTGGTCGCCCGGGCGCAGCGTCCGGGCGGCGAGCTGCCGACTGCGCAGCAGGTTCTCCATGCGCGCCGGATCGGGCGGCGGCGCGCCTTCGCCGGCCTCCGCGACCGACACGCGCGCGAGCGCGGCGGCCGCCTCGGCAATCGCGATCTGGTGGACGCTGTCGTCGGCCGTGTTGCGCAGCTCGATCGCCGCGGGATCGAGCTTGTAGGTGATGTTGCTGCCGTTTTGCACCGTGACTTTGACGGCAAGGATGTTGGCGCCCGCGAGGTTCTCGCCGAAGTCGAGCTTGGTCTCGAGGCCGATCTGCGGCTGGATCTTGAACTTGACGCCGCCGCCGGTCGTCCCGCCGGTCTCCTGCTCGTGCCACGCGACCATCTCGGCGCCGTGGTCGGCGAGGCCCGTGAACGCGAGAAAGAAGCCGCGGCTGAACGTCACGTCCTGCTTCAGCAGCGACTCGTCCTTGGCGCCGAACACCTCGACGCCGGTGGCGTCGCATTTGATGTCGACGGTGGCGTGCTCCTCGCCGCCGCGCTCGCCCGGCTTCGACGCCTTGATCAGGCCCGGCGTCCCGCGCTGCGCCAGCTGAAAGCGGCCGACGGTGTACCCGAGGCTGCGCACGCTGGAGAACGCGTAACGGTTCGCGTCGTCGCAGGAGAGATTCGGACGCCGCGCCACGTACTGCTGCTGCGCCGACGTGCACGCGGCCGCGATCACCGCGAGGGCGAGAAGAGCGAACCGCGCGAGCATCGTCGGTCGTTGTAAGGGCGCCTCGCACGGCAAGTCAAGGTGACGGGCGCGACGGTGCTGGCGTATAAGCGGACCGCACCGGCGCGACGCCGCCCGGCGGCGCCAATTCTGTTGTTTGGCCGTACCGGCAGCGTTATGGTCGCGTGCGGTGAAAGGGCACTTGCGCGGAGCGACGTCGGCCGCGGACGCGCGCGTCCGCCGTCACGCACACCTGCCGGCGATACGCGCGCTGCCGTGGATCGTCACCACTCTCATTTTCATCGCGATCTTCAAGCGCGTGCCGTTCGCAAGCGTCTGGCACGCGCTCGAGGGCGCGCGGCTCGGTCCGTACCTCGCGATCATGGCGCCATACTCGGTCGCGTATCTCGCCGTCGATACGTTTTGCTTGACGCAAGTGATCAACTGGTTCAATGGCCCGATCGGGTATCGCGACGTCCTGCCGATCCGCGCGACGACGTATCTCTTGACCCTCGTGAACTCGAACCTCGGACAAGGCGGGATCGCGCTCTACCTGCACCGCCGCGACGGCGTGCCGCTCGTCGAGGTCGCGAGCTCGGTCCTCTTTCTCATGTTCGTCGAGCTGTATCAGCTGACGTTCTTCTCGAGCATCGGCTACCTGCTCGCGCCGCGCACGATCGACCTACCGCTCGGCACGCTGTACGCGGTGCTCTACGCGTACCTCGCCGTGCACATCCTGTTCTTCCGCATCGCCGGCGAGCGGTTGAGCCGGCATCGCGCGGCGCGCATCCTGCGCAGCTTTCGACTGGCGCGGCCGCGGCACTACGTGCTCCTTCTCCTCTACAAGAGCCCGAACTTCATCATGGCGACCGTCGTCTACTATTTCGCGCTGCGCTGCTTCGGCATCACGCTGCCCTATCGCGAGCTGCTCCTGTTCCTGCCGATCATCTTCTTCTCCGCCGCGTTGCCGATCGGCGTCGCCCACCTCGGTGCGCCGCAGCTCTTGTGGATCTACTTCTTCGGCCACTACGCGCCCGAGGCCGGGCTCCTCGCGTTCAGCCTCGCGACGCATTTCATCTTCATGATCATGAACGCCGCCCTCGGCGTGCCGTTCCTGCCGCGCGCGACGCGCGAGCTGATCCGCGGCGCCGAGCGCGCGACCGCGTGAGCGCTGCGTAGCCGTCGATCAGATGCGGGTCGCGCTGCGGCGTGGCAACGCGAGCGTCTGGATACGGTCGAGCGCAGCCGCGAGGTTCAGCGCCGCGGCGGCGATGCCGGCGGCGTACGCGATCGTCGCGAGTGCGCCGCCGCCGAGCCAGAGGCCGCCGCTCGCCAGTAACGCGACGGCATAGTTCGCGACACCCGCCGCAGCGCCGGGACGGCTCGGCACGAGGATGATCTCGCGGCCGCTGCCGCGCCGCCAGCCGTCGGCGGTGTAGAGCGCGAACGCGACGGCGGCGCACCACGGCAGCGCCAGGGGAACGCGTCGTGTGTGCGCGAGCATCGCAAGACCCGGCAGCAGAAACACGATGTCGGCGCCGTGGTCGAGGATGCGTCGCGCCTCCGACGCCCAGCCGCTCGCGCGCGCCAGCCGCCCGTCGACGAAATCCGTCGCCACCGCGGTGAGGCAGACGAGGAGCGCGAGAGCGCCGCTCGCATCCGCGCCCGCGACGCTCCACGCGAACAGGGGCGCGAGCATCACGCGCAGCACCGTGCACGCGTTGGCGATCGCGATCATTCGCGCTTCGCGCCCTCGAGGACGGCGATCGGCTCGCGTGCGCCGCGCCGCCGGCGCAGGAGCACGTAGAGCGCGCCGGCGCCGCCGTCCGCCGGCCGCGCCGAGCTGAACGCGAGCACGACGCGTCCGACCCGGCCGCGCGCGAGCCAGCTCTTCAACCGCTCCTTCAGCACCGGGACGTTGTCCTTCGAGTTCCGTCCGCGTCCGTGGACGAGGAGCACGGCACGGTGACCGGTAGCGAACGCGTCGATGATGAAGCGCTCGACGGCGACGCGTGCCGCCGCGGCGATCATGCCGTGGAGATCGAGATACGCCTGATACGCGAACTCGCCGCGGCGGAGCCGCCGCAGGATGCGCGGATCGAGACCGACGACGGCACCCTCGACGTACTCGACGGAGTCGCTGACGTCGAACTCGCCCGTCCCTGCGACGAGATCGGAGAGGGCGGCGAGCGCCTCCGCCTCGTCGCTGCCGGCGGCGCGAGGCGCGCCCAGCGCGGGAGGCGGAGCGTCGACACGCCTCTCGACGTCGAGCCGACGGACGTCGGCCATCGCGCGCGCAAACGACGCCGACTCGTCCTCGTGATCGACGTCGCCGGCTGGCGAGACGGGCAGGCGCACCGGCGCTCCCTTTGGAGCCCGACCGCCCGTCGCCGCGGGCGCTCGCGCGCTACGAACGTGATCGGTCTCCGCGCGCGGCGACGTGCGAGACGGCCGTGACGGCGCTACGCCCACGGACGGCAACGGTCGCGACGAGAGCTTCGCGCCGAGACCACGAAAGGGCGCATGGAACGGCGCCGATTTCGGTTCGCGATCTTCGGGTTCGTCGTTGCGGCGTCGCGCCATCGGCGTCGCTCCGTGCGGACGGCCTCGACAATACGGGAGTCGCGACGGGGGGTGCAACTACGGCGGCGGCGGAACGAGATCCCGACCCGGCGACGGCACGCGCCGGGTCGGGTGTTCGGGGGGCGAGTTACTGGTGCGATTGGTGCGGCTCGACGACCATGGCCGCATCCGCGAGCCGATCACTCTCGCCGCCCATGCGATCGCCGCTTCCCGTTCCCTCGCGACGCGGGGCGCCGCGCCGTGCGAGCGCCTCGATCGCGCGCCGCGCGAGCTTGCTCGGCTTCGCGTGGCCGTTCTCCCAGCGGTTGACCGTCGAGAAGGTCACCGCCACCGCGTGTGCGAACTCTTCCTGCGTCATCCCGAGACGGAGTCGCAGCTCGCGGATGCTTCGATTCACGTTTTCGTCGCTCATGGCTCCGATCCTCCTATAGTGGCGCGTAGCGCCGCAGCTATAGGGACGTTGAGCAAAGGGCGGACCATCGGGCGCTCGCCCAAAAGTCGAGGAAAGCACTCGCCAGCGGCGACGCCCGCGCGGGCGCGCGCCGTGGGTGGCACAGCGCGCGTGCCGCCCGCGCCCGCGCTCGGGCGCAAATTTCCCCCGTCGGACCCGCATGATATGCAGACGGGATGACGACGCCGCACGAGCTTTTGGAAGTGCTGAAGCAGGTGAAGTATCCCGGCTTCTCGCGCGACATCGTCTCCTTCGGCATCGTCCGCGACATCCAGATCGGCTCGCACGGCGTGACCGTCGACCTGGCGATGCCGACGGCCTCCGACGACGCCGTTACGCAGATTCGCCGCGACGTCGAAGCCGCGATCGCGGGCGCGACCGACCTGCCCGTCGAGGTGTCGATCGAGCGCGCGCCGCCGCGTCCGGCGCCGGGTCCGCGGACGGCGCGTACGGGCATTCCGGGCGTGCGTTCGGTCGTCGCGATCGCGTCGGGCAAGGGCGGCGTCGGCAAGTCGACGGTCGCGGTGAACGTCGCATGCGCCCTCGCGCAGCGCCACGCCGTCGGCCTCCTCGACGCCGACGTCTACGGGCCGAGCGTGCCGATGATGCTCGGCCTCGACGAGGAGCGTCCGCAAGTGCGCCCCGACCGCCGCATCGTGCCGATCGAGAAGTTCGGCCTGCGCGCCATCTCGATGGGAATGTTCGTCGGGGAGCGGACGCCGGTCATCTGGCGCGGGCCGATGGTGACGAAGCTCATCACCGAGTTCTTCCGCAACGTCGAATGGGGCGAACTCGAGTATCTCATTCTCGACCTCCCGCCCGGCACCGGCGACGCGCAGCTCACGGTCGCGCAGCAAGTGCCGCTCGCCGGCGGCGTCATCGTCACCACGCCGCAAGACGTCGCGCTCCTCGACGTGAAGCGCGGCATCACGATGTTTCAGCAGGTGAACGCGACTGTCCTCGGCGTCGTCGAGAACATGAGCTTCCACATCTGCTCCGGCTGCGGCGCGCGCGCCGAGATCTTCGGCCACGGCGGCGGCGAGCAGATGGCACGGCAGTTCGGCGTGCCCTTCCTCGGCGCCATCCCGCTCGTCCGTGACATCCGCGCCGCCGGTGACCGCGGCGTGCCGATCGTCGTCGCCGACCCGCAGCACCCGCAGAGCCGCGCGTTCATCGAGATTGCCGGCGCCGTCGAGACGCAGCTCGAAGAGCGCGCGGCCGGCATGCCGAGCGCGCGCTGAATCGCGGGTGACCCTGCAGGCTGCGCTCGCCCGCGGCTGACGCACTCTGGCGCGGTTTCCCTCGCGAGGGTTCTGTCACGCCAAGGCTAAGCCTCGGGTGCGCGTACCGCATTCAACGGTCGCGCCGGCGCGGCGGCGGCGCGCAGCGTCGCGATCGCGTGCATGACGCTCGCCAGCACCCGCCGCTGCTCTTCGCGATCCCCCGCCGCGCTCGGTGGAATCGCGATCGGCGCGCCGAAACGGACGCGGATCGGACGCGGCGTCGGCAGCCACGCGTCGCGCGGGAACGCCGCGAACGCGCCGTGGATGCCGACCGGGACGATGGCGACGCGCGCGCGCGCCGCGATCGCGACGATGCCGGGCTCGCCCGGCGCCATCCTGCCGTCGCGCGTGATGCGGCCTTCGGGGAACGCGCCGACGATCTCGCCACGACGGAGCGTCGCGAGGAGCTGCCGCACCGCCGAGAGCTCGATCGCGCCGTCGCGGATCGGGATCACGCCGAGGTTGCGATACGCCCAGGTGAGCGCGCGCTGATCGAAGAACTCGCGCGTCAACACGAAGCGCACCGGGCGCGCGACGAAGCGCGCGACGAACACCCAATCGAGCATCGACTCGTGGTTCGCGGCAAGGATGAACGGCCCAGCGGGCAGCGCGTCGTGACCGCTCGCACGCAAATCGAAGTACACGTCGGCGACGGGTCCGAGGCACACCTTCATCGCGCGATAGAGCGCGTCCGCCATGGAGGACGTCCTACCATGGATGGTACAACGGTCGCATGGAGACGAGCCCGATCGGCGATCTCTTCGACCGCGTCGCGCGCGGCGCGGCCCATCGCGAGGCGCTCGTCTTCCCGCACGCGGGTGTGCGCTGGACGTACGGCGACGTGCTCGCCCGCGTCCAGCAGCTCGCGAAGGCGCTCATCGGGCTCGGGATCGAGCGCGGCGACCACGTCGCGCTCTGGGCGACGAACCGGCCGCAGTGGGTGCTCGTCCAGCTCGCGACCGCGAAGGTCGGCGCCGTGCTGGTCGCGATCGATCCCCTGTGCCGCGCCGACGATCTCGCCTTCGTGCTCGAGCACTCGGATGCGACCACGCTCTTCTTGAGCGAGCGTGCCGGCGACGTCGATCAGTTGGCGCTCCTCGGCGGCTGTTGCCCCGAGCTCCCCGGCGCCCGTCCGGGGCATATCGCGAGCCGGCGCTTCGCGCAGCTGAAGCGGGCGGCGCTCCTTGACGATCGTCGGGCGCGCGGCGTCTTCGCGTGGTCGGACGCGCTCGCGGCGACTGCCGGCATCACCGACCACATGCTGCGCCGCCGTCAGGAGAGCGTCGACGCCGACGACACGGTGCTTCTCCAGTACACGGCCGGCACGTCGGCACGGCCGAGAGGCGTCGAGTTGACGCACCGCAATCTCCTGCACGACGCCTACTACGCCGGCGAGTGCATGCGGCTCGGCGCGCGCGACCGCGTGTGCGTGCCGCTACCGCTGCACCTGCCGCTCGGCTCCGTGCTCGGGACGCTCGCCGCGCTGCAGCGCGGCGCGACGCTGGTCGTCCCCGCAGAGCGTTTCGACCCGGAGGCGACGCTCGCCGCGGTCGCGGCCGAGCGCTGCACGGCGCTGCACGGCGTGCCGCGGATGTTCCGCGCCCTGCTCGCGCAACGACGGTTTCCCGAGTTCGACCTCTCCGCGCTGCGCACCGGCATCGTTGCCGGCGGCGCCTGCCCGCCCGACGTGATGCGCGCGATCGTCGGCCGCATGCACGCGCGCGAGATCACCGTCGCGTACGGGCAGACCGAGGCGACCGCCGTCGTCACCCAGACGCGCACCGAGGATCCGCTCGAGCTGCGCGTCACGACGGTCGGGCGGGCGCTGCCCCACGTCGAGGTGCGCATCGTCGACCCGGAGAGCGGTCGCGACGTCGCGCGCGGCGCGCAGGGCGAGCTCTGGTGCCGCGGGTACCCGGTGATGCGCGGGTACTACAAGCTGCCGGAGGCGACGGCCGTCAAGATCGACGGCGACGGCTGGCTGCACACCGGCGATCTCGCGCGCATGGACGAGCACGGCTATTGCCGTCTCGGCGGCCGGGTGGAGGACGTCGTGCGGCGCGGCGGCGAGGCGATCTACCCGCGCGAGATCGAGGACCTGCTCGCAGCGCATCCCAAGATCCACGACGCGCGGGTCTTCGGCGTCGGCGATGCAGAAATTTTCGGGATGTCGAGTACCGCGACGAGCGAGGACGTCGCGGCGTGGGTGCGGTTGCGGGAAGGGGAAACCGCGACCGTCGAGGAGATTCGTGAGTTTTGTCGGGCGCGGATCGCGGCCTTCAAGGTGCCGCGGTGGGTGCGATTCGTCGAGGACTATCCGAGGACTGCGAGCGGCGAGGTGCAACGATTCGCGATGCGCGAGCGCATGGCCGAGGAGCTGAAGCGCCGGCGCGCGCGCTGAGCGGGTATCGCGGCGGGATTCAATCGATGTGCGCGCCGCGGAAGTTGCCGATCAAGCGCACGCGGCCGCTATTCACGAGGTGCTGCACCACGCTCACGAGCTCCGCCTCGGAGTCGGTTACCTCGGCGACGGCTTCGATCAGGTCGAGCAGCGTCAGTTGCGATTGTGCGTCCATAACCTCCTCCGATCGAGCAGCGTAGCAGGTTGCCATGACGAGAACCGGCAGCAAGGGGTGTGCCGGTGCGCAGCCAGGCGCGCAGCGAGAGGCGCAGATCAGGAAATTGCAGCGTTACGACGGTGAAGCGCTCGTTCGACATGGCAAAAGCATAGCGAGCGTCACGCCGACGCTCGCATCGCCTCCAAGCCGAGCATGCGACGCGCGGGCGCGATGGCGGGCAGGCGCACGGCGACGCGCGTACCGCGCGCCGGCGCGCTCTCGACCGCAATCGACGCGCCGAGCAAGTCGCACAGCCTCTGTGCCAAGGTGAGCCCGAGCCCGATGCCGCCGAAGGGCCGCGTCGTCGAGCCCGAGAGCTGGCGAAAGTCCTCGAAGATGCGGCGCTGCTCGCTCACCGTCATGCCGACGCCGGTATCGCTCACCGCGATCTCGACGCCGCTCTCGGCGCGGCGTGCGGAGAGCCGGATCTCGCCGGCCGCGGTGAACTTCGCGGCGTTGGCGAGGAGATTCAGCACCACCTGACGGAGCTTCGAGCGGTCGGTCTCGACCGGCGGCAGGTCGGGTTCGGCGACCCAGGTGAACGCGACCGGCTTGTCGTCGAGGAGGCGATCCACCCACGGCTCGAGCTCGTCGAAGAGCTCGGCGAGGCTGACGGTGCCGGGCCGGAGCTCGCCGGCGCCGGTCACGACGCTCGAGTACTCGAGCAGATTGTTGACGGCGCACGTGAGCGTCATGGCGTTCGAGAGGATGCGCGACACCATCTGCTGCCGCTCGCCGGTGGCGATCTCGGGAATCGACTCCAGGATCTCGGCGTACCCGAGGATCGCGTTCAGCGGCGTCCGCAGCTCGTGCGAGACGTTCGCGAGGAGCTCGGTCTTCAGCCCGCGGGCGTCGCTCGCGACACGCGCCGCCTGCTGGAATCGCCGCTGCGCCGAGAGGGCGAGCGCGGCGACGACCGTGAGCAACAGGAGCACCGTCGTCGTCGGCGTCATCGCGCTCGGGAAGAGCGCGACGGCGATCGCCGCGGCGAAGACGGTCACGAGCTGCACGACGAGCTGTTTTTGACGCGCGGACATTCCGAGGGGCGCAGGAGCAACCGTCGTGCCTCGAGGAAGTCGCGCGTTTTCCGGTGGTTGAGGTGGCACGATGCGCCGCCCATGGCGCGCGCCGTGTGTCATGCCGCGCGCGGATGGCACAGCCACCGCCGACCGCGCGGCGGCCGGGTGCGATCAGCGCCTCAGAACACGCCGTCGCGACGACGCAGCAGAGCACCTACCATCTGCTGCACGCGCACCCGGATCTGCTCGGCCATCGCCCGCACCGCGACGGTGTCGTGGCTGCGGCGCGGCGGCGCGTCGAGCACGATCGGCTTGCCGAAACGGATCGTCCACTTGGTCGGGAGCGGAATCATCCCGAGTGGACCCAGCAGCGGAAAGAAGGGCGTGACGGGCAAATACGGGACGCCGACGAGCTTGCTGATCGCGCGCACGCGGCCGACGAGCGGGTAGATCTCCTCGGCGCCGATCACCGCAACCGGCACGATCGTCGCCCGATGACGGAGCGCCAGGCGCACGAAGCCGCTGCTGAACGGCTGCAGCACGTAACGCTCGGAGAAGAGCTTCGAGAGCCCCGCGACGCCCTCGGGGAAGAGCCCGACGAGCTCGCCGTTCCGCAGCAGGCGCTCGGCGTTCGTCCGGCTCGCGAGGACGCCGCCGACGCGCTGGTAGAGCTGCGGGAGGTACGGCAGGTTCTCGACGAAGCGGTCGTAGAGAAAGCGCGTCGCGCGCGGCTGACCGGCGGCGTGGAGCGCGCAGGCGATCATCGTCGCGTCGAAGGGGAGCGCGCCGGAATGATTGGCGACGAGGATCGTCGGGCCCCGTCGCGGCACGTTGCGCGCGCCGCGCGCATCGACGCGCCAGTATTTCTCGTAGAGCAGCTGAAAGATCGGCAGCAGGCGCTCGCGGAACTGCGGATCGAGGCCGAACTCGTCCTCTGCATGCGCACGCCGGCGCCGTGCCGCGACTTTCGATCCCGCGAGCGCCGGCTGGCGCGCGCGACTGCCGTGCGACGTCGCCGCACGGACGCGCGCGGCGGCGGCGCGTGCGCGCTCGGCCGCCGCGTCGTCGGCGTCGTGCAGCACGTGTCCCGCCGGAAGCGTCACGCGTCCTGACTAGCAACGGGCCGAAGGAGAGACAACGTCGGGTACTGGGACGAGTTGCGAGCCAGACGAGGCGCGAGGGAAGCGAGCAGCGCCCTCGCCAAGCGAGGGCAAGCAGGCAACAGCTTAGGTTACGCCGAGCAGCGGAGCGACCGAGCAGCGGAGCGACCGAGCAACGAAGTATGGCGACGCAAATCGCCCCAGTACCCAGGTCAGGCGTAGCGCTGCATCAGCCGGCGAAACAGGCCCGGCGCGACCGTTTTCAGCACTGTGCCGATCGCGTAGTGCGCCGGAATGGTCACCTCGACGCTGCCGCGGCGCACGGCGCGCACGATCGCGGCGGCGACGACCTCGGGAGCGATCGCACGCCGGCGCGCGGTCGCGGGGAAGCGCGCAAACGACGGGTGCTCGAAGAACGCCGTCGCGATGATGCCGGGATTCACCAGCGTCACCCCGACACCGGTCCCCGCGAGCTCGTACACGAGGCTCTCGCTCAAGCCGGCGAGGGCGAACTTCGAGGCGCAGTACACGGCGTGATTGCGCGCGCCGATGCGGCCGGCGATCGACGCGACGTTGACGACGTGGCCGCGGCGGCGCTCGAGCATGCCTGGCAGCAGCGCGCGCGTGAAGCGCAGGGCCGCGTGCAGGTTCGTCTCGAGGATCGCCGCCGTCTCCTCGGCATCGGTGTCGACGAACGGAAGATAGCGGCCGATGCCGGCATTGTTGACGAGCACGTCGACGTCGCCGAGGCGCTCGCGCACCGCGGCGAGGGTGGCATCGGTCGCCGCGGGATCGCGGACGTCGCAGGCAAACGTCGCGTGACGCCCGGGGCGGAGGCCGGCTGCCACCTCGGCAAGACGGTCGGCGCGGCGGGCGACGAGCGCGACGGTCGCGCCGGCGTCGGCGAACGCGCGGCAGACGGCGGCGCCGATGCCGCTCGACGCGCCCGTCACGAGCGCCGTTGCGCCGTCGATTCGCATGACCCCGCATTGTCGCGTGCGCCGCCGCGATTTGCCACCGACGCGACGGATCGAGTACGTCGCTGGGATGCGCCCTCGCGATCTCGACGCGCTGGCATTCCCGGCCGTGCTCGAGGCGCTGGCGGCGCTCGCGGTCTCGGCGGTCGGGGCCGACGCGTGCCGCGCGCTCCGTCCGGCCGGTGAGCGCACGCGTGCCGAAGCGGCGCTGGCGCGGCAGTGGAGCCTCTTCCGCATCGCGGAGACGAGCGGCGCCGTCCCGCTCGCGTCGTTTCCCGACGTCCGCGAGTCGGTCGCGCTCGCCGAGCACGAGGGCGCCGTGCTCGCCGGCGAGCGCCTCGTCGAGGTGCGGACGGTGCTGCGACAGGTGCGGACCGCGCGGCAGTTCCTCGCCGCCAAGATCGCCGAGTTTCCCGCCCTCGCCGATCTACCGCCACGACTCCACACGCTGCCAGAGGTCGAGGCGACGCTGTCGCGCATGCTCGACGACGCGGGGCTGCTGCGCGACGACGCGAGCCCGCGCCTCGGCGAGCTGCGCGCGCTGCTGCGCGATCTGCGCCAGGAGATCGAGGCCCGCCTCGAGCGTCTGGTGAGCGGCGGCGCGGAGGACACGATCGCGGATCGCTACGTCACCGTACGCAACAATCGCTTCGTCGTGCCGGTGAAGGCGGGGGCGGCGACGCAGGTCGCGGGTGTCGTGCAGGATCGCTCCGCCTCGGGCGAGACGCTCTTCGTCGAGCCGCTCTTCGCGATCGAGCTCAACAACCGCCTTCTCCTCGCGCGCAAAGAGGAGGAAGCGGAGGAGCTGCGCCTCTTGATGCTGCTCACGGCGCAGATCGGCGCCGCGCGCCACGAGCTCACGACCGCGCTCGGCGCCCTCGCCGAGCTCGATCGCTTGACGGCGGGCGCGCTCTTCGCGCGCCGCTTCGGCTGCACGGTGCCGGCGTTCGGCAACGACGAGGTCGATCTGCGGCAGGCACGCCACCCGGAGCTGCTGCTCGCCGGGCGGCCGGTCGTGCCGATCGACGTGCGGATCGCCGGCGGCAAGCGCGCGCTCGTCCTCACCGGTCCGAATACCGGCGGCAAGAGCGTCGCGCTGAAGACGCTCGGCCTGTTGACCGCGCTCGCCCAGGCGGGGGTGCTGATCCCCGCCGCCGAAGGCAGCGTCGTCCCGTTCGTGACCGGCATCTACACCGATCTCGGCGACGACCAGAGCATCGAGCGTAACCTGTCGACGTTCTCGTCACACGTCGTGAATCTCATCGAGGTGTTCGCGGTGCTCGCGCCGCCGGCGTTGGTGCTCCTCGACGAGCCCGGTGTCGGCACCGACCCCGACGAGGGCGCGGCGCTCGCGGTCGCGCTCGTCGACCACGCGATGGGGCGCGGCGCGCTCGTGGCGGCGGCGACGCACTACGCCGCCGTCAAGCTCTACGCGCTGAACGAGCCGCGCATCGAGCTCGCCGCGGTCGACATCGACCCGGTGCGTTTCGCGCCGCGTTTTCGCTTGGTCTACGGCTCGCTCGGCGAGAGCCTCGGGCTCGCGATGGCGCGCCAGCTCGGCCTTCCGGCGCCGGTCCTCGCCGCCGCCGAGGCGCAGCGGACGACGTCGGCGCGCGAGCTCGCGGACGCGATCGCACGCCTCGAGACGAGCCGGCGACGCCACGACGAGGAGCATCAGGCGGTGGTCGACGAGCGCCGCGCCCTCGCCGAGCTCGAACGCGAGCACTCCCGGCTCGTCGCCGAGCTGCGCGAGCGCCGGCGCGCGCGCTGGGACACGGAGCTCGCCGAGGCGCGGGACTTCGTCCGCGCGCTCAAGGCCGAAGGTCGCGAGATCCTCGACCTCCTGCGCCGGCGTCCGCCGGACGCGGCGCGCACCTTCTCCGAGTTCGTCCGCGGCCGTGATGAGGAGATCGCCGCGCGCGCCGCCGCGACCGCGGAGCCCGCGGCCGCGCCCGAGTCGCCGCCGGCGCTCGGAGCACACGTCGAGGTGCGCGGCTCGACGATCCGCGGCGAGGTCGCCGAGATCAACGGCGACGTCGCGCGCGTGCAGCGCGGCTCGGTCAGCTTCCGCGTACCGCTCGCGCAGCTGCGCGTCGTTCCGGCGCCGACGCCGTCGCCGGCCCCGCCGTTCGTGTCCCGTGGCACCGGCTCACGATCAGCGCATGTGGTGGCGGCCGACGATGCACCACCGACGGAGCTGCACCTCGTCGGTCTGCGCACGGCCGAGGCTCTCGACCGCCTGGAACGCTTTCTCGATCACGCGCAGACCACCGGCGTCGCGAGCGTGCGCATCGTCCACGGCATCGGCAGCGGCGCATTGAAGCGCGCGGTCACCGAGTACTTGGCGCGGTCGAGCTACTGCACGCGTTTCACCGAGGCGGAGCCGAATCGTGGCGGCGCCGGCGTGACGGTCGCGGAGCTGCTCTGACCCCGCCATTGCTGTGGCCGCGGAAAGAGCGACCGTCGCACCGAATCGCCTGCTGCGCGGCCGTGGCGGGCCGGAGCCCACGGCGACCCGCCACGGTTTCGCGCTGGAGACCCAACCGCAGGAGGAGAGCGGCGAGGCCCCGTTTCACAGGCTACGGATTCACACAGTGCACATCGCTTCGTAGAGCAACTCCCGGACCAGCACGACGCCCCACGAAAAGCGCCGTATCCGCCGTCGGCGACATCATCGCTTGCCCATGGAAGCGGCGTCCGCGAGCCGCCGTGCTCACGTCATGGGCACGCGGCGGCGGCACACGAAGGTGTGCGGAGAAGCGCGCCGCAGGTACTTCAGCTGGCGACACCGCCGACGAGGACGATCGGGCCGGTCGGGCTCGTCGAGCCGGCCGCGGGCTCGATGGAGATCGCGAACGCCGTCACCTCGCTCGCCCGCGCGACGGGCACGATGCGGGCGGCGAGCGGACGGTCGCGCTCGAGCGTGAAGACGCCGGACGGCTCGGGGGGGCGATCACCGCGAATCGCCCAGAGCTCGTACGCGCGGCCTTCCCCGGGATCAGCGAGATCCGAGAGCACGACCGCGCCCTCGCCCGTCGCCGCGTCGACGACAACTCGCCCGCTGCCGGTCATACCTTCCTTCGGCGCGAGCGCCGCCGTCAGCGTGTGCGGTCCGGCAAGGACGCGCAGTACCTGCGCTTGCGCCGCGACCGCCTCGCGCAGACCGGCGAGCGAGCGCCCCTGTTCATCGAGACGCGCCGACAGCTCCGCATTGCTGCGTGCGACCGACGCCAGCTCGGTCGTGCGCGCGGCGAGGTCCGCCGTCCGCGCGGTGAGCTCGGCCGTTTGTACGTCGGCGAGTCGAGACGCCCGTACGGCGAGCGCGCCGACCACGAGCGCGACACCGGCCGCGATCGCGCCGACTGCACGCCAGCGGCGGAGCGCGCCCGCGCGTGCTCGTGCTCCGGCGTCACGTTGCGCCTCCACGAGCAGGCGTGCGCGCAAGCCGGGCGGCGGCGGCGTCCCGTGCGCGTCCGCAAGCGCCTCGAGCGTCGCGTCGTCGAGGGCGCGCTCGTCGACGCCGATCGTCGCGTCGTCACGCATGCGGCACCTCGCGCGCGAAGCCGGCGCGCAGTCGCAGCACGCCGTCGCGAATTCTCGTCTTGACGGTTCCGAGCGGCGCTCCTTCGCGTGCCGCGATCTCGCTGTGCGAAAGACCCTCGAAGTACGCGATCTCGATCACGCGGCGCTGGTCGCGCGGCAGCTCGTCGAGGGCGGCACGCACGCGCCGGCCGCGCTCGGAACGCAGCAGCGCCTCGTCGGGGCGCTCGGGCGCGGCGACGTCTTCGGCGGCGGCACCTTCCTCCGCCCGACCGCGCGCGCCGCGGGCGCGTACCTGATCAATCGCCGCGTTGCGGACGAGACGCAGCAGCCACGCCCGCGCGGCGCCCCGTGCCGGCTCGTAACGATCCGCGCGGCGCCACACCCGCAAGAGCGCCTCCTGGACGACGTCCTCGGCCGCGGCCGTGTCGCCGGTGATGCGCAGCGCGAGACCGTACGCGGCGGCGGAGACGCGATCGTACAGCGCGGCGAGGGCGCGCTCCTCGCCGGCGGCGACGCGCACGAGCAGCTCCGCCTCGGGATCCGGCGCTGCGCTCGGCTGCGTCACAGTCCGAAGCCGCCGCTCGCGCCGATGCGCCACGCGAGCCCGCATCCGACCGCGATGCTCGCGAGCGCGGCGCCGGTCCGCAACGCCCCTTCCAGCCGCGACGACCGTCCTCCCGCGAGCACGAAGGGAAGGCCGACGAGGGCGCTCACCAGCGCCATGCCGGCGATCGAGCCGAGGCCGAACACCGCAACGACGAGCAATGCCAGTGCAGGCGACGGAATCGTCGTGAGCACGATCATCATCGGCGCCGCGCTGCCGGCGGCACCGTGCAGCAGGCCGACGAGGAGCGGGCGCCGCCACACCCGCGCGCCATGATGCGGCTCGTCGCCGGTCACGAGCGTCGTGCCGGGCGCGTCGGCGTGGACGTGCCGATGGACGTGGGGATGCGCGTGGACGCGCGCACCGTGCGCGTGGACGTGTGAATGCAGCACGCCGCCCGAGGCGATCTCCCACAGGCTGCGGCCACCCAGCCCGATGAGCATCGTCGCGACGGCGAGCTCGATCACGCGCGCGGCGCGCGGCGAAACGTGCACCCCGAACGCGATCAACGCCAACGCCAAGACGAGCAGCGCCGCCGTATGTCCCAATCCCCACACCGCGCCCACCGCAGAGGCGCTCCACCCCCCCCGCCGTTCGCTGGCGATCGTCGCGACCGCCGCAACGTGATCCGTCTCGAGCGCATGCCGCAACCCGAGCACGAAGCTCATCGTCACAAGCGCAACCGGCGGAGTCCCCATGTCGTCGCGCACCATTGATCCTCGACACGAGGCGACGCAAGCGAGACGCGAACGATCGGTGCACCGACCCGAGGATATGAGCGACGACGTCACGTCTTCGATCCCGTGCGAAAGCTGGACGAGCACCGGGTGCCGGATACACGTCGCCGATCGCGCAGTCCGGCGTACACCACACGACGAGTACGGCCGGCGAGGCGCGTTCGGATTGTGACGATCGCTTCGCGCCGGACGGAGCGGGGACGGAAGCGCCTGGGTCGGAGGCGCCTGCCGCACCCGACGTGCGCAAGAGGGTAAGTTTGCGCACCACGGGTGCCGCAGGCGCCTCCGACCCAGGCGCCTCCGACCCCGCTCCGTCCGGCGCGAGAATGACGGTCCAATCCGCCGTGCTCGCCCGCTCGTACTGAGGGCGATGGGCGAAGCATTCGATCTCGACGCCTACGTGAGCCGCTCGCGCGCGCTCGATCTGAGCGACATCCGGTGGGACGAGGTCCCCCGCCACCCGCTGTCCGCGGAGGCCGTGCGCGCCCTGCGCTACATGCAGGACATCGAGAGCCACACGATCGTGTACCTGCGGACGCTGCTGTCGACGAGCGCCATCGACGACCCCGAAGTCGCGACTTTTCTCGCCTGCTGGCTCTACGAGGAGACCTTCCACGGACGGGCGCTGGCGCGCTTCCTCGAAGCGGCGGGCGCGGACGTCGTCCAGCGTAGGCGATCGCGCGCGCCGCTGCCGGCGCGGCTCGAGGCCGTGCTCACCGCGGCGCTCGCACGGGCGTGGCCGGACTTCGTCGGCGTCCACATGACGTGGGGCGCGATCAACGAGCTCACCACGCTGACCGGGTATCGCCGGCTCGCCGCGGTCGCGCGCCATCCGGTGCTCTCCGAGCTCCTCGCCCGCATCGTCCGCGACGAGTCGCGACATTTCTTCTTCTACTATCGCCAGGCGGCGCTCCGGCTGCGCAGCCCGGCGGCGGCGCGGATCACGCGCTTCCTCGTCGACCGCTTCTGGGCGCCGGTGGGATCCGGCGTGCAGCCGAAGTCGGAGACGCGCTTTCTCGCGGCATATCTCTTCGGCGACAACGAGGGCCGCGACGCCGCCCGCAAGGTCGACGATCGCATTCGCCAGCTGCCGGGCTTCGCCGGTGCGTCGCTTCTCGAGGCGTGGATCGAGCGCGAGATTCCGCCGCGCCGGTCAGTCGGGTCCGCCGCGGGGCGGCTGTCGCGGCACGGGGATCATGCGCTGCCTTGGGGCTCCGCGATCAGCATGCGCAGCTCGTCGGCCGCGATCACGTAACGCTCGGCGCAGAACTCGCACGTGACCTCGGCGCCGCCGTCGCGCGCGATCATGTCGGCGATCTCCTCCGCGCCGAGAAGAAGAATCGCGCCGAAGACGCGCTCACGCGTGCATGGGCAGTCGAACCGCGTCGACTGGGCATCGAGCGCCTCGACATCCAGCCCAGCGAGAACCGCGTCGAGGAGCGCGCGTGGACCCGCGCCCTCGCGGATCAACGTCGTGACCTGCGGCAGCGAGCCGACAGTGCGCTCGACGTGCCGCATCACTCGTTCGTCGGCGCCGCTCATCATCTGCACGAGGAAGCCGCCGGCGGCGCCGACGTCGCCCTCGCGATTGACGAACACACCGAGCGCGACCGCCGACGGAATCTGCTCCGAGCTGACGAGGTAGTGCGCCACGTCCTCGGCGATCTCGCCGGAGACGAGCCGCATGACGCTGCGATACGGCTCTTTGTTCCAGGGTTGGGTGCGGATCACGCACAAGATGCCGCTGCCGATCGCGCCGGCGACGTCGAGCTTGCCGCGCTTCGACGGCAGGTGCGTCGCCGGACGGGCGACGTAGCCGCGCACCGTGCCGGCACCGGTCGTCGCCGCCATCACGCGGCGGAGCGGCCCGTCGCCGACGAGCTCGATCGAGAGGCGCTCCTCGTCCTTCATCGTACCGCCGAGCAGGAGCGCCGCGGTGAGCGTGCGGCCGAGCGCCGCCGTCGCGGTCGGATACGTTCCGTGGCGGTGGCGCGCCTCCTCGACGACCGCGGTCGTCACCGCCGCGAGCGCGCGCACCGTGCCGCCGGCGGCGCTGACTTTCACGAGATCGCTCATCGCCGCTCGCGCATGAGCGCCGCGAGCCGCTGCGCGTCGACGAAGCCGACGGTGCGCGCCTCCTCGGCGCCGCTCGATCCGAAGAGCACGATCGTCGGCACCCCGAGCACGTGAAAGCGCTGCATCCACTCTTCGCGATCGGGGGTCATCTCGGTCACGTCGGCGCGCAACATCGCGAACCGTTCGGCTTCCTTCGTCACCATGGGATCGACGAACGTCATCGTATCGTTCTCGCGACAGGGAAGACACCAGCGCGCGGTGAAGTCGACGAGCGCCGGCCGGCCGGCGCGCGCCGCTTGCGCCAAGCCGTCGGGCGCGAATGCCTCCCACGCGATCGCGCTCTCGGCGCGATGTGGAACCGCGACCCACACGGCCGCACCGACGGCGAGCACGCCCACCGTGCGCCGCATGATCGTGAACGCACCGTGGTGTCCCGCGGGACCGACGAATCCGAGGTACACGCCGGCGACCGCGATCAAGAGCGGCGTGATCGCGCCGACGATGCGATCGCCGAGGAGCGGGGTCGCGAAATAGAGCGCCATGCCGAGGAGCACGAACCCGAAGAGATGCTCCACCCAGACGAGCCACTCCCCCGAGCGCGGCAATCGCCGAATCGAGCCGGCGGCGGTCGCGAGCACCAGATAGGGGGCGCCCATGCCGAGCGCGAGCGCGAAGAAGAGCGCGAACCCGAGGAGCGCGTCTTGGCGCGCGGCGACGAAGAGCAGGAGCCCGATGACGATCGGGCCGACGCACGGCGCGGCGACGATCCCCATCGTGAGCCCCATGAGCAGCGCGCCCATGATCCCGTAGGACGACCGCCCGACGCGCATCGCGACGAACCCCGGCGCACGGAGCTGATAGAACCCGAAGTTGCTCGCGGCAAGCGCGACCAGCATGACGGCGATGCTGGCGAGCACGGCGGGACGCTGCAACGCCGCGCCGAAAACGCCGCCGGAGAGCGCTGCCGCGACCCCGAGAATCGAGAACGTCGTCGCGATGCCGAGGACGTACGCGCCGGCGAGGGTGAGTACCCGTCCGCTCGCGCGACGGCTCTGCCCGCCGAAATACGCGATCGTGACCGAGATCAGCGGGTACACGCAGGGCGTGAGGTTCAGGCCCAGGCCGAAGAGCGCCGCGAGCGCCAATGTCACGGCGAGGCCGCGGTCGCGCATCCAGCCCTCGATCCGGCCGCGCTCGTCGCCGGTCAGCACGGCCGCGGGCGCCACTCCGATGACCGGCGCCGCGCCGAGCGTCAGCGTCACCGGCAACGTCCGCGGCGGCAGGCAGGTCTCGTCGTTGCAGGCTTGGTAGCGCAAGCGGCCGGTGATCGGCCCGGCGGTCGCGCCGCGCAGACGGACGCCGATCGCGAAGCGTCCCTCGTAGAGCCGCAGCGGACCGCCGGTTGCGAAGCGCAGTTCGCGAATCACCGGCTCCGGATACTCGATCGCCTCGACGGTCGCCCCGGGCGGCGGCTCGACGATGAGCTCCGTCGGGATCAGATAGGGACGGTCGGGATCGTGCGCGTTCACGTGCCAGCCGTCGCTCAGGTCGACGGCGAACATGAGCGCGTTCGGCGCACCTGCATCCGCCGCCGTTGCCGGCGGCGCTCCGGCCGGCGGCGCTCCCGCCGGTGGCGACCCGACGCGCCACTCGGCGCGCACCGTCGGCTCGGTCGTGGCCGCGGCGCGCCCGACGAACGACAGCGCGAGCGCGATCGAGAGAACGCAGGCCGCGGTGCGTCCTATATTGCGCCGTCCCCGGCTTCCGGATACAGCCGCTCGCTCATGCGAACGGTCCGAACGGTGCTCGCGGCGCTGCTGATGGTGGCATGCAGCGTCG